>ENA-OUQF01000342-OUQF01000342.1-human-gut-metagenome-genome-assembly--contig:-NODE-342-length-37811-cov-5.651552_pt1 | contig 37811 bp, 26 predicted proteins | sample MGYA00237947_ERZ548826 | MGnify/ENA primary metagenome ERZ548826 (study PRJEB26490, sample SAMN05194701) | human gut metagenome | biome: terrestrial biome; feature: human-associated habitat; material... | reverse complement strand
CTGCGAAGTAGGCTGGGATGCCGAGACCCGCACGGTTACCATCACCAAGTAATTTGTATTTCACGGCACAACCAAAGAGGAAGCCCTTCGGGACTTCCTCTTTTTTGATATTAAAGCTTTGGATACGGTGAGAAACACATTTTTTCGCAGAATTTTTTTCATGTCGAAGAGAAAAAACGTATTTTTACTGTACAGAATTATACAATAGCCGAAAATAATTATAGAATTGTGCGCACCGATATGCTAAAATGGCGATAGGGCGTTAAGAGAGCAAAAGCAAAAACGATCTGCCCGCACGACAAAAGCAGGAGGAAAGAATTATGTCTCGTTATGTAACAAGAAAGACTCCCGGCGATACGGCGTGGTTCACACACGACCGCTTCGGCATGTTTATTCATTTCGGGCTGTATGCCATGGGCGGGCGCGGCGAATGGATCCGCTCACAGGAATATATTTCCGATGCGGAGTATCAAAAGTTTTTTGAAGAATTCAACCCCGACAAGCTGGACGTGCGCGCTTGGGCAAAAAGCGCCAAGGCGGCGGGCATGAAATATGCGGTGCTGACCGCAAAGCATCATGACGGCTTTTGTCTTTTTGACACAAAATATACCGATTTCAATGTGATGAACACCCCCTACGGCAAGGATATCGTGCGCGATTATGTCGACGCCATGCGCGAGGAGGGAATCCGCGTCGGTCTTTATTATTCGCTCGTCGATTGGCATCATCCCGACTATACCCTCGATCAATGGCATCCCATGCGGAATACGCCCGACCCCGCCGGCTTTAACCGCGGGCGCGACATGCATCGCTATGCCGAATATATGCGCAATCAGCTCACCGAGCTGATGTCAAACTACGGCAAGATCGATATTCTGTGGCTTGACTTTTCGATGGAGAAAGACCCGGCGTTCGAAAAGAGTCATCCCTGCATAACGACGGGCAAGGGACGAAACGAATGGGAATCCGAAAAGCTCATCGAAACGGTACGAAAGCTTCAGCCCGACATTCTCATCGACAACCGCGCCGACATCGAACAGGATATTTTCACGCCCGAGCAGTATCTGCCGCGCAAATGGCTGACACATCCCGAAACGGGCGAGCTTGTCGTTTGGGAGGCGTGCCACACCATGTCCTGCTCGTGGGGCTATTACCGTAACGGAGAAAACAATAAAACGCCCGAAATGCTGATACAGGCGCTGGTTCGCGCGGTATCGCTCGGCGGAAATCTTCTGGTCAATATCGGACCGAACGGCAGAGGGGCGATCGACCGCCGTGATGCCGCGGGACTTTCGGCTTATGCCGAATGGATGGACGATCACGCCCGCTCGATCTATGGCTGTACCATGGCGGATGCCGAATTCCGAGCGCCCGAGGGCTGTATTCTGACCCAAAGTGAGGATGGCAAGCGCCTTTATGTTCACCTTGTCGAGTACCCGTTTCATCTTTTGGAGCTGCACGGCTTTGCGGGAAAAGTGAAATATGCGCAGTTTTTGGACGACGGAAGCGAGATTGCCTTTTCCGAGGGAGGCTCAAAACATATCAGTATCGGACGAGAAGAAGGTGACGACCTTTTGGTTTTATATATTCCCGACCGACGCCCGCCCGTCATTTTACCGGTCATTGAATTGATTTTAAAATAGGGAGAACAGCTTATGTCAAGTTATGTAACCAGAAAAACCCCCGGCGATACGGCGTGGTTTACGCACGACCGCTTCGGCATGTTTATCCATTTCGGGTTGTACGCGCTTCCCGCACGGCACGAATGGATCAAAAATTTCGAAAAGATCCCCGAAGCAAAATACGACGAATATTTCAAGCACTTTAACCCCGATCTTTTGGACGCGCGCGAATGGGCGCGCCGTGCCAAGGCGGCGGGTATGAAATATGCCGTTCTGACGACCAAGCATCATGAGGGCTTTTGCCTTTTTGACACAAAATACACCGATTATAACGTAATGAACACCCCCTACGGCAAGGATATTGTGCGCGAATACGTCGAAGCTTTCCGCGCCGAAGGCCTGCGCGTCGGTTTTTATTATTCTCTGATTGATTGGCACCATCCTGATTTCACGCTCGACCAGCTGCACCCTCGCCGCGACGACGCCGATCCCGCCGAATTTAATAAGGGACGTGATATGCACCGCTATGCCGAGTATATGCGCAATCAGGTGACCGAACTTTTGACCAATTACGGCAAGATCGATATTTTGTGGTTCGACTTTTCTTACGGCAGAGATGAAGCTTTTGAAAAGTGTCACCCCGGCATAAAAACGGGTAAGGGCAAAAACGACTGGGAGGCGGAGGCACTTATCGAAACGGCGCGAACGCTTCAGCCGGGCATTATTATTGACAACCGCACCGAGATCGAACAGGACATCGTAACGCCCGAGCAGTATCAGGTGCAGTCGTGGCCGCGCCACAAGGAAACGAATGAGCTTTTGGTCTGGGAGGCGTGCCAGACCTTTTCGGGCTCGTGGGGATATTACCGCGACGAAATGACGTGGAAGTCCCCCGAAATGCTGATTCATATGCTTATTCGCACCGTTTCGCTGGGCGGAAACCTTCTCATGAATGTGGGACCCACCGCGCGCGGGTATCTTGACCGCCGCGCCGAAGACGCGCTTGCGGCATATGCCGATTGGATGAAATACAACAGCCGCTCGATCTACGGCTGTACTATGGCAGAGCCGGAATTCGAAGCGCCGAACGGCTGTCTCTTTACGCAGAGCGAAGACGGAAAGCGTCTGTATGTTCACCTGATCGAGTATCCGTTCCAGTTTTTGGAGCTTCCGGGTTTTGCGGGCAAGGTCGAATACGCCCAGTTTTTGCACGACGGCAGCGAAGTTCTTTTCAATGAGGGCAAACCGCAGCATTTCAGTTCGGACTGCACCGAAAAAGAGGATCTTTTGATCCTGAATCTCCCCGCCGTAAAACCGCCGATGATCACGCCGGTTATCGAATTGTTCTTAAAGTAATGTAAACAAAAAGCAGACCCCGAAGGTTGTAAGTCATCGGGGTTTGCTTCTCTGTTGCCGCCGCTCAGTCTCAGAACGGGTCGTTAAATGTGTCGTGTATCGTTCCGACGTTTTCGGGGCGGATCGTATCGCCGTAGCGGAAGGGAATTGAGACAAATTCGTAATCCTTTAAGGTAAAAACAAGATCGAGATTATGTACGATATCCTCTCCCGTCACATTGGTTGTGACAAGATTCAAAAGGCGCTTGCGCTCGGCGTCGGTCAAAAGCTTTGTATAGAAGGGATTGTCAAGCGACAGAGTCTCGGAGACGAGCTTGCGGATAAAGTCGACCTGCGTCGTGCAGCGCTTTGTATCGCTCGTGCCGCTCTTATAGGTGCGGTAACGTAAAAGCTCGACCGCCTTCGTTCCCGAAAGATACTGTGCGCCCTCTTTCAGATGAATGCCTTTTCCGTCTTTTTCGTCCTCTTCATAATCCATCGCCTCGGGAACGGTGTACAAAACGCCCTTTGTCCCTCCAAGCTCCCCGATGATCGTGCGGGCGGAGGAAAGATTGATCTGCGCATAATAGTCGATTTTCTGATCGGTCAGGGCGTACAGCTTTTTCTGTAGATAGTCGATGCCATAGGTCTTAACCGTTTCCTTAAACGAGAGCGAACCTTCGTACCTTTTTCCGTTTGAATCGGTACCCGTGACAAGATAGCGTGTCTCGGTAGGAATCGAGCACACCGACATCTTCTTTGTCTTTTTGTCCACACGGCACAAAATCAGCGCGTCGGTGTCGCTCGTCGTCGGGTCTTTTCCGATGATAAGCGCCGTAAAGCCGCCCGAAAGATCGGTCGGAATTTCGTTTTTGTCCTCGGTGGACGGGTTTTGCTCCGTCTTCCCGTCGTTTGCGGGTTTTTCGATATCGGCATTGCCTGAAAAGAAGCGGTCGTTGACGGCGCCCGTTATGAGATAAGAAAGAGCGCCGAAGGCGACGAGACATATCAAAAACGACAAAAGAAACTGTTTTGCGGAACTCATTCGGTTCTCCTTTTTTATTTTTCGGTCATTTTCGTTTTACGGTGCGGCAATCGGCTCCGAAAGCCGACACTTTATTTCGTTCGGGACAAGTATAGCACATTTTGTCGATTTTTGCAACTCTTTTCTTTCTGCCGCGGCAAAAACCTTTTTTCGACGAAATTCTACTTTCGGTAGAGAAGAAAAACACGGTTTTGTCTTGCAAAAACGTCTTTTTTTCGGTATACTTATTTTAATCAATACGGCGGTTCGGAGGAAAACATGCATTACGATTTCGGAAATTATCTTTATTTTCTGCGCAGTGAGGCTCATCTGACGCAAAAGGAGCTTGCCGCGCGGCTTTCGGTCAGCGACAAAGCCGTTTCCAAGTGGGAAAACGGCTCGTCTCTTCCCCAAAGCGCCAAATTAAAAGAAATTGCCGCGTTTTTCCGCGTTTCGACCGACGAGCTTTTGACGGGCGGAAAGTCCGCGCCGCAAAGCAACGACGAAGCGAGCGCCCCTTCTCCCGCCGGAAACGCGTATCTTCCCCATGAAAAAATCAAGGCAAAACGAGGTGTGACAATGAATCTGATTCCGCAAAAATCGAAGGAAAATTTCGATTATGTATGTACATGGGCGCTTCAGGATAAAACCGCGCGCGCTCTTCATCTTCCGGGCGACGACGGCTGTACGCTTCAGCGCGACGCCCTCAATGACAAGACGCTTTTCGGCGACACGAATTTCTATCATGTCGTTCCCGAAGAATACCGCCCGGGGCTTTTCTTCCTGCTGGACGACGGCTGGGACGTTCCGTACGGAACTGTCAACGCCGACGGTGCGCTGTGCCCCTTCGGATCGTGCAGTTTGGACGACGAAAAGTTCCCGCATTACGGCAAAACGCCCGCCGAAAAATTGAAGACCCTCAGTGACAAGATAAAAGCGCTCGGCTACGCCGGACTCGGACTTTGGATACCGACGCAGACCTATTTTGAGACGACCCGCAAGCCCTCTTTTGAAGAAGCGCGCGAATATTGGACCGAGCGTGCAATCTGGAGCGAATACGCCGGTATTCGTTATTGGAAGATCGACTGGGGATTCCACTGCGATATTGAGTATCGCTCGATGATGACCGAGGTATTGCGAAAGAACGCTCCGCACGTCATTGTTGAACATGCTTTTTGCCAAGCACCGTATACCCAGATGGGAAACCGCGATGAGCGCGTCGCGCTCTCGCCGAAGCTGATCGAGATCGGCGATGTTTTCCGCCTTTACGACGTGATGAAACCGTTTAAGCACTCCTCAATGCTTAGCCGCATTGAAGACGCGCTTTCCGCACCGATCACGCAGAAATACGATACGGTCGGCATTCTGAACGCCGAGACCTGTTCGGCGATTTGTGCCGCTCTCGGTCTCGCAACGGGGCTGATGGGCTATTCGTCGGGCGACGAAGCGGTTTTGCGCTGGCATCGCGTTGCGCCGCCTTTTTCGATCTATGACAGCAATTTTAAGAAAAGCGAACTTCACTTGACCGATACGACCTATTTCGATTACAATCCCGACTGGTGGATCCGCGTCAAAGGTCAGTCGATGAGCGAAACGGCGCCCGCTGTTATGTCGCGAGGCTGTGATCTTCCGACCGTAAAGGCGAAAGGGCTCGTGCCCTTCGTCTGCGCGTCGAGAAATGCGCTTACCGATGCGTACACCATCGCGGCGCTCCCGCGCACGATTGACCCGAACGTCAACCTCATCGCGCCCGCCGATATTGAATTCCATATTGAGGACATTTCCGCCCCGATCGGAATCTTCGGCTATTATGATAGCCTGACCCTGCGCTTCGACGCACCCGTAAAGGGCAAGATCGTCGCACAGGATATGCTGGGCGACGAGGCGCGCGATATTACCGACCGGGTAAAGATCGACGGAGACCGTCTGATCCTCTCGGGAACGCTCTTGCGTGAGATCGGAAAGTCCGCGCGCGACGCGTCGGACACCTCCGAGCCCTCGCTTGTTTTGCAGATTGTCGAATAAGCTGTATACGCAAAAAACGCCGCGGAATTTTTCTTTCCGCGGCGTTTTTGATGTTTTTACTTGTTATTGCCGGCAAGCGCTTCGAAAAAACGCTTTTTTGTGAGCTTGTATTCGATCACCGTGCGGTATCGGTTCTTGATAAAGAAAGAATTGACATAGGTCTGCGCGTATTCCATACCGAGCTTTTGCATGACCCGTTCGGAGGCAGAATTGCCCTCGATGAAGCGCGCACAGGCGAAGTCGAAATCGAAAACGGCAAAGCCGAATTTCAAAAGAGCGCGGCACGACTCGACCGCCAGCCCCCGCCCCCAAAAATCGGGAGACAGAACATAGCCGATCTCGGCATAATTTTCGTCGGTGTGCAGTGAGGTAAAACCGCAGGTCCCGATGAATCTTCCCGAAGCCTTATCGTGCAGTCCGAAATCCCAAAAAGCGCCTTTGGCATATTTCTTCTCCAAAAGGCGGATATATCGCTCGGTCTGCGTAAGACTGACGTGGGGATTCCACGTGAGATATTCGGTCACGTCTTCTCTTTTGGAATAATCGTACATGTCCGCCGCATCCGAAAAGTCGATCTTTTTGAGAATCATCCGTTCGGTCTCAAGCTCGGGCAGGTTGCAAAACACATCCCGTATGCGTTTTTCGTTCAGCACGGCGCGCCCTCTTTCTTTAACGGAATTTTTCCGAATACGATGTCGGCGATGTCCGACGCTTTTTTTGCGATCGCGTCGGGTTCGTTCCCGCGAAATCCGGGAATCCCCGCAAAGCCCCACGCAACGCCGATGCACGGAATGCCCGCGTTGCGCGCCGTCTGCACGTCAACGTACGAATCGCCCACAAAGATTGTTTCGGACGGCGTTTTTCCGAGCGCATCGAGCGCCGAAAAAACGCGCCGTTTGTCGGGTTTTGTGGGATTGCTGTCGGTGTTTCCCTCATAATACTTAAAAAGCGTCCCGAAATAATGCGGCACCATAATCTGCGTTTGCTCGTCGGGTTTGTTGGTCACAATGCCGAGTGAGACCCCGGCGTCGGAAAGGGTGCGCAAAAGGGGCAAAATGCCGTCGTAAAGACGGGAGGATTTGGTGCATTCTTCGCTGTAATAGCCGATGTAGCGCGCTTTTACCCGCTCAAGCTTTTCCTCGTTCTCACGCTCGCCCTCGGGCATGGCGCGGTAGATCAGCATGCGCGCGCCGTTGTTGAGATACGAACGTACCTCGTCATCGGTGTGGTGCGGATACGAAAAATCATCCATGGCGCGGTTGATCGCAGTCTTGCAGTCCGAAACGGTGTCGAGAACCGTTCCGTCCAGATCAAATAAAACACAGGTGTACATACGAAAAAGCCCCTTTCCTTCGGGATGTTACGCAAAACAAAATAACAAAAACGCAACCTCTGTTCCCGCCCGAAAAGCTTCGAGCGGGAACAGAGGATCTCTTTGCGGGAAAATTTATACGCCGAGAATTCTCTTTTTCTCGGTGAGAAAATCAAAGGCAAGCTTGATATCGGCATAAGGATTCTCGCCGACCTCGCGCTCAATGGTGAGATAACCGTCAAAGCCGACCGAAACGAGCTTTTTGAGATATGCGTCGAAATCGACGTCTCCCTGTCCGAGCGGAAGCTCGATATAGGTCGTCGCGCCGAGCTTGCGTCCGTCCTTTGCGTGGGTGTGGACGATGTAATCCTTGAGATATTCCACCGCCTCGACGGGATCGTCACCCGCATCCATAACGAGGTTTGCGGGGTCGAGGTTTACGCGAACGCCCTTTGCGTCAAGCGAATTCAAAAATTCGGCAAGGCGCTTTCCGGGTTCGGGTCCCGTTTCAAGCGCGAAGCACGAACCGATGCTGTCGGCATACGAAGCAAGCTCGTTGCACGCGTCACGCATGATCTGCTTTCTTTCGTTTTCCTCGACGGGAACTTCGTGAATGTGCGTGGTCACGATCGAACAATCCAGCTTTTTTGCAACGTCGAGAATGCGCTTCGAGCGCTCGATAAAGTGGGGATTTTTTTCCTTGTCCTCAAAGCCGTATCCCATATCGCCGCAAACCGCCGAGAAGATGAGTCCGTTCGAGTTCATAATGTCGAGAACCTCGCGAACCTTTGCGTCGGTCATGTCGTTAATGGTGAGAAGGGGGCTGTCGTCGGTGATGTAGACCTGCATGCCGGTCGCGCCCAAAGATGCCGCGGTCTCAGCCGCCGTGCGGAAGTTTTCCGCACGGAAGGATTCCGCCATAACGCCGATTTTCAGTGCCATTTTGTGTTACCTCTTTTCGTTTGATTTTGATGTTGATGTTGAGCTCTGCTCCTTTTGTCGCGAAGCAAGGCTTACCAAGTCCATTATACCATCGGAGGCATAAAGACCGCTATAGCAATTCTATCAAAAAATATCGTTTTTCTCTTCTCGTCACAGCTCATCCAGCGTAAGCGAGAAGGCGGGAAGCATGTTTTCCAAAAAATAATCCGCCTCGGGAAGATGCATTTCGTGAACGGCACGGACGGTGCTTTCCTTCGCTTTGATAAATTCCGTGTTGCCGTTTTTGACCTCTTCCGTGCATTTGATGAGCGCGGAGAGCTTATCCGCCGCCTTGACGATGCGTTTTTCCTCGGGGGTGCAGTCCTCGCGGAGAAGCGCGGCGTAATCCTCCCGAAACTCCTCGGGAAGCCGATTCAACAGCTCCTCGCAGGCGTGTTCTTCGATCTCGCGATAGCTTTCGCGCAGTGTGCGGTTATAGTATTTTACCGGTGTGGGAAGATCGCCCGTTATGATCTCGGACACGTCGTGATAAAGCGCAAACAGCGCGACGCGCTCGGCATCGTATTTTCGGCCGTACAGCCGATTGCCGCACAGTGCGAGAAAATGGGCGAGCATGGCAGTCTCGGCGGAATGCTCGGTCAGGGTCTCGTACCGCGAATTTTTCATAAGCCCCCAACGGTTGATATATTTCATGCGAAACGCAAAGGCAAAAAAAGAAGATGTGTTCAAAAAAACGACCTCGCTTCCCGTTTGTTGTCTCTATTATAGGCGATTTTCGTCTGCCTGTAAAGAGTTTTTTCGATTTTGGAGCAAAAAAACAAAACGGCGGCGTTTCTTCTTTCTTTTTCGGTGCGATTTGTCCGAAAATTCTTGACAAATCGGGAAAAATCGGGTATCATGGTGACGGAATTTTGTTTTCCCGTTCGCCGTTTTCGGCGCGGGAAAAAGCCGACGGAAAACAGCAACGAAACGAAAGGAATCCATATTATGACACTCGAACAGATCTATTCGAAAAATCCGGTGTATGCGCACCGATACGATACCGACAAGCTTTTTATGCTTCCCGCGGGAAGCGCCTCTTTTGAGGGAACTTTTGACGAAGCGATCCGCTTTGTCGCCGAAAATCAGTGCAAAAACCGCCACAACTGGGCGCTCTTTGCCGAGCAGTTTAAAAGCCCCGTGGACGACCCGAATCTCGCATGGCGCTGCGAATACTGGGGAAAAATGATGCGCGGCGCTTCGTTTACCTACGCGTACACCAAAGACCCCGTGCTTTACGATATGATGGTCGAGACCGTCGAGGATCTTATGAGCACCAAGGATTCTCTCGGGCGCATTTCGACCTACAGTGTTGAAAAGGAATTTCAGGGCTGGGACATGTGGGGACGCAAATACGTCCTTTTGGGACTTCAGTATTTTGTCGACATTTGTCCCGACGAAAAACTGAAAGAGCGCGTCGTTTCCGTTATGTGCGAAAACCTCGATTATATTATTTCGAAAGTCGGGCCTGCCGAAGAGGGCAAAAAACCTATCACGCAGACCAGTCATTTTTGGCAGGGATTGAATTCCTGCTCGATTCTCGAGCCGGTCGTTCGCCTTTACAACCTTACGGGAAAGAAAGAATACCTTGCCTTTGCCGATTACATTGTCTCGACGGGCGGTATCGAAAACGGCAATATTTTTGAGCTTGCCTATGAAGGAAAGCTCAGCCCGTATCAGTACCCCGTGACCAAGGCATACGAAATGATGTCCAACTTCGAAGGACTTATGGAATATTACCGCGTAACGGGCGAGGAAAAATGGCGCATCGCGTCGGTCAACTTCGGAAGACTGGTCGCCGAGACCGACCTTTCCATCATCGGTTCGTCGGGCTGTACGCACGAGCTTTTCGACCATTCGACCGTAAAACAAGCCAACACGAAAAATCTTATCATCATGCAGGAGACCTGCGTCACGGTCACCTGGATGAAATTTATTACACAGGTTCTTCAGCTCTGCGGTGAGGCGCACCTTGTCGACAAGATCGAACAGTCGATCTACAACGGACTTTTCGGCGCGATCAACACCGACCACAGCGACGCGCTCGCGGGCTTTACCTTTGACAGCTACAGCCCGCTTCTGATGGGCACGCGCGCCCGTCAGCTCGGCGGAACGCAAACCATGCGGAACGGCACCGAGGTGTACGGCTGCTGTGTTGCCATCGGTGCCGCCGGCACGGGGCTTATCCCGTCGGTCGCCGTCATGGCGGAAAAGAACGGTCTTGTCGTAAACCTTTACGAGCGCGGAAACGTTTCGGCGTTTACGCCGAGCGGCGAGCCGCTGACTTTGCATTTCGACACCGATTACCCGTATGACGGTCGTATCAAAATCGCCCTTTCGCTCGCAAAGCCCGAAAGCTTTACCCTTTCGCTCCGCATTCCCGCATGGAGCGAAAAGAGCGAGTGGCGTTTGAACGGCGCGCCGATCGAAACGCCGCTTATCAAGGGGTATAACGGACTTACGCGCGAATGGCGCGGCGGCGATACGGTCGAGCTGACTCTCGATATGCGCACCCGCATCGTAAACGCGCCCGACGACCCCGACGACCCGCTTGCCAAGACCCACCGCGCACTTTGCCGAGGACCGATCGTTCTGGCGCGCGACGCACGCCTCGGTGAGGCGATCGACGGACTTGTCGATTTTGCCGCCGACGAAAACGGCTTTGCCGTCGTGCGCGAGAGAAGCGACGCTTCTTTCCCGTGCAGACTTGACCTCGGCGTTCTTATGAAAGACGGACGCGAGATTCACGTTGTCGACTATGCCTCGGCGGGCAAAACATGGCGGTGCGATTCCCGCATGACGGCGTGGATGCCGACGAAGGACTATTGGTCCTTCAACGAAGAAAAGCCCGTTACCTTCTTCCTCGACGTTCCGAATAAGTATCTTGCTCACACGGAAAACGGCATCGGCGTGTCCGATTCCGCCGATTTCTGGCAGATCGAGCGCGAGGGATATTTCGTCCGTCTGCGCAGCGTGAAGAGCGGTCTTTACCTTACCATGAAGAAAGAGAACGACGCTTATTCGCTCGCAGCAGAGGAAAAGAGCCGTTCGGACGGGCAGGTATGGAGCCTTACCAAAGCGGTGCTCAACCGTTATACGCTCGAAAACAAGCTCTTCGGACTTCAGCTTTTCTACGACCGTCAAAACGACGCATTCCTGCTTGAAAAACCCTTCTCCGAGCATTTTGTATACGATACTTGCATTTGGCGCGAATTTGCCCTTTCGAACTGATTGTACAATATCCGGTTATAAAAAACGGACGACCGATCTGCGGCCGTCCGTTTTTGTGCTTTTTTGCGGCATGCACGCATACACTGTAGGGACAATTTCGAATTTTTAAAAAAGGAGACTTCGAAATGATACTGCACACAGTGGAAAGCGGCGAGACCGCTTATTCGATCGCCCGCCGTTACGGCGTTTCGCCCGAGCGCCTTATTTACGACAACGGCATATCCGCCGTCGCAAACGCTCTTCCGATCGGACTTTCGCTCGTCGTTCTTGTTCCGAACCGCACCTATACGGTCGCGGCGGGCGATACACTCGAGGACATTGCCCGCCGCTTCGGCACGACGGTAAATGCGCTGTACCGAAACAATCTTCCCCTCGGCGGGCGGGAGGACATTGTCGTCGGACAGGTTCTTGTCATCGATTGCGCCGATCCGCCGATTTTTGATTTTTCGGTCGGCGGGTATGCGTATCCGTTTATTTCCGGTGCTTTTCTCGACGAGACGCTTCCCGCCATGAAGAAATGCATGCCCTTTACCTACGGCTTTACCGAAGAAGGGACGCTTGTGCCGATTGACGATGCGGAAATGCTTGCGCGCTGTTTTGCATACGGTACCGATCCCTTTTTGCATCTTTCGACTCTGACCGAAAGCGACGCGTTTTCAAACGAGCTTTCGGATGTTTTGCTTTCGACCCCCTCGCTCTGGCAGACGCTGACCGACAATATCCTCACGACCTTGCGCGAAAAGGGCTACCGCGGGCTGGATATTGATTTTGAATTCGTTCTGCGCCGCAACCGCGAGGCATATCCGCGTTTTCTTACGTATGTTCGGGAGCGGCTTTCGCCCGAGGGTTATCCGCTCATCGTCGCGCTTCCGCCGAAGGTATCTTCGACGCAGGAGGGGCTTCTCTATGAGGGCGCCGATTACGAAGCGGTCGGAAAAGCGGCGGATTATGTGCTTCTCATGACCTACGAATGGGGCTATACCTACGGTCCGCCCATGCCCGTTTCGCCGCTGCCGTCGGTTCGGCGGGTGTTGAATTATGCCGTAAGCGAGATCGCGCCCGAAAAGATCTATATGGGCATTTCGAATTACGGCTACGACTGGACGCTTCCGTATGTCAGCGGCAAAAGCCGCGCGCGGACGCTTTCGACGGTGGAGGCTGTGTCGCTTGCGTCGGAAAACAACGTCCCGATCTCCTACAGCGTCGAATACGAAGCGCCGTACTTTTTCTATACCGATTCGCGCGGCACGGAGCACGAGGTGTGGTTTGAGGACGCGCGCAGTCTGTATCGAAAGCTTTCGCTTATTCGCGACTACGGCTTTCACGGCGGGCTGTATTGGAATCTGAATCGCGAAAATCCGCAGAATCTTGCGGTTTTGGCCGGGGGCATGCGGTATGACGGCACGGATGCATAATAAATTCACAGTTGCGTCTTGAAATGTATATAAAATGTAAAATCCGAAAAACGCGGCTGATTTTTCTTCGGTTTGCTTGCATATTTGGAAAAAACGTGATACAATTGTGACATAAGAATAGGGGGAGCTTTTGTCGTCCCGCTGTTTAAACCGAAAAGGATTACGATAAGGAACAGAATATGAAAAAAACTTTGGTTCGGGGAATTTTGTGCGCCGCACTCCTTTTGTCCTCGACGGCGATCCTGTCTCCCGCACCGTATGTGTACGCCTCCGGTGCCGTCACGCTTGACTATGTTTTCGATGCGGAAGGAAACGCCTATGTGAAAAGCGGCAACGTGACGGGTGCCGTCACGGTTCCCGCGACCGTTCCGAATTCGGACGGCACGCGCTCGGCGGTCGTCGGCATTGCCGCCGAAGCCTTTCGCGGCACATCGATCACGTCGGTGACGCTTCCCGCCTCGCTTTTGTGGGTGGGGGACGGTGCATTTTCCGACTGTGTGAATCTTGAAAGCGTAAACTTTTCCTCCGCATCGGCACGCCTCGGCGGTGCGCTTTTTGCGGGATGCGAAAATGTCGCGCTTGCGGGAACCGACAACATTGTTTACGTCGGAAAAAACGCGCTGGAAAATACGGCTTATCTTGCCGAACATGCCGCGGACGATGAATTGTACATCGGAAAATGCCTTTACAGAAGCACGGCGGACGGCGATGTGACCTTAAAGGCGGGCACGCTTTCGATCGCGCCCGAGGTCTTTAAGGGCGCAACAGTCTATTCGGTTACCTTCTGCGACGGTTTTCAAATCATCGGCGACGACGCCTTTGCGGGGTGCGACGCGCTTTATACGCTGCGCTTCGGAAATTCGCTCACCGAGATCGGCGCGAGAGCCTTTGACGGCTCGGCACTCATGGGCTATCCCGCTTTTCCGACCAATCTTGAAAAGATAGGCGCTTACGCTTTCCGCAACTGTACGCTTCTTTCGGGCGTCGAGCTTTACGGGGCAGAGAGCCTCACCTCGCTGCCGAACGGCGCGTTTTACGGCTGTGACTCTCTTGTGCGGGCGGAGCTTCCGCCGACGCTTACCTCGATCGGGGACAATTGCTTTTACGCCGACTCCGAGCTTTCCGAGCTTTCGTGTACGGGTCTTCGCCTTATCGGCACCGACGCTTTCCGAAACTGTTCCGCTCTTTCCGAGGACGCGGTCTTCTTTAACGTCGAAGCGGTCGGAACGGGCGCGTTTGACGGAACGGCTCTTTTGAAAAATGCGGACGATGAAGTTTGGATCGGCACGGCGCTTTATCGTTTCAAGAATGCTGAAGTTACAGCTTATGACGTTCACGCGACGAGCGTCACGGCGCGCGCGGGGATCGATTGTGTTTTCGACCGTCTTACTCTCTGCGACACGCTTGAATCGATCGGCGAAAAGGCGCTGCCGCTTGCCGAGAACGCGACGATTGTCTCGGTCACGCGCACACCTGCCGTATACGACTATTTCGAAGGAATGACCTATAAAACGCTTTACATGCCGAGCGGCGTCCTGAAGACCCGCCCGCAGAATGCGGTTTATCTGACGGGGCTTGAGGTAACGTCGCTTCCGACAAAGCTCGATTACAAAGCGGACGAGGAGCTTGATCTCGGAGGCTTGTCTGTCGCGCTCGTTGCCGAGGACGGAAAGCGCCTTGTGCCGCACTGCTATAAATTCCGTTACGATTTTCACAAAAGCGGCGTTGTCACCGTTTCCTGCGGAGAGTTCAAAACGACCTTCACCGTGCGCGTCACGGGGGCTGTCAAGGCGGGCGATCTGAACGGAGACGGCAATGTGGACGCGATCGACCTTGCCCTTATGCGGCAATATCTTGCGGGACTCATCCCCAAGGAGGATCTTGATCTTTCCGCCGCGGATGTGGATCGAAACGGCGAAGTGGACACGGGCGATCTTTTGGCTCTGCGCCGCACTCTTTCGGGTCTTTGATTTTCCGAAAGCACTTGTTACGAAATAAGCGAATGTGGAAAAAATATCGGAAAAATTCGGTAAATTTTTAAAGGAAATGCCGAATTTGACTTGACATTTCTACATCGTTCGTTTATAATAAAGTTAGACTTACGATATGGAGGTTTGAAAAGATGAAGAAATTTCTCGGCATTTTTCTTGCGTCTGCTCTCGCGATCGGTGCTATGTGCTTTACCGCCACGGCAGAGGGAGAAGTGGCAGATGTCAGCTTTGCTCCCGCACAGTCTGTAATTGAGGTTGAGCCGGGTCAGAGAAAAGTTGAATTAAAGTACCACTATACAAAGAATAGCGGTTGGGCTATCATGCGTTGGGATATAACGGCAGATCAGAGCGTTATCTCTTTTAACCCGTATAAAAAAGACGGTGTGACGATAGCAACGAACTTTGTCGGTGTTGCGTATAAGATTCTTGAGCAGTACTACAATGAAGAAACAGAAGAAACTACCACGGCTGCTCTTACTATAACACCGAATTTGTACAATTTGCCTACAAAGTATAACCCCGCTACCCTTCCGGAGAATGGTAGCCGCTTGTTGATAGAGTGTGCAGATATTTCGCTCGGCGACACGACAAAAGCCGGAGAAGACTTTTTGGCTCTTTATATTAATATTGCGGATGATGCAAAGCCTGGCGATTATGTTATGAACATCACTACTGAAAATGTTAGTGCTGCTAATAACATCAATGTCGCCAAGGAAAACATCAACGTCACCATCGATCCCGTAACCATCCGCGTTAAGGGCAGCGATACGCCTGTCGGAGATGAGCGCTTGAATGTTGCCGGTGCTCAGATTCGTGTACCCTCTCAGGGCAGCACGACCGAAACGCAGGGCCTGCGCTTCGTAAGCACCATCACCGAAGAGCTCTACAACAAACTTGAAAAGCCCGCTTCCGCCTCCGATACCGGTCTCGGCTTCGGTACGGTCGTATTCCCGACCAAGTGGCTCGGCGAGGGAGAACTTCTCACCAAGGAAACCTCCAAGGACGGTAAGAACGCCATGATCGTTCCCGCCGTTAAACTCTTCGCAGCCCCCAACGGCACGACTGTTACCTATACCGCCTGCATGACGGGCCTCGCGCAGGATGCCGCGGCGCTCACCACTTCCTACACCGTTGTTCCGTACGCCACCTACATGGACGGCGAGACCGAAGTTACGGTTTACGGCAAACAGTACTCCACCACCGTATTCGACGTTGCAAAGGCTGCCTTTGAATCCGGTAAAGAGGGCACCTATGTTAACGAGTATATCTACAACGAGATTCTCAACGTTGTGGATCCCACGACCTACAACGAACCGCAGAAGTGGTCGAACGTTTATAAGCCCGGAGCTTAAGTTTAAGTAAAATGATTTCCGGAGGGTCGGACGAAAGTCCGACCCTCGCTTTGTTGAAAAAGGCTTCGTGCTTTTCGGCGAAAACCCGACTAAAATAACGAAGAATTCGGGGACACGCCGCGAAATTTTCTTTTGCGGATTCGCAAATACCCGAACACAAAGCGTTCGGACGCGAGGTGCGGGTGAATCCGCATCGTGCCGAAAAACAATACTTTACGACAAACTCGCTGGCGGACACAAGTCCGCCCTTTTCAGTATGGAAAAACGGGTTATATAACTTCCAATCGGACGAAATTGCACGAAAGGCAAGTTCCGATAAAGGATAATAAATGATAAAAGCGGACAAAAAGTGCCGTTCGGAGAGGGCAATACCCCAAGACGGCACTTTTGCGACAGGAGACAAAAAAACGAGCCGTAAGGCTCCCTGCTGGTAAAACAGTAATTCGCAATTTTCTTGGAACAGGCATGATTTCGGTCATGCCTGTTCTGCTTTTGTAAGTACATCCACGGGAATAAAGCCGATGAGGTCATAGGAGATGTGTATCTTCTGTTTCCTCTTGCCGCTGGACTTGTCGGGTGCTTCTACATAAACCGCCTTAACAAGCTCTCTGAGAGCGTAAGGCGTAAGCTCCGTAAGTTCGCTGTTTCTCTTTACCCTTTGGATAAACTGTTCCAAATTCTCTGCCTGTCGTTCCTGTTCTTCAATAACCTGTTGCAGACTTATGACCTCAGCCTTGAGGTCTTTTTGTTCTTGGGTGTAGCTCTTGTTCATCATGGCAAAGCGTTCATCGTCAATCTTGCCCGATACATTGTCCTCATAAGAACGAATGAACAGGCGGTCAAGTTCACCGATACGCTTCTCGGCCTGTGCTAAACGCTTTTTATGTATCCGAAGCGTTTCCTCACTCTGCACACGGAGCTTTTCTTCCATCTCGGAACGGAAATATGCCTCGTAGCGAGTTACCACCGATATGACCTCTTGAATGTGCTTCCAGACCTCTTGTTCAAGCACGACGGCACGGATATAATGACCGCTGCACTTGTCCTTGTTCGTGCGATGGGTGGAACAGATGAAGAAGTCCTGTCGCTTCTCAAAGTAGTTGGTGGTAGAGTAGTAGAGCTTCTGTTTGCAATCATCACAGAACACCAAACCGGAGAACATGTTGCTCTTACCCGTCGCCGTTCTGCGGTGTCGCTGCTGTCGGATTTCCTGCACCTTATCAAAGACTTCCAAAGAAATAATTGCCGGATGGGTGTTGTAGAAAATCTTGCGATTCTCCATCGGGTTGTCCCTTTGCTTCTTGTCCCAAATGGAGTTGGTGTAGGTTTTGAAATTGACCGTACAGCCTATGTACTCCATATATTCGAGAATGTAAGCCACTGTACTTTCGTGCCAGCGATATTCATTCTCCGGTGTCTGATGCGGTGTCTTTCTACCTTCACGCTGCTTGTAAGCGGTGGGATTGAGCACCTTTTCCTTTTCGAGCAATGCAGCGATTTGGCTCGGTCCCTTGCCTTCCATACAGAGCGTAAAAATCCGTTTTACGATTTTTGCCGCTTCTTCATCAACTGCCCATTCCTTCGGATTATCGGGATTTGCCTTGTACCCATAGGGAATGTTGGTAGTCAATCGCTCTCCTCGTTCGCCCTTTGCCTTGTTGACCGCACGGATTTTACGGCTGGTATCTTTTGCGAAAAACTCGTTAAACCAGTTCTTGATACCTGCAATATCGTTGTCCGTGCTGTTGGGGTCGATGGTGTCAAAGTGGTCGTTGACGGCAATATACCGAACGTCGTACTGAGGGAAAGTGTAGTTGATGTAAAGTCCCGTCAGTGCGGAATTTCGACCAAGTCTTGAAAGGTCTTTGGTGATAACCGTGCCCACATTACCGGCTTCGATCTCAGAGAGCATTTTCTGAAAACCGGGGCGGTCGTAGGTAACACCACTGTACCCATCGTCAATAAAGTAGGTCGGGTTCGGCAGGCGGTTGGCTTTGGCATACTGCATGAGCATGACCTGTTGATGCTGAATGGAGTTCGACGGATCCTCCTTGCCGTTTTTCTTTTCGTCTTTGGTGTCCTCTACGGACAGTCTGCAATAAAGTGCTGTGATTTTTTCTGTTGCCCTTAACATATCGTTATCCTCCTTAGTTGGGGCAACTGTCTGAACAGGATTGGATTCTTGGGTTATATCAAAAGAGGTGTCGTTATTCATTCGCTATCCTCCGTGATACCTAATTCATCGTCGGCAGCAGTAGCGGCGTTCTGTTCCATAATACGTTTGAGCTTCTTGTCGAGAGTTTCCTCGCCATCGTAGCTGCCTGTTACTGTGTATTCCGTACCGCCGATTTCGTCCACGATTTCAACCCTTGGCAACCAAAAGGCAGACGGATTCTTTACAACGATGTTGCCCTTTTCATCGAAAGCAAACTCACGCTTGGGGGCATCATCGGGACGAGGCTCAACCTTGGCATACGGGTCGGAATTGGAGAAAACAAAAGAATGGACTTCACCGTATTCCTCTCTATCGTCAAAATCGTCATCGGCTAAAATCTCTTTCAGCTCGTCCTCGGACAGTTCGATAATATCGTCATCACGGTCATCGAGAATATCGCTCATTTTGATTTTCGGACTCATTTCGCCAAGCCTCCTTTTTCATTCATTCGTTTCGATTCGATTCAATTAAATCTCACTCGGATAGCAAAACAGACGAACGCTGTCAACGGTCAAGATGAACGGCTTCGCCGCCATTGACAGCGTCCGGCCGTTTCGCTTTTGGGCAGACAAGGCGGCGGTTGCCGCCGATTTCCATTTGAGGAAATGGCACTTGCTATTATGGAGAAACGTAGAATAGCAAGCACAGCAGGTGTATGTACACTCTGCGATTTTTGCAAAAATCAGCTCTGCCGATTTTGCGAAAAATTTGAAATCTTCGATTTGTTTGCTAAGATGCAATCATCTGTAGCAAGCAGGGCACGACGGTACCCACTTTGCATTTTTGCCGTTATGTTGAAACATACCTGGCAAGCAATGCACGGCGGTACCCACTTGTGCGTACTTGTTGGGAAACATCCCAAACCCTTTAACAATTTCGGAGAAATTGGCTACGCACCGTTGGTGCTGGATCTGATGTTTTACCGAATCTTTCTTTTGTAGTTACATCCGTTTGTGCGATAATTTGAACACCCAAAGAACTCGCCGTATGGACCGGAGCGTTTTACCAAACGCCCACCACAAAGAGGACATTCAAATTGTTCTTTCTTCAAATCTTCTCCATAACGCTCTTTTAGTTCCATTGCAAACTCAGATTCTTGTCCATTAACAGTAACAATAAACGCCTTTTTCTTCGCTCTTGTTAAGGCTACATAGAACAGGCGGCGTTCCTCTGCGTGAGGGTACTGGTCGCAATTATCAAGTAGCAAATCTAAAATGGGAGCGTCTTGAATTTTGCTTGGGAAGCCCATTCTTGACTTTTTGTTGTTAATAATAAACACATAGTCTGCTTGCAATCCCTTTGACTTATGTGCTGTCAAAAACACCATGTTCAAGTCGGGACGGGATTTAGCCTTAACATCGACAAACCCGCTTGTGTTGTTATACTGACAAGAAAACAGTCCGCTGTCATTCAATAATTTTGCATCAAATGAATATCTGCCGATAAAGAATACGCTGCTACCTTTGGGAATATCATTCAGCTTCTTTGACATGAACTCAATCGCAAATTTGTCGGTGTAGCCGGAGATTTCACCAAGCGGAAATCCAAAATCTTCAGATTTGCCTCTAATGGATTTTTTGATTTGGACGGGGTTTTGCATAATGAATCCGCCGCTTATTTCAATCAACTTCTGAGAGAAACGGTATGTGGTTTCGATCTTGCTGACTTCTGTTGCGCCCCAATATTTTGAAAAATTTAGGATGAATCCAATGTTGCTTCCTGCAAAGCGATAAATGCTTTGCCAATCATCACCGACACAGAAAAGCTCATAATCTCTGGATTTTCGCAGACAGTCTAAGAGCGTAAAACGAGCCTTAGATATATCTTGATATTCATCGACAATCACATACTTGTACGGGTTGATATATTTTCCCTGCCGAACATATTCGGAAGCAAGGTTAATCATATCGTTAAAATCAATTTCTTGGTGGTCTGCAAGATATTTGCAGTACGCATTGAAGATCGGCTCAAGCAACGAAAGCAAAATATTGTTCGTCTGTGTATTGCTTCCTGCGTGATTCAATTTGCGGACAGTTGCTATGTCGTACCCGTTGCTCTTGATCAAATTGACCAATGTTTCAAATAATTCAATGATGCCATCAAGCAAAGAATCTCCCCCGGCGGCAACCTGTGTCCACAGTTCTTTGGAAGATTTCGGGGCTAACGAAACGGATGCGGCTTCCAGTTTTTCTTTCAAGGAATCAAGTAAATTGCCCTCCAGTTTTTCATAGGCATAGCACTCAATCATTGTGGTTTGATGTTCACGATGGGTAGTGCGTTTCCATTCCATAGAGGCACGATAGACTTCTGTTGCACTCATTCCGTTTGTGGCTTTGAAATAAGACGGGACTTCGCCGTTTCGGTTGATTCCAAAATACTCAATATAAATTTTGTAATCGGGAAGATAAAAATCGGGATGATATTGACCGTATTCGCTGGTGCGTGTGTCAATTTCATATGGATGCTCATATATGTACCGTATGCCGTTTTGCATCAAGAAGTTGGCAATATCCATTTCGCCGTAGCTTTTCACCGTTTCATTATTAACGGTGGTCGGTGGATTCAATTTCAGATATTCATCATATTCTTTCTGCGATTTGAACTCGAATTCCGATTTTGCCACCACACGATTATACAGTAAATACGAACTCAGCAAATTGAGATATGTATCAGATTGCATATTCAGTAAAAGCTGTTCCTTAACAAACTTTCGCAAGCTGATTTGTGTGATTCTTGGCATTACACCATTAACTTGCGAGATAATGTTTAATCCAAGTTTGTGAAATGTTGATGCGGCAATACTGTGTCCAGTCTCAGCAGAAATACGCTCATTCATCTCAGACGCAGAAGCATTTGTGAATGACAACACTAAAATATCCTGCGGCAAACATTTAGCCGTTTTAAGCAGATACTTGATTTTGCCGACAACAGTTGTCGTTTTTCCTGTTCCAGCACCGGCTATTACCAAGTGGTTATGTGCTTCCTTGACAATACAGGTCATTTGCTGTTGGTCAAGTTTTCGCCCCTCGACATCGCCAATAAGCGCATATGCTGCTTGTACTTTCATGCTTGCAGCTCGCTCATTGTGTTGGAGAATCTGATGTGACATGGAACGAGCAATATCAGCCAATTCAAGTTGTTTCTCGGACAGCATTTTATATTTAGCTGCCTTTTTCAGCCGCAAGATTTTATGCGCTTCGGAATCAGCTAATATTCCGCTATTTCTGCTTCTCCACTCGGCTTCGGTGTGAGGATCAACGAACACTTGCGGTGCAGAAAATATTGATTTGGCATCACGCAGAGCATCGTCTATACGAGAAATCAAATCATTACAAGCATCGTTTCGTTCTTGAACTTTCTTTTGATGCTGATCAATGATAGTTTGAATGAATCCCATATTTCCTCCTATTCTTTGGTGGGGCGTACAACCTCGCATATATCGCCAATATCGCAATCAAGGTATTCACAAATACGCAAAAGCACCGACATAGCAACTTCTTCTCCCTTATTGAGCTTGCTCATTGTACCGGGAGCAATGCCTAAATCTTTACGCAACTGTACCTTTGTAATATCTTTTTGAATCAGAAACATCCAGAGCTTTTTATAACTAATCTTCATGCAAACACCTCTCAAACTTTTGCTTATACCTGTGTTTAGTATAAATGATACCATAAAACATCAAAGATTTCAATATATCACTACGATTATTCATAAAAAAGTTTCAAGTTCTTGAAGTTCTTGCGCTTTCAAAATGTGGAAAAGCCTTTTTAGACCACATTGCAATGGTTGCTGTGATTTCCGCAAAGTTTTTTACTATGGAACAAAAAAAGGGGCACCCAATAGTGCTTCTCTAATCCGTGCAGCCAATATGCTGAATAGTGGTTGTTTTTACGTTTCTACAACAATACACGCAGATGTATGAAGTCCGATATGCCCACTTTCGTACAAAGCATCACAGAGCAGAAAATAGGCGATTTTCAATCCTTAAACGTACAAAAACAGACGACACCCAACCGAAGTTGAATGTCGTCTGTTTTGTTGTCCAATCCTGTTTGACAGATGCCGATTTCGTAATTTCTTCAAATTACTGTCTTATCGGCACACGGGAAAGGCTCGCTTTTTTTACATCTTTTGAACAATGGGAATCGAAATCTCGGTCACGAATTTTTTCACATCGTTGGTAAGCCCGTAGTCGATCATGGTGATCTCGCGGGAAAAGCCGTTGGGCAAAAGCCCGTTTTCTTTCATATACGCCGCCAAAATGCAATATTGCTCTTTCGCGTCGGTGTGTATTCCGCGAAAGCGTACGGTGAGACAGTCGGCTTCGGGCAAAGTCAGCGTTTTGCCGCAAAAATTGTCTGCCGCGTCGGGTATCAAAAACAGAAAGTCGTAGCGGTCATACTGTTCGGCAAGAAGATGCTCGCGCGAAATGCCAACGCCGATCTTCCCGAGAAAGACGGTCGTCTCGGCTTGCGGTCCTTCCAAAGCGCGAATCGATCGTTCCATCGCGGCATTGTTGCCCACCGTAAGCGACGTTTTCATAATAACAACGTCCGTTTTCGGAATTTTTCGGCGTCAAATGACCGAAAGAGGCGAGGTTTGCGCATCCTTCAGCGCGCTCAGCCGATTTTCGATTTTCCGCTCGATACGCTCCGGCTCCCGCCGCTTTTCCCGCACCGTCTCCAGCTGTTTTTCCGGCTTTTCCTCCATACTTCCGACGTCGCGGCTGCGCAAAAAGTCGCCGATCTCGCTGAGAGGCATATCCAGCGTGCGCAGATAGCGGATGGTGTTCAGCACTTCAAATTGGCGGGTGCTGTAATATCGATAATCGGTCTCGGGATCTACCCATGCGGGTGTGAGCAGCCCGAGCGCTTCATAATGCCGCAGACTGCTTACGCTTACGCGGTAAAGCCGCGCCACATCGCCGATTTTGAAAAGCTCGTCGCGATTCAAGAAGCCGCCCCCTTTACCGAATTTTTCCGTTTATCCTCGCGGCAAAGGACAGTATAGGCGATAAGGCAGACGATGACCGAGATCAGCGAGCCGAATGCCGTTGCAAGTCCCATCGGGAAAAGCGTGTCGGGGAAAACTTGGAAGCGAAATACGCGCCCGGTATGCGCATGCGCAAAAGGGAAATAATGTTGTGTAGGAACGAAAGCTCCGACCGCCCCCGCGCACAGAAATACCCGCTGAAGCAGAAATGAACACCCGCCAAAAGGCAGTCGAGAATATACCCGCGAAAATACTGCCCGCCGAGCAGAACGACCCTTGCGCCGTCGGCGGCGTTTTGATCGGTAAAGAGCGCCACGATCGGCTCAGCTGTGAACTGTACAAGAATCGTTATAAGAATTCCGAAAGCAGAGGTCAGCGCCATGGCGTAATACAGCGTCTTTTTCGCCCGTTCGGGCTTGCCCGCGCCGATGTTCTGCGCTCCGAGCGCCGAGACCGTCGAGAGCATGGAGGAGGGGACGAGGAACAAGAAGCCGATGACCTTTTCGACGATGCCGACTGCCGCCGCATCGTCCAGTCCGCGGCGGTTGGCAATGATCGTAATGACGATAAAACCGACTTGGATCAGCCCGTCCTGAAGCGCAACGGGAATGCCGATGCGAAGAAGCTGGCCGACGACCGACTTTTGCGGGCGAAGGTGTTCTTTTTTGAGCGTGATCCCGCTTTTTGTTTTGACAATGGCACAAAGCGCCGTGACAACGCTCAGCGCCTGCGAAAGCGTTGTTCCGAGCGCCGCGCCGACGGGACCCAAGCGCAGTGCGCCCATGAAAAGAAAGTCAAGCGCAATGTTGGCGGCACAGGCGACGGCGACGAAATAAAGAGGACTTTTCGAGTCGCCTATCCCGCGGTAGATCGAGCTTATAATGTTGTATGCCGTAATAAAGGGAATGCCGATAAAGCACACCGTGAGATACGAAACCGTTCCCGAAACGGCGTCTTCGGGGGTGGACATGACCGACACGATCCCGCGCACCGAGAAAAGAAGGATTCCCGTGAGGACGAGCGATAAAGCCATAAACAGCGTGACGGTATTGCCGATGGCGTAAGAGGTGCGCGCTTTGTCGCCTCTGCCGACCGATTGTCCGATGCTGACGGTCGAACCCATGGCAAGCCCGACGATCATAACCGTGAGCATATGCATGACCTGAGAGCCGACCGAGACCGCCGTCGTTGCCGCGACGTTTTCGTACTGCCCGACGATGAAAAGATCCGCCATGCCGTAGAGAGTTTGAAGAAAATACGATAACAGGTAGGGAAGGGAGAAGAATAAAACGTTTTTGAATACGCTTCCGGTCGTGCGGTTTGTTTCCATGACAACGCGCCTCGTTTTTTGATCATGAATACAGTATATACTCTGCAACGATTGTAGAGTCAAGTGATTTTTGTGAATTTTGCAAAAAAATCCTCCCGATTGGAATCGGGAGGAAAAAGTCAAAGCGTTTCAAAGATCGCACTGCCCTTGCGCTTCAGGAATCGATACAAGAGATAGCAAAGGAGAAGATTCAACGCCGTAAAGAACAGCATATACGGCAAAAATCCGATGTTAAAGCGATCGAGCGGAAAGGCAAGTCCGCCGAACGCAAAGCAATACAGCGCGCTCGCCAAAAGCTCGAGGAGCACGCCCGTATTCTGCTTGATCGGCGTGACCTCACTTACCCAGTTTAAAATCGGCATTTTCAGCCCCAGATAAAGCCCGAACTCCGCCGAGAGCAAAACAAAGGAAAGCGTTTGCAAAAGTACAAGTAAAACGGCGGCGGGCGACGCGGGATGGGCGATAAACAGACACAAAAGACAAATCAGCATCGGAATCGCGGTGAGAATCAGATGCATTTCGATCTTTGCCCGCAAAATGTGCCATGTGTCGAGCGGAAGCGAACGCACGATCCAAAGGTTGTTTCCCTCCAACGATACCGAAGGCTCGCTTGTGTTGTTCACGGCGCAGACGGCGCAGACGGCGGCGCACAGCAAGAGCAAAATGCGGTCGGGATTCTGAGCAAAAATTTCGTTCAAAACGGGAAAAATCTGTTTTCCTTTCCATAAGACGGCGATTCCGCAAATGGGAAGCAAAAGCGTAGCAAGACCGCAATTCAGCATGTAGGTGGGACTTGCGGCAAAGCGGCGGAATTCGCGCGCCAAAAGCGCGCCCGAAACGCTTTTCTGCCGAATCGAATCCTTTTTGTACGCCCGCTTTTCGCTTCTTCCCGTCGCGGTCGCAATGCCGATAAAGCTTCGGGAGAGAAGAAGATAGACGAGCAAAAAGAGGATAAGTATCGCCGCCGATACGATCGCCGCGGCTTTTGCGTCGCCGACACCGACCATTCCGAAAAGATACAGCGGATAGGCTTTTGAATAAAGCACCTCTCCGTATTTTGCGGCGTTGTCGATCAAAATTGTGATCAGCGACTGTGCTTTAAAAGAGAAGAAATAGTACGCGCCGAAGAAAAGAACCGACAAAAGAACGGTGAGAAAGCTCTTGTTCTTTAACTTTGTGCTGATCTTGGCAACGACCCATCCGAGCGCGCAGGAAAGCGTCAGCACAAAAATCGTGATCAGGAAGAGAAGAAGAATCGAACCGAGAACCGCAGAAGCACTGCACGGCGTCACAACGTAATAAACGATACAGGCGGGAAGAAAGACGATTCCCGAGTAAAAAAGCCCCAAAAGATAAACCGTCAGAAGACGAAAGATCAGTATGTACCGAACGGGAATCGGGAGCGACAGCAAAAGGTCGTTGTCCTTGGGAAGATAAAGCCCCGCATAGGTGTTGAATACACTGCCGAAAATGCCCAAAAAGGAAGCAAGAAGTCCGATCAGCAAAAAGTAAAGCCACGGCATTCCCACATTATACAGCGCGGTGCAGAGCGCAAGCGAAAGAAAGGTGAACAGTCCGCCGAGAACGCCGACCATCAAAACGCCGAACAAAACGAAATAGAGAATCACGGCTCCCTTGGAACGCGCCTTGTTCTTTTTTGGATCGTAAAAATAGTTGCGGAAAATCTCGGTCAGCTGTTTTTTCAAAAGAAGCTTCAGCATGATGTATCCTCCAGTTCGAGAAAGACCTCTTCGAGAGAATCGTCGCCTTTTACCTCCTCCATCGTACCCGAACGGATAAGCTTTCCGTTTTTGATGATGGCGACCTTATCGCAAAGCTTCTCCGCCACTTCCAAAACGTGCGTGGAGAAAAAGATCGCTCCGCCGCCGTCGCAATGTTCGCGCATCATGCCCTTTAAAAGGTGCGACGCCTTCGGGTCAAGCCCCACGAACGGTTCATCCATAATAATAAGCTTCGGATCGTGAATCCACGCCGCGATGATGGCAAGCTTTTGCTTCATTCCGTGCGAATAAGCGGAGATGGGGGAGGAAAGATCATCGAGAAGCTCAAAATCCGCCGCGAGTTTTTCGATCTTTTCCTTCCGCTTTTCGGTCGGAACGCCGAAAATGTCGGCGATGAAATTCAGGTACGCACTTCCCGTCATATAGCCGTAAAGATCGGGGTTGTCGGGGATGTAAGCAAGTTGCTTTTTACAGCCGACGGGATCTTTTTTGATCGACTTTCCGTCGATCAAGATTTCGCCCCCATCAAAACGCAGAATCCCGATCGCCGCTTTGATGGTCGTTGTTTTTCCCGCGCCGTTGTGCCCGATGAAGCCGCAGATCTCGCCCGCTTCTATCGTGAGCGAAAGATCATCGACGGCTTTTTTGTCTCCGTAGATTTTGGTCAGATGTTCGATTTTCAGCATAATACGAGCCCTTTCGATTTTTGCCTTATTTGTCCTCCCGAATCGGGAAGACGAGCTTTTCTTCGTAATTTTCGCGGATATAATAGGTGAGCGTTCCGGCGTTCGGGTCACAAACGATGCTCCAGACCGTCTTTTCGTTTTCATCGTTCAGGGTCTTTTTGCAAACGCTCTTCAGCGCATCGCGCATATCTTCGGGATCCGCCGTTGCATTTTCCGAAAGAAAATCGGAGAGGATCGAGTAACGGAGTTTTGATTGTTCGGTCCCGATACCGTACTTTTCGCCTTCGGTCAAGAAGAAATTCGTAACGACCGGCGTCTCGGTGACGGCAAGCTCGCCTTCAATATATTCCGCCACGACCGACCGTCCGCTCTTGTCGCAGAGGGCGAGATGGTGCATAAGCCCTGCCGAGCCGTGCATATCGATGTTTTTGAGAATTTCGATTGCTTCGTCAACATCTTTTGCTTCGTCGAGAATTTTGCGGATGGCGGTGGTGGTCGTAAAATCGACCTTTCCGTTGTCCTGATTCGTTACCTCGTCGACCTCGATCATCAGGTCCGCAACGCAAAGCCCCATTTCGTTCATGCCGTCCAGCGGAACATAAACCGAAGCAAGCGCCAGCATTTGATTTTGAAAGCCTTCGGGGCGATAATCCTCGCCGAAGCCTAAATAATCCATATTGCAGGTCGAAACCGACGCATAGCCGTTTTCGGGCTTTGTGCGCACGATCATGATCGTGCAGTCGACCCAGTCGTAATTCCGACCGAAAAGATACCCGTTGTCACTCGGCGCCGAAACCGTACTGCATCCGAAGTTTGCGGTATCGGGCTGTACCTTGTAAAAGCCGTGCGACAGAAACTCGGCGATATACGAGCCGACCTCGGAATCCGAGCTTGCACCGCCGCGCCTTTGAAATTCGTCAAAACCGTAATCACCGACGTAATCGAGTGTGTAAAGACGGTCGTCGAGCTTGCGAATGGTCTTCATGGCGGTCAGCTGAGACCGGAACATGCCGTATGCGCCGATAAATAAAACGGCAAGCAAGGCAAGAAACACGATCAGGATGATCAAAATGCGTTTTTTTCTTTTGGACATGACTTTTTCTCCTTAATTTTGAGTTTTGTTTTTCTTTTGCCGAATATTTTCTTTCCCGATTCCGCACACCACGGTACGCACAAACGGGATGCGGCTCAGCGCTTCATACAGAACGATCGCACCCGCAAAGGCGCAAAGGGCGGTGAGCAGATATTTTACAAAGGGTGAAAACGGTGCATGGTAAACGACGTCGGCGCACACCGCAAGCGGAAGATAGTGGAAGAGATACAGCCCCCACGAGCGTTTCTTGATCTGCGCGAAAAACGCGTTTTCGACATCGCCCCACCGCTTCATAACCGCAAGCGCGGCAAGCGTCGTAACCCACGCGCAGAGACAGCAAAGCGGTGAGTGCAGAACCGCGTCGTCGGTATACGGAACATCAAAATACAAAACCGTAAAGGCAACCTCCGCCGCGACTGCCGCAAGACACAGCGGAAGCCACAGCTTTTTCAGCTTTTCGATGATCGCGTCGTGCGAGAAAACAAAATAGCCGATAAGATACGCAAGCCCGTAAAAGCCGAATCGATAAACGACGACAACGGGTGTGTTGAGTATCTGCGCCGCGCCCCATACGGCAAAATACAGCGGCAGCAGAAGCCAAATGCCGATCTTTTCGCAGAGGCGGTAAAGGCGATCTTTTTCGAGCTTTCGAATCAAAACAAGAACCACCGAGAAAAGCCACAGCATCTGGATATACCAAAGCGGACCCGTTCCCGAGAGGGAATAGATGAGATAGCGGATCGGAAGCGGGATCGCAGTGTGATCAAACGCGCCGCCGAAACGCACATTGAAATATCCCAATATCCACCAAAAGACGAAAAGTCCGACGGTGGAGGGCAGAAGCAGTTTTCTTGTCTCGGTGCGGATAAACTCGCGGTGCGTGCGGCGTTCGAGACTGTACCGCGCGCTCATGCCCGATACGGCAAACAGCAAAAACATAAACCACGGGTACAAAAGATAAAGAAGAATGTCGGCGCCGCGATCTTCGGTGATCGGACCGACCCCGCCGAGCACTCCGCTGCCGTTGAAAATATAGAAAACGTGATACAAAACGACCAGAAGGACCGTGATCGAACGGAGGTTGTCAAGATATTTTCTTCGCAATAAGAATCCCGCCTTTTCGTGAATAGCAGTCAATGTATAACACACATTATACATTGACTGCATTATACCGCAAAAACAGCATTTTGTCAAGAGAAAGAAGAAAAATTAACCAATCAAAAGCACCTTTTGCTTTCTTATTTTTCGCGTAACGATGCTGTAATCTCCCGGGCGCTTTTTCGGTATTGCGCGGGGGAAAGCCCGGTGTGCTTTTTGAAAATACGGGAAAAATAGTGCGGGTCGGGAAAGCCCGCTTCGACGGCGATATCGGCAATTCTTTTGTCGTTCGAATCCAGATATGCCCGCGCGTATTCGATCCGTTTTTGGATGATATACTGATGCGGCGAAATGCCGATCTCGTGCGTAAAGCGCGTGACAAAGTGCCGCAGGCTGAAGTGGCACGCCTCGGCATAAAAAGAGAGGGGAAGCTCGCGGCGATAGGTCTCGTCAATGAGCAGACGCGCCGATTCGATGGGGGAGAGGTCGGGCAGGCGATTTTTATCGATATCCGAGTAAAAAGTGACCGATGAAATGTACATCACATCGCCCTCGTCGATGGCGGGCGCGTCGATGACCCCGAAGGGGTCGATCTTGATCTGCTGCAGAACGGGACGGCTCATCTTTTCGAGAACCGCGTGGAGCTCGGGCGGATAATGCAGCGTGAAAAAGGTATTGGACCAGCGGTTGCGCCGCAGAGGTGCAAAGAAAGGATGGTCTCCGTTTTTGTCGATAAAGACCGTCTTTCGCTCGGGATCGTCCTCATCCAAAACGCTCAGCGTGCGAAGCCGCGCCTCCAAAGGGTGTGTGCCGCGGCTTTCGTAGTAGTAGTGCATCTGTACGAAGCGATAATGAAGCGGATTGATATGATATATCTCGAGAAGATGGTTTTCCAAAACGATGATGGATTTTACCGATCGGTTCGGCGTGATTTTTATGGCTTTTCGCCCGTGAAAAACGCCCTCTTCCCGCTCGGCGATGCCCCACATCGAAAAACCGTTGATCCCCACGGCGCTTGCGGGCAGAATACGATTGTAAAGTGATCGTGCGGCAAGCGTAAAAATCTCGAACAGGCGTGCCGTGAACAAAAACGAAGCACCGGTCTCGATACCGGATTGATATTCCGTTCGGATTCTTTCGAAAAGCTCAAGCTGTTCGGGAGTCGTTTCGTATGCGGCGGCGGAGGATAGCTTCAGCTCGTGCAAAAGCGGCGAGAGCGTTCCGTCAAAAGAAAGAAAAAAGAGCGATCCGTCGGAGCGTGTTTCATCTATCGTAATTTTGTCCCCTTCAAAAAAAGCGAATGACCCTTCCGAAAGAAAAATCTCTTTCTCTCCGCCGACCAAAACCGCCCGCCCTTCCAAAACCGCAAACAGACGGTGCTGTGCGTGCAAATCAGACGGAATTTCCTGTGAAAAAAGGGTGGTTTTACAGCAAAATTCACAGAAAAAGCGAATGGAGGGGGGAGAAAATTCCGGCGGTATATTTTTCATGACATACTCCCGTTACAAATCGGTACAAGAATATCATACACCCGAAAAAAGCTTTTGTCAATCGGAATTTTGTCCACCAAAAACACATTTTTGTCTATTTTCACCGCGCCAAAACAACGCTATAATAGAGACGTAAGCGGCATTCGACCGATTTTTCGAAAACGTGCCGCAAAGAAAATAATCCAAGTTGAAAGGGGCAGTGTATTAAAGTGGATTGGAAACAAAAAAGCAAGAAGGCGATCTCCGCCCTCCTCACCGCTTCACTGATCGGAAGCGGTATGGTTATGGGAAATACGGGAAGCGTCGTCGCGGCGGAGAAATTTGACGAAACGAACGTCGTTTTGCGTTTCGGCGTTCTTTCGGACATTCATCTTTCCGGCTTGTGGAACGTGGAAGGGAGTCGCCAAAAGCTCGACCGTGCGTACACGGGATTGAAGCTGATGGCGGGAGAAAACAAGCTCGACGCCGTGTTTATCGACGGCGATATCGTCGACGCGATGAACTCTTCGGGCAATATGTCGGACAGTATCCCGAAGCTCGAACAGAACTATAAGGAAATTTCGGCATTCCGCGACATTTCGCTTAACCATTTCGGCGGCAGCGATACAAAGATTATCTATGCCAACGGAAACCACGACACGGCGGACGGTGTTGCGCTCGACGAGAACAAAAAAACCGACACAACGGGCTTCTAGTCGTCCAAGCTGTATCAGAAGATTCTTGCGGGCTATATGTGGTCTGCTTCCGTTCCGGGCAACGCTTCGGCAACGGCGCAGGAAATCGCCGATTACAACAAGGAACAAATAAAGGCTTATAATGAAAAAGACGGAGAAAACTATGCTTTCTTCTACGGAAGCGACGAATACCTCGGAGCAAACGGTCTTGATTACGGAAACCGTCACGTTGTGGTCGGCGGCTATCATTTCCTGACGGTCGAACCGAAGGATTATTCCGTAAGCTACCGTGACGAAACGGTCGAATGGCTCGACAAGACCCTTGCGGAAATCACGAAGGCTGAACCCGACAAGGCGGTCTTTGTCGCAACGCACGCACGTGTAACCAATACGATTTTCGGAAGTCTCGGGCAGACTACCCGCCAGCTTGTTCCGACGCTGAACAAGTATCCGCAGGTCATTCTGTGGGGCGGACACGAGCATTCGGCGCTCAACCGTGAGCTTGCCATCTGGCAGGACGGCTTCACCGCCGTCGACGCGGGCGTTGTACAGTATCTGAACTCTGCCGATTTCGGATACTACGCCAACAGCGCCAATCCCGTAAACGGAGTGGATTACGGCGGTTGGGGCGGAACGGAATATCGAAAAGCGTCTCAGGGCGAATATGTCGAGGTCGACGGAAACGGCAATGTTCGTATCAAGCGCCTTGACTTTTACAATTCCGACCTCGAGGGCGGCGAAGTAAAGGTGATCGGCAAGCCGTGGGAGATCCTCGGAACAAAAGCCGACGGAAGCCATCTCACACGCTACACCGAGAAAAACCGTGCCGACGGAAACACCGCGCCGATTTTCCCGAGCGACGCAAAGCTTTCCGTGTCGCAGAAAGAAAATCTTGCGACAGTCACGTTCCCGGCGGCAAGCGATGATATCCGTGTCATCTCGTACTTTGTGACGGTGGAGCAGAACGGCAAAGAGTATACGAAACAGGAGCTGACCAGCTTCTATTACGACTGTGCCGACGCGTCGGTTCTGAATGACCGCACCTATACCGCGAATGAATTGAAATGCCCGAAGGGCGATTCGGTCATCAAGGTTACGGCGATCGACGATTACGGCGCAACGGCGACTCTTTCGGCGGATATTACGGTCGAGGGGGAGGTCTCCTATCCTTCCTCCGAATTTGATCTCAAAAATCTTAACAAAAACGGCTGGTCCGGCCCGACCAACAAGGGTACGCTGACGCACGGCATGACCTTTGACGGGCGCACCGGCGTTTCGGTGCTCACGAAGTCCGACGACAATAAGAACAGCAACGATCAAATCATCATGAATAACTATTCGGCACTCCCGAGTGCCGATCTGTCTCAGACACCGTATATGCTGATTGATTATTACTATGCGCACGATACCGCAAGCGCAAAGTCGGCGGCGACCCGGATGCGTTGGCGTTTCTTTATTAAGGCAAAGAACAACAAACAGGTAACAAAAGAAGCTGCACTCGAAACCAACCGTTGGGCAACTGCGGTTATTCCGTTGATCGACGCCGATTTTGCGGAAGACGGATATTTACTCAAACAATATAAGTTTGATCCATATGCTGCCGTTCCGACGAAGGATTTGGACGACAACGATACCATGTACATTTCGGGTATTCGCTTCGTTCACGAAGAACCGACCGTCTTTACCGAAAACGGCGTTGCCTATGCCTCTTCCGACGGCTATATCAAGGGCGTCGGTGCAAAGGTTGCGACTACGATCGACGGCGCGATCAAAAATCTCGGCGCGGACGGCGGAAAAGTTTTGGTCGAGGGCGATATGATCATCACCGACGCTGCCGACCTTGAAAAAGCGGGAACGGCAAGAAAGTCCGTAACCGTCATGGGCTACGGCGAAGATCTTGCGGCAAGACAGAAGAACCGTCTCTGGTTCCAAAAGACGGGCATCGGACGTGACGCCGCGTACAACGGCGATATCACCTACGATGAGATTACCCTGAAAGCCCCGATCGACGAAGCGGGCGTTTTCTCGCAGGGCGTGACCGTGACCTTCGGTAAAAACCTTCTGACCGAGAAAACGGTCAAGGCAAATACCGATATCGACGCGACGGGCGATAAGAATATCAGCCTTGATTTCGGTGCGTATTATAACCAAAACGGAGACAGCAACTTTATCATAAACGGCGGTGATTTCGGACGCGTCGCTACGCTCTTCACTTGGATTCAGAGCAATGCATCTGCCAAGATCAACGCACATTACATTTTCCGCGGCGGAAATTTCAACGTCGTTTATTCGGGCGCGCGCAATTCCACGACCGGCGTTCTTACCAACACGGGCGATGTTACCTACGATTTCGAGGGCGGAACGTTCAATAACGTCTACACCGGTCATATGGGCTTCGGTAAGGTCACGGGACTGATCCGCTACAACGTTACGGGCGGCACGTTCCCGAAGGGCATTATCTTCGGCAGCGAAGAAAGAAGCGCCGACAAGTCGCAGGTAGGAAATACCGTCGTTCGCATCGACGGCGCAAGTGTTACCCTTTGGGGCAACGATAAGCTTTCCAAAGTGAACGATACCGACAAGTGGATCGCCATCGAAAACCACGCCGAAAACGGCAAAGTCACCTTCGGAGACTCCCTCACGGCGGATTATAAGATCAAGGTCTACGGCGGAGAAGCCGACGCTGTGTTCGAAAACGGCGTTCTCTCGGGCTTTACGATCGCTTCGGACGGCGGTTATGCCCCGATCGTGGACGGAAAGATCCTTACGGCTCAAAACGGAGTTTACGATCTTTCGGCATACGAGGGTAAAACGACGGAGATCTATTTTAACGAGCTGTCGATCGACCCCGAATTTTCCGAAGAGGGCGCACAGAACGAAAAGCTCACCGTACGCGGCGCACAGATCCGCATCACGGGCGAGGATTACGCGCTTCGTTTTGTCGGAATTTTGGGAAGCAATCTGAAAGACAAGCTCCAAAAACCCGCCTCCGATAAGGATACGGCGCTCGGTTACGGCTTTGTTGTCTATCCCGTCGAGCTTCTCGGCGAAAACGAGCTTTCGAAGGAAACGTCGGGTGCAGTCGTTGTTCCCGCCGTCAAGACCTTCCGCGAGGAGGACGATCACATCGAGTTTACCGTTTGCGTCACCGGCATTACGAGCGATAAATTCAATCGTTACTATGCCGTTCGTCCGTACGTGACGTATACCGATTCTTTCGGTATCGAGCGCACAGTATACGGCGAATGCTATAAGAACGCAAGCCTACTCTCGGTGGCGAAGATGATTCCCGAGAGCGACCCGAGCTATTCGTGGGTCAAGGAAAACATCCTCGATAAAGCAGAATAATATCCGAAACCGCGCCGCGTTTGGGCGCACATAAACAGGGACCGCAGCCTTTTTCCCCTTTGACTGCGGTCTTTCTTATATAATTTAGCCCCGCCGGAGTTTATTTCTCCGACGGGGCTTTTTTGTCCTGCGCGGTAAAGCGCCTGCGATATTCCTTCGGCGACATGCCGTAGTGCTTTTTGAACACACGATAAAAATGCTCGAGCGAAACATAGCCCGATTCTTCGACGATGGTCTTGATCTTTTTATCGGTGAGCGTGAGCTGCTTGCAGACAAAATCCAGCCGTTCGACGGTGACATATTCGGTGAGAGTCGAGCCGGTGTATTTTTTTATCATAGTGCAGAAATGCGGCGGGGTGTAATGAAATTCACGGCAGATATCGGCAAGCGTAACGTTGCGGAAATGCGTGTGAATGTAATTCATGATCGACGGCATGACGTCGGCGTTCTGCAGGGAGGAGCGGGCATAGTCGTAAAGCGCCCCCTCCCGCACATAGTCGAGCAGCAGAGAGTTGAACAAGAATTCCGCCGAAGCGGGGTCGGTTCCGTTTGCATTTGCGTCGTCAACGGCATGAAAGCAAAGCTCGGCGAGCGAGGCATTCATCTCGCCCGGCGAGCGAAGGATCATGTAGCTTTTGAATTTTTTGGCGTACAGCGTCGCACCGAGATATTCCGCCACGGGCGACGAACCCGATAAAAGGCGCGAAAAAATACGGCTGACCGCGTGTTCGGGTATCCGGACCGTAACCAGTATATTTTCTTCGCATTCGTCGGGCACGCGGCGGTAATCGACCGAGAGCTTGTAGGTCACGGCGGGGGGAAGAATACAAAGCTGTCCGCGGTACAATTCGACGGGACGGATGTCGCTCGTATACATCAAAAAGCGCCCGTTCAGAACATAGCAAAAGGTATAGACATCGTATGCGCGATACATCTCGGGGAGGTTGCGCACATGCCGTTTGACGCACAGATCACATAAGCAGCCGCTCATCGCTTCTTTTTCGCCGACAAGATCCTGCGGCTTTGCGGCGGGCTTGCGGTTAAAGGTAAATTGCATTTCTTCGTCGGAAATAAGCGACGGACGCCGCCGAAATTTCGAATAATCGGACATTTTGCGCCTCCTTTCCGTGTTTTTGGTTTTGATTTTCTGTTTTCATTATACGGTATCTGAAAATGAAAGTCAATGTTTTTTGCGAAAAAGTTGGGAAAAGGGCAAAACGAAAGACGCGCTTTGTGTGACAAAATCAAAAACAAGGGCGCGTTTTTGCAATATTACCAACATTTTCCGACAATCTCCAAACAAAGGAAATCTTTTCGCCCAAAAAGCGGCAATTTTTCAAAATCGAAAAATAAGTCAATAAATTGTTCGTAAGAACGCGAATACAGACAATGGGAAAGGAGAGAAAAATACGGTATACTATAGCTGTAAAAGAAAAAAACGGGGGGATTTCTATGCGAATTGAGGCAGAGGATTTTCGGGTACTCACGTCGCGCAGCGACGATACTCTCATGCTTACCGAGGCGGTGCGGCGTCTTCGCGACGGCGATACGCTCGTGCTCTCTCCGCGCACCTATCATTTTTATCCCGACTATGCCTTTGAATACCGAAAGATTTCCGCGCCTTTTGCGGAGGAACAAAGATGCGTATTTTATCTTTTCTGCAAAAAGAAGATTACGATCGAAGGCGGCGGCGCGGAGCTGATTTTCCACGGCAATGTAGTGCCTTTCTGCTTTATCGAATGTGAGGATATTGCCGTTTCGAACCTGTCGGTCGATTTTGCGTCGCCCTTTTTCGCCCAAGCGGCGATCGAAGAGGCGGACGAGCGGCACGTTCTCTTGCGCTTCGAAGAAAGCGAGACGCGCTGCACCGTGCGAAATAAGGGGCTTGTCTTTTATAACCGAAAGGACGACTGGAGCCGCGCACTCGGACGAGTTCTGGCTCTGGAATACAGCGCCGAGACCGGTGCGCCGCAGGCGGGTCAGCCGACCTATTTTGCGTGCTTTAACGATCAGCACGACGATACGTTCCAAAGCTTGAACCGTCGACTGAAGGCGGAAGCCCTGCGCGACGGACGGGTGCGTCTGAGCGGGGATTTCGGCTTTTCTCACACTGTCGGGAACAACTGGGTCTGCGTTTTCGATACCGGACTTTACCACGACTTTTTGTGCCGTGAATCAAAGAATCTTTCTTTCTCCGACATTTTTGTCTATTGCGCCCCCTCCAAGGCTTTTTCGGCGCTTAACTGCGAAAATCTTTCGTTTGAACGCTGCCGTGTCACGACGCGCGAAGGCTCGAAACGTATTCTTGCCACCGACGCGGAGGGATTCTTTTTCCGCGACTGCCGCGGAAAGATCGAGCTTTGCGACTGTACCGCCGAAAAAAACATGTGCAACGGCGTCGATGTCCGCACCTGTCTTTGCGACGTACATAAGGCGGCGGACGAAAAAAGTCTGTATCTTCGTTTCAGCGAGGGAAAAGGTATTTTCCGCGGGGGCGACCGCGTGCGCCTTTTTTCGGAGGACAGGTCGTTTGACCGCATGTTTACCGCCGAGAGCTCCGAAACCGTATCTTCATCGATCGTTCGTCTTACCCTGCGGGAATCTTTGCCGAAAAGTCTCCTCGACGGGCTTTTGGCAGAAAATTTTTCCGAATCGCCCGACGTTTCGCTCATTCGGTGCGCGATCGGCAACAACCGACCGTACGCCGCATCGATCTTAACGCGGGGAAAAGTGCGGATACGCGACTGCACCCTGTACAGCGTCTATAGCGCGCTTGTGCTCGGCGGCGCGACGATTCCCGAGCGTATCGGCGGGGGGGGGGGGGGGGCGCATATCGAAAAAAAACGCTTTTTCAA
>ENA-OUQF01000340-OUQF01000340.1-human-gut-metagenome-genome-assembly--contig:-NODE-340-length-37881-cov-5.672104_pt1 | contig 37881 bp, 37 predicted proteins | sample MGYA00237947_ERZ548826 | MGnify/ENA primary metagenome ERZ548826 (study PRJEB26490, sample SAMN05194701) | human gut metagenome | biome: terrestrial biome; feature: human-associated habitat; material... | reverse complement strand
ATGCCCGGCGGATAAGCGCGGTCAAAAAAGTCTCACGGACTTTTTTGACAAGCTGTGGATGCCCCCGGCCGGATGGCCGGGGGCATTAAGTTTAGCTGTGCGTGCCGGTCACACCGTCGCTTCTTCCTTTGCCTCTTCCTTTGTATCTGCGCCGGTCTTGCCGGTGCTGAGCTTTTCCTTGTTGAACATGCCGCCGAAGGCCGTCATGAAAAGTATCTTTATGTCCAGCCATGCCGACCAGTTCTCTATGTACCAGATGTCACACTCGATGCGCTTTTCGATGCTCGTGTCGCCTCTGTAGCCGTTCACCTGCGCCCAGCCGGTGATGCCAGGGCGCACCTGATGCTTGACCATGTACAGCGGGATGGTCTCGCGGAACTGCTCCACAAAATGCGGAAGCTCCGGCCGCGGGCCCACAAGGCTCATATCGCCGCGCAGCACATTCCATAGCTGGGGCAGCTCGTCCAGACTGCACTTGCGGATAAAGCTGCCGAACTTCGTCTTGCGCGGGTCGTTGTCGGTCGTCCACGCGGTGTCCTGCTGTGTGTTGACGCGCATACTGCGGAATTTCAGCATCTGGAAGTTCTTTCGCTGATACCCGACACGCTCCTGCCGGAAGAGGATGGGGCCGGGGCTTGAAAGCTTGACCCCTATGGCGAGTATCAGCATCAGCGGGCTTATGATTATAAGCCCCAAGCCGCTTGCCAGAATGTCAAAGCTTCTTTTTATAAAGGCCAAGCCGTAATTTTCAAGCGCGTTGCGGCGCAGGGTCATAAGGTTGCTGCGGCCGACAGTCTCGATGACCGGGTGCGGCGGCAGCACGTCGTTGTAAAACGGGATGATGCTGTATTTCACGCCGTTCTTCTCGCAGATGAGGATGATATCCTGAATGCGGGATATCTCGCCGGCGTCCAGCGCGATGACCACGTCGTCAAGATCCGTGTGGTGCAGAAATTCGTCCAGCTCGTCATAGCCGCATACGTGGGATGCGTCCATTTCCGCATTCTCCGCGCCCGCGTAGCCGATAAGGTTGAAGCCCAGCTTCGTCTCCTGCGCCACATCCTGCGCGTACTGCCGGGCGAGGTGCCCCGTGCCGACGACAAGGACGTGTTTCAGATTCCTGCCGCCGCTGCGCGTCTTGTTGGATATCCAGCGCATGGCGGAGTATTTAAGGCACAGCAGCGCCGTGCTGGAAATGTAAAAGCAGGCCAGCACGCCGCGCGAGAACTCCTGAAGCCGGAAAAGGTACAGTATCGACGCGGCGGCGAAAAGTGTGATGGTACTTGCCCCCACTATCATCGACAGCTTCTTTGAAAGCTTGTATGTGCGGTCGGTGTTGTACATGCCCATCACGGACACTATCAGCCAGAATATGACCGCATATACCACCGCCGCCAGAAACAGCGCCCGTGTCTGCGCCATGTTCCCTATCGGATAGGTTATGTTCAGCCAGAAAAACGTGGATAATATGTATGACGCGATAACTATCAGCATGTCCACTATCATGTTGCAGATGCTGAGCAGGCGCAGGTTGTTGCGTATCATCTTCAGTTCACATCCCGGAGTATAAAATCTTATGTCTGCCGTGGGTATCGTTTTTACGTATCGTAAATTGTATTTTACCACACCCGGCTTATAAAGTCCATACGGCATATTTTCCGGACACAGGCAAAAATCCTCCGGCGCGGGCAAAAGCCCGCGCCTTAATATCATAGTATCATTATTTCAGCAGCGGCTGCAATTGGCGGCCATCAAGCGCGGCCGATACCGCCGCCCCGGCGAGAGTGAAGTCCGCCTGGAGCGAGCATGGCTTCTTTTCCGGATCGTCCTGCCCGAAGGGCACAAAATAGACGTTCTTCCGGTTCAGCAGCCTTCCGATATTCTCCGCCGAGCCGGAAAGCCCGTCGTTTGTGGACAGCGCGATAATAAGCGGCCTTCCGTTTCTCAGATGCGCCTTGGCCGCCATGGTCACGGCGCTGTCCGTAATGCCGTGGGCGAGCTTTGCAAGGGTGTTGCCCGTGCACGGCGCAATGAGCAGCGCATCCAGCGGCAGCGCCGGGCCAAGCGGCTCGGCCTCGGCTATCGTGGTTATCACGCCGCGCCCGCACAGCGCTGCCAGACGTCTTATATTCTCCGCCGCCGTGCCGAAGCGCGTGTCCGTTTCCGCCGCCGTGTCGCTCATTATGGGAATAAGCTCATAGTCGTGCCGCAGCGCCTCCGCCGCGGCAAAGAGCTTTTCATATGTACAGTAGGAGCCGCACAGCGCAAGCCCCAGGCGTTTCCTGTCGTTCATGGTCATTCCTCCTGTTCGCGCATTATGTCGTACACCGCCGATCTTATTAACCTCGCGGCGCTCTCTGGCGCGCGCTGTCCGGGCAGGCCGGGCGCGGAAACGACGTGCAGCCCGATGTTCTCCGCAAGCGTCCTGTCAAAGCCGCCCGGCGGCGAGGCAAGCTCCATTATAACGGCCCCGTCCGCGGCCATGCACAGCGCCGCATCCGTCAGCACGCGCGCGGGCACGGTGTTTATGATAAAGCCGAACGCGCCTATCTCGGCCTCCAGCCCGTCATAGTCCACGCTGCCCAGCCCCAGCGCCGCCGCCATTGCCCTGTCCGCGCGGGCGCGTGCCGCTGCCGTCACATGCGCGCCCAGCGCCGCAAGCTTCAGGCACAGCAGCTTTCCTATCCGCCCCCAGCCGCACACCAGCACGTTGCTGCCCGCAATGGCGCTGCCGCTCTCCTCCATAAGCCGCCCCAGCGCGCACTCCGCCGTCAGCGCGGCGTTGCCCACGGTGAAATCCGGCCGCAGCATGATGTCCTCTATGTACAGCTTTTCCCGTATCGCCAGCGCGCAGCTCTCATCACTCAGCCGCCCGCCGACGACGATCTGCCCCGGCCAAAGCGTCTCCAGCACCTCGCGCATACTCAGCACGCTGTCGCTCAGCGGTGTGTTCAGCAGTCCGCCCTTCTCGCTCGGCACGGGCAGTATCACACAGTCCGCGCCGTATACACAGCCCTGCAAGCAGCCCGTTTTCACCGCCTCCTGCGGGATATCCGCGCGCTCCAGCGCATAGCAGCACACTCTGTGCCCATCCCGCGCCAGCAGCGCACACAGTATGGCCGCGCGCCTATCCCCGCCTACAACGGCATATTTCACCTGCACCACCTCCACAGCTCATACTATTCTGTTGCGCGCGATGCTGTTCATATGCTATACTGCATAAAAACGCAGACCGGAAAAGGGGGAGCGGCCATGGATGCAATAGTTGCCGTATATTCCGATTGGGGCATCGGCGCCGGAGGGACCCAGCCCGTCGTGCTGCACGCCGACAGGGCGCATTTCCGCGCGCTGACCGACGGCGCGGCGGTGATAGTCGGGCGCGCCACGCTGGCGGACTTTCCGGGCGGGCGGCCTCTCAAGGGGCGGCGGAACATCGTCCTGACGCGTCAGGATATCCGCATCGACGGGGCGGAGGTCGTGCACAGCGCGGAGGAGGCCGTCGCCGCGGCGGACGGCGCGCGCTGCCTTGTCATCGGCGGGGAGAGCGTTTACCGTCAGCTCCTGTCGTATACGAACAGGGTCTACGTCACGCGGATAGAGCTTGCCCCGCACTCGACGGCGTTTTTCCCCGACCTTGACGCGGATCCCGAATGGGTCTGCACAGACCCCGGCGTGCTGCTTTCGGAGGACGGCGTCGCCTACCGTTTCTGCACTTACGAGAGAGTTTTGGATAAAGAATAGAATTCAGGCGCGGCTGATGCCGCGCCTGTAAGACTGTCGAAAAAGTGGCTTTGCCGCTTTTTCGAGAAAGCTTCGCTGCGTTCTGCGCCTCGGTTGTCCGCTGACAGCGGACAATTCGACGCTCACTCCGCGCAAAGTGTTTTCTGCCACGCACATGTCGCGGCAGAAAACATATCATACTGCTTTCGCGTCTGCGGACGCGAAACTCTGCGAGGCTTTTTTTTGACAAGCTGGGGCGCGGCAGATGTCGCGCCTGTGTGTTGCAATACTATATGCATTTATTCCGCGCGCACAAGCTCTGTTCCGGGGTAGTAGTGCGCGAGAATTTCCCTGTAGTCCGCGCCGCCCTGCGCCATGACGTTCGCGCCGTACTGGCTCATGCCGACGCCGTGGCCGTAGCCAGTCACGGTGAAACGAAACACCTCGCCCGTCCACTCAAGCTCAAACGCGGTCGAGCGCAGGGAGAACATGCTCCTCAGCGCCGTGCCCTTTATCTCCCACCCGCCGAGAGTCACGCTCTCCACGCGGCCGCCGGGCGTGCGCTTTATTTCGCCGATCCACGTTTCCTCCGGCGTGCTGAAATCCGCCTCCGGACAGGAGGCGAGTATGCTGTCGCGGAAGTCCAGCCTGCTCACGTCCACTGTGCTGACATAGCCGGGCACGGTCTCCGCGCTTTCCGGGCTGCTCACGCTTATGAGATACGGCACGCTGTTCCAGACCCGGCCGCTGTCCTCCGTCGCTCCGGCGGAGGAGGAGTGGAACGCGGCAAAGGCCGGCTGCCCCTCATAGCTGAGATATTCGCCGGCCGTTTCCGTCACGGCGGCGCGCAGTCTTTCATAGTACACGTCGTAGTCCGCGCCCCAGCGCGCCTTGAGCTCGTCCCGGCTCAGCCACGCCTGACAGCAGCCGCTGTCCGTGCACACCTGTGCGCCGCTGTGGCGGCCGGTGCTCTCGCAGTACATGGCGTAGGTCCGCGCCGCGACGGCCTGCGCCCGCAGTGCCTCGAACTCAAAGCTTGCCGGCATCTCCGCCGCGACGACGCCCGTCAGGTAATCCGCCGCGGCCATGTCCACGGCCTCCCCGTTTATCAGCACACGCATGCTTTCCTCCTCCGTGTTCGCCGGGCCGGGCTGTGCCGTTTCGGATGCGGCGGCGTCCTGCCGCGCGCTCTGCTGAAGCTCCGGCAGGGTGAGCGGGGCCTCCTTCTCCTCGGGCAGCTTCCTGAAAAAGAGCGGCAGTATAAAGGCCGCAATAAGCACCGTGTAGCATAGGATGAGAATTTTCTTCATGCGTGCTCCTTCGTTTTCCTCTTGTGCGCATCCGCGCACGCCAGAGCTTGACGTGCGGCGTGATTAAGTATACAATACATTATTATAATACCATTCTATTGAAATGAGATCGTGAATATGCCTAAGAATATGCCTAATCAGACTGAAATGACAGATGCGGAAATAATATTCCGGAAGAACATGGAGAAAAAGGCGCTGGAGATCACCTGTTACGTCTGCGGTGCAGGCGCGTTCAGCGTGTTCGTGCGCTGGCTTCAGACGATGCTGGCCTTCAACGACGAGGGGCTTGTGGACAAAAGCATCTTCAACCTCCTCGTGCCGCTTATGATACTCGTCTCCGGATATCTCTTCCTGCGCTTTGTGGACCACTTCCGCAGCGGGCGATACTACGTGCCGGAGGATTTCTACGCGGCGCTCTATAACCCCGGCAGGCTCTACTCCGCCGTGCGGCTCGTCATCGGCCTTATCATGGCGGCGGGCTCCGTGCTGCTGCTCACTGCATCCGAGACGGACACCGACGCGGGCTTTCTGCGCATACTGGCCATTGCGGGCTTCCTCTCCGGCGTGACGTATCCGCTGCTGCTCAGCTCCGCGAACAAGCCGCACGCCTCAAGTCTGCGCTTCTCCTGCTTCTGCGCATTCATGCCCATCCTGTTTTTCTGCATATGGCTCGTCACCTGCTACAAGATGAACTCCAACAACAGCATCGTGTGGTCATACGGGCTGGAGGCCGTGGCGATAATCCTCTCCATCATCGCCTTTTTCCGCATGGCGGGCTTCCCTTACGGTGTGCCCAATCCGCCGCGCGCCATGTTCTTCTCCATGCTTGCCGCCGCCGTGGATATAATGATAATCGCGGACAGCCGGTATATGGGGATGCAGCTTATGTTCTTTGCCGCCGCCATGATGCTGGTGCTGTATAACTGGATAATGATCACCAATATGCGCCGCCGCCCCAAGCCCGTAAAGGAGCAGCCGAACGACGGCTTTGAGCGTCTGTAAGCCGCCGCGCCGGAACGCGGCCGTGAAGAGCGGAGAACCGGCGCATATCCCCCCTGCGGAAGGCTCCCTTCGGGCCCCGCCGCAGGGGGCGTTTTATTTGCTGCGCTGCGCGAGGACGTACAGCAAGACCGCCTCGGACGGGCGCTGTAAGCTGTACCCCGTCAGCTCCTGTACGCGGCGTATGCGGTGGTAAACGGTGTTTTTATGCACGTAAAGCTCCCTCGCCGCGCGGGCGGCGTCGCCCTCATAGCGGAAATACATCCGCACCGCGGCCATGACCTCCGCGCGCTCCGCCGCCGTGCACGCGCCCAGCAGCCGCTCCTCCAGCCGGCGCACGGCGTCGTCCGGGATGTACTGCAATATAAAGTCCGCCGACAGGTCGTCGTAAACACACACGGTGCTCTCCGCCCGGCCGCGCGCCGCGGCAAAGGCAAGCTCCGCCTCGCTGTATTTCCGCGGCAGCTCCTCCGGCGCGGCGCAGGGTGCGGAAAGCCCGCAGCGGTACGATACGCCGTAAAAATCGCCGACGCTTTTCAGTGCGCGCGAAATGGCCGCGCGCGCCCCGTCTCCGCCGGTGCAGTCCAGTATGGCCACGACGCGGCGCTGCGTGCGGAAGCAGAAGTTCTGCGCCTGCGCGCCGAGGAGCCTGTTCATCTGCTCCGCGGCCTGTGCCACGCGCATTTCCGGAAGCTGCTCCGCCGTTTCGCGCGCGGGCGTGAACTCGGCCACGGCGACGGCGCGCGGGCGCTGCATGTCTATATCCAGAAGCGCGCTTCGCGCCTCCAGCTTGCCCAGATCCGCGCCGTCTGAAAATATCCAGCTTTCATAGAATATGCTGCGCGCACGGCCGGCCTCCAGCTCCTGCTCCTGCTTTTGCAGGCGGCGCACAAGCAGCTCCGTCATTTTCTGCACCGCGCCGCCCAGCGCCGCCAGCTCCTCCGGCGCGCCGGTCATGCCGATGACGCCCACGGTCTCGCCGCCCACGCGCACGGGCAGGTTTATTCCCTGCTGTGCCCCGGCCACGTTGTCACGGTCGTATATGGTCACGCTGGGCAGCGCATCGCGGATCAGCCGCCGCGCCCCCTCGTGTATCTGGCCTATCCGCGCGGCGTTCGTGCTGGCGATTATCATGCCGTCCTTGTCTATGAAGTTGACGTCGCGGCCGGTTATGCCCTTCAGCTCGTCCGCAATGCGCTGTGCGTCCTCCGGCAAAATAAACATGCGTGCCTCCGATATTGTGAAAATTACATCGTTTCTTGATAAATCTTGTGACAATTCTAATTATTAGCATATTATAATAAAAAACACAAGACAAAAATTTTTATAAAGGAGCAGATAATATGAAGATCGTAATTCTCGACGGCTACACGGAAAACCCCGGCGACCTCAGCTGGGCGCAGCTTGAGGCTCTCGGCGAGCTGACGGTGTATGACCGCACCCCGTCCGACGAGGACGAGATCATCCGCCGCATCGGCGACGCGGAGATCGTCATGACCAACAAGACCCCCCTCACGGAGAAGGTCCTCAACGCCTGCACAAACATCAAGTACATCACGGTCCTTGCCACGGGCTACAACGTCGTGGATACGGCCTGCGCCCGCGCGAAGGGCATCCCCGTGAGCAACGTGCCCACCTACGGCACGGCGGCAGTCGGCCAGTTCGCCATCGCGCTGCTGCTGGAGATATGCCACCACGTCGCCCACCATTCGCAGGCCGTGCATGAGGGGCGCTGGGAGGCGTGCCCGGACTGGTGCTTCTGGGATTACCCGCTTATCGAGCTTGCCGGCAAGACCATCGGCATAATCGGCTTTGGCCGCATCGGCCAGCAGACGGGGCGCATCGCAAAGGCGATGGGCATGACCGTGCTCGCCAGCGGCAGCCGCCCGACGGACTCCGGGCGCGAGATCGCGCAGTATGTGGAGCTGGACGAGCTTTTCGCCCGCAGTGACGTTATCGCCCTGCACTGCCCGCTCTTCCCCAACACCAAGGGCATCATCAACAAGGACAGCATCGCAAAGATGAAGGACGGCGTCATCATCATCAACAACAGCCGCGGCCCGCTGGTCGTGGAGGAGGATCTCGCCGCGGCGCTCAACAGCGGCAAGGTCGCCGCCGCCGGGCTTGACGTCGTCTCGACCGAGCCTATCCGCAGCGACAACCCCCTGCTCACAGCGAAAAACTGCATCATCACCCCGCACATAAGCTGGGCGCCCATAGAGAGCCGCCAGCGCATACTCGACTGCACGGCGGCAAACGTCCGCGCCTTCCTCGACGGCGCGCCCGTCAACGTCGTCAACGCCTGACGGCGCAGAGGGCAGACGATGAAAAAATGCATCGTAGTTTCGGACTCGTTCAAGGGCACGCTTTCCAGCCTTGATATCTGCGCCGCCGCGCGGCGCGTTATTCCCGAGTGCTTCCCCGGCTGCGAGGCTGTCACCATCCCCGTCGCCGACGGCGGCGAGGGCACGGTGGACTGCTTTATAGAGGCAATGGGCGCATCGCCCGTGACGGTTGAGGTCACGGGCGTGCTGGGCCAGTCCGTCGCGGCGCGGTACGCCCGCCTTGGCGGGCTGGCCGTCGTCGAAATGGCGGCAGCCGCCGGGCTTCCGCTGGCCGGCAGCACGCGCAGCCCCGGCCGCGCCACGACCTTCGGCGTGGGCGAGCTTATCGCGCACGCAGTGCGCGCGGGCTGCACGACGGTGCTGCTCGGCCTCGGCGGCAGCGCCACGAACGACGGCGGCTGCGGCTGCGCCGCGGCGCTGGGCGTCCGCTTCACGGACGCGGGCGGCACGGCCTTCGTTCCCGTCGGCGCGACGCTCGACCGCATCGCGCACATCGACGCCTCCGCCGCGCGCGAAAGGCTTCACGGTGTGCGCGTGATCGCCATGTGCGACATCACCAATCCCATGCACGGCCATAGCGGCGCGGCGTGCATCTTTGCGCCGCAGAAGGGCGCGGACGAGGCCGCCGTGCGCGAGCTGGACCGTCAGCTCCGCGCGTTGGACGAGACCTTCCGCCGCGAGCTGAACGCCTCGGTCGCCATGCTCCCCGGAGCCGGCGCGGCGGGCGCGTTCGGCGCGGGCTGCGTCGCCCTGCTGGGCGCGGAGCTGCGCCGCGGCATCGAGGTCGTGCTCGACGTGGTCGGCTTCGACGCCCTGCTCGCAGACGCCGACCTCGTCATCACCGGCGAGGGCCGCATCGACGCGCAGAGCACCCACGGCAAGGTCGTGGGCGGCGTGGCGCGCCGCGCTCACGCGCGGGGCGTGCCCGTTTTTGCCATCGTCGGCGATGTGGGCGACGACGCCTACGGAGCCTACGACGCCGGCGTCAGCGCCATTTTCAGCATCAACCGTCTGGCTGTCCCGCGCGACGAGGCCAAGGCCCGCAGCCACATCGACTACACCCACACGCTCGACGATCTTCTGCGCTGCATCCGCGCCGCCGAGCAGTTCAAACGATAAAGGAGGACTCCCGCCATGCGCATCGCCGTTCCCGTATCCAACGACCGGACCGCCGAGACCCTGTCCGGCATCGAGGGCTTCCAGTTTTTTGAGGACGATCACGGCCGCATCGTCCGCCGCTTCTTCGTCCCCCGCGCGGGCGAGGGCGCCGCTGCCGCAGTCGCCCAGCTCGAGCCGTACGGCGTAGACGCGCTCGTCTGCGGCGCGCTGCCCGGAGACGAGCGGCTCGAGACCGCCGCCGCGGGCATCCTGCTCTTCCCCACCTTCTCCGGCACGCCGGAGGAAGCGGCGCTCGCCTTTTTGGGCGGCGCGGTCGCCCGCGACCCGAACAACAAATGCAACGCCTGCGGCTTTCAGTCCTCCTGCTCGCTGAGCGGCAAGGGCGGCTGCAGCAAGACCTGACGCAAAAAGCATCCACCCGCCAAGCGGGTGGTTTTGCTTATGCGGGCAAAGCCCTATGTTCCTCGCGCACGCGTCAAACGCGTAAGTACGGTCTGCCAGCTGCGCAGGATTGTTACTTGCCGCCCGTAAGCGGGCCGTACTGACTCATGGTAAGTTGCTCACCCATTTCGTCCTCTTTTAGCTGGTTCTCTATATACTCCGCAATTCGACTCTCATTCTTTCCCACGGTATCTACATAGTACCCCTTGCACCAGAATTCCCTGTTGCGATACTTATACTTCAATTCGCCGAATTGCTCATACAACATCGTACTGCTCTTTCCTTTCAGATACCCCATAAAACTTGATACTGCGATTTTAGGAGGTATTTCTACCAGCATATGGATGTGATCCGGACAAACTTCCGCTTCTACTATGCGTACTCCCTTCCATTCGCACAGCCGCCTTAGAATTTTTCCTACAGCTTCTCGTTTCTCTTGGTAGAATACTTTCCGCCGATACTTTGGCGCAAACACAATATGATATTTGCAATTCCATTTTGTGTGCGCTAAACTATTGATGTCATTCATTCCCATTGAGTGGCCTCCTTCTGGTTTTTAAGTTGCAGTTGGCAGACCGCATCTTTATCTTACCAGAAGGAGTTTTTTCTGCTCAACTATTTAATTCTTACCGAACCACGCGTCTAACGCGTGGTTTTGGTATACAAAAAAGCGTTCCGCTCCCGCGGAACGCTTTTCTCCCATTCTCTTCAGGTGCGGCTCAGGCTGCCGGAGGTCACCTCGACCGGCGGCTTGGTGGAAAGATAATCCGAGCTGATCCAGCCGAACTTGCTGCCGACGGAAACGAAGGTCCAGTTGCCCTCCTTCGCCGCGGCCTTGACCTTTGTGCCCCGGTCGACGAGCTGGACCTTGCCGTAGCTCGTGCTCGGGCCGCTGCGCAGATTCACACCGGCGGTGGTGTAGTAGGACGCATACTCATTGAACACCTTCTTGGGCAGCACCGTGACCTCGCTGTGACCCGTGAGGTCCAGCCAGCCGACCTTCCTCTTGCTGTCGCTCACGCTCGTATCCGGCTCCTTCGTCTCGTTCGGATCGACCGCGGGCGTATCCTCGCCGGGGAGCTTTTCGTCCGGCTCATTCGCGGCATCCTCCGCGGCCTTCTTTTCTTCCTCCAGCTTCTTGACCTGCTCCTGCAGCTCCTCGATCTGCGTCTCGGCGCCCTTCGCCGCCTTCTGCGCCGCGCCGAGCTTCGCGCCCAGCACGATCACCACGATCAGCAGCACGAACACCGCTGCGACCAGGCACAAAAACATCACATACAGCGGGTTGCGCTTCGGCGCACTGTGATTCACACGACGACCTTCCATGGAAAAGCCCTCCTTATCTTCTCTTTATTATCTTATTGTACCGAACCGGGACGTATTATGTCAAGCGTTTGATAGCTTAGACGCAAAAAATTGACAAAAAGTTCCCAAAATTTTATACTGAAGAAAACGTTTTGGAAGGAGGGCAACCATCATGGCGCTGTGCAGACGCATTTCCTATCTCTATGCCCTTGCCCTGCTCACGGTCTACGCGCTCTTTCTTCCCCTCGGCGGCTACGAGCGCATGATGGAGGGCAAGTACCGCGCCTTTCTGCTGCTCTCGCTGGGCTACGTCCTCGCGATGACGGCCCTCGGCGCGTGGAAGGCCGTCCGCTGGCGCGAGCCGATGTGCCTTGCCGCGCTCGCCTATCTCGCGCTCACCGCGCTCAGCGCGGCGCTCTCGCCCTACGGCACGGCGGTGCTGCTCGGCGGCACGCGCCGGGACGGACTTCTGACCGCCGCGCTCTACATTGCCGTCTTTCTGCTCCTCGCGCGGCACCTGCGGCCCGACCGCCGGCTGCTCTATGCCGCGGCGGCCTCCGCCGCGCTGTGCGATCTTCTCGTGCTCGTCCAGCTCACGGGGCGGAATCCCCTTTGGCTCTACCCCGCGGGGCTGAACTACTTTGACGGCGACGTCGCCTACTCCGGCTTCTACGCCGGCGCCGCCGGCAACATCGACTTCACCGCCTTCCTCCTCGCGCTCTGCGCCGCGGCGATGGCGGCGGCGCTCGTGCGCGGCTGGTCCGGATGGCTGCTCGCGCCGCTCGCGCTGACGGTGTGGACGCTCTGGCAGCTGCGCGTCGCCGCCGCGCTGCTCGGCCTCACGGTCACGGCGGTGCTCGGGCTGCCGCTGCTGTTCCCGCGACGGCGGCGGGCGATGTGGGCGCTGACGCTTCTGCTCACCGCGGCGGCGTTCGCCCTTATCTGGTTCTTTCCCGGCGACGGCGGCACGCTCTCCGAGCTGCACCGGCTGCTGCACGGCGACGTCGATCTGACCTTCGGCTCGTCGCGGCTCCTGATCTGGCGCTCCCTCCTGCCGCTCATCGCGGAGCGCCCGCTGCTCGGCGGTGGCTGCGGGACGCTGTACCTGCGCGATGTCCCGCCGTTCTACTGGCAGCACAGCGGCGAGACCACCTACTTCGCCGTCACGAGCGCGCACAACGAATACCTCGGCGTCCTCGTCGATCAGGGCGCGTTGGCGCTGCTTGCGTTCCTCGCGCTGCTTGCGCTCGCGCTTTGGCGCGCGTACCGCCATGCGGAAAGCGACCGCTGCGCGGTCGCGGGCGCGGCGCTGCTCTGCTACGCGGTGACGGCGTTTTTCTCCGTCGCCTGCTGCATCACGGGCGTCTATCTCTGGCTGTTGCTCGCGGTGCTCGCACCGAAGGAAGAATAGAAAGCGAGGGGAAGGTCCTTGACCTTCCCCTCACCTTTTTTACTTTCTGAGCGTCAGGCGGAAGTCCCCGCCCTCGCTTGCGCAGGACACGGTGTAGCCCTGCTTCTCGCCGAAGCGGGTCACGTTCTCCACGCAGGTCTGGCTGTCCACCAGCACCTCGAGCGTGTCGGGCGCGTTCTTCTTGACCTCGTTCTGCACCATCACCACGGGCATGGGGCAGGAGTAGCCTCTTGCGTCGATCATTTCGTTGCCTCCTTTTTGGGCATATTCCACAGGGCAATCACCAGCAGCACGACCAGGCCGACGATCACGGCGACCTTACCCGCAGTGGAGATACCGCCGACCACGAGCTGACCGGCGTCGTTCTTGCTGTCGGGGTTGCCGGCGAGGCCGAAGTTGTGCGCGATAGCCGCGCCGACGATCATGCCGAACACGGTCACGGTGCTGTCGCCGTTGCCCTGCGCCGCCAGGATGAGCTGACGCAGCGGGCAGCCGCCGAGCAGCACGCTGCCCCAGCCGACGAGCACCATGCCCAGCAGGTTCCAGACGTGGGCGCTGTGGGCGATGGGCTGAAGCGCGAAGCCAAGGTTGAACTTATTCATGGCAAGATTGCCGACGAGCGTGACGACAAAAATCGCCGCGAAGCCGTAGAGCAGGTGGAAGTCCCCCAGCATCACGGCGTCGCGCAGACCGCCGACCATGCAAAGGCGGCTCTTCTGCGCCAGCGCGCCGACCACGAGCGCGACGATCAGCGCGATCCAGAACGGCGCGTGCATGGAGCCGGGGCCGGCCTCGGACGCCTTGAACAGCGCGGGCACGGTCAGCACGAGGATCAAAAGCGCCGCCATCACGGTCGGCAGCACGCTGCCCTCGGAGACGCTGACCTCGTAGGAGCGCTTGAGCGTGAAGCCGCGCTTGAGGCAGGCGATGCCGATGAGGATGCCGATAAAGAAGCCGACGAGACCGACGAGCGCGTTCAGGTCGCCGCCGCCGAGACGGAGCACCATACGCAGCGGGCAGCCGAGGAAGGCGAGCGCGCCGATGACGACGAACGCGCCGATGACGAAGCGCAGCGCGGGCGACGAGCCGGCGCGGGCCTTGAACTCCTTGCCCGCCACGCTCATGAGGAACGCGCCGAGCACGAGGCCGATGATCTCCGGACGGACGTACTGCACCTTGGCGGCGCTGTGCAGGCCGCAGGCGCCCGCGGTGTCGCGCAGGAAGCAGGCGATGCAGAAGCCCATGTTGGCGGGGTTGCCCATCGCCGTGAGAATGAGGGCGGCAAGGCCGACGGCCACGCCCGCGAGGACGACGCCCCAATGGATCTTTTTCATTTTCTCTCCACTCCTTGTTCTTTCTCTCTCGTTATTCTTTGAGAAAGATACTGATGAACACAGTATAAAGTCTCCGTCAAAAAATGGCAAATGGATTTATCCGAAGAAAACGGTAATATCATCGGTTTTTCCGATGATATTACCGTCCTGTTTCCTATGGGTCTGTTTTTTCACAGCGTCATTTCGTAAAAGCCCTCTACCTCCAGCCCCTCGCCGGCGGCAAGCGCCTCGAGCGCGGTGCGCTTGTCGATCTCGGCGCGCCATGCCATGCCGCAGTCCGCGGTCAGCGCGCGCGGCACCGGAATGAGCCTCCCCGCAAGGCCGCGCGCCGCGCAGAGCTTCTCCATGCCGATGGCGGCGGCGGTGGTGTGAAAGGTCACGACCAGCCACGTCTTTCTCTCTCTCATCGCGCCAGCTCCTCCACCGCGCGGATGGCCGCGTCGGTCTCCTCCTCAGTGTTGTACCAGCCGAAGCTGAAGCGCACCGCGCCCTGTCCCTCCGTGCCGAGCGCACGGTGCAGCCGCGGCGCGCAGTGCGCGCCCGAGCGCGTGGCGATGCCGTAGTCCTCCGCGAGCGCGTCGGCGACCTCGCCGGAGTCCAGGTCCGCGATGTTCAGCGCGACGACCGCTGTGCGCTCGTGCGTGAAGTCGCCGTAGACGGTCACGCCGGGGATGTCCCGCACGCCCTCATAGAAGCGGCGCATGAGCGCCGTCTCGTGCGCGCGGATGGCCTCCATGCCGGTCACCGCGATGAAGTCCAGCGCCGCGTCCAGTCCGGCGATGCCGTGGCCGTTGAGCGTTCCCGCCTCGAGCCGCACGGGCAGCTGCTCGGGCTGGCGCTCGGAGAAGGTCTGCACGCCCGTCCCGCCGACCTTCCACGGCAGGATGTCCGGGTCGCCGCGCAGGCACAGCCCGCCCGTTCCCTGCGGCCCCATGAGGGATTTATGGCCCGTGAAGCAGAGCACATCGATGTGCATCCGCTCCATGTCGATGGGCAGCACGCCCGCGCTCTGTGAAGCGTCCACCACAAGCAGCACGCCATGCGCGTGCGCAAGCGCGCCCACGCGGGCAAGGTCCACCGCGCCGCCCGTCAGGTTCGAGGCGTGGGTGCAGACGATGGCACGGGTCTCGGGACGGAGCAGGCGCTCAAGGTCCGCGTAGTCGATGCGCCCCTGCCGGTCTGCGGGCACGAAGTCCAGCGCCACGCCGCGCTCATCGCGCAGGCGGTAGAGCGGACGGAGCACGGAGTTGTGCTCCAGATCGGTGGAGAGCACATGGTCGCCCGGGCGGACAAGCCCGTTGACGGCGATGTTCAGCGCCTCGGTCGAGTTGGCGGTGAACACCACATGGTCGGGCCGCGGGCAGCCGAAGAGCGCCGCGAGCTTGCAGCGCGTGTTGTAGATCGTGCGCGAGGCGGTCAGCGCACCCTCGTGCGTGCCGCGGGCACTGTTGCCGAAGCTCCCCATCGCGCGCGCCACCGCGTCGATGACCTGCGGCGGCTTGCGAAGCGTGGTCGCGGCGTTGTCAAGATAGATCATGCGCACTCCTCCCGTCCGTTGTTTCCCGACCATCATAGCACACCGCGCACGGTTTGAAAACGGCTTTTTCCGGCCGTCCGGCATTTTTCATCGTTTTTTCCGATGGAAAACGCCGAATTTTCCGTGAAAGCATTTGACAAACCACGCCGCGCTCTCTACAATAACATTTAGAAAGCCACAGAAGGAGGCCGTGCGATGGAACGTCTGAATCTCCGTCAGCTTGAGATCTTTTCCGCCGTCGTGGACGCCGGCAGCTTCACCGCCGCCGCGGAAAAGCTCTACCTTGCCCAGTCCACGGTGAGCGACAACGTCCGCGCGCTGGAGGAGCTGCTGCATCTCAAGCTCTTCCACCGCGAGTCCAAGCGGCGGCTGACGCTCACGCTTGAGGGCAAGCGCGTCTACCGCTACGCGCAGGACATCCTTGGCCGATGCAGCGCTCTGCTGCTCGACGTCGCGGTCGACAGCGCGCTCGAGCTGACGCTCGGCGCCTCCACCGTGCCGGCGCAGAGCCTTCTGCCGGGCTACATGGCGCGCTTCGCCCGGGAGAATCCCGCCTGCCGCTGCACGCTCCTCTGCGGCGACAGTGCCGCGGTGCAGCAGATGCTGCTCAACGGCGACATCCACCTCGGCTTCGTCGGCAGCGCCGACGACCGGCAGGACCTCATTTACGAGCCGATCGCCGAGGACCGTCTGGTGCTCATCACACCGAACACGCCGCGCTTCGCGGCGCTGAAAACGCAGGGCGTGCTCGGGCGCGAGCTGTTCCGCGAGCCGTTCCTCTTCCGCGAACGCGGGAGCGGCACGCAGAAGGTCATTGACAACTATCTCAGCGAGATCCGCCTTGACCCGCAGGTCATCCACACCGTGGCCTACGTCTCCGACCCCACCGTGCTGCAGCGGCTGGTCGCGGAGGGCACGGGCGTATCCATCCTCTCCGCACTCGCGGTGCAGGAGGCCGTCGCGGCGGGACAGCTCTTACAATTCGAGCTGGACGAAACGCCCGTGCGGCGCAGCATCTACATGGCCCGACGCCGGAAAAGCTCCATGAGCTCCCCCGCCCGCACCTTTGCCGAGCTGGTGCGCAAGCAGGCCAAGGCGTCCGTGTAACTTTACCATTTCACCACAGAAAGGAGGCAGACGGCAATGGATCAGAACCGCGAGCTTCGGCTCACGCAAATGACCTCCGCCGCCGGTTGAGCGGCAAAGCTGGGGCCGGGCGCCCTGTCGAAAATTTTAGAGGGTCTGCCTAATGTGTTTGACCCGCGGCTGCTGGTGGGCTACGACAGCAGCGACGACGCCTGTGTTTACAGCGTGTCGGACGACGTGGCCGTGATCGAAACGGTGGACTTCTTCACGCCCATCGTGGACGATCCCTACCTCTTCGGTCAGATCGCCGCAGCGAACGCGCTCTCAGACGTATACGCCATGGGCGGCGTGCCGAAGCTGGCGATGAATCTGCTCTGCGTGCCGAGCTGCCTTCCGCTCGATACCGTCCGCGCCATTTTGGAGGGCGGGCACGACAAGGCCGTGGAGGCCGGCTGCGTCATCGCCGGCGGGCACACCATTCAGGACGACGAGCCGAAATACGGTCTGTGCGTCACCGGCTTCGTCCACCCGCAGCACATCCTCAAGAACATCGGCGCGCAACCGGGCGACGTGCTCGTGCTGACCAAGGCGCTCGGCGTCGGCGTCATCACCACCGCGCTCAAGGCCGCTCTTGCGGACGACAGCGCCCGCGACGCGGCGTATGCGAGCATGGCGGCGCTTAACGCGAAGGCCGCGCAAGCCGTGCGCGAGGTCAGCCGCGTCCACGCCTGCACCGACGTGACCGGCTTCGGTCTGCTCGGGCACAGCTACGAGATGGCAAGCGGCTCGGGCGTCACCGTCCGGCTGCACGGCGCGGCGCTGCCGCTGCTGCCGCAGGCGGAGGAGCTGGCGGACATGGGCATCGTGCCGGGCGGCGCATACCGCAACCGCGACTATGTGAAGCCGCACCTGCGCGTGCTCGACGGCGCACAGCGCGCGAGGCTCGACCTGGCCGCCGACCCGCAGACCTCGGGCGGACTGCTCGTGTCGCTTCCCCGCGCGGACGCGGAGGAGCTGCTCGAAAAGCTCCACGCCTTCGCGCCGTGGAGTGCCATCGTCGGCGAGGTACTGCCGCAGGGCGAGAGCGCTTTGGAATTTGACTGAACGGAAAAAGAGACGAAAGCCACGGCTTTCGTCTCTTTTTTCTCATAAATCCTGTTTTTTATGCTTCTTTGCCTCGCGCTCCTCGAGGAACTCCTTCGGCTCCGCTTCGGCGAGCGCTTTGGCGCGGCGCTCCAAGACCTCCCTGGGCTTGGCGGTGATCTCGCCCGCGGCGGTCAGCGCCTCCTTGGTCAGCAGCGGGCCGACCAGCTCATAGATCAGCACGGAGAACAGCACGATGTTGCGGACCAGCAGTCCGTCCGCCGCGCCCAGCTCCTGTGCGCTCACGCACATACCCAGCGCCACGCCCGCCTGCGGCAGCAGCGTGATGCCGAGGTATTTGACTGTCTTTTCATCGCAGCCGACCGCCTTGGCGGAGAAGTGCGCGCCGAGATACTTGCCCGTGCTGCGGAAGATGATGTAGATGACGCCGATGAGCACCATCGTCAGCTCGCCGAACACCTCCAGCCGCAGCTCTGCGCCGCTGATGACGAAGAATACCGCCAACAGGGGGGCGGACCAGTCGTCCGCGCGGTCCATCAGATCCTCGGAGAGCGGGCAGATGTTGCAGAACACCGTGCCGAGCATCATGCACACGAGCAGCGGCGAGAAGCCGATGACGACCTCGCCGACGCGCCACTCCAGCGCCGCGAGCGCGACCGTGAGGAACACGAACGCGATGGTCATGGACATTCGGTTGCGGTTGGAGTGGAACATGGCCTCGAGCCGCGTGAGGGCCGCTCCCGCGAGCATTCCGAGCAGCAGGGAGAGCACGATCTCGATGAGCGGGTTGACGAGCACGGAAACGATGCTCAGCGCGCCGCTGATCATCGCCTTGGCGATGCCGAAGCTGACCGCGAACACCACCAGGCCCACCGCGTCGTCCAGCGCGACGATGGGCAGCAGCAGGCTCGTGAGCGGGCCCTTGGCCTTGTACTGGCGCACGACCATCAGCGTGGCGGCGGGGGCCGTCGCCGCGGCGATCGCGCCGAGCGTGATGGCGGCCGGCGCGGAGAGGATGTCAGGGCGCAGGAAATGGAAGCCGAGCAGGGCAAGATCCACCAGCGCGGTGGCGACGAGCGCCTGCACGATGCCGATGATGAAGGCCTGACGGCCCGTCTTGCGCAGATCCTCCAGCCGGAACTCGTTGCCGATGGCGAAAGCGATGAAGCCCATCGCCACGTCGGAAATGGCGCCGAGCGCGGCAACGTCCTCATAGGCGGCAAAGCCGACGCCCGTGATGCCGAGCCTGCCGAGGCAGAACGGTCCGATCAGCACGCCCGCGACCAGAAAGGCGGTCACGTCGGGCAGACGCCAGCGGGAGAAGATGCGGGTCATCAGCAGTCCCGCGAGCAGGGCAAAGGCAACATTGAGCAAAGCGTACATGGGCGCGGCGTCCTTTCTTTTATGCAGAATGCACTACACTTGTAGCGCACTGATAGTTTATTATAGTCTTTTCCCCCGAAAAGGCAACCCGTTTTTGCCGTTCGCGCCCCGACATTCTCTCATGCTTATCCTGTAAAAATTGCATAAAGAAACGCAGCTCGCGGGAGCCGCGCACATAGTCGTCCTTCTGCCCGTCGCGGTACTCGTAGAGGTACTGCACACGGTAGCGGTACTCGTTCGGCTTGCCGCGGCGGTAACGGAGGGAGAACCAGCCCGTGCCCTCGAGCTGCCAGCCCTCGGCGGAGAGGCGGTCAAGCTGCCGCTCCAGCCGTTCCGGATCGAGCAGCCATACCGGGGCGCACCAGGTCTTTTTTACATCGTCCATCGTCGTCTCCTTTCCCGGCAGGTCTATTCGTGAACGAGCTGTTCGTCTTTGAGCCCGCGCCATTTCCGGTGCGTGCGCACAGCCGCGCGCGCCCCGCACGGTAAGTCCGAGCCACAAAAGGCCAAACGCGGCGTACATCGCGATCCTCGGCGCCCACGCCTCCGCAACGCTCGGCGCACCTGCGGCGATCAGGTCGGCATAGAGCTCGTCGAAGCCCCTCGCCGCGTCGAGATCAAGCCACGCCCAGAAAAACAGCAGCGCGGCATTGACCGCACACCACACCGCCGCGGCCAGCTGCGCGCTGCGCACGCACTTCGCCTCCAATGCCTGCGACGCGAGGTCGGAAAACATTTCCACCGGTCTGCCGTCGTCCTCCCAGCGGAAGAACGCACGATGCCAAAAGCATCCCAGGCAGGTCACACCCAGCTCTTCCACACCCGCGAGATAGGTCCGTCCCCGCTCCGTATCCGGGTCATCCTTCATCATCTGCATGTAATAGCGGTAGCGCGTGCCGTCGCCGCGCTCAAAGCGGAAAAAGATACAGCCGACGTCCGCGAGCTCCCACCCGTGCCGGCGGTGCCGCGCAAGCCAGCGCTGAAAACGCGCATTGTCGTACAGCAGATACCAGATCCATATAACGCAAAGCTTTCGTTTTCGCATCCTTCTCTCCTTTCCGTCACGTCCAGTCCCTTGTCAGCGCCTCGCCGTTGGCGGTCAGCTCCTGCAATCGGGCAAGCTCCGCGCGCACGGCGGCGCGTCCCTCGGGGGTGATGCGGTATTCCTTCCTGCGGCCCTCGTCCTCGCCCACGGCCTCGATCCAGCCTCGCTCGGTGAGCGTGGTGAGCGCGCCGTAGAGCGTTCCGGCGGCAAGGCGCACACGCCCGCCGCTCAGGCGCTCGACGTTCTGCATGATGCCGTAGCCGTGCAGCGGCGCGTCGAGCGAGAGCAGGATATAAAAGACCGCTTCGGTCAGCGCGGCGGTGCTCATACGCTTTCCCCCCCGTTTTTATCGGTTGCCGATATATCGGCTACCGATATAGTAGCATGGAGCGGTCCGGTTGTCAAGCAGAAAAATGCCTCGCAGAGTTTCGCGTCCGCAGACGCGAAAGCAGGATGATTCGTTTTCTGCCGCGACCTGTGCGTGGCAGAAAACACTTTGCGCGGAGTGAGCGTCGAATTGTCCGCTGACAGCGGACAACCGAGGCGCAGAACGCAGCGAAGCCTTCTCGAAAAAGTGATTCTGCCACTTTTTCGACAGTAAGCGGCGGTCCTCACGGACCGCCGCTTAGCTTTTCTTATCCGAGCTGTTTGGTTTTTTCCACGGCGGCGTCCACCGCCTCGATGCACGCGCTGCGCAGGCCGCTGCGCTCCAGCGCGGCGACGCCCGCGATGGTGCTGCCGCCGGGGCTGCACACCTCGTCCTTGAGCTGCCCCGGGTGCCGGCCGGTGCGGAGCACCATTTCGGCACTGCCGAGCAGCATCTGCGCGGCATAGCGCTGTGCCTTGGCACGAGGCAGGCCGTTCTTCACGCCGCCGTCCGCCAGCGCCTCGATAAACAGATAGGCGTAGGCGGGGCCACAGCCGGAGACGGCGCTCGCCGCGTCGATCAGGTGCTCGTTCAGCTCGTCGAGCGCTCCGGCGGGCGCCATCAGCTCGCGGAAGGCGCACAGCTCGTCCTCGCTCACGCGGCCGTTCGCCGCGTAAAGGATCAGCCCCTGCCCCACGGCGCAGGGCGTATTCGGCATGATGCGGATGATCTTCTTGTCCGCGCCGAGCAGCAGCGCGAGCTTCTCGAGACTCACGCCCGCGAGCATGGAGACGAAGATGCCCTCGGAGGCCAGAATATCTGCCTTGAGGCCCTCGACCACGCCGACGACCATCTGCGGCTTGACGCCGAGAAAGACGAAGCGGCTGTCCGAGAGGATGCGTTGCGGCGTTTCCGCCGTGCAGCCGAGCCGCTGCGCGGCGGCTTCGGAGCGTTCCCGCGTGGAGCACGCCACGGCGATGCGGTCGCCGCCGGTCTTTTTCGCCGCGGCAAGCGCAAGCGCGCCGCCCATATTGCCGGCGCCGATGAAACCGGCCTCATACTTTGCCATCAAGCGTCCCTCCTTACCGGATCTGTCCGCTGCCGCGGACGACGTATTTGTAAGTACACAGCTCGTCGAGCCCCATGGGTCCGCGGGCGTGGAGCTTCTGCGTGGAAATGCCCATCTCGCAGCCGAGGCCGAACTCGCCGCCGTCGGTGAAACGGGTGGAGACGTTGACGTAGACCGCCGCGCTGTCCACCTGCTCGGTGAATTTCTTTGCCGCGGCGGCGTCCTCGGTCACGATGCAGTCGCTGTGGTGCGTGGAGTGCGCGGCGATGTGCGCGATGGCGGCGTCCACACTGTCCACCACGCCGACGGCGAGAATGTAGTCGAGAAACTCGGTGTCGAAGTCGCGCTCCCCGGCGGGGGTGCCGTCGATGATCCGCGCGGCGGCGGGGTCGAGCCGCAGCTCGACGGGGACCAGGCCGGCGGCGGCACGGTCGTCCACGATGGCTTTTTTGAGCAGGGGCAGGAACTGCGCCGCGACGTCCCGATGGACAAGGCAGACCTCCTCCGCGTTGCAGACGGAGGGCCGGCTGGCCTTGGCGTTGACGATGATGTTGACCGCCTTCGCAAGGTCGGCGGCCTTGTCCACATAGACGTGGCAGATGCCGGTGCCGGTCTCGATGCAGGGGACGGTGGCGTTCTCCACACAGGCACGGATCAGGCCCGCGCCGCCGCGCGGGATGAGGAGATCGACGAGGCCCTTGGCGGTCATCAGCTCCTGCGCGGAGGCGTGGCTCGTATCCTCCACGATGTTCACGATGTCGGGGTCGCCGCCCGCCTGCGCAACGCCCGCCTTGAGCGCCGCGACGATGGCGCGGGCGCTGCGGTAGGCTTCCTTTCCGCTGCGGAGCATACAGACGTTGCCGCTCTTGACGGCAAGCGCCGCAGCGTCGGAGGTGACGTTGGGGCGGCTCTCGTAAATGATGGCGACGAGGCCGAGCGGCACCTGCACCTTGTCGATGATGATGCCGTTGGGGCGCACGACCTCGCTCAGGACGCGGCCCGTATGGTCGGGGAGCCTGACGGTGTCGCGGATGCCGTTCGCCATGCCGGTAATGCGGTTTTCATCGAGCTTGAGCCGGTCGAGCATGACGTCGGTGATGCGGCCGCGCGCGGCGGCCATGTCCTCCGCGTTCGCGGCGAGGATCTCCGTGCAGTGCGCCTCCAGGCTGTCCGCCATGGCAAGGAGCAGCGCGTTCTTTTTCTCCGCGCCGGCGGCAGCAATGCTGCCCATCGCCGCGCGAGTCTTTTGAAGAAGCTTCAGCGTTGTCATATTCTTCACCTCTTGACCAGAAAGCGGGTGCCGATGGGCTTGCCCGCGACGATATCATACAAAAGCTCCGGCTTTTCGCCGTTGGCGATGGCCATTTCGCAGCCCGCGCTGACAGCGATCTGCGCCGCCAAGAGCTTGGTCGCCATGCCGCCCGTGCCAAGGCTCGAACCGCTGCCGCCGCCGAGGGCGATGATGCGCTCGTCGACAGTCTCCACGGTGGGGATAAGCTTCGCGTCAGGGTTTTTGCGCGGGTCGCCGTCGTAGAGGCCGTCGATGTCCGAGAGCAGCACGAGCAGGTCCGCAGAGACGGTGGCGGCGACGATGGCGGAGAGCGTGTCATTGTCGCCCACGGCGATCTCCTCGGTGGAGACGGTGTCGTTCTCGTTGATGACGGGCAGCGCGCCCAGCTCCAGCAGGCGGTCCATCGTGTTGTGGAAGTTCGCCTTCCGGCTGCCGCCGTCGGCGATGTCCGGCGCGGTGATGAGGAGCTGGCCGACGATGTGGTTATACTCGGTGAAGAGCTTGTCGTAAACGTACATCAGCTCGCACTGGCCGACCGCGGCGGACGCCTGCTTGCCCGGCATATCCTTGGGGCGCTCGGACAGGTTGAGCTTGCCGAAGCCCATGGCAATGGCGCCGGAGGAAACGAGAATGATCTCGTGGCCCGCGTTCTTCAGGTCGCTGAGCGTTTTGCACAGCCGCTCCATCCGCTGAATGTTCAGCCGTCCTGTGGGGTAGGCGAGCGTGGAGGTGCCCACCTTGACAACGATACGCATAAGAAAGGCTCCTTTCTTTCAGTAACAAATAAAAGTGATCTCCCTTTTAAGATAAGTGTTGCTGCTGCTTAGGCAGCCGGTGTCCATGCAGACTTATTCATCCGCCGGAAAATAAACAAGGGCAAGCCTCAGTTGCACCTTACTCTTTTTATGCGGCGTATAGTTTTCAATTTGCCAGTTCAAAAGTTGTTAGTCTGTTCTTTGACCACGATAACATGGTTTTTATCCAGCGCTCAGCAATTGATTTGCATAGCGGCTAAGCCTCTCACACGGTTCGTATTTTGCCTTATATCCTACGCCGTTGATTATGACAAACGGATTGAATGCTGTAATTCTTTCCTGAGCCCCATCAGCCATTGTTAGCGTGAACAAGACCGTTTGACCGCAATAGTTGTTATATGAATGATCTTCATTATAGATGGTAACCTCGCCGAGATATGAAACAAGTTCTTCTACATCCGTAATTTGGACTGTCTTATCGGGCGGAAAGAAATAGACTGTTGCGGAAACAATATCGGAGGCTTTCAAATCTTTATAAGGCATTTTCCCTCTCGAAATAATCATGCCTGCCGTCAGAACGATGATCGCAACTGCCATAGTGATTGCTACTTTCTTTCTCATACGTACAACCCCTTTCGAAATATATCATGGTAATTTAGACAGGCAATCTGCCCAGCAACCATTAACTTAAAAGGGAGAAAGTGATTTGCATTATAGCACAGCCTTTCGGATTTTGCACTACCTTTCTGCAATTTTTAACGCGGCGCGCTGCATTTTTTCGCGTGCGGCAAAAAAATGCACCCGAAAGCCACAGGCTTTGGGTGCATTTTCTCAGTCAACAATATCGACCGATACTTTCTCTCCGGTGCGCTGCGCATAGGAGCGGATGACTGTACGGATCTCTTTGGCGATGCGGCCCTGACGGCCGATCACCTTGCCCATATCGTCGGGCGCAACGTGCAGCTCCAACGTCAGCTCGTCCGTTCCCTGCTTCTCCGTCACCGTGACCTCATCCGGATGCTCGACCAGATTTTTGGCGATGTAGAGCAGCAAGTCCTTCATGCGTTGTCCCCCGCGGATCAAATCGCGTTGATTCTCTTGAGCAGCGCGCGGACGGTGTCGGTGGGCTGGGCGCCGGTCTTGATCCACTCCTGAGCGCGCTCGGCGTCGATCTTGATCTCAGCGGGGCTCACGCAGGGATTGTAGGTACCGATCTCCTCGATGAAGCGGCCGTCGCGGGGATAGCGGGAATCGGCGACGACGACGCGATAGAAAGGAGCCTTCTTGGCGCCCATACGGCGCAGACGAATTTTGACCATGGTGTTTTTCCTCCGAAATAAAATATGTTTTTTGTTGTATGATCGTATGCACTTGGCATGAATCAACGGGGTATTATTTGAAGCGCTTCTTGCGGCCGAAGCCGTGCATCCGGCTCATGCCGCCCTTGCCGCCGAAGCCGCCGAGTCCCTTGGGCATCTTGCCGCGGGTCATCTGCTTGACAAGGTCCTGCATCATCTCGAACTGCTTTAAGAGTCGGTTGACGTCCACGACCTCCAGTCCGCAGCCGGCGGCGACGCGCTTTTTGCGGCTCGCGCCGAGGAGCTTGGGGTTCTCGCGCTCCTCCGGCGTCATGGAGAGGATGATGGCCTCGGTGTGCGCCATGACCTTGGGGTCGATCTCGGCGCCGGCCAACTGCTTGCCCATACCGCCGGGCATCATTTCGGCGAGCTGGCTGAGGTCGCCCATGCCGCGCAGCTGCACGAGCTGTTCATAGTAGTCGGTGAGGGTGAAGCGGTTCTTCTTGAGCTTTTCCTCGAGCTTCTTCGCCTTCTCCTCGTCGACATGCTGCTCTGCCTTTTCGATGAGGCTGAGCACATCGCCCATGCCGAGGATGCGGGAGGCCATGCGGTCGGGGTGGAAGGGCTCGAGCATGTCGAGCTTTTCGCCCGTGCCGATGTATTTGATAGGCTTTCCGGTCGCCGCGCGGATGGAGAGCGCCGCGCCGCCGCGGGCGTCGCCGTCGAGCTTGGTGAGCACGACGCCGTCGATGCCGAGAGCTTCGTCGAACGCGGTGGCGGCGTTCACGGCGTCCTGTCCGGTCATGGCGTCCACGACCAGCAAGATCTCGTTCGGCTTCACCGCCGCCTTGACGCGCTTGAGCTCGTCCATGAGCTGCTCGTCGATATGCAGGCGGCCGGCGGTATCGAGAAAGACGATGTCGTTGCCGTGGTCCCTGGCGTACTTGACCGCTTCGACCGCGATGGTGACGGGGTCGATCTGCCCCATCTCGAACACGGGCAGGCCGAGCTGGGCGCCGACGACCTGAAGCTGCGTGATGGCCGCGGGACGGTACACGTCGCAGGCGGCGAGCAGCGGGCGCTTGCCCTGCCGGCGCAGAAGGCCGGCGAGCTTGGCGACGTTCGTCGTTTTGCCCGCGCCCTGAAGGCCGACCATCATCACGACCGTCGGCGGGTTGTTGGCAAAGGTCAAGCGCGCGTTCGCGCCGCCCATCAGAGCCGTCAGCTCCTCGTTGACGATCTTGATGACCTGCTGGGCGGGGGTGAGGCTGTCGAGCACCTCGGCGCCGACGGCGCGCTCGGATACTTTGGCGACAAAGTCCTTGACGACCTTGTAGCTCACGTCCGCCTCAAGCAGCGCCATGCGCACCTCGCGCATCGCGAGCTTGATGTCCTCCTCGGTCAGGCGGCCCTTGCCGCGCAGGCCCTTGAATACGCTGTTGAGCTTTTCGCTCAGGCCCTCAAATGCCATGAAATGCTCCTTCTTACTCCTTGAGTGCCGCGGTCTCCTGTTCGATCACGGTCACGAGCTCTGCGATTCGGGAATCCTCATACCGGCGGTCATTGAGCCTGCGCAGCTCGTCCGCCGCCACCTCAATGCGCTCGAGGTGGGGGGTGCGCTGCATAAAGCGCTTGACAAGGCCGGTCTTATCCTCGATCTCAGTCATGTACGCCTCGGCGCGGACGATGACGTCGCGCACGCCCTGGCGGGAGATGCCGTAGTTCTCGGCGATCTCGGAGAGGGACAGGTCCTCGTCGTAGTAAAGCTCGTAAAATTCCTTCTGCCGCTCAGTGAGGAGTTCGCCGTAGAAGTCAAAGAGCATCGTCATGCGAAAGGTCTGATTTTTCACGGGGAATCCTCCTTTGAGTATTCCGTGTAAAGTCATAACACTTTACAACAGGAATCAGTTTACACGAGTTTAGCAGAAAAGTCAAGGCTTATTCGCGGGAAAAACGGCGAATGGGAAAGATTTTATGAAAAGATGTGGTAATGTTCACATTTTCGTGCTATGCTACCATCAATATAGAATGGAAAAGGAGCCGCTTTTATGGAGCCCTTGCGAAAGGAACTGGCGGAGGGCGTTTTTCTGACCTATGTCCCCGCCGCAAAATTCAAGACCGGCGTGCTGGGCGCGCAGCTCATCACGCCGCTGGAAGAGAGCACCGTCGCCGCCGGTGCGCTGCTGCCCGCCGTGCTGCGCCGCGGCACGACCGCGCACCGCGATATGCGCTCGATCGCTGCGGAGCTGGACCGCCTTTACGGGGCGTCCATCGCCTACACCGTGCGCAAGAAGGGCGAGAATCAATGCCTTGGCTTTGTCGGCAGCTTTCTTGACGAGCGTTATGTCCCCGGCGGAGAGCGGCTGCTCGAGCCGATGGCCGTCCTGCTCGGCGAGCTGCTGCTCGACCCGCTCACGCGGAACGGGCGCTTCCTGAGCGACTATGTGGAGAGTGAGAAGGAAAATCTGATCGACGCCATCGAGAGCATCCTCAACGACAAGCGCGACTACGCCGACGCGCGGCTTTTGCAGGAGATGTGCCGCGGTGAGCGCTACGGCATCGACCGGCTCGGCACTGTGACGGGCGTGGAAAGGCTGACGAACCAGACGCTCTACCGCTATTACAGCGAGCTTCTTGCCACGGCGCGCATCGAGCTGTTCTACTGCGGCAGCGCGGACTGCGCGCGCGTGGAGGGGGCGCTGGACCGTGCGCTGGCAGCGCTCCCGCGCGAGCGGGTCGCCGAGCCTGCGGTCGCCGAGCGTGTGGGCGCGCCCGAAACGGTGCGCGAGATCACCGAAACGATGGACGTGACGCAGGCGAAGCTCGCCATGGGCTACCGCGCCGCGAGCGAGGACACACCCGCGCTGCTGCTGGCGAACCTCATCTTCGGCGGCTACTCCAACTCCAAGCTGTTTCTGAACGTGCGCGAGAAGCTCTCGCTGTGCTACTATGCCTCGTCCGGCTACCACCGCTCCAAGGGCATCATTACGGTGTCGAGCGGCATTGAGGCGCAAAATTACGAGGTCGCGCGGCGCGAGATCGCCGCGCAGCTCGAGGCCGTGCAGAACGGCGACTTCGAACCGTGGGAGCTGGAGGGCGCGCGGAGCTGTATGCTCTCCTCGCTCCGCTCGCGCGAGGACAGCGCGGGCCGGCTGGAGGAATACTATCTCGGACAGGCTGCGACGGGGCTGTGGGAGGATACCGACGCGCTGATCGCGCAGCTCGAGGCCGTCACGCCCGAGCGCGTCGCCGAGGCGGCGCGGAGCATCCGGCTCGACACGGTCTATTTCCTCACCGGAAAGGAGGGCGCGGCGCAATGAAGTGGAACGAAACGAATTATCCCCGCATCGGCGAAACGGTGCTGCGGACCACGCTGCCGAACGGACTGACCGTCGCCGTTGTGCCCAAACCCCTCTACCGCAAGCGCTACGCCTTTTTCACCACGCGCTACGGCGGCATGGATATGCGCTTCCGGCTCGACGGCGTATGGCACGATACACCCGCTGGCATCGCGCACTATCTGGAGCACAAGATGTTCGACACCGAGGACGGCAACGCCCTGCAGGAGCTGAGTCAGAACGGCGCGGAGCCGAACGCCTTCACCTCCAACGCGACGACCGCCTATTACTTCGACTGCACGGAGCACTTTGAGGAGAATCTGAAGATCCTGCTCTCGTTCGTCTCCGTCCCCTACTTCACGCAGGAGAGCGTGGACAAGGAGCGCGGCATCATCGGTCAGGAGATCCGCATGGTGGAGGACACGCCCGACTGGAGGGTCTACACCAATCTGCTCGAGTGCCTGTACCACTCCTCCCCCGCCCGCGTCGCCATCGCCGGTACGGTGGAGAGCATCGCGGAGATCACGCCCGAAACGCTCTATGCCTGCCACAAGGCGTTCTACGACCCGGCGAACATGATGCTGTGCGTCGTCGGCGACGTGAAGCCCGACGAGATCGCCGCCATCGCGGAGGAGATCCTGCCGAATAGCCGCGGCGAGGTCATCGAGCGCGACTATGGGCAGGAGGATATGCGCGTCGTCGAGAAGTGCCGCCGCGAGGCGATGGAGGTCTCGATGCCGCAGTTCCTCGTCGGCTTCAAGTGCCCTCCCGCAGCGGACGGCGCGGCGCTGATGCGGCAGGACATCATCGCGGACATCGCCTGCGACATCCTGCTCGGCGATTCCTCGCCGCTCTACCAGCGGCTCTACGACAAGGGGCTCATCAACGGCAGCTTCGGCGGCGGCTTCGACCAGCTGCCCGGCATCGCCTATCTCTATGCGGGCGGCGACAGCGATGCGCCCGAGGCGGTCGTGCGCGCCATTCTGGACGAGGCGCAGCGCCTCGCGCGCGAGGGCGTGGACGAGGCGTTCTATCAGCAGCTCCGCCGCGCAAGTTTCGGCTCGACGCTGCGCGCGCTCAACAGCTTCGAGAACATCGCCGTATCCGTTGCGGACGGCGCATTCCGCGGCTTTGATCCCTTCCGCTTCCCCGAGGTGTACGATTCCGTCACCCGCGCGGATGTGGAGGCGTTTCTGCGCGAGAGCATCGTCGAGGAGCGCAGCGCGCTGTCCATTCTTATCCCCAAGAAGGAGGGAGCTTCCCAATGAGTTATCCCAACGCAGACATCAGCTTTCCCGGGCTGTTCGGCGACTGGCGCTTTACCCTCTCGCCCAAGCTGCTCGACATCGGCAACGGCATCTACTGGTACGGCGTGCTCATCGCCGCGGGGCTGCTCATCGCCCTGTGGTTCTGCACGAGGCGCGCCCCGCGCTACGGTCTGACCGAGGACGACGTGCTCGACACCGTGCTTTGGGCCATCCCCTTTGCCATCGTCGGCGCGCGGGTCTACTATGTGCTCTTTTACCTTGACCAGTTCCGCCTTGCGGACGGCAGCATCGACTGGGCGGAGACCTACCGCATCTGGGACGGCGGGCTTGCCATCTACGGGGCAGTCATCGCGGCATTTTTGACCGCGTGGCTCGTTTGCCGAAAAAAGCAGCTCAGCCTTTGGGCGCTTGCCGACTGCTGCGTGGCGGGCTTTTTCATCGGACAGGCCATCGGGCGCTGGGGCAACTTCTTCAACCGCGAGGCCTTCGGCGGCATGACCGAGCTGCCGTGGCGGATGCGGCTGTGGATCGACGGCAGCTACTATATCGATGTTCACCCGACCTTTCTCTACGAGAGCCTTTGGAACGTCGCGGGGCTGCTGCTCCTCTGCCTTGTGGTGGACAAGGCGCGGCGCTTCGACGGGGAGAACACCTGCTTTTACTTCCTCTGGTACGGCATCGGGCGCTTCTGGATCGAGGGGCTGCGGACCGACAGCCTGTATCTCTTCCACGTCACGCTCTTCGGCGAGCGCGTGCGCGTGTCACAGGCGCTGAGCCTTGTGATGATCGTTCTCACGGCGGTCATCCTGCTGAAGAACCGCAGCGCCGATCCCGCGCGGATGTTCGTCAACCGCCGGCTCGACGGGCAGGCGACCGTCCTGCCCGATCGGAGCGAGGAACGTCCCATCGCGGATGGTCCCGCGGAGGATGCCGCCGGCGGGGAAGTGTCCGCGGAGGGCGCCGCAGAGCCGGCGGACGGCGGAGACAACGGCTGAGAGCCTATTGAATAAACGGAAGGACCGCGAGCGCGGTCCTTCCGTTTTGCTTTGCTGTTTTATGGTTCGCTCTGCGCGGCGGCGAGCTTTTTGGCCTTCCTCCGCTCCCGGCGGTGCGTCAGGTCATCGATGACGCAGTAGTACACGGGGGTGAAGAGCAGCGTGATGACGGTCGAGACGAGCATACCGGCGATCATGGTGGTGCCCATGTCGCTCATCATCTCGTTCATCTTGCCGGTCATGCCGAGCGCCGTCGGCACGAGGGCGAGGATGGTGGTGAGCGTGGTCATCAGCACGGGGCGGATACGCAGCGGGCAGGCGTGGAGAATGGCCTCCTCGCGCGTCTCGCCGCGGTCACGGCGCTGCTTGATGTAGTCCACGAGGACGATGGAGGCGTTGACCACCGTACCGGCAAGCATGATGAGGGAGACGAGCGAGATCATCGAAAGATCCTTGCCTGTGAGCGGCAGCGCGAAGAGCGCGCCGGCAAAGGCGATGGGCAGGATCATCATGATGATGACCGGCATGACGAAGGACTCGAACTGCGAGGCCAGCACGAAGTACACAAGGCCGACGGAGACGATGAGCGCGAGGCCGAGGTCGGAGAAGTTCTCCATCATTTCCGTGTAACCGCCGGCAAGCTCGGCGGTGTAGCCGCCGGGGAGCGTGTAGCCCGCGAGGATGGCGCGGATGCTCTTGGCCATGGCGCTCGTGTCGCCGTCCGCAGCGTCACCGGAGATGGTCACCTGACGGGACTGGTTGTAGCGCGTGATGGTCTGCGGGGACATGACGACGCTGACGTCGGCGATGCTGCCGAGCGGCACGCTGCCGCCGGTCGGCGTGGAGATCGCCATGGAGCGCAGGGCGTCCAGACTCTCCTCCGCGCGGCCGTCGCCGCGCACGACCACGTCGACCTCCTTATTGTCGATGGTGACGGTGGTGGCGGTGGTTCCGGTCAGGCCGGAGCGCACCGCTGCGGCGACGCTGTAGGCGGTCAGGCCGTACTGCGAGCACGCCTGACGGTCCGCGGTCACCTTGACCTGCGGCACCTGCTCGGCGACCGTGGAGGAAACGTCCACCGCGCCGGGGATCGCCGCGATCTGCGCGGTGAGGTCATCCGCGATCATCTTGAGCGTGGTGTAATCCTCGCCCGTGATATTGACGCTCACTCCGCTGCCGCCCATCATCGCGCCCATGTCGTAGGCCGAGCAGGTGATCTCGCAGCCGGCGACGTCATAGGTCGCGTCGCGCAGGGCGTTGGCAATGTCGGTCGCGCTGCGGTCGCGCTCGCCCTTGTCGGTGAGGTTGAGCACCAGGCTGGCGCTCTGACCGCTATCGGCGGTGTAGTAGTAACTTGCAAGCTCGGGGATGGTCTCCTCGGCAATGGCGGCGACGCGCTCCGCCATCGCCGCCGCCTGCTCGACCTTCGAGCCGATGGGCATGGAGACGGTCACGGTGACCATGCCCTCGTCCATCTCGGGCAGGAGCACCATTTTGGTGTTCAGGCAGGCGGCGAGGAACACCGCGACGAGGGCGACGGACACCAGCACGCCGCGCTTGAGGTGATGCACATAGTAGTCGAGCTTTTTCACATACCAGTCCATGAGCTTCTGCGCGCGGCGTCCGCCCTTCTGTGCCCTTTGCAGGGCGTCAAGATGCACCTTGCTCTCGTCGAGCAGGAAGTAGCACAGCAGCGGCACGAGCGTCACGGCGACAGCGAGCGAGCCGAGAATGAGGAAGGCGATGGTCAGGCAGAAATCCTTGAAGATCTGACCCGCGATGCCGCCGGTGAGGCCGAGCGGCAGGAACACCGCGACGGTGGTGAGGGTCGAGGCGGTCAGCGAGAGCGTGACCTCCTTCGTGCCCTCGACACAGCTGGTCATGCGGTCGTGTCCCTCGGACGCCCAGCGGTAGATGTTTTCGAGCACGATGATGGAGTTATCCACGATCATGCCGACGCCCATGGCGATGCCGCCGAGGCTCATCATGTTGAGCGTCAGGTCGCAGACGTACATCAGCACGAACACCGCGAGGATGCACACGGGCATGGAGACCGCGATGGTCATGGTCGCGCCGCCGCGGCGCAGGAACAGCCACACCACGAGCGCCGCAAGCACGACGCCGAGGATGATGCCCTCGAGCGCGGCGTCGACGGCGACGTTGATGTACTCGCTCGCGACGTAGGGGATGGCGTAGTGGATGGAGCCGTCCTTCGCCGCCAGCTCCTCCATCGCCGCGACCACCGCCTCGGCGGTCTTGACCTCGTTCGCGCCGGAGCGCTTGCTGACCTGTAGGATGATGCCGGGCGTACCGTCCATCGCGGCGATGGCGTCGCGGTCGGAGGTCTCGAAGGCGACGTCGGCGACCTCGCCGAGGCGCACCGTGCCGCCGGTCTGGAGCGGGATGTTGATGTTGGCGACCTCATCGACCGTGGAGAGCTGCGCGTCGGTGGTGACGGAGAGCTTCTGGCTGCCGTTGTAGACCTCACCGGCGGGATAGAGCAGGTTCTCCGCTTGGAGGATCTGGGTGATGTAGCTCGTGGAGAGGCCGTAGCCCGCCGCGCGCTGCGCGTCGAGCGTGACGGTGATCTGACGCTCCACGCCGCCGGAGACGGAGACGGACGCCACGCCGTCGATGCGCTCAAGCGCGGGGGCGACCACGTTCTCCGCCTGCTGCTGGAGAGCGGCGAGGTCGTCGCCGAGGAGGCCGACGATGGCGCTCGGCATCATCTCGGACACGTTGATGTTCAGAATGACGGGAGAGCCGCAGCCGTCGGGCAGGCTGAGCGCGTCGAACTTCTCGCGCAGTTTGGTCGCCGCGATGTCCACGTCGGTGTTCTCAACGTACATGATCTGGATGGTCGAGATGCTGTCGGCGCTCGAGGAGGTGACGGAGTCCACACCGGGCACTGACATGATGGCGGACTCGAGCGGGCGCGTGACGAGCTGCTCGATGTCCTCGGGGCCCGCGCCGTTGTAGTAGCAGTACACATAGGCCGCGGGGTACTCGATATTCGGCAGCAGCGCCATCTGGAGCTGGGTGGTGTAGACCACGCCAAACACCGCGATCATAATGACCGCGAGCAGCGTTGTGACCTTATGCCTGATGCAGAATTTTGCAATGTTCATGGAGCTTATCCCTCCACGACGCGCACGGCGTCGCCGTCGGAGAGGTACTGCTGACCCACGGTGACGAGCTGCTCGCCCGCGTCAAGACCGCTCGTGACCTCGGTCATGCCGCTGCCGGTGAGGCCGGTGGTGATGTCGACGCGCTTTGCCGTGTCGTTCTCGACGATAAAGACATACTGCTTGTCGCTGCTCGTGAGGATGGCCTCACTCGGCACGACGACCGCGCTCTCGCTCACGGCGGTGTGGAAGGTGACGTCGGCAAACATACCGGAGAGCAGGCCCTCGACCTCCGCGGGCACCGTGACGGTGACGGTGTAGAGCTTTGTCACCTGATTGGCGGTCTTTTCAACGGAGCGGATCACGCCGTCAAATTCGGCGTCCGCCGCGCTGACGCGGACCGTGACCGTGTCGCCGATGGCGAGCTTGGGCACCAGCGCCTCGGAGACCATGACGGTGACCTTCATCTGCTCCGCGCCGTCGATGACGGCGACGGCGTAGCTGGGCGAGACCATGCCGCCCTCGCTCGCGGTGAGCGAGGCGAGCACGCCGTCCACCGGCGCGATGACGTTGCCATGGCTGTCGATGTTCTCCATCGCGAGGGCAAGCTGCTCGTAGCTCGACTTCGCGCTCTGCATACTTGCTTCAAGCTGGGCGAGCGTGGAATCACGCTGCGCCTTGGTGGAGAGATATTGCAGCTCCATCTGGTCGACCTCCGACTGGGAGGCTGCACCGATCTCGAAAAGCGCCTTGGTGTCGTTCCAGTTCTTTTCGTACAGAGCGACCTGTCGGTCCAGAATGTTCTTCTGGTCGCTGTAGCTCGACGCGGCGCTCGTGTAGCCGATCTCCGCCGCGCGGTACTGCGCGAGCGAGCTTTCCATGTCGAGCGAGCAGATCACGTCGCCCGCCTTGACCGCGTCGCCCGCCTCGACATAAACGGCGGTGCATTTGGCCGTGGCCGTGACGTAGACGCTCGTTTCGCTGCCGGCAGTCACCTGACCGGAGACCGTGTTCTCCGAGGCGATGTCCTGCGCCTCGACCGTCTGCACCTGCACGGCGATGCCGGCGGGCGCGGTGACGGTCTCTTCCTTTTGGCAGCCCGCAAGGCTCAGCGCCAGCGCGAGCGCCAGCAGCAGGGAAATCGTTTTCTGTTTCATCGTTTCAGCCCTCCTCAGCCGGCCAGCAGGCCGTAGTCCACGGCCCAGCGATAGTTGTTGTATGCGGTGAACAGGTCGCGCTCCGCGCCGGAGACGGTGTCCTGCGCGGTGTAAAGCTCGTCCTCTGCCGTATGCAGGGCGTTCTCGGAGATCGTGCCCTGCTCGTACCTGAGCTGTGCGGCCGCGAGGTCGCTGCGCTCGCACTCGAGCGAGACCTTCGCCGCATTCAGTGCGCTCGCATAGCTCTGCACGCTGTCATAGAGCGAGCGGAAGCTCAGCTCGAAGTTCTGCACGGCGGCGTTGTAGGTGTACTGCGCCGCCTGCCACCGGTGCTTGACGGCAATATACTCATAATTGTCCTCGTTGTAGCCGAGATCGCCCGCCTTGTCTTTGTATTCCTCATCGGCGTCGTCGAGCGTGAGCTTGGCAGCGTAAAGGTCGTAGCTCACTGCCTTCGCCTTTTCCAGGTCCTTCTCCACATCTATGGCGGCAAGCTGCTCCGCGGTCACCCCGGGAAGCGCATTGAGCGTGAGCGGCGCGGTCAGCTCCTCTCCGGTCATGGCATTGAGCTGGCGGCGCAGCTGTGCGACGGCGGCATCAAGCGCCGCCTTTCCGCTCTCCACCTGCGCCTTGCCCGTTTCCGTCTGCTGAAGCGTCATGGCGCTGACCTGACCGAGCTCATAGCGCAGCTTCACTTCCTCGATCGTGCGGTCAAGCGCCGCGGTCTGACGGGTCAGGGCCGCGGACTGGTCCTCCAGGCCCAGCAGGTTTATGTAGAGCGTCTGCCCCGCCATCAGAAGCTGGTTTTCCGCGTCGCGGAGCTGGCGGACCAGATCGGCATTATCCTGCTGGAGCTTACCGTCCTTAATGTCGTCGAAGGTCTTGCGCAGCGCATCGTACTGATCCTGAAGACTCTTATAGGTGTACGTCTCGCCCGCGCCGGGGATCTGCAGCATCATCCACTGGGCCTCCGCGATCTGATTGAGGCCGTCGCGCAGGTCCTCGTACATTTTGTCGTAGTCTATGCACTCGATCGCGGCGATGTTCTCCTCCAGCGACATGACGGTGTAATAGCCCGTTTTCATGCGCGCGCTGAGGTTTTCAAAGCTCAGCGTGCCCGCCGCGTCCGGCGTGGTCTGCGCGGTCTCCTCCGCGGCGGGTTTCTCTTTGTTCTGTTCATCTGCCAGCGCGCCGACCGCCAGCGCCGAGAGCATGGCGAGGGCGAGCAGCAGAGCCGTCCATCTTTTCTTCATTTGCGGTGTCCTCCTTCGGGTACGGCAGCGCTGCCGTTTTTGATGATCTCAATGCGCCCGCGCATCCGCTCGCGCTCAAGCGCGAAGCTCTCCGGCTTTTTCAGCGTGCGGGCGATGGCGCAGGCAAGCGCTCCCACGAGCAGGGTGAATACGTCGTCCACAAAGCCGTCCTCCTGCGTGCGCAGGAGCGCGGGGTCGATGTGTTCGAGGAGCTTCTGCGGACACAGCTCCCCCGCCGCGCGCTCAAAGAAGAGCTGCTGCACGTCCATATTGACGTTCAGGCTCAGCAGCGCGAAGGCGCGGGAAAACGCCGGCGTGATGCAGCCGCTCGGGGCGACCATGGCGTCGAGCAGCGCAAGGGGCATGGAGAACAGGTCTCCGCCCGAGCGTTCGAGCGTATCGTGGAACAGATCGAGAAACTGGTCGCGGATCTCGTCGATGAGAGTGAGGAACAGGTCGTTCTTATCCTCAAAATACTGATAAAAACTGCCGCGCGGGATGCGCGAGGTCTGCACGATGCGGTTGATGGACGCCTCGGCGTAGGGCACGGCGGTAAATTCGCTCCACGCGCCCTCCAAAATGCGTGCTCGCTTCTCCTCCGGCAGACGGAAAAAGGTATCGGTCGGCATAGGCCCCTCCTGTATGACAAGCTGTCGTAAAATGACAATCTGTCATATATTATACGAGCACTTCCCTACTCTGTCAATAGGTCGAATCGTTAAGAAATTACGATTGGTTAAGTATATCTAACCGCATTTCGCCGAAAAGCGCCGTCCGTGGGACGGCGCTTTCGTCTCAGCCGATGCCGCCGAGGAGCGCGCCCGCGATGAGCGCGAGCAGCGCGCAGGCGCAGTAGACGTATTTGCTCAGAGGATAGAACCACGCGCCGATGGGCTTGCCCGCGCCCTTGTTGACCGCGGCAAGGACGAAGTCCTTCCCCGCCACCCAGAAGAACAGGATGCCGGCCAGCAGCGCGCCGAGCGGGCAGATGTAGATGGACACCACGTCCATCCAGTCGGAGACGATGGCCTGAATGCACAGCGACACCGCTGTGCCGATCGCGGCAATGACCGCGACCGCCGCCACGCGCTTGAGGCGCAGCTTATCCTGCAGTGCCTCGACCGAGACCTCGTAGAGGTTCACAAGCGAGGTGAGGCCCGCGAAGAGCACGCAGAGGAAGAACGCCAGCCCGATCACGCGCCCGCCTGGCATCCCGTTGAACACGTTCACAAGGAAAATGAACATCAGTCCCGGGCCGCCGTCGGAAAGGTCCGCGCCGCCCGCCGCCATCGCGGGAATGATGACGAGCGCCGCCAACAGCGCCGCCAGCGTATCGAACAGCGCCACGTTGCGCGCGGCGGAGGGGATCGACTCGTCGTCCGAGAAGTAGGAGCCGTAGATCACCGTGCCGTTTCCCGCCACGGAGAGCGAGAAGAACGCCTGACCGAAGGCATAGATCCACAGCTTCGGGTCGGCAAGGCCCGCGGGGTCGAGGGTAAAGATGTAGCGGTAGCCGTCGCCCGCGCCGGGCAGCGTCGCAATGTAGACGCCCAGTCCCGCAAAGAGGAAGAACAGCACGGGCATCATGACCTTGTTCGCCCGCTCGATGCCGCCGCCCACGCCGAAGGCCATGATGGCGAAGTTGACCGCCAGCGCGATCACCAGCCAGAAATTATTGCCCCAGCCGCAGGCCGTGCCGTTGAAGCGGTCGACGATGACATTCATATCCTGTCCCATGGCAAAGAGTCCGCCGTCGAGCGCCAGCGCAAAATACTTGAAGATCCAGCCCACCACGCAGCTGTAGCCGATGGCGAGCGCCAGCGAGC
>ENA-OUQF01000337-OUQF01000337.1-human-gut-metagenome-genome-assembly--contig:-NODE-337-length-38032-cov-5.347157_pt1 | contig 38032 bp, 27 predicted proteins | sample MGYA00237947_ERZ548826 | MGnify/ENA primary metagenome ERZ548826 (study PRJEB26490, sample SAMN05194701) | human gut metagenome | biome: terrestrial biome; feature: human-associated habitat; material... | reverse complement strand
GGACGTGATGGCGTTCTGCTCGATGGTGAACGGATGGAGTCTTGCCCCGATGCGGCACGGCTCTGCCAGCCATGCTTCCTCGGTTTCATATTCATCGGCAAAATGCGGCTCCCAGAACGCGATATGGCACATGCGGCCAATGCCGTAGACCAGCACCTGTTTCGCGCCCTCGGCCTTCAGCGCGGCGATCTTCTCCGCGTAGGTCGGCAGATTCTCTTTCGTTGCGAAATTACGCTGCTCTTCCGGAACGGTCAACTCGCCGAGCGGCCCGTAGAAGGCGTTTACCATGGCGTTCTGGAACGCTGCCGGGTCAGACGCGGGCAGCGTGTTGCCCTCGGCGTCCGACCACTCGTCCATGTTAAAGCCGTAAACGTGCTTGCAGTCCACGTTCCACTCCTTCAGGAAGTAGACCGCCCACTTGTACATCCCCATCGGGCCGACCGGCAGGATGAGGATCAGCTTGCGGCCCTCTTCCTTCGTCTTGCGGATCTGCATGGCGATCTCGTGGCCCATATACGCACCGAATTCTTCGAGGTTTTCGCAGGCAACCGGCCGGAACGCGGGGTTCCAGAACGGCTGCGGCTGCGTGACCGACTCGGGCGGCTGCGAAACGCAGGCCGCGATCTTCTCAATGTCCCAGCCCTTCGGGAAAACTTCTGCAAAATAAGAGCCTTTCAGGGTATCCGTCATATTCATAGCTGTTTCTCCTTCCGTTTACAGGTCAAATAGCTTCTTTTCATCATTGGAGCGGTACGCAAGCTCGACCACGCGCTGCACCTGCACCGCGTCGGACGCCGGAACCTCCAGCGAGCTGCCAGTCAGGATCGAGTTGGAAAAGCTCTCGATCTCCCGCGCGTACATGTCGCCGAATTCCGTATGCAGCTCCGTGCGTTCTGCGCCCGCATGATCCTGCTGCGCGTTATAGCCGCCCTGCTCCGTCAGGAAGATCGCGTCGATCGTGCCGCCGTCAACCTGTCCGATCACACTGTCGCCAAGGAGCCGTCCGCGTTCGCCGAACACCTCCAGCCGCCATTTGGCCGCGTTGTCCGGGATGTTGAAATTGGACTGCACCACGCACTGGCAGCCGTTCTGCATCCGCATCAGGACGGTCGAGGAATCGTCCACCTCATAGTGGAACGTCTGCGTGCCGTGCATGGCCGCGACCTCCGCAGCCTGACTGCCGAGCACATATTGCAGCAGGTCGATGCAGTGCACGCCCATGTCCACCAGCGCGCCTCCACCGCCCTGCGTCTTTTTCTGCCGCCACGCGCCGGGAATATCCGGATACCAGCAGGTAAACTGCGCATAGGCGGATACCGGCTTTCCGATTTTTCCCTCGGCAATGGCCTTCTTCATCGCCTGAATGCAGGCGCCGAAGCGCATCATAAAGCCCGCCGCGATCAGCACGCCCTTTTCCTTGCAGTGCTCGACGACCTCCTGCCCTTCTGCCGCCGTCATTGCCAGCGGCTTTTCAATCAGGATATGCTTACCTGCGTCTGCTGCCGCCATTGCCTGCTGTGCGTGCAGAAAAACAGGTGACGCGATATAGACCGCGTCAATCTCCGGGTCGTTCAGCAGGTCTTCCGCAGACGTATACGCTTTTTTGCAGTTCCATTTCGCGCGGCAGTTCTCCGCCAACTCCGGCGTGATCTCCATGACGGCGATCAACTCCGCGTTTTCGCACTGCATCATACCGGGGATCGTCCGGCGCTGGGCAATGCCGCCCGCGCCGATGACGCCCCAACGAACCTTTTTCATCGCTATGTATCCTCCCTTGCTTACGGCAGCAGATTTCCTGCCGCCATTCTTGGATAGACGGTGTAGGGTCGGAAGCCCTCGGCATACGCGGCTCCGCACTGGTACCCGCGGTATTTGGAGCAGGTGCGCACCATGTCCGCGAAGTCAATATTATCATGCTCCAGCATCCAGTCCAGCTGCGACCGGTGGCAGCGGAGCGCCGCCAGCTTCGTCTCGATCTGATCCGTGATGTCCACATAATGCGTCGGCTGGAAGCCGACACCTGCCAGCGTATCCATAAAGAACACCGGGATAAAGCTGGAATACGGCTCAAATCTGCGCGGGCGGTGACTCAGGCCGGAGCAGAAGCTGCCGTTGGTCACGATGCGGCTCGTCTCCGTGTGATCCTGCATGTAATCCGTATCATTGTGTGTAATAATGACGTCCGGCCTCGTGCAGCGGACGACGTCCGCCATTGCGTCCATGACCGCCGGATCGTGGCTGTTGACCAGCATATCCCCGACATTCAGGTTGAACGTCTGCTTTGCGCCGATGATCTTCGATGCTTCTTCAAATTCCTCCGCGCGCATCGCCGCCAGGGGTTCCGGCTCGATGACCACATGGCCCTGATTGCCGTTCGCCACATGGCAGGTATAGACCTCCGCGCCCTGCTCGACATATTTCCGAAGCGTACCCCCGCAGGCGATCTCCAGATCGTCCGGATGGCAGCCGACTGCCAATACTCTCATGCGCGTTCCCTCCTTTTAAAGCGAGCGCACGCCGCCGCGAGATCCGGCGGCGTGCGGTTGTTTTATCAGATCCCCTGTTTCATTTCCTCGACAGACTGCAAAATTGCGTCTGCCATATAGTCAAGCTGCTCCCTGCTCAGACCGTAGATCGGGAAATGCGTATAGCGGTGGTAGAATACCTCCTCGCAGTTCGGGCAGGAGGCGGCGATTGCATGCTCGTCATAGCCGAAGTCCTTGAGAATGCTGAACCGGTACAGCGGCCCGAAGTGGGCGATCTCCGTAACGCCCTTTTCCGCCAGCTTCTGCTTGAGCACCTGCACATCCCTGCCGCCCGTCTTCTGCGGGTCGATCTGTAAATGATACAGATGGAAGGTCGGCTTGATCTCCTCGTTTCCAAGATCCTGCACCGTCAGCGCGTCGCAGCCGGACAGTCGGCCGTTCAGGTATTCCGCGGCAGCGCGGCGCTCCGCGATGATCTTATCGATCCGGCGAAGCTGAAGAATGAGCCCCAGCGCCTGAATTTCCGTGGTGGAGGCATTGCCCGCGACAAACGGGCCGTATTTGCCCCTGCAGGCCGTTACGTCATAGAGCCAGCGGTCGATCTTGCGGCTGAAATCCGCGCCGAGGAATCTTGCCCGGCGCATATCCTCGCGGAACGAAGCGATGTTCGTGCAGACGATGCCGCCCTCGCCGAAGGAGGTGATATTCTTCACCTCATGGAAGCTGAAGCTGCCGAAATCACCGATCGTGCCGAGCATTTTGCCCTTGTACGCGCCGCCGAAACCGTGCGCGGCGTCCTCCAGCACGAGAATATCATGTTTGCGCGCAAGCTCCATGATTGGGTCCATATCGACGGGATAGCCGCCCATGTGGACGGGAATAATCAGCTTCGTCTTGTCCGTGATCTTCCGTTCCACATCCCTGGGGTCCATGTTGAGCGTTTTCGGGTCAACGTCGGCAAAAACAAGCTTACAGCCAACGGAAAGTGGATAGGCCATCGTCGCAATAAACGTGATGGCCGGAACGATCACCTCGTCGCCGGGCTGGAGATTTGCGTATTTTCCCGCGATCTCAAAGCCCGCCGTGCAGTTCGTCACAAAGGTCGAGCCCTTTGTGTGCAGATACTGGTCGCAGAGGTCTTCTGCCTCCGCGACCTTGCGGTCAACGGACAGCTTCGCCGGCGGTTCCGAGACCTTCCCGAGCGCAAGCACGTCCTGCTCGACCGCTTTCATCGCAGTCTCATACGCCTCGCCGCTGCCCTGCATCAGAAAATGCAGAACCTCGATCACGTCCTCCGCATTATAGTTTTCACCGACAGCCGCCCATGGTACCTTTGTCTCGCCGGTATTGTATCGGAAATCGGATGCTTTTTTCTCTGCCATTGTCGTAGTCCTTTCCTCTGTTTATTGATGTTTTTTAGAATTCTGCCTGATAGCTCTGCGAGATCGTCCACCAGGCGGGTCTGAGAATCCGCAGGTCGCGGAAACGGATCTGGGAGCAATAGGTGCCAAGACCAATGCGTCCGAACTCCGCAAACTCCTTCGGGTCAGGGTCGCGCATTTCCAGCAGCAGCCTTCCGTCTACCGTCAGGAACAACGTATCCTTGCAGTATCCGGCCTGAATGTGATATTCGCGGTCAGATTCCGCGTCAAAGGAGACAAGCGCCTGCGTATCGCAGCGCGGATACTTTTCAAAGCCTGCCTTCCGGTCGTACCAGCCGTTCATCCCGCCGATAAAGCCGCGCGCTGCGTCGTTTTTCTCATAGTCCCAGCCCTCGGCCTTCAGAACGAAGTTCAGGTCGTTATTACACGGCGAAAGCATTGTCCCGTAAAAGTCGATCAGAATGTCGCCGGGGAAGCTCTTTCTGGTATAACAGATCCCGCCGCCATTGCCGCGGAAGCGCCCGACCAGCGCATGATCCTCGATCGCCCAGCTCCCGCTTGCAAGCTCCAGCTGTTCCAGATCAGAACCCTCTGAAAAGGGAAGGTGAAGAAGCTCCTCACTTTGCTCCGGATCAATTTCCTTGTGTAAAAGACGTATCATGGTGAACATCCTCCGCTTCCACTGTCTCTGGCCGCGAGAGACAGTTTTTGTAAGTAATTTTACTGAGTTTTAGATTGCACCTCTCCATTAGCATTCCTTCTGTTCGCCGCAAAAACAGCGCATCCTTGCAGTAATGCCAGTTGGCGAGAGCAGTCATATCCTGCGATAGCATCAGTATAGCACATGGCGCTTTGAGGTGTAAATTCACGTTTTTTCACTTTAGTCTGCATTTTTCCGCGCACATTGCCAATTCAATCCGTTGCTATCCGCTTCTATTGCAATTCGTAGAAAAATGCAAACGGATGAGGAAATTGGTCGATTGATGCCAGCAACGCACATCGTGTATGATAATTGTATCTACTGAGTACGGTTGGAATGAAAATAACGTAAACCTTATTCCTAACCGCTGGTGAAAACTACCTTAAAATCGAACACAGGAGGTTTATAACATGCACTGGTTTGCAAGTTGGATTTGTCCTGCAGAGTCCTACGGCGATATCTGCCCGGCGTTCCGAAAGACATTTTTCTGCCCGGAGAACGTCGTTTCCGCTGCGCTCCGGATCACGGCGATGGGCGTCTATGAAGCCTCGCTCAACGGCAGCCGCGTGGGCGATTTTATCCTCGCACCCGGCTGGACCGTCTATCAAAAGCGCCTGCAGGTGCAGCAGTACGAGCTGCGGATCCGTCCCGGTCAGGAAAATGAGCTGACCGTATTGGTCGGCAAGGGGTGGTATCGCGGCCGCCTCGCGGGATGGCTTCCGGGTCAGAACGGCAATGCGGCGCTCCCGGCAGCGCTGACGGCGGAGCTGACGCTCCGGTATCCCGACGGCCATACGGACACGATTTGCACAGACGCAAGCTGGCAGACGGCGGAAAGCGCCGTGCGCTTTTCCGAACTGTATGACGGCGAAACGTATGACGCCGCGTTTGAGCCGTCCGTCTGGACGCCCGCCATGATCTATGACGGGCCGACCGATACGCTGATCGAGCAGCAGGGCGAACCTGTCCGTGAGCAGGAGCGCATCGCGCCTGCCCGCATCTTCAAAACACCTGCGGACGAAATTGTTGTGGATTTCGGCCAGAACCTGACGGGCTATGTGGAGATCGCGCTGGACGGTGTCAAAGGCGAAGCCGTGGAGCTTTCCCATGCAGAGGTTCTGGACAAAAACGGGAATTTCTACACGGAAAACTATCGCTCGGCAAAGGCAAAGTATCTCTATTTCTGCAAAGACGGCGCGCAGCGCTACAAGCCGAAGCTGACGTTCTATGGCTTCCGTTACATTCGCGTCGACCGGTTTCCGGGCGGTGCGGAACACGCCGCGCAGGAAAATTTCACGGCAATCGCTGTCCACTCCGACATGAAGCGTACCGGATATCTCTCCTGCTCCGATCCGCTTTTGAACAAGCTGTTTGAAAACGTGATCTGGGGGCAGAAGAGCAATTTCCTCGATGTGCCGACCGACTGCCCGCAGCGCGACGAGCGCCTTGGCTGGACAGGCGACGCGCAGGTGTTCATCCGTACGGCGTGCCTGAATTTTGACGCAGAGCGCTTCTTTACAAAATGGCTCGCCGATCTTGCTGCCGACCAGCGCGAGGACGGCGCAGTCGGGCACGTCATCCCGAACGTCCTGCATCAGAGCGGCAGCGCCGCCTGGGACGATGCTGCGACGATCTGCCCGTGGGCGGTCTATCTGGCTTACGGTGATCCGAATATCCTGCGCGCACAGTTTGCAAGCATGAAAAAGTGGGTGGACTATATCACTGCGCACACCACGACAAAAGATCTCTGGACCGGTGGCGAGCATTACGGCGATTGGCTGGGACTGGACGCGCCGTCAGGCAGCTATAAGGGTTCGAGCCGCGAGGATCTGATCGCCTCCGCATTCTACGCGCATTCCACCGCGCTCGTCATAAAGGCGGGACGTGTACTCGGTCAGGACATCTCCGCATACGAAGCGCTGTACGAGCGCATCGTCCGTGCGTTCCGTCAGGCATATCCGGTCTATCAAACGCAGACGGAATGCACGCTCGCCGTCTATTTTGCGCTTGCCGAGGACACGCAGAAGACGACAGACCAGCTGGCGCAGATGATCCGCAGCTGCGGCACGAAGCTCCAGACCGGCTTTGTCGGGACGCCGTATCTGCTGCACGCGCTGTCCGCGCACGGCTATACGGAACTGGCCTACGATCTGCTTCTGCGCCGTGAATACCCGTCCTGGCTCTATCCCGTCACAAAGGGCGCCACCACGATCTGGGAGCACTGGGACGGCCAGATGGAAAACGGCGATTTCTGGAGCAGCGACATGAATTCCTTCAACCACTATGCCTACGGCGCGGTCGCCGACTGGGTCTACACCGTGGCGGCAGGCATCCAGACCGTCGAGGAAAAGCCCGGCTACGCAGCCGTCCGCATCGCACCGCAGCCAGACAAGCGGCTGGGCTGGCTGGATGCGTCAGTCGAAACGCGGCACGGTCTTATCCGCTCCCGCTGGGAAAAGCAAGGGAATCTGTGGCGCTATGAGATCGAAACGCCGGTCGAGGCCGAGATCATGATCGACGGCAGAAAAACGCTCTGCCGCCCCGGCCGCTATATTTTCTTCTACAGGTACGACTGATATTCTGTCACCGCCTCGAATCATAAACTGCCTATTGCAAGTGAACGCACGCCGCCGCAAGATCCAGCGGCGTGTACATTTGTTTTATCAGATCCTCTGTTTCATTTCCTCGACAGACTGCAAGATGGCGTCTGCCATATAGCCAAGCTGTTCCTTGCTCAGGCCGTAGATCGGGAAATGCGTATAGCTCTGGTAGAACACTTCTTCGCAGTTCGGGCAGGAAGCGGCGATTGCATTCTCGTCATAGCCGAAGTCCTTGTGAATGCTGACCCGGTACAGCGGTCCGAGGTGTGCGATCTCCGTACTTTAAGGCGTAAACTCACGCTTTTCTATTTTGATCCGCATTTTCCCGCACACATTGCCAATTCGCTCTGCTGCTAACTGCCTCTATTGCAATTCATAGAAAAATGTAGACAAATGAGGAATTTGGTTAATTGATGTCAGCAACGTATATCATGTATGATAATTGCATCAACTGCGTGCGTCAAAAATGACAATAACGTGAAAACATACCGTGCTTTGTAGTGTGCCTCTTTCAAACACATTATACAAGAAAACGGAAAATTGTGCGGCTTCCGTTTTCATTCCAATTTGTGCCGGTGCCGCACCGGCATGGTAATTTCAATGATTTTTCATCACATGGATCGTATTGTATTTGCAGGTGATTCTGTTACTGATGCGGGAAGCGGCATCCCGGTCGGTGAAAGAGACACCATTGGTTGTGGCTATGTGCGTATAATTGAAAATCTGTTGTCAGCACTTTATCCTGAGGTATGTCTGCGTATTACCAATTCCGGCATTTCCGGAGATACCAGTCGTGATCTGCTTTTGCGCTGGGAACGAGATGTGCGAAATTTAAATCCGCAATGGGTCAGTATTTGCATTGGCATCAACGATGCCTGGCGGCATTTTCACGCTCCTGCTTTACTGGATCAGTTGGTTTCACCAAAGGAATACCGAGAGAACGTTCAACAAATGATCCTCTCAGAAAAACCCCATGTCAAAGGAATCTTTCTCATGACCCCCTATTACATGGAGCCCAATCAAAATGACGTTGTACGTATAAAAATGGATGAATATGGTGCAATCTGTAAAGACCTTGCCGAAGAAAATGGATGTATTCTCATTGATCTGCAGGCAATGTTTAATCACTATTGCTCTATTCGCCATTCTTCATATCTGGCTTGGGATCGTGTTCATCCAAATCAGATTGGTGCAACGCTTATCGCTCTGGAGTGGCTGAAGCACTGTGAACTGGGACGATTACAGTCAAAAGACCACACATGAAATATGACGTACGCTGACTTCATATCGATTGTTCGTATAAAGTGTTTATAACCCCTGCATAAGATTCTGATCATCGAAATGTTAAAACAATCTTTAGTATACGGATTCAAAGCACCACTTAATTGTGCATGAAAAGGGGCAGCACTGACTAATATACTTGTTTTGAGTACATTCTACGATTCCTCCTACCGTGCGTCGTGGTGTGCATTTTCCTCAAGTTAATTATAAAGAAAGCGGTCAGGAAGCCATCTGCAAGTGAAACTGCAAACTATGGAAAACTCAATTTAAGATTTACTGATTAACTCAACGCTCAAACTGTTCCCTGAGCCAGTTGTGACAAAGTCTTAGCCATATATGTACATTCTCTGATGCTGCATCTACCTCCGCTGTTGCAATCGACATTCCATGTGGGCCAGACGCAAAAAAATGACATTCGCAATCTATGCCTGCCGCATGAAGACTTCTGACAAACAGAAAGCTGTTTTCAACCGGTACACCATCATCATTCATAGTATGCCAGAGGAACACTGGTGGGGTCTGTGCTTGAATCTGTTTCTCCAAGCTCCAGTATTCAAGATTTTCTCCACTGCCACCGCTTACTCGGGCAATACTCGCTTGATTTGCGTATTTCCCCGTCGTTATGACTGGATATGCCAGGATCACAGCATCGGGCCGTAGCAGTCGTGCATCCTGCACATGGCATCGCTTCAGGATCTCAGGATCATTCCAGTGAACTGCTAAGCTCGCTGCCAAATGTCCACCCGCTGAAAAACCGCAAACTGCGATTTTGTGTGCATCGATCTGCCACCTTTCGCTGTTCTCACGCACAATCTTTATTGTTTCTGCAATCTCACATAGGGGACGTTTGTTTGCAGCTTTCATGCCAGTTGAATAATTCAACAATAGCACCTGCATTCCCATTTCCAAAAATGCGACTGCCGGCGGATCGCTTTCTTTTTCGGAGCAATGTTCATATGCACCACCCGGGCAAATAATAACCGCAGCTCTTTTAGTTGCTGCCGTGGATGCCATTTCCGGAGTCGGCGTATGCAGCATAACTGTCAGGCCCGCCTCATCATTCAGTTTGATCTTTTCTATGCGCATATTTTATCCTTTCATTCTCGCCCGAAACTCCGTTCTGTCGGGAATTTTGATGCTCTTTGTTTCGTTCTATCTCTGCACTCTTCCCGTTCCGTCGCCGCCCATGAGCTTTGTCACGTCGGAGACAGACACACGGTTAAAATCGCCGATAACGCTGTGCTTGAGGCAGCTTGCCGCGACTGCGAATTCCAGTGCGGACTGCTTGTCTTTGTAATGGTTCAGGCCGTAGATCAGGCCGCCCGCAAAGCTGTCGCCGCCGCCGACGCGGTCGATGATGTCCCGAATTTCGTACCTCTTGGAAACGTAAAAGTCCTTGCCGTCGTTCAGGCACGCCGCCCAGCCATTCCAGTCGGCACTGTGGCTCTCACGGAGCGTGATGGCGATGCACTTCATGTTTGGATAGGCTTCCAGCACCTTATCCCCAAGCGCACGGTATTTCTCACGGTCAAGCTCGCCGGATTCGATGTTCACATCGACGGTAATTTCCAGCGACTTCTGCACATCTTCTTCGTTGGCAATCGCAACATCGACGTACTTGGCAAGCTCCCGCATGACCTCGCTGGCTTTTTTGCCGTATTTCCAGAGGTTTTTGCGGTAATTCAAGTCGCAGGAGACGGTGATGTTCCGCTTCTTTGCTTCCTTGACAGATTCCAGACTCAGTTCCATCGCGGATTCGCTGATTGCAGGCGTAATGCCTGTGATGTGGAACCAGCTAACACCGTCAAACGCTTTGTTCCAGTCGATATCGCCCGGCTTTGCCAGCGCAATCGACGAATACGCGCGGTCGTAGACCACCTTGCTCGGAAGCTGGTTTGCACCGGCTTCGAGATAATAAATCCCCATTCGTCCGTCGCCGCGGACGATTTTTTTCGTGTCTACGCCAAAATAACGCAGCTCGCGGATGCAGGCGTCGGCAATGTCGTTTTCCGGCAGAACGGTCAGGAACTCCGCGTCCATGCCGTAATTTGCAAGGCTTACTGCTACGTTTGCCTCGCCGCCGCCAAACGTCGCTTCCAGCATCGGAGACTGGAAAAAGCGTTCATGCCCCGGCGCTTTCAGGCGGAGCATGATTTCTCCGAATGTTAAGACCTTCATCCGCGCACCTCTTTCACGATCTCGCTTGCCTCGCGGCAGAGTGCTGTAATTGCATCAAAGTTGCCAACAGCAATTTCTTTTTTCGGGCACAGCCAGCTTCCGCCGACGGCGTGAACAAACGGCGCTTCCAGATACTCTTTCAGGTTTTTCGCGTCTATTCCGCCGGTCGGGATGAATTTAATTCCGCCGAACGGAGCAGAGAGCGACTTCATCGCTTTCAGGCCGCCGTAAACGCCTGCCGTGAAGAACTTCACCACGTTCAGGCCGAGCTTCATCGCGGCCATGATCTCCGTCGGGGTCACACAGCCGGGCGTAATGGGGACGTTTCGCTCCACACACCATGCAACTACTTCGGGGTCAAAGCCCGGCGAGACAATGAATTTCGCGCCGCATTCCAGCGCCTGTTTGCACTGGTCGAGTGTGATAACCGTGCCAGCACCGACCAGCATATCGGGGCAGCCCTCGCTGACCGCCTTGATCGAGTCTGCCGCGGCCGCGGTGCGGAACGTGATTTCCATCACGTCCACGCCGCCAGCCAGCAGTGCCTTTGCGGTCGGAACCGCATTCTTTGCGTCGTCCAGCACCACGACCGGCACGACGCCAGTATGCTGGAACCGATTCAAACTATCTTTCATATCCATATCCTCTCAATCAACATTGCCGGTTTCGCGGTAGCTGCGCCAGACATTTTCAAAAAAGTCGTCCGTCTGCGGGATTGGACGCACTGTGCGCCATGTGCAGTGCCAGCCGTCTCCGTCTTTTTGAATCTGCTGCACCAATCCGCGGCGGCTGCCGTCGTCCAGCGCAAATGTAAATGCGTCCGGCAGCTGTGCATAAGGCTTTCTGCCTTGCGGATCGGTATAGAGTGCGCTGCCGCGACTTTTGCCGTACTGCGCAGCATAGTCCGCCATGGCGGAAAGATATGCCTGCTGCGCGAGAAGCAGATCGCGCAGTCCATACGCTGCGGGCAGCTCGTCCGGCGAAGCAATACGCAGGTTATTGTCCAGCGTGCGCAGTTCCTCACCAGCTTCTTTCAGGCACAGCGCAATCTCCGCACTGTTTCGGATCGCGCCGCCGCAGCGACTCATACGAAGCTGCGCCGCTGCCTTGATTGCCTTGAGATTGCTCTCGCCGTGCAGGATCTGCGTAGAAAAGTCGTTTGCCCATGTCAGCGCATCCCGTGCAGCCGCATCAAAGCCCTCCGGCAGCGCGCCGGTGCAGCGGCGGCTGATATACTCCGCTGCGCGGCGGCTGCCCACCTGCCCGGCGTTCAGCGCCGTGCCGCCGGGCCTGCACACGCCGTGCGTCCCGGCCGCCTCGCCCGCAGCGAACAGGCCCTTGATATTCGTCTGCCACCAGCAGTCTACCGCAAGACCGCCGTTATTGTGCTGCGCACAAAGCGCGATCTCCAGCGGCTGCGTCTCCAGATCGACGCCATGCTCGCGGTAAAACTCCACTGCGGGTGCGTTCATGTGCCGCAGCCGTTCGATCGGCGTGCCGAAGCATGCGCCTGCGTGCGTCAGATACTCCCGCGCCTCCACGTCGAGCTGTGAAAAATCAATTTCATCTCCGCAGGGATTGCGGCGGAAATCCAGCCAGACGCGCCGGCCCTTGCAGCGCTCCAGATAGACCAGAATGTCAATGATCGAGCTTCCGCCCTCGATCTTTTTTACATCGAACGGCCATTGATAGCCCTTCAGGAACAGCTTGCTGAGCATCTCGGCGGGCGTTTTGAAAAAGTCCATCAGAAATTCACGCTCGTCCGTTTGATCGGGCGTTGTGGAGATCATGCGCGGAAGCACCTGCATATATGTGCCCGACACGTTCCAGCGCGGGTGCAGCGAGGCGAGGCCATACTGCCATTCGGTCAGATTTTGGCCGATTGCGCCAGCCTCCAGCGCAATGCCGGTCGAACCATGGTGCCCGGCCGGATAGACGCTGTCCGCGTAAATTCCGGCAGGCCCGCCGGTTGCCCAGATGACGTTCCGGCAGTGGATCAGCGCATAGCGTGTTTGTTCCGAACACGCTGCGCGGTTCAGGCACAAAAGGCCGAGCACCCGCTCGCCGTCCGTCAGAATACGGATAACCTGCATACCGTCCAGCATCGGAACGCCCTCCGCGCATACGGCAGCTTCCAGCATCTGCGTCATTCGTTTGCTGGTATAGGGGCCGGCGCTAGTCGCGCGGCGGCGCGGATCATGGTCGGTTTTGTAGCCGACGTATTCCCCGTAACGGCTGCGCGGAAATTCCACGCCAAGCTCCGCCAGCTTCAAAAAACACGGCGCGGAGAGCGCCGCCTCGCACAGCGCGGTATCGCCGTCAACGCACTGACCGTCAAAAAGCGTCTGCGCCATTTCGCGCACGCTGTCCCCATCGCCGCCGGAGAGCGTCAGCTTGTAATAGGTCTGCTTGTCGCTGCCGGTATTGCGGCTGGTGCCGCAGAGCCGGTTCTCGGTCAGCAGCAAAATGTCGTGCTGACCGGCACGCCAGAGGCAGTCTGCCGCGTTATAGCCCGCTGCGCCGCTGCCGACAATGGCGGTATTGCAGCGGTAGAGCTGCGCGCAAAGGCCATCTGTGCGAAAAACTTCCTGTTCCATGCGCGTATCCTCTCAGCCGCGGAAATTCGCGGGCTGTGTTTTTTTGATTTCCAGAAACTCTTTATAAAACGGGCGGAAGGTTTCCACATCGCGCACCACGCAGCCAGTCGGCTTGTGCGCACGGATGAGATCGCCGCACATCCCGCACGTCAGGCAGACATGCATCGGGTCGATACGTCCCTGCTTTGTGATCTCGTTTGCAAAATCGGGATCGGCAAACGCCATGCGGCCAAAGAGCATGCCGTCGCAGAGGCCCGCTTCCACGGCTCCTGCCGTGTAGAGATCGGAAAACTGCCGCAGATATGTCGGGGCAGAAGCCCAGACGGTCATTTCCGGCACAGCCTGCTTGACTGTTCCGATTCCGTGGATCATTCGTGCAAGACCGATAAACGGGTGCTCGTCCGGCTGGTATTTTCCGGCGTCAAACGGGCGTGTGACATGCGTTGTGGCATAGGGATTGCCCATGGTCAGATCGACCATGGAAAGGCCAAGTTCATCGTGCAGTTCACGCACCAGCCGTACCGGTTCTGCCAGATCGGGCGTCAGTCCGAAACCCTCGCTCACGCCGAAGCCATACGGCCATGCGTAGCCGTCGTAGATACCAAGGCGCGATGTGACCATAAAATCGTCTGTTTCATAGACCTTTGCCGCGCGGATCGCATTTTTGAGCAGGCGCGTCCGGTTCTCATAGCTGCCGCCGTATGCACCCGACCTCGTAAAGGCAGACGTCAGTTCTGCCAGCAGATACCCGTGACAGGACTTGATATCCACAGCGTCAAATCCGGCCTCGCGCGCGAGAAGCGCCGCCTCGCCGAATTTTTCCTCCAGCGCCTTGAGGTAGTCGTCTGTCACGATGCAGCTGTCGTCTGCCGCGCGGTACTGCTCCAGCTCCGGATGGCGGTACGCGATGATAGGCGCAGGCTTGTTGTCAGGATTGGAATACCTGCCGCTGTGGTTGGCCTGCATGACCAGATACGGCGCGAAGCCGTTTGCCTGAAGGCCTGCCTCCTTGACGGCCTGCGTCAGGCGCTTGTAGCTGTCAAGGTTTTCGCGGCACAGATAAAGCTGCGTCGCGGAGGAACGGCCCTCCGGGACAATGGAGATCGCCTCAAACCAGATGATCGCGCTGCCGCCTTTCGCTTCACGCAGATAGCGGCGCGCAGTAAAATCCGACGGCGAACCGTCCATCAGGGAATCCGCACCCTCCATCGGCGCGATACCGAGCCGGTTCGGGAAAACATGCTTGCCTACGCGCAGCGACTCGGCCAGAGCATGCGTATCCGCCGCAAACGGCAGCGATACGCCGAGCGCGGCAGCGGTCTGTTTTATTTCGTCCAGTGTTTTGTAGTGAAATTTCTCGTGCATAACCAGCCTCACAGTCTTTTGATGTGGAACCCGCCGTCAACGTCGAGGTAGCTGCCGGTCGTATACAGAAAATCGTCGCCCGCGAACACGGAAACTGCGTTTGCAATATCCTCAGGCGTACCCCAGCGTGCGATGGGAAACGCACCGTCCGCGATGAGCTTATCGTATTTCCCGGTAACCGTGCTGGTCATGTCCGTGGCGATGACGCCCGGACGGATCTCATTGACCAGTATGCCTTCTCCGGCCAGCCGGTCGGCAAACAGCGTCGTCAGCATAGAGACGCCTGCCTTGGACACACAGTATTCACCCCGGCTGACGCTGGATACCTCCGCCGAACAGGAGGAGATATTGATGATCGTGCCGCGCTTTTTGCCGATTGGCTCCTGCCGGAGCATCTGCTTTGCCGCCGCCTGCGTCAGAAACAGGTTGCCCTTTGTGTTCGTACCGACCACGCGGTCGAAGCTTTCCTCCGTCATATCCAGTAAGTCGGCGCGCACCTTCGGTGCAACGCCCGCGTTATTGACAAGCACATCGATACGCCCAAACTGCCGGACCGTTTCTTCGATCAGATGCAGCCGGCTGTCATGGTCTGCGATATCGCAGCGGATATAGCGCCATTCGATACCATCCGCAGTCAACCCTGCCAGCACCTGTTCATATTTTTCCTGCGGTCCGGTCGCTGAAGCAACGACGCGGAACCCATCCCTGCCCAGCCGCCGCGCAATGGCATAGCCGATGCCGCGGCTGGAGCCGGTGACGATCGCAACTTTCTTCATGATGTTGTCCTCCAAAGACAGAGCGGAGAGAAGCGGCCGCTGCCGTTTCCCTCCGCCTGTCATTGCTTGTTATTCAGGTCTTGTTAAGCTATCGGTTAGCCCTTCCATGCAGCGTATGCGGTGTTCATGATCTCGCACCAGCGGGCTGCGCCGTACTCGTTCAGGCATTCATCCTGGAACTTGGCGTATTCTTCCTCGGTCAGAGGACGGGTACCTTCGATGAAGTCCTGAACCTGTGCGTTGAAATACTCAGCCAGAACCGTCTTAATATCGGTCAACTCTGCGTTGTCCTCGCTGGAGATATATTCTGCCGGAATCGAGGGCGCAACAGTATCCATCCATTCGTTTTCTCTATACAACTCATAACCGCTATAGCTGTACTGGCCGTAGTAAGTCAGTGCAGAAGCACTGCTGTCTACTACAACATTAAACGGCGTGAGCCAGGATGCCTTGTACTCGTCGATGTCGATGGGATCACCCGGCGTTGTAAAGTTGTTAAGCGCAGTCGGGATATTTTCATTGAGGACCACCTCGCCGTCGACGTAATCAAAGGTCACGCCTTCCTGGCCATAGTTGCTCTCTGTGATTGCCTTGTCGGAGTAGAGGTAGTTGAGGATCTGCATGCAGACTTCAGGATACTTCGTGTCAGCATTGATACCCAACTGCATATCAGCGTAGACGGGATTGATCACAAGTGTTTTGGGCTTGAAGCCATCCTTCGTAACCGGCATCGCAATCGCACGCAATTCATAAGAGGCGTTCGGATCCTCTGCGCGGACAGCATCGGTAAAGCCCTCGCAACGAGTCAAATAGTCGATTGTCATGTCGGCTTTCCCGCTGGACATTTTTTCTTCCCACATCTCTGTGCTGTTCAGCGCCCATTCGGGATCGAGCAGTCCCTCCGTGTAAAGCTGATTCAGCCAGGTCAGTTCTTTAAACAGTGCGTCATCATTACCCTTAAAGGTATACTTGCCCTCCAGATCGTTCCAGCCAACTTCGGACTGCATATGTGCGCCAAACATGGACGCCCAGAAGTCCACCATCAAACCAACACCGTTGCGGGTCGTAAGGACATAGGAACCCGTTTTTTCTTTCATGGCGCGCATCAGATCTGTCAGGCTTTCGATGGTGCCATCATATTCAAAACCCAGTTCGTCAATGATATCCTGACGGGCCAACAGGCCAAAGTAATAGATCGCTTCCGAATACTGGCGGACAGTTGTATAAAGCTTGCCATCGTCGGAATAGGTGATTGCAGCGCGAACAAGTTCGTTATCGAGGTATTTGGGAAGATTGGGATAATCTGCCCAGTAGTCTTCGATGCACAGCAGGAGATCCTGACTGACATATCGCTTGCAATCCTCAACATTTGAAATCATGAAGATGTCGGGCGCAGTGCCAGAAGCCAAGGCAAGGTTCAGCTTTTCCTGATAGGTTTGCTGCTCACTGCCCCAAGCAAGCCAATTGATCTTGACACCGAGGTCTTCTTCCATTTCCTTTGCTGCATAAAATGTTTCGGGGTCAATCGGATGCGTTGATTCTTCAAGATACGCAATATTGATTTCAATCGGTTCCGCATCGGATGAGGGATCAGGGGTATCGGTAGTATTGCTGGAGTCGGTCGTATCCGCCGGGTCTTCGGTGGCGGGCGCGGGGGTTTCGGCAGTCTTGGCGCAGCCGGCAAGCATGCCGGCAACCATCAAAACAGCCAGAAGAAGTGCGATCAGTTTCTTTGCCATTTTCATTCTCCTTTTTCAAGTTTCAGATTGTTCTATAATAAACACATTCCGTGCCTATTACAATGTCAGGTTCTTCCACGTTTAACCCTTCACCGCGCCAAGCATGATGCCTTTTACCAGATATTTTTGGATCAGCGGATAGAGGATCAGCATCGGGATCATCGCCAGAATAACGACCGCATATTTGAGCGACTGTCCGAGCGCCGCTTCCCCTGCCTGGATGGCCCCCTCCGACTCACCTGTCAGGACGATGGCCCGAATAATCAGCTGCAGTGGGTACAGCTTCTTGTCGGTCAGATAGATGAACTCGTTGAACCAGGAATTCCAGCGGTTGACCGCGAAAAGCAGCACCACCGTGCTGATGATCGGCTTGGAAAGCGGAATCGTGATCTTGGTAAAGACATGAAAGTCATTTGCACCGTCAATGAACGCCGATTCCTCCATGGACGTGGGGATCTGCTCAAAAAAGGTGCGCATCAGGATCATAGTATAGGGGCTGCACGCCGCGGGAAACAGGACGGCCCAGATCGTGCCGTTGAGTCCCATCTTCGTCATGTTGATGTAGCTGGCGATCAGGCCGCCGCTGAACAGCATGGTGAAGACAAAAAAGACGTTGAAGATTTTTCTCCCGCGCAGATAGGACTTGGACAGCGGATAGGCCGTCAGCATGGTGATAGCCAGCGAAAGCACCGTATCCATGAGAGTATAGCGGATCGTGTTCCAGTAGGAGCGGAGAAATCCGTCATACGCAAACGCACGCTTATACGATTCAAGATTAAAGCCGACCGGCCAGAGCCATACCCTACCCTGCGAGACAGGCAGACGCGAACTGAGCGAGATCGCCAGGACATTGAGAAACGGGAAAATAATCATCAGGCAGAACAGCGTCAGAACAATGGCGCAGAACACCTTATCGCTTTCGACCTTTTTATGGATTCTATGCTTTTTTTTCATGATATTTTCCTCAAATCAGACTGGTTTCCGTCAGCTTCTTGGAGACCTTATTTGTAATCAGCACAAGAACAAGTCCAATCAGCGACTGGAACAGACCGACTGCAACGGAATAGCCGTAATCTGTGTTCAAAAGGCCTACGCGGTAGATATAGGTGCCGATGATGTCCGCTGTGGGGTAGAGTTTTTCGTTGTACAGCAGCATGACGCGGTCCGTGCCGCCGGAAAGCAGATAGCCAAGGTTCATGATGAACTGGATTGAGATCGTCGATGCAATTCCGGGCAGCGAAACATGCCAGATCTGCTGGAGCTTATTCGCACCGTCCATTCTGGCTGCCTCATAGAGTGAGGAGTCGATACCGGCCAATGCAGCGACATAGATAACGGAGCCCCAGCCCGTTTCCTGCCAGATACAGATAAAGTTGTAGATCGTGCGGAAGTATTTCGGGTCACTCAGGAATTTCAGCGGCGTTCCGCCGAGCTTTTCAATGATCTGATTGATGGTGCCGCTCGGCATCAGGAACTGATTGAAAATCGAAATGACGACGACACCGGATAAGAAGTGCGGCAGATACGCGATCGTAGTTGCACTCTTGCGGAACACGCCCTTTTCGCGGAATTCGTTGATCATCAGCGCGAAGATAATATTGATTGGCGTCGTCCAGAGCATATTGAATACATTCAGCAAAAGCGTATTGCGGATGAGCCGCCAGCAGTTTTTATAACGGAAGAAGCGCTTGAAGTTTGCAAGCCCGACCCACTCGCTGCCGAAAATACCCTTTTTGAAATTGTAATTTTCAAATGCCATAAGCAAGCCGACCATGGGCTTGTACATAAACAGGAAGAACATGATAATTCCTGGTATGAGCATGACGTACAGGATCCAGTGCTGCCGCACATAACTCCATGTGCTGCCTCGACGGGCGGGAAGCCGCTCAGCAGTATTCTGTTTCTTTGTGGTCACTTGCAAAACCGTATCTCCCTCTTGTGTCCGAAATCATTTGCTCCCGATCCGGCCCTCCGGCCTGACCGCGTTTTGAGCATAGCATGGGATACGCCGACTTGTAAATTCTCCATTTTCTACGGCAATATTCATTTTTCCACCGCCTTGCAGCATCTGTCCCATTCTTTCTGCGATCCAGTGGAAAATGGTTGCCCCCGGTAGAAATATGAGAGTTGCGGCAGATGGCGGCAGCGGTTATACTTAAAATAGATTTTTTAGATACTGCTGAGGTTTTTCTATGAAACGCTTTTGGAGCCGCATCTGCGGCTTTGTTTCCGAACACGATCTATTTTTCCGGCTGTTTCTGATTCTGTTCGGCTGCATCATTCTGCCGGTTTCTATCGCGTGCTTTGCATTCAACTGGCAGGCAGAGAATCTGGTGCGCACACAGACTGAGCACAGCAACACGGCCTATCTGACAAGCCTTTCCACACAATTTGAATCCGTGCTTAATACCCAGCGGATACAGATGATGGATTATTCCTTGAAGGAAACACTAACCGGCAGTTTCCGATCAAGCAAGTTTGCCAAAGACGCAGCGACACTGTTGTCTAATGCAATATCGACAAACGAATATCTCGAAACCGTTTTCGTGTTGGATTCCAGCACAAATCGCACGGCTTCGAACATTGGCTGTTTTGATGCAGAGATCTACTTTTCTAAATACTGTAATTTTCCAGAGTATTCCTTCGAAGACCTCTATGATACGTTATACAAAAACCGCCGCTTTGCGTTTGTTGGTGCACTGGATTACACATATTACAGCCGCCCAAAGGATCGAGCAAATGGCCGTGTGCTTCTGCTATTGTATACCTACTTTTCTGAGCAGCCATATGGTACAAGCCGCACCATGGGCTTTGTCTTAAATTCGGCGCTGGCCGAAGATTTATTGGATAGTCACACACTCGAACAGCAGGGTGACCTCTGCATTTTTGATGCCGCAGGCGCACCGGTCTGCTCGACCTTTGCGCAGACTGACAGCCTGCCCCTGTTTGACGACAGCGAGGTTCACAACTGCCGTATCGGAGACACCGATTATCAGGTTCAGTCCCTCTCCGGTGCCTACGGTCTGCGGTATATAAGTGTCATCCCGACAAGCGAATATTATTCCGGCCTGCAGCCGATCCGCAGCTTTACGCTGTTGCTGATTTTGATCCTGCTGGTGCTGATCGTGCTGATCTCCGCAATTTTCTCCAGCCGCATCAGCCGCCCCATCATCCGTCTGGCAAACAGCTTTTCCGAACCGCCGATCGACGATCCCCGCTCGGCTGCCATTGAAAGCACCGCCGTTTACCGCAGCATCCGTTCCAATATCAACGAAATCCGGGCCTCCAACGAGAAACTCTCTACGCTCATGAAAAGTGGGCAGGAACAGCTGCGCAGCAATTTGCTTCTTGACATTCTGCGCGGACGGCCGCAGGATGAGGCTCTGCTGTCCTATCAACTCGCTGAATTGGGTGCGCAGTTTCCACACAAGTACTATACGCTCGTGCTATTATCGTTCGATTTTTACAAACGCGCATATCTGGACTACACGCCGGTGGAACTGGCACATATGCAGGATGGTATCTGCAAGCTGACCGCTGCGTGGGCGTATCCCTTCGAGCAGAAGATCGAATATATGGAGTGCTTGCCCCGCACATTTGCGTTCATCGTCAATATGGATGAATTGAACCTTACTGCACTGCACAGGGAGCTTACGCAGATCCTGCATCTAGCCGATATTGAAAATGACCAGCTGCGGCTGATTTTTGTGACGACATCCTTTGTCAACCGGCTTGAAGAACTGCCAGAACTGTATCAATCCGCAAAAAATGCTCTGCGCTACCGTGTGCTCAACCGCCAGAGCCAGCTTATCCAGAGCATGCACCTTCCGTCTGCCGGAGAGTATCCCTCCTTCCTTACGGACGAAAACAAGAATTATATCACAAATTACATCACCAGCGGCAATGCAGACGCTGCCAAGAGCTATATTGTCGCGCTCATTGAGCAGAGCGCGGAAAACGGCATTCCTTATGAGCATCTGATCACGTCGTTTTCCTCGATTCTTTCCCTGATCGCGCAGATCCTGACTGCGCGCAGCATCCCGTTTTTCCCGCTCTTTGATGCAGACCCGTTTGCAGAACTCAGCTCGCTCAATAATCTTGATGAAATCGGCGACTTTTTCCGCTCCGTCTGCACAAAGGCGACTGCCGCACTCCTTGAGCGTCAGCAGCAGGAGTCCGATATTCTTCGGCGGTCGCTGGACTACATCGCAAGAAACTATCATAACCGCATCTCGCTCGACGACGTCAGCGCCTATGTCGGCTACTCTCCCAAGTATTTTTCACGCTACTTCAAGGATCAAACCGGCATTACCTTTGTCAACTATCTCAACCGTCTGCGCATTCAGGCGGCAAAGGAGTTGCTTGCTGACCCGAATATCATCATTAAGGACGTCGCCGCGCGGGTCGGTTTTGAGAATATCAACACCTTCTTCCGCGTCTTCAAGCAGTTTGAAGGCGTTACGCCGGGCCAGTACCGTGCTGCGCACGCACCGGCGCAGGAGGATGAACAGTCATAAGGAGAAAAACATATGTATTCTTTCGGTATGATTGGCACCGGCATCATCGCCGGATGTCATCTTGCGGCAATCGCCGCGCACACGCGCACACGCCTTGCCGCGGTAGCGGATGTCGTCCGGCCGCGTGCGGAGACCGCAGCAGCTCCCTTTGGCGCAGCCGTCTACGCAGACTATCATCAAATGCTGGAAAACGAACATCTGGATGCCGTGATCATCAATCTGCCGCATGGTCTGCATGAGCCATGCGCCATTGACTGTGCCGAACATGGCGTACACATTCTATTGGAGAAACCAATGTCTGTATCACCGGAGTCATGCGAGCGGATCATACAGGCATGCGAGTGTCATCATGTTCTGCTTCAGATTGGCCATGTTCAGCGCTACCGTCCGGAGAATCGCGCGGCACGCGCGATCATCGAATCCGGTGAGTTGGGTGAACTGGTCATGATTGACGATCATTCAACCGGCGAATATTTTACGCCGGAGCGTCCGGCATGGTTTATGACAAAGAAGCTGGCCGGAGGCGGGGTTTCCATCAATTTCGGCGTCCATACGCTTGACCGCTTCTGCTATCTGACGGGGAGCAGCGTTGCGTCGATTACCGGTGCCTGTACCTATCGGCATCCCGGCTCAGACGTTGACGGCAGTGCGCACTTCTTTCTCCGCGCACAAAGCGGTGTAACCGGGAGCGTTTCCATCAGCGGTTATCCAAGCGTTCCGGAGGAGTATACCACGCTTTATCTGACAAAGGGAGCAATTTGCATCCGTCCATTTGTGAGCGTCTGTAAGACAACCGGCGGCGAATACGAGCCGATCGATTTCAGCAGCTTTCCCGGAATGTTTGAGGCCCAAATGGCGGATTTCATCACTGCAATGGATACTGGCCGCGTTCTGTACTACACAGGAGCAGAAGGGAAGCGCTATGTCGAGGTCATCGCCTCCATCTGGTAAGACTGGTGGAAAAATGAGAGCGACTGTGGAATATCGTTGATTTACACGGAAAACGTCGTGTGCTATGCTACAAGCCGTCCCCAGACGCGCTGCACAGCCGTCTGCAGGCATTTCAGATCAAACTCAGGAGGAACATATCATGAACAAAAAGCTGAACATCGGCGTCATCTCGTGCAGCGTTATGGCTCAGGTACATATGCAGGCCATCCTAGACAACCCGAACACTGAGCTTGCCATGCTCTGTGATCTCAATGAAACGCTTCTGCATGAAGCCGCTGACAAATTCGGTGTAGAAAAGACTGCAACGGATTACCGCAACGTTATAAACGATCCGGAAATCGATGCTGTCATTATCGTTACACCTGATCAGACGCACCGCGAAATCACAATTGCAGCACTGGCGGCAGGCAAACATGTACTGTGCGAAAAGCCGATGGCGCTGACGCTCGATGACTGCAAGGCAATGATCGACGCAGCGGCAAAGTCAAAAACCAAGATGATGGTTGGTCAGATCTGCCGCTATACGCCAGGCTTTGTCGAGGCGAAGAAGCTCATCGATCGCGGCGAGATTGGTGAATTGTTCTTCGTGGAAACCGAATATGCGCATGACTATTCAAAAATTGATATGCCGTGGCGGCTCGATCCGTTGCGGCACGGCTTCCTGGGCGGTGGCTGCCATGCAGTCGATCTGGCACGCTGGATTGCCGGCGACCCCGAAGAAGTCTTTGCATATGCCAACCACAAGATGCTGCCCAAGTACCCGACTGACGACTGCACGGTTGCTGTCATGAAATTCCCGAACGGGGTCATCGGTAAGGTATTTGTTTCCACTGGCTGTAAGCGCAATTATACCATGCGCAGTGTATTCTACGGTACCAAGGGCACTATCATAACCGACAACACTAGCAATCACATGACCGTCTTCAAGGATGGTGTCGGCAACGGCGAGACACTGTTTACGGATCTGCCGCAGTCACACGCGATTCCAATCGAATATCCGGTCACTGTGAACAACCACAACGCTGCAGGCGAACTGGACGAGTTTGTAGACTGCATCGTCAACGACAGACCTATCCGCACCACGGCGCAGGAGGGGGCAAAAACTGTGATTGCAAGTCTTGCAGCAGTAAAATCCTCTAAAACCGGCATGCCGGTTCGTCCAAATTACAATATTTAACCACCGCGCTTCTGCGTCCGCAGATGTCTTCGGACGCAGAAGCGCGTTTTTCAAAAAAGCGAACGCATAAATGCTGCGATGCGGGTTTCATGAAAAAGCGCTCACACCACTGCCCACTTCTGATATTTCCAACTATTTTATGAAATGTCCGCGCACCGGTGCTACTGCCTCTATGCGAACGCATTTTCTGTAGGTAACGAAATAAACAGCGTTGTCCTAATTAGGATCGATACCCAGGGGCCCCAGTCAAGACCGGTGTGGCCCCCTTGCCTAAAAATGATTGGAGGAAGAAACATGCTGAATACCGGACTGGTTTCCGTTACGTTCCGCGATAAAACGCCGGAAGAAATCATTTCCGCAGTCAAACAATGCGGTCTTGAAGGTATTGAGTGGGGCGGGGACGTTCATGTTTTGCCGGGCGACGTTTCGCGTGCGCGCGAGATCCGGCACCTTACCGAGCAAGCCGGGCTTGCCGTCTGGGCCTACGGCTCTTATTTTGAGGCTGGTGAACAGACACCGGATCTGTTTCCACCGGTGCTGGAAAGTGCAAAGGCGCTCGGTGCCCCGTGCATCCGCATCTGGGCTGGTACCAGAGGTTCAGCACAGGCAGACCCGGCGTATGTACAGCGCGTGATCTCCTGCACACAGGCGATCTGCGACATGGCCTCAACCGCTGGGATCGATATCTGCTATGAATATCATCCGAATACGCTGACAGACAACTGCGATTCTGCCGTGCAGACGCTTCGCAGCGCCGCACGGGATAATCTGCATCTGTACTGGCAGCCAAACTCCCGTCTTTCACAGGCAGAGAATCTGCACGCGCTCCGAACAGTCCAGCCCTATCTGTATCATGTCCACGTATTCTATCTGGACAGCGTCTACAACCGTTTCCCACTGGCCGAAGGCGCATCCATATGGCAGGAATATCTCGATATCATCCGGCAGGACGGCAAAACGCGCAGTCTGATGCTGGAATTCGTGAAGGATGACTCGTTTGCGCAGATGGCACAGGACGCAGCAGCGCTCCGTGCGCTTGTCCGCGATGATTGATGGGAAAGGCGGTACTTTTGGATGAAAAGTATTTTGATCGGCGATCCGGTCATGTGTAAACGCGCGTTTCCCGCATCCGTGCGTACACGGCTGACAGCATGGACGCAGCTTCCGGATGTGCCCGTGACAAGGGAAGAAATTCTGGCGCAGCCGAACTTGTACCGCGATACGGAGTTGATTTTCTCCACATGGGATATGCCGCATTTTACACGCGAGGAGCTTCAGGAATGCTTTCCCGCGCTGCGCGCAGTGTTTTATGCGGCCGGCTCTGTGCAGCACTTTGCTCGGGAATTTCTGGCGGCAGGCGCGCACGTTTTTTCTGCCTGGGCGGCAAACGCCATCCCTGTCGCGGAATACACCGCAGCGCAGATCCTGCTTGCAAACAAGGGATTTCATTATGCCGTGCGCGTCAGTCGGTCGCCTGAAGGACGCCACAGGGCGCTGGAACGTTTCTGGCAGATGCCCGGCAGTTTTGATACGCCGGTCGGTATTCTTGGTGCCGGCATGGTTGGCCGGTCGCTGATCGGTCTGCTGAAGCAGCATCGGTTGGATCTGTGCGTCTATGACCCGTTTCTCTCTGATGAGGCCGCAGCGTCGCTTGGTGTGCGGAAGCTCCCGCTGGAGGAGCTGTTTTCGACCTGCCAGGTCGTTTCCAATCATATCGCGGATCTTCCGGAAACAGTTGGGATGCTGAATTACGCACTTTTCTCCAGGATGCGCCGGAATGCAACTTTTTTGAATACCGGCCGCGGCGCACAGGTCGTCGAACAGGATCTGATTCGCGTACTGCACGAGCGCCCCGATCTGACGGCAATTCTGGATGTTACGATGCCAGAACCGCCGGAGGCCGGAAGTCTGCTTTACACGATGGAAAACGTATTTCTGACGCCGCACATCGCCGGTTCCTTCGGCGATGAGATCGCCCGCATGGGCGAATATGTGGTCGAAGAATGCACACATTTCATGCAGCACGAACCTTGCCGCTACGAAATTACAGAGCAGATGCTCAAGACAATGGCATAAAAATTACCGGCCAGAGGACTTGATCCTCTGGCCGGTAGTTTATTTTACTGTCTCTGCTCCAGCTGGGTCAGCAGCCGGTCCGCAATCATCAGACTGCGCGGCACATGAAACGGGCCTTTGAACGTGCTGCCCTTGCACGGCGGCTGCGTAGGCAGACCGTCGCGCCGCAGATAGCCGTACCACTCGCCAAACTCAGGTTCACAGAAATGCTCACGGCAATAATCTGCTGTTTTGCAGAACCAGTCCCAGTATTCCTGCTTCCCGGTTTTCTGATAAATCATCAGCGAAGCAACGAGAATCTCATTATGCGGCCACCACAGCTTCATGTCGTGCTCATATGCCTCCGGCGGGCAGCCAAGACAATCGATAAAATAGAGCAATCCGCCGTATTCCTTATCCCAACCGGCATGGATCGCGTAATCAAAAATCTGAACGGCCTGTGCAAACAATGTATCGTCCTGTGTGATCTGCGCCTGCTCCATCAGGAACCAGCTGCATTCGATATCATGTCCGGGATTAGCAACGCGGCCAGCCGTCGTATCTGTTTGCAGTTCTCCTTCCGGTCCGACCGTTTCCAGCGTACACTTGAGTTCCGGTTTTACATGATAGCGCAGGATCTCCTCTACGCATTGCTGTGCGCGTGCATCGTAAAGTGCGCGCTTTTCCGGGTCACAGCGGCGCATGACTGCCGATACATTCAGATAAATCATCGGATCAGCCAGAGCGCGGCCCGTGCGCGTCTGCGGGATCGTTTTGGCGCCAAGTCCGGTCGGGTCTTCGATCAGATGGTGATTGAGCTGATAAATCAGCTCATACGCAGCCCGCGCACGTTCGATGCGGATATGCTCCCCGGAGTTGTGATAATACTCGGCGTTTGCCATTGCATAAAACGCCTCGGAGAAGCAGTAGCGCCGCTGGCGCAGCGGATGTCCGTCAGCCGTCACAGTGAAATACATCCGGTTCCCAGCGTCGCGGTTGATGCAGTGCGCCTCCATAAAGTCAAGGCAGCTCCGGCTGATCTCCAGCCATTCCTCGCGCTTTCCATAGTTTGTGCACAGATATGCGTATGTCCATGCGCAGCGTCCCTGCATCCATACGCTTTTGTCTGTGCTGTAAATTTTCCCGGTTTTGTCAAGGCAGGTATAAACACCGCCGTTTTCATGGTCTATCCCATATTGGCTCCAGAATTCGACGGAGCGCTTCAGTTCTTCCTGCACCCAACTGTGATAAGCCTGCATTGTCTGCATACTTGTTCTCCTTTCCATTGACGCATCTAAACGGCAGTGACTGTGTCACTGCCGTTCAAGTCGTGTTACTCGCTGAAAATCTGATAATCGCCGCCTGTCAGCAGCACGATCGGAATCAGGCTCTGCGTATGATGTCCATCCGAAGTAACCTGCAGGATCAGATCATATCTTGCCTGCGTCAGATTGTGCGGCGTGATCTCGATCGTAACACGCGCCAGCGGCACGTTGCAGTGCGCCTGCTCCAAATTGATTGCAAGCGACCGCGCCGGAGAGATTTCCCAGCCCTCGGGCAGATGCAGCGCAGCATGGAGCCATTGCTGACGCAGCAGATTATTTTCAAAGGTCAACGTGAATTTCTTCGTGACGTCCTCTGCAATATACGGCGCCTCGTGGTAATCCACATACACATCGAACGGATGCGAAGTGTGCTTCACCAGGAACGGGTTTGTAAAGGTGCGTCGATAGTCCCGTGCGTACCAGCAGCCTACGCGCTCCGGTTCATAGCACTGACGGCTTTCATCCGCCAGAATTGCCTCGATCCCAAGATTATCGCCGAACGCCAGATCCTGCGGATTCATAAAACGCTGCATCTGAATTGCAACGCGCTGCACCAGCTCGTCGATCGTATTGGGAATCGAAATATCCACGTCGCTGCGGTTGATGCAGCTGGTGAGGATCATACCGCCGAGCGGCTTCAGCCATTTTTCGCTGATCGCACCATTTCCGCTGACGATGCCGAGAATGGCCGCAAGGGAGCCTGCGGTGCAGTCTGCATCCTCACCGCAGGAAGCGGCAATGGAAATGCACTTGTCGAAATCGCCCTCGCCGTACAGCCACGCCATAACGATAATGCCCATATGTCCGGGCGCATCAAAGCCGATCGGGCCGACGGGCTCATCTGGCTCCATATCACGCGGATCGGTTTTCAGGACGCTGAAGCTGCCGGGAACCTCCTGCAGAAGTTTTTTACGCGCCTGCTGCCAGGTCAGGCCGCTCTGATAGCACGCTCTGGCACAGGCGACCGCCTTATGGATCGCGCTGTCCTCCGGCAGATATGAAAGGCCAATGTCAATGAGCGCGTTTGTGTCCGAAATGATAAAAGCGGCACTCTCAATCGCAGCAAGAAAGACCGCCGCATAGACGCCTTCATAGCTGTGGTCAATGATTGCATCCTCATAGGCGTACTTGACCGCAAGTTCTGGATGGCCGGGGCACAGGCACGCCCAGATCTCTGTCAGGATCCAGGACCCATTGCTGTTGCGATAATGATTGCCGACATAGCCGGACAGCGGTGGAACAAGTCCGGCCCGCAGATTATTCTTGCCAGCGCCATATTCCGCGCAGTCCGGGTAGATAAAGGACAGCCAATATTCACCCAGCAGATCGCGGTTGATGTTCCGGCCGTATTTCTCGACCGCATTGAGCCATACAAGCTGTAGATCCAGATCGTCATTCGGAAGCGGCTTGTCCAGCGGCTGCGAATAATACTGAATGTCGAACTGACCGCGCATACCCTCAAACGGCGTGCCTAGCGTGCCGCCGATGTTCTTGCCATTCCAGCAGCCGCGCATTTTGTCCAGATACTCATGGAAGCTCAGTTTCATATACGTTTCTCCTTTTCTGTTCAATCGCCCAGAATGCGCTTCCAGAGCGCAAAATAGGCAGCTTTGTCTGTTTTGGGATATGCTTTTACAAGCGCCTGTGCATACCCTGCGTCTTCGGCCAGAAGATCGATCACCGTTGCGGCCATAATCTTAGCAGGAAGAGTACATCTGCACGACATTGTGCGTCCACACCGACCAGTGGCCAAGCAAGCCGCCCACAAAGCGCAGCTCAACTGTTTCACCGTCTACGATAAAGCGATACGGTGTCAGCAGGTCGATAACAATGTTGTCATCGTTGCCCGTATACAGTGCAACCTCGCCGCGCCGTTTGGAAAATGCCACGCCGCGCACCAAATCGATTGTCTGATAGCGGTTGAACGACGCACACTTGATGGCAACGACGTTTGGCGTGTCGGTGACAGCACGCCAGTAGTCAAACAGCAGCCGCCTTCCGCCGCAGGCTGTTTGCAGATAAAAGCCGATAACAGGCATGTTCTGCGCTACGTCGTGCGTTCGTACAACCAGATCTTGCTCAGAAAGATCGGCTAGTCCGCCAGGACTGAGCAGCACAGCGTCATAGCCGAGCCGTTTTGCAAGCGCAGCCTCCCGGCACGCCTGCTCTGACTTACCGCAGACGCCGGATACTCGAACAATTGTTTTTCCGGACACTTTTTCAAAAGCGGCAATTTCCTCTGCCGTTACACTCAAAACCGGCTCAAGCAGATTGATTTCCGGCTTGCGGATCTCAAACTGCGTTGTATGTACGCCGACAGCCACACCGCCCACACCGGCATTCAGATAATAGCGTACCAGCCGCCGTTGACCCTGCTCGTCAAAGCAGCGGTTTTTATCCAACACCAACGGAATTGCCGGAATGACCGTGCCGCTGTGCAGGATTCCCAGCGCTTTTTCGTGTCTGTTCATCAGTAGCTTCCTTTCCGTTCTTCAAAATGCGTCGGCTTGCCGAGCGCGCGGCCACCATCCAGAATCCACTGCGCCTGCCACTCGATCAGTGTCTCCAGCGGTACGCGCGGATAACCGAACAGGTGGAACATCTTCCCTGCATTACTGAGATAAGCTGTGTCTGCCGGCGTTCCGGTGAAAGTCGGCTCTTTGCCGAGGAGTTTTCCGAGTTTCTGCGCCGTTTCACGTACACCCGCGGTCTCCGGTCCCGTAACATTCAGATAGGACACGTCAGAGGACGCATACCGCAGCAGGCGGATCGCTGCCTCGTTTGCATCGCCCTGCCAGATGCAGTTGAAGCTGGGCGTCGTTTCACGGATGGGCTGGTCGTCCAGAATATTTTTTGCCATGTCGTATAACACACCGTACCGCAGATCGACTGCATAATTCAGGCGAAAAACTGCAACTCTTGTGCCAAAGGTCTTTGCCGCATATTCAAACATACGCTCCCGTCCCTGGCAGGACATACAGTATTCGCCAACTGGCTCGGTGCGTGTCTGCTCGGTAGCGCCGCCTCCGCCAACTGGAACCTTCGGATAGAGATTGCCGCTGGAGAAAACAACAATACGCGAACGCTGGAAGCGTTCAGCCACGCGGCTGGGAATCCAAGTGTTCATAGCCCATGTCGCGTATTCGTTTCCGTCGGTACCAAATTTTTTACCAGCCATGAAAATGATGTTCTCTACATTCGGCAGCGCTTCCAGCGCACCGGGTGTCAGCAAATCGGCAGAGATCATCTCTACACCATTTTTCTTCAGCAGTTCGACCACAATGGAATCGCTGAAGCGGGATACGGCGATTACGTGCTTTTCAACGCCCGCCTCCCGTGCGGCGTTCTTCGCCAGAATGCTGAGTGTCGGCCCCATTTTGCCTCCGGCACCAAAGATCATGATATCTCCGTCCAGCATTTTCATATCAGCAGCAAGCTTCTCGCTCGGCGTTGTCAAAAGTTGATCCAGTTTTTCTTCTGTCCACATAACGAATTCTCCCTTCTGATTCATCTTGTGACAGCGTCAGTATAGCATGCGGCGCTTTGCGGCGTAAATTCACGGTTTTTCACTTTGTTCCGCGCTTTTCCACACATTGCATACTTATCTACGCAAAATGTAGTTTGTAGAAAAATGCAAGCAGATGTGGAAATTGGTCAATTGCCGTCGGCGATACATATCGTGTATGATACTGACAACCGGCCATGCCCGGAGCACTAATTAGGAGGACTACACAACATGAAAAAAGCCAAATTGCTTTGCATCAGGCTCGGCGCAGCATTGCTGACGGTCTGCCTGCTGCTTGGCATGCTTCCGCCAGCATCCGCAGCCAGCGCAACCGCGCATGACCCCGTTGCCGCAGATGGCAAGATTTTCTACGTTGCTCCAAACGGAAGTGACACAAACCCGGGCAGCTTTGCACGCCCGTTTGCAACGCTGGAAACAGCGATGAATGCCATGAACCCCGGCGATCTTCTGTATGTCCGCGGCGGCGTATATAAATCTGCCGGCACAGGCAGCGGCATCAAAAGCAAAAACGGCGCAGTGGAAAAGTGGTTCACTGTACTCAATTATCCCGGTGAGACCCCTGTATTCGATGGCGAGTGGGGCTATGGAAGCGGCAAGGGCTTTGGCATCTGGCTGCTGAACAGCTCCTACTGGCACATCGAAGGTTTTGAAATCTGCAACTATCAGGAGACTGGTGCTTATCTGGACGATACAACGCATCATATTGAATTTGTCAATATGAGTTTCCACGATATTACAGACTATACGACGCCAAACACGTCGTATGGACGTTCCGGTATTACGTCCGCTGCAGATGACTGCCTTGTTGATGGCTGCGAATTCTACAACATCGGCACAAATCGCGAACTTGGCGATATGCACGACCACGGCATCTATATCACAGGCAAGGGCGCTCGCTGGATTGTACGAAACAGCTATTTCCACGATCTCCCCGCCGGCAGCGGTGTGCAGATCTACGGCGGCAGCGGCGATAAGTCCGGCTCTGTGATTGAGAACAACCTGTTTGTGCGTACACGTCTTGGCATCGTTCTGGGCGGTGAGCAGTGCTACAACACAGAGGTTCGTTACAACACGTTCTGGCATGATACAAAATGCGACCTTTTCCCGACTGAAGGTGCGCACGACAACAATATCCATCATAATGTCTTTGGCCCGATGATCTCTGATCCGGCAGAAATTGTCGGTTATCACATTAACTTCCCACAGCTTTGCTGTCTGTATAACGATATTGATTACAACTTCTACGACGATTCCGCCGACAGCAACTCCGTTTATCCGGTCAAAATTGAAAACTGGGTAAACGGAAACACGTTCAATCAGAAGGTCACATGGGATGTCCTGCGTGCACCGGCAGAAAACGTTAAGTATGAAGAAGTCTACGACGGTTCTTCCGCGCAGATCTCTGGTCTCGGCATGGAGGCACATGGTCAGACGGGTGCCATCCGCTTTGCAGATCCAGAGAACGGTGATTTCTCATTTGCGGACGATACACAGTGTACACTTGCGTCTGTCGGTATGTCCAACGGCAGATGGCAGCAAGTCGCCCGGGCAACAGCTGATTCCATTTTCCTGCTGGAAAACGCAGGCTTTGAAAACGGACTGACCGGCTGGAATCCTGTCAACGGCTGGGAGACGCCCATCACAGCAGAAGTTATCGACGCAGAAGCGTATAGCGGCATACATGCGCTCAAGGTCACTCAGGACTCCACTGGCAACGGTATGCTGGAGGCCGTTCAGTCCTATGAGGAAAAGGTTCTCGTGCAGGATGGTCATCGATATGAGATCAGTCTGAAGCTGAAAAACATGCTTGAAAACGGAACTGTTACGATTTACGGTTACGAAGACAACAAACGCGAGGTCACCATCGCAGCTGATTCCGTTGCCGATGGCAGTTGGAAAACGCTCTCCGGCATTTACACGCCGACAGCCGGCACAAAATTTGTGCGTATCTGGCTGCTGTTCAGCGGCTCCGGTGTCTGCTATATCGACGATGTAAACATCAGCGACATGGCAACTGTCCCGACGGAGACACCTTCCAAGCCAAACCTCACCATCTATGACTCGCTTGCTGCAAACCCCAGCTTTGAATCCGATCTTTTCGGAAGCTGGGATCAGCTGATGACCTGGGGCAGCGTGGCAACCGGTGCCACTGTCGAGCGCAGCAATAGCGACGCAGTGACCGGTAATTGGAGCCTGCACATCCAGAACGTAGCCGGAAATAAGACCGGCATCGGCTCGAATTGGAGAACGCGGGTAGAGGAAAATACGGAGTACACACTTCAGATCAAAGTCAAAACCTCCGCTGACACTCCATCTGATTCGCGCGTGTTCCTCGTTGTTGATGAAACGCGGGATAATAACACCCAAGGCGGCTTTACTCGCTACCGCCCGGTCGGAGACGCACTGACCGGCGCACATACCGACTGGACAACACACAGTGTCACGTTTACCACTGCTGCTGAGGCAGCACGTCTCTCACTGTGTATATTTGCAGAAGGTGCAGGCGAGTTTTTCATTGACGATGTCCTGCTCATCAAGAGCGGCTCCGGCACGATTACCGAGCCGACCGAGGAGTACGATTCTTTGATCCATAACGCCAGCTTTGAAGATTGCTCCGGTACAACACCGACCGGCTGGACTTTCAGCCCTGGAAGCTGGCGTGACGATAAAACCGCCCCGGAAGCGCAAATCACCGTTGATAAAGAGGTTTCCAGTCATGGCAGCAATTCTGTAAAAATTGAAAACCCCGGCGAGGGCTCTGTTGCGGTCATTGACAACGGGGAACCCGGTGTGCCTGTGGAGCAGAATTCCATTTACCGATTCTCTGCAAAGGTCAAGAGCGAAAACATGGGGCAGTTCATCCGCATCCCTGGTGAGAGCGCTGTAGATGCCCGCGTGAAGTTCTGCCTGTTCCTTTATGGCAGTTCCGGCGAGCTCTTGCGCACGGTAGATTCTTCCGTTCTGTCTGGCAACACAGACGGCTGGGGCACGCTCAACATGGGTCTGAGCATTGCCGACAGTAGCGTGAAATCCGTCCGCACATTCATCATTGTTTATGGCAAAGGCACGGTTCATCTCGATGAGGTGAAAATGGAAAAAGCCGGAACCATCGCTTCCTCTATGGCGCCAAACCCCAGCTTTGAGGATGGTCTGACTGGCTGGGAATTCGGAAACTGGTCAGATTCCACCGTTGTTCCCCAGTATGAAGTAACGTCTGCCGATGCAAGCAACGGTCTTTCTTCCCTGCACATCACGCACACTGAGCAGGCACAGACGACCAACATGAATACCAATTTTGTTATTCCTGTTCAGGGCGGAAAAACTTACCTGCTCCGCGCCTTTGTCAAGACTGGCACAAATAACGCCTCCGATTCCTTTGCTGCGTTCTACCTGCGGGAAGCCGCCGGTAACACTGACGGGAAAAGTGACTTTGCCGGCACGCGCATTACCGGCGTAAATACGGAATGGATGCCGATTTTCGCAGAATTCACGCCGGCTGAGACGACAAACAGACTCAACCTCGGTTTGTATTTCAAGGGTCAGGGCGAAATCTGGTTTGACGATGTGCAGATGGTCGAATACACACCTGTTTCCTCTCTGGTGAAAAACCCCGGCTTTGAAGCTGGTCTGAACAACTGGGCTGTACAAGGCGGTTGGGGCGCGAGCGGCTCGACCGCTGGCCTCGGCGTCATTGACGAAACAGTCTCGTACAGCGGCCTGCGCTCTTTGCGTATTACAAATCCTGATGCAGGAACGAAAACTGTCTTTAACAACTATTATCCGAATGATCCCATTTCTGCAGTCAACGGGGATATTCTGAAAGTATCCGCAAAGGTCAGAACCGATGCAGAAAACGCTTCGGATTCGTCTGTCTATTTCCACATCCGTTCCTACAATGGAAACAGCGATCCGATTGCAACAGGAAATGAGCGAGTCTCCGGCCCGCAGAACGGCTGGGACACACTGACAAGCTACTTTACTGTTACGGATGCGAGCAACGGCAGCGTTGCCATCTATCCGGCATTTGAGGGAAAAGGCACAGTCTGGTTCGATGAAATTGTTGTCGAGAAGGTTGGCGAAGATCTGACGGCATTCAAAAACGAATGTGAGAAGTCCCTGACAGATAAGCTCGCCAACCGAAACGATTACGAGGAAACTGAGCAGAACGCACTTGAGGAGTTGGTCAATGCAGGCATCGCAGCGATCCGCAGTGCTTCCACGCGCGATGAAATGGAGCAGGCGCGGGATCATGCGCTTTCCGAAATTGCCAAGCTCAAAACGAAGGCTAACGCCGAGGCAGAACGTGAAGAAGCTGCCAAGAAGCTGCAGGCTGCAAAAGATGCAGCGAAAGCCCGAATTGATCAGATGACAACCCCTGAAGATTATCGTGAGCCTGTCAGCACCGAGGTAAAGAAGATGCTCGTCGGTGCGAAGCGTCTTATTGACACAGCACAGGATGAAGCGCGTATTGAAGAAATCGTCAACTGGCTCGACACATTGGTCAAGCAGCTCAAAACAAACGCCGAATTGACAGCGGAAGAACTGGCTGCCGCAAAGGAAGCCGCAAAGAACACGCTGCGCGCTGCCGGTGCTGAAAACACGCTGCCTGGCGCGGAGCAGATCGTAGAAGACGGCCTTGCTGCCATTGATGCAGCTGGCGATCAGGCGGCTGTCGCTGCCGCGCTTGCCGACGCACTCGATTGTCTCGCTGCACTGCGCGAAAGTCAGATCGACATTCCGGCCATTCTCCCGGCTATTATCGGCACCAGCGGAAAACAGCTTCCCTTTAAGGATGTCGGAAAAGGCGATTGGTTCTATGAGGAAGTCAAGTACGTCTATGAAAAGTCCATTATGAATGGCACCGGCAAGGACACGTTTTCTCCGAATTCTACGCTGACACGTGCCATGATCGTTACGATTCTCTATCGTATGGAGGCAGAACCTGACGTTCGCTATAGCGGAAAATTCTCTGACGTGGCAGACGGCAGATGGTACTCTGCTGCCGTAGAATGGGCTGCAATGCAGGGAATTGTCAACGGATACACGAACGGATGCTTTGAACCTGATGATGCCGTTACCCGCGAACAACTCGCTGCAATCCTTTATCGATATGCAAGCAAAATGAAGGGCTTTGACGTAAACGCATCCACCTCGTTGAACGGCTACGCCGACGGCACAAAGGTGTCTGACTATGCGCAGACTGCTGTAAAGTGGGCGCTTGCCCGGAACCTTTTACTGCCGGTGAATGGAGCGCTTGAAGCCGGTACATCTGCGACCCGCGCCGAAGTTGCTGTTGCAGTTGCAAGATTCCTCAAAGCTTATCTTCGATAAGCGTGAACCAGTTGTAGAGTTACTATGACCATACACTTGCTGAACAAGAACGTCTATCCGGATAAGCGCGAGTTGCTTCTCTCTTTGTTTGCAGATCCGATTTCGCAATTCGAAGATACTGCGTCCATCGCAGAATTCCAATTTCCAGAGTTACCAAGCAAACCTTTTAAAAGGAGTTCGTCTATGTCTACAGACTGGTCCCAAAAGAATGTAAAGTATAAAACAATACCGTCGTTCGTCGATAAAGCGTGCGCGCTGAAACCAGCGTTGATTCATAAAACGATAGTCCCTGTTGCAGCCGCAATCGACAGCCGACCTGTATCCTTGGGCACGTTTTATTCACATGGCTTCAGCAGAAATACTGTCGGCGTATTGGATTTTGGGAATCATGCAGTCGGTTATCTGACATTGTATGTGGATGCGCTGGACGGACCGTATGACGCGCCTGCTTTTATAAAGCTCAAGTTCTGTGAACACCGGCGCGAATTGGGCGAAAACAGCGCAGAATATGACGGTTGGATTGGAAAAGGGTGGCTGCAGGAAGAGTGGCTGCACATTGATGATTTTCCGGCAGTCATACGTCTGCCTCGCCGATATGCCATGCGGTATCTTCTGCTTGAAGTACTGGACACATCCCCAAATTATCGCCTTTGCGTAACAAAAGTCGAGTTCGACACTGTCACATCCGCATCCAATCAAAATCTTCCGGATTTAAAAATCACCGATCCGCTTTTAAGCAAAATCGACGCGGTCAGTCTTCAGACCATGCGAGGCTGTATGCAGGAAGTCTTTGAAGATGGCCCGAAACGCGACCGCCGGCTTTGGCTTGGAGATCTTCGGCTGCAGGCGCTCGTCAATGCAACAACATTCCGGAATTTTGATCTTGTAAAGCGATGCCTCTATCTTTTTGCCGGCATGGTTCGGGACGACGGCGCAGTCGCCTCCTGTCTGTATGCAGAACCGCGTCTTCTGCCTGGAGATATATTTCTGCTTGACTATTCTCTGTTTTTCATCCCTACACTGCTGGACTATTTTTCAGAAACACATGATCAGCAGACGCTGCTGGAACTTGCCCCAACAGCGCTCAGGCAGTTGGAACTGGCGCAGACGCATATTTTACCGGAAGGAATCATTGCACCAGAAGGGAAATATTGCTGTTTTATTGATTGGAATGAGGCTCTGGACAAGCAAACGGCAATGAATGGCGTATGGTTATATTCGCTGCAGCAGGGAATGCAGCTTTGCAAACTGCTGCATGATGACGAAACCGGACAGCGGCTGGAACAAGCCTATGTAAAGGGAAAAGCCGCGATATGGGCACGGCTATGGGATGCAGATCGCCGCATGTTCGTCAGTGGTCCGGATCGCCAGATCTCATGGGCAAGCCAGGTCTGGATGTGTTTGGCCGGCGTCATTTCTGGTCCGGAGGCCGCACAGCTTTTACGCCGAGCGACAGATACAACAGAAATCGTCAGCATGACAACGCCTTATATGTTTCATCACTACATACAGGCATTGATCGACTGCGGAGAAGCAGACAAAGCTGCCCAGGAAGTCAGGCGTTACTGGGGCGGCATGATTGAAGCAGGCGCCGATACGTTTTGGGAGTTGTATGATCCGAAGGACCTGCATACATCGCCCTATGGCTCCAATATGATCAATAGCTGCTGCCATGCGTGGAGTTGTACCCCAGCCTACTTTCTAAGAAAACAACTCATTTAAACAAAATTGCCAGCACTGTATGTTCACGCATACAGTGCTGGTACTTTATCTGCGAAACGCCTGCAGGGTACCTGCAATGGCAGCAAGGTCGTCGGCACTGAATGGTCTGCTGGGGGCAATTTTTTCAGCCGATTTTACATCTGTGTTTGCGTGCTCATCCAGCATACGCTTCATAAGCGTCAAACCTAACCGCGCATAGACAGGCATGAGACAATAGTAACGGGACGTTGCGAAACGTTCCGTTACCCTCGGCCCAACGCTGCACAGCGGCGACTGCAATACGCGCTCTTGACCGGAGCGTAGGAACGGACTGCCAGATGGCTT
>ENA-OUQF01000335-OUQF01000335.1-human-gut-metagenome-genome-assembly--contig:-NODE-335-length-38125-cov-4.023982_pt1 | contig 38125 bp, 32 predicted proteins | sample MGYA00237947_ERZ548826 | MGnify/ENA primary metagenome ERZ548826 (study PRJEB26490, sample SAMN05194701) | human gut metagenome | biome: terrestrial biome; feature: human-associated habitat; material... | reverse complement strand
CGAGATTTCTGCCTGTCTCGTGGGCTCGGAGATGTGTATAAGAGACAGGTACCGGTCAGGAACTCTAAAAACATAACATGCCGCATACGAATCAATGCGTATTCGATTACGTTCGGGTCAACGGTGAAAAAACGGATAAATATCGGACCGCCTACCACCAATATAAGACTAAAAATCCCACACAAGCTCATTCCCATAAGCATACACAGCTGGTATACCTTCTTGCACCGCTCATATTCCTTTGCACCGTAATTCTGACTTGTAAAGGTAACTGCCGTCTGACTGAAGGCATTAATAATAAAATACGAGCAATATTCATAATTCAGTGCTGCCGCAGAACCGGCAACTGCATCTGAACCAAATCCATTAATAGCAGATTGAATCAGTACATTTGAAAGAGAAAAAACCATTCCCTGTATTCCCGCCGGCATTCCGATTCGCATTACCTTCCATAAATCATGTCCGTTCCATCCAAGCTTTTTAGGAGAAAACCGGATGTTTTCATCCTCATGCATCAGAATATAAATTACCATTCCGGAGCTGACCACATTGGAAATTACCGTTGCAATTGCTACTCCGGCAACATCTAATTTAAAAACGATAACCAGAATCAGATTCAAAATTATATTTACAACGCCGGATACAATCAGACATATCAAAGGTCGCCTGGTATCTCCGATACTGCGGAGAATCGCAGAGCCAAAATTATAAACCATAATAAACGGCATTCCCAGCATATAGATTCTCAGATACAGCATTGCTAAATCCAATATATTATCCGGTGTATGAATCATTTCCAGTACCGGCTTTGCTGCAGCCTGTCCTAAAATCAGCATGAACATTCCACTGACGATTGCAAGTAGCATAACCGTATGAACCACCGACTGTAATCGGTCCTTCCGCTGTTGTCCTATATAATTGGAAATCACAACATTTGCACCAACCGACAACCCCACAAACAGATTAATCAACAGATTAATAACCGCACTGTTTCCGCCGACTGCCGCCAGAGCATCACTGCTGGCAAACTGTCCCACAACCGCTATATCTGCCGCATTAAATAACTGCTGTAAAATGCTGCTGGCTGCTAAGGGCATTGCTACGAGCAAAATTTTGTTCCACAGTGTTCCATGCAGCATATCCATCTGCTTGGACTTTTTAGGTTGCTCCTTCTTTATTTCTGTTCCGTATTCCTTCATTCTATCTATACTCCTTTAAAGTTCCCTGAGTATCCGTTTGGGTGTTCTTGTCACCGTTTCTTTATTCTATTCTTGTCTTTCACTTTTTTCAACCTGTTTTTCCATTTTTCTCCGCTCCAAACGGCATTGTCTATTAATTCAAAAAATGGTATACTTTTCATGCGGGCTTTGCAAGCAGGTATTTACCTATAAGAATACTTACAGAAAGGGAAATTTGCTATGGGATTATTCAAATCACCTCCCACACCGGAGGAGCTTGAACAGCAAAAGCGATATGAAGCATCAAAGGAACGCCTGCTGGCGCTTCATCGGGATTCCTCTGTCATTTTCTATATTGACGAGGTACAAACCACCTCTGCTCCGCCTGTCTTAATCGGAGATGTCGGAAAAGGGATTCTTCGCCCCGATATGTCTCTTACCATTTATTCGTGTGAGGGACTTCCGGTTGGTACTATGACCGTATCTGCCATCAACGAACAGCAGGATAAGGTATCCTTCTTTGAAAAGCGGCTGCGTACCTACTGCACACCGGCAGAGGATTGGGATGGCTATATCCCCGGACAACTGCTTGCCAGACAAGAAGCCACTTAACCTACAAGTAAGAATCAACAGAACTACTATCTACTATCAGAAGGGAATTATTATGGCACAGATTACAAATGACTGGGACGCAGCCCTGCGTCCGGAATACAAAAAGCCTTACTACCGGGACTTATATAATCGCATTGTGGAGGAATACAAGACATATATTATCTATCCACCATCCGAAGAAATATTTACCGCCTTTCACCTGACTCCGCTTCATGAGGTTAAAGTTGTCATCTTAGGGCAGGACCCATACCATGAAGAAGGACAGGCGCATGGTTTATGCTTCTCCGTAAAGCCGGGTGTCGATATACCTCCGTCTTTAGTCAATATTTACAAGGAACTGGAAACAGACCTTGGCTGCTACATACCGAACAACGGTTATCTTACCAAATGGGCACAACAGGGCGTGTTAATGTTAAACACCCTGCTAACGGTGCGTGCCCATCAGGCATTTTCTCATCAGGGCATTGGGTGGGAACAATTTACGGATGCTGCCATTCGTATCCTGAATGAACAGGACCGTCCTATCGTATTCCTGCTCTGGGGAAAGCCGGCTCAGACCAAGGCAGCTATGCTAAACAATCCGAGTCACCTGATTCTAAAGGCCCCGCATCCAAGCCCATTATCGGCATATCGCGGCTTCTTTGGCTGTCATCATTTCAGCCAGACGAATCAATTCTTAACCGAGCATGGATTAACTCCGATTGACTGGCAGATTGAAAATCTATAAACCGACCATCTTAGGTTCCGGTTACAATTAATGTATCATAGCCCAGATTCCGCAACTGTGTCTGGGCTTCTCTTGCGTCCTCCGGTGTCAGATAATTTCCGACCTGAACGGCAAAATATTCTCCCCGCTCACGGATTTCCGCCTCATACCCCTCTTCTATCAACTGCTGCAGCATAAATTGTGCATTTCCGTAACGGCGGAACAACCCGGTCTGCACGCGGTATCGATTACCGCTTTCTCCGCCTGTGGATGGTGTAGTTCCTCCCACTACCCGCTCAATTCCGGTTGCAATCCCCTGTGCAATGGCACTAAAGTTTTCATCAAAGGTCTTATTATCGGCATCTGTATTAATAAAGCCCGCTTCAATTAAGATAGCCGGCATCTGTGTACGCTTAAGAACTGTCAGATTCTTTCGCTCTGTCACACCGAGATTCTTAAAACCTGCCTTTTCCAATTCCTCATTTACGCTACGTGCCAGTTCTCCCCGCACACCGCTGTCACTATATACCAGTGTTTCAACCCCACTGTAGGTATTTGCATACGGACTGGAATTTCTGTGAAATGACACAAAAAAATCGGCACCGGAATGGTTTGCAATTCTCGCTTTTTCGCTAGGAGAATCAAAAACATCTTCTGTTCGAGTATAGACTACGTTATATCCAGCCTCCTCCAGTCGCTTTCCAACCGCCAGTGCCAATCTTAAGTTATCATCTTTTTCTAACCGACCATTATAGGCAGCTCCACCATCACTGCCTCCATGACCTGCATCAATCACTATCGTTGCTGCCATATTGCCACCTCACTGTTACTATATCATTATAGTATATGAGGTCGGTCTAATTCTGTTCCTACTTACCGTTTATTTTCGGGTGATTATTTTTCCCGCATTTAGTTTCCGGTATATATTTTCCGGTTTTATAATCATACTTAAATACCACAACTGAAAGCGGCGGCAAATCAAATACAATGTGCTGCTGCCTACCGTCACACTCACCAAGGACTGCCCGCAGCGGCTTCTTATTGACTCTGCCTTCTCCTTCAAATTCCTTCGCATCTGAGTTTAGTATCTCCGTATAAGTTCCCTCGCAAGGAACACCGACCCAGAAATTCTTCCGCTCTACCGGTGTGAAATTGCAGACTACCAATAACTGATCCTCTGCCTTAGAGCCGCGTCGGATAAAGGAAATCTGGCTATGCTCGTTATCGTTACAATTAATCCATTCAAATCCCATTGGGTCACAGTCATTATAATAGAACGCATCATATTTCTTATATAGCATATTTAACTTCTTTACAAAGTTCTGCAAGCCCTTATGTCCCGGCTCCTCCAGTACATACCAATCCAGACTTCTTGCTTCGCTCCACTCACGCTCCTGACCGAATTCCTGTCCCATAAATAAAAGCTTCTTGCCCGGATGTGCGTACATGAATCCATATGCAGTCTTAAGATTTGCAAATTTCTCCGGCATCGTTCCCGGCATCTTTAAGAGCATGGAGCATTTCAGATGCACAACCTCGTCATGCGAAATCACAAGAATAAAATTCTCGGAATAGGTATACATCAGACTAAAGGTCAGCCGATTGTGATTAAATGACCGGAAATACGGATCCAGCTTCATGTATTCTAAGAAATCATTCATCCAGCCCATGTTCCACTTATATAAGTAACCAAGACCGTCCATGGAAGCCGGTGCCGTTACTCCTGCCCATGAAGTAGATTCCTCTGCTATCATTAAAGCACCCGGTACTCTGTCCTCTACGGTCTGGTTCAAATGCTGCATGAATGCAATGGCATCCAGATTTTCTTTTCCGCCATTTTTATTCGGCAGCCATTCTCCATCATTTTTACCGTAATCCAGATACAACATGGAAGCAACTGCATCCACCCGTAAGCCGTCTACGTGGAACTTTTCCAGCCAGAACAGGGCATTTGCCACAAGGAAGTTCTGAACCTCATTTCTTCCGAAATCAAAAATATAGGTTCCCCAATGCGGATGCTCTCCGCGTCTTGGGTCCGGATGTTCGTATAAAGGCATACCGTCAAAACGTCCTAAGCCATGGGCATCCTTCGGGAAATGTGCCGGTACCCAGTCGAGAATTACATAGATGCCGTTCTTATGCATATAGTCCACAAAATACATAAAGTCCTCCGGCAAACCGTATCGTCTGGTCGGTGCATAATAATTGGTAACCTGATAGCCCCAGGAACCGTCAAACGGATACTCTGCAATTCCCATTAATTCTACATGGGTATATCCCATTTCTTTAATATAAGAAGCAACCATCGGTGCCAGCTCCCGATAAGAGTAGAAGCCATTGTCACTGTCTTCAATTGCTTTCTTCCAAGAACCAAGATGCATCTCATATACTGCCATCGGCTTCCGCAGCGAATCTGTCCGCTTGGTTTCCTGACGCTTGGTAATCCACTTTGCATCCTTCCATTTATACTTATTCAAATCTGCTACTACCGATGCATTATCCGGTCGGAACTGACAACAATTTCCGTATGGGTCTGCCTTATAAATAACCTCATCAAACCGGGTTAAAATCTGAAACTTATAGACAGCTCCCTCCTTTACACCCGGAATAAACAGCTCATGGATTCCAGATTCTCCCAGCATATTCATCGGGTGCAAGGCTCCATCCCACATATTAAAATCACCGACAACACTGACTCTTCTTGCGTTTGGTGCCCACACTGCAAAGTATGTACCCTCTACACCGTCAATTTTCATCGGATGAGCACCCAGCTTTTCATATATCTGATAATGATTTCCCTCGGCAAAGAGATAAATATCCATATCACTTATCTGTGGTTCAAATGCATATGGGTCTGCCAGAGTTACAACACTTCCATCCTCATATGTGGTCTCTAATACATATTTCTTATAGGTCTTCTTCGGAAGATATAGACCAAAAAAGCCCAACTCTCCGATTGCCTCCAGCTCATGCTCGTTTTTTCCGGTAACGCTCCTTACCTTTACGCTTACTGCATGCGGTTTATAGGTTGTCAATACCTGTCCCTTATAATAGTCATGCAATCCCAACAGCTTTCCGGGATTATTATTCTTTCCTTCCATTAATTCATCATATTGAATCCAATTAATCCAACGTTGTAACTTTTCATTCATATTGTACTACCTCTCTTCCTTCCAACACATTTATTCATATCCGTCACGAATAGATTCCATACATAAATTGTCGTACCAGCTCCCGGATGGCATGTGGGTCTGCCATTTCCTCCGGTGATATACCACGCTCGTCCATCACCAGAATGTAATGACTGATAACGCCCTGAAAACTGATTGCGAACTGCTCCTGTCTGCCATTCATATTTCCCAGCCGGTCTCCCGCCCGAAGAAAGAAGTCAGTGGTTGCCCGGAACATCCGCTTCATATACGGAGATACTGCCTTAAATGCTTCATTTTCACGGGCTGAATAATTCAGGCTCAGCAGCAGAAAGTATAACTCCCGGTTCTGCTTTGCAATATCTACGAATGCACAGGCAAGATTATATAAGGTTTCGCCCGGTTCGCCCTGATACTGTCCCGCAACTGTCTCCAAGCGGCTACAAAGTGGTTCACAGCATTCCTTTAGCAGTGCCTCCAGCAGTCCCAGCTTACTCTTAAAATAGTAATACAGGGTCGGCTTCGTGACACCCGCCGCGGTTGCGATTTCCTGCACTCCGACGGCATCATAGCCCTTCTGGTAAAACAAATGAATTGCACAGGCAAGGATTTTTTCACGATTATCCGCCTTATCCTCCAAGCTATATCCTCCCATCAATTCTATAATATCTATAAGTATACCAATCGGTATACTTATTGTCAATCTACGTTGACAAATGTTTTACATATATTTATACTATTTTCAGTACAAAAATTTACAAATGGAGGACATAATTATGTGGTCTTACGAAAGTGTATTCTATCAGATATATCCTCTGGGATTCTGTGGTGCCCCGTTTGAAAATGACGGCGTGCTTACTTCCCGGATTCTAAAGGTAATTGACTGGATTCCGCATATGCAGAAGCTTGGAGTAAATGCCATCTACTTTTCCCCGGTCTTTGAGTCGGACACACATGGCTATAATACCCGCGATTATACGAAAATCGATTGCCGGTTAGGTACTAACGAGGATTTCAAGACTGTATGCGACGCTCTGCATACAGCAGGTATCAAGGTTGTCTTGGACGGTGTATTTAACCATGTCGGCAGAGGCTTCTGGGCATTTCAGGATGTGCTTAGGAATCGTGAAAATTCCCGTTATAAGGACTGGTTTGCAAGAATTGCCTTTGACGGTAACTCTAATTACAATGACGGCTTGTGGTATGAAGGCTGGGAGGGCAATTATGATTTAGTGAAGCTAAATCTTCGGAATGAAGAGGTCATTCAGCATATCCTCTCCTGCGTACAGGGCTGGGTGGATGAATTTGATATTGATGGCTTGCGTCTGGATGTCTGCTATTGTCTGGACAAGGATTTCCTGAAACGGCTTCGCAGCTTTGCCAATCAGGTAAAGCCGGACTTCTTCTTATTAGGGGAATTGTTACACGGAGACTATAACCAGTTCGTCAATGATGATATGTGCCATAGTGCTACGAACTATGAATGCTACAAGGGACTGTTCTCCAGTTTCAACAGTATGAATATGTTTGAAATTGTTCATTCCCTGCTACGTCAATTCGGTCCTGAGAACTGGACGCTCTATAAGGGAAAGCATCTGTTGAGCTTCGTTGATAATCACGATGTCAGCCGTATTGCCAGCAATTTGACGAATGAGAAGCATCTGCCTTTGATTTATGCCATGGCATTCGGTATGCCGGGTATCCCATGTGTTTACTACGGCAGTGAATGGGGAGCAAAAGCAAATAAGAGCGAAGGTGACCCCGCTCTGCGTGCCTGCTTTGACACTCCGGTTGAAAATGAACTGACCGCTTGGATTTCCAAGCTTGCACATGCCAAACGCAAGAGCAAAGCATTAAATTATGGTGCATTTAAGTCTCTGGTATTAACCAATCGACAATGCATTTTTGAACGTGAATGTGAAGGGGAACGGGTGCTGGTTGCAATCAATGCAGACGAGGCTCCGTATACGGCACACTTTGATGCCAGAGCCGGACAGGCAATTGATTTAATCAGTGGAGAAACTCATGATTTTGGCGGAGGCAGCGAACTGCCGCCATACAGTGCCTTTTTCTGGAAGACAGAGTGTTAATTATCGATTTGTCTGTGTGCTTCTTTCGGTATTTTTTTCCGTAGTTCTTTCTGTAGTACCTCCGGCTGTGCTTCCTGTGGAAGCTTCGCTGGAGGTATTTGTTGTTGTCTCGGTTGTCGTTACTTCTTCCTTTGTAACCGTAACCGTTGTATTCCATGTGTCATCCTTATATTGGATTCCTTCGATTTCCTGCATCATAACTGTTGCTGAGTATGTACCCTCCTCCAGCATTTCTGATACATCCACCGTCGGATTTATTTTATCCACCGACAAGGCATCTACATCCCGCTTAAGTCCTATCACTGTGACTTCTATCGGTTCTTCGTCTTCCGCAATTATATAGCCCAGTTCAGCTGCCTTTCCTGTGAATCGAATGTCAGATGGCTTTACGGTTAAGGTCTTCTCTACTAGTTTTTCGATATTTACCTTAATTGCTATTTCCTGCGTCTTATCTGCTACGACAATTCCTTCCGGCAAATAGCTATTAATATCTACGGTTGTCTCGTAATCTGCATTTCTATCTGTAATATCAATATTATCAATTACAATTTCGCCGACAGAGCGGATTGTTCCTTCATCACCGGCAATTAAAACTGTGGTCGGCTGGTACTCAATGTCACCTGCCACCGCATATCCCTCTGCGACCTCGCCTGAGGTTTCAATCCGAATCGGAACCTCCTTGGTCTTCTGAATGGACACCGTTACGCTAACCGTAGAAAGATTGGTCTGGATTCTTTCACTGTCAATAATCTCTCCGTCTGCATCCAGCAATTGCAGCTCGCCCCTTGTTGTAATGCTGGTATTCAATCCTTCCACATCAACCACCACCTGAACGGTCTTAACATCTTTTACTGTACTTGCAGCACCGGTAATCGTCACCATATTCGGAGTTGCCGCTGTACTAACTACCGCATATCCCTCCTGTGTCTGACCGGTAGTAACAATGCCAATCGGAAGCTTCTCCTCCCCACGTTCCTCAATGGACACCTTCATCATGCTATCCACAACGGATATATTCACTTCTTTACGGACAGAGTTACTGACTGCATCCACTACAATCTGAACGGAATTGGTAATAGACAGCTCGGAAAGGTCTGCTGTTGCAACAAAATCCTCCACCGTCAGTTTTTCAATAATGGAACGCCGTCCTTCTACTTTAATGTCAACGGTCTTTCCCTGTTCGATCTCGTAGACCATATCCTGCTTCGTAATGGCATCTTCGTTCAATAACTCAACCGGAATCCCTGTAATTGTCTTCGTAACTGTGTAATCTTCAATATTGGCAACCAAAAACCATACCAGAAAGGCAATTAGGACTGCCATTAATTTCAGACCCCAGTTTTTAAGAAGTTTTTCCTTCATTTTTCTTACCCTTCCATAATTTGAACCGTTTTACATCCAGTGACTTATTCTGCACATAGGATAACTTTTTCCTCAGATTATCCACATCCAGTCCCCGATACAATTCGCCTCCGACCGCTACCGAAACATCGCCGGTCTCCTCGGATACAATAATTGTCATACTGTCAGACACCTCACTGATACCGATTCCGGCACGATGTCTGGTTCCCAGTTCCTTGTTAATTTCCATATTATCGGATAACGGCAGATAACAGGTTGCCGCAACAATCCGATTATTTCGCATAATAACAGCTCCGTCATGCAACGGAGTGTTGTGTTCAAATATATTTACCAGCAACTGACTGGATACCATGGCATCAATCGGAATACCGGTTCTCTCATATTCCCCAAGTCCTACATTCTGTTCAATGACAATCAAGGCTCCGGTTTTATTCTTTGCCATTTCAAAGGTAGCCTTTACCAGATCGTTTGTAGTCTTAGCAGAAAAACGTTCCTTCTTTTCACTGTTGCTGCTATCAAACAACGTAGCTATAAAGTTCTGCTTACCAAGCTGCTCCAACGCCTTTCGCAGCTCCGGCTGGAAAATAATGATAATGGCAATAATGCCGACACTAATGGTATTACGAAAAATCCAAAGAATGGTATTCAATTCAAAAATAGCAGCAAGCAACCAGCATATAGCCAGCACCGCAATTCCCTTAAACAATGTCCATGCTCTGGACTTCTTGAACCATCCGATAATCTGATATAACACAACGGAAATAATAATAATTTCCAGTACATCTGTCACCTGAATGTGTGGAAAATATATGGTTTTGAAAAAATCACTAAATACATTAACGATATTTTCCATACTTCCTACTCCTGTCCTGCCTGTTCCTGTCCCGAATCCTTATACCTATAGGTTAAAACAAAACTTTCCGGTTTAAGACCGTTTTACACGCTCCTGATGGGAACGCTGTTCATTAATCTTCTTAACTTCCACATTCTGCTCTGCCACCCGTACCTTCGGAACGGCTTTTACATAGTAATAATAATCATCATCCTCATATTGCACGACCTCTGTCCGGCTATAATCCAGCACACCCTTAAAGAACTGTGCAATGATTGCCAGCAATGCACCGCCAACGGTTCCAAGGAAGATAATCAGAATATTAATATCTGCTTCTAGTACAATTCCTCCGACCAAGAACAGTATAATACTTAATATTGCTCCTGTTCCGATTGCTATCATCCATGAGTATTCAAAGGACTGACGATAAATAACATATGTAACCGCAATCACCAATATGAATACAACAATGGTTAACAGCATCTGCTTATCCTGCATCATACCATTTAACACATAGGAAAAGCCCTGGATACTGTCCTCCTCTGAGGCAGTTGCCAGCAGTGCAACCAAATCCTTTACATGCACAGTAAAATAATAGAAAATAATTCCGAAAACAACCGGAACGATTCCAACCGGTCCTACGAATACAGCTACCACAATCGGAATCATATAATGAAGCTTCAGCATATAAAGCAATGGCATAACAACAATAATCCAACCGTATTTCGGTGCAAATCTCAGATATAGGAAATACATAAGCAGGAAAAGTCCCGCATATAAGAGACCAATTTCCATGGAGACTGCATACATGTGCACAAAGCCTACAATTCCCAAAAGCAGCACAATAATCTGAATCGGAATAAATGCACAAATAAAAGCTACAATACCGATTACCGCAGGATTTGACATCTGTGATGAATATCCCATACTACTATTATAAGAAATCAGAATCAGCAGCGCACCGATAAATTTCAACACCGGCATAACGATTTTTTCATATTTTGCCACAAATTCTTTCATTGCATCTCTAATCGTTATCAAAGTCGTCATGAATCAATCTCACTCCCTTTCCTGTTCTTCGTTCTCTCAAGTCCTTTTCCTCTGTATCATACAACTCTTTTAATTTCTTCAGATTATGATTAAAAACAATAACATCCGGCTTCATTTTTTCATACCGGATAGAATACACCATATATGCAATCACTGCGTAAATAACCACAAATACCACATATGCGATTCCCAATCGTATTGCCAACTGAATTAAATCCGAACTGTTTAATACCATCAAAAGCTCTTCTGCCTTCCATAAGCCGATAATTCCCACCAGCAATATAAACGCTATTGTTGAAGTAACGATGGTTTTAAACATATTATACCGTACATAATCCCGTTTATAATACTTACTAATATTCAACTGTTTTTTTCCTTTTGTTGACTCATAAATTGCGAGCTTCGTCATGACCTTTACTCTTTCCTCATTTAACATCGCTCTCACCTCTCTCCGGGATTTCGTACGCCAGACTTACAAAAGACATTATACAGGGAAATGCAGTGCATTTCAACCTTCAATTATCGCGGCTAACTAAAATAAGGAGACCACACATTTGTGATCCCCTATGATAATTTCATTTCGTACACCGTTCTTTATGAATGACTTCCGATTCGCTGTTCAATAAATTCTTCTACCTGATTGCGTTCGATTCCCAGTGCCATAGAAAATTCGCAATATAACTGGTCCTCTGCTGCCTTCAAATATCTTGCATCTGTAGCCGTTACCTTCTGACCACGCTCCACCCGTTCCTTCCGTCTTTCATATAAGGTCTTAATCACCTTAATCCATTCCTCGCAATCATAATGCCGCATACATTCCTTAAAGCGTTCTTCCCGCAGCTTATCGTTCCGTTCTCCGATGGTCTCTATCTCCGGTATATGGTCAATCAGCTCGTTTACCTGTTCCCTTGTCATAACCTTACGCATAATAATCTTCTCATTATCTATCGGTATATATACGACACTGCCCTTTGCATAAACAGGCTGCAAAATATAATATAGCCTGTCCGGGTCCACATCCGGTACATCAATCGTGCTGATATTCTCCACCGTACAGATTCCGTTACTTCCACAAACAATATAGTCACCAACTTCAAACATTCCTCTGCCTCCTGTCTCTCAACCTCTTCTTATCTACAGTATAACCTTGTTTCAGCACTCTAAACCTGTATTTAGTGTAACATTTTAGAGAAACAAAAGGTAAGTCTAAAAATAACCAAATCTTATTTTTGTGAAAAATGTCCATGCGGTGCCTGCCGGTTTGTAGAAAATAGCACCTGTTCTAGTGGATATATTTTTGAATAAAATTCACAATGATTCTACGGGTTTCCTCCTCTGCTTCACTGGTTTCAAACTGCCGCTCGGGATGCCACTGAAGTGCCAGCAGCTTCATTTTTTCGGAATAATAGGCTTCTATTACATGGTTTTCCTCATCAATTGCCAATGGTGTAAAGCAAGGTGCCAGACAATCCTCGTAAATTACATCCTGATGATAGTTATTTACATAGATTTCCCGATTTTCTGTTGTCAGCCGCACCTTATGGTCCTTGCCTCTCGGACGTTCCACCAGCAAATCCGGATGATACGAAAGCTTTCCTCCAAACAATACATTGATATACTGCATCCCTCTACAGGTCGCAATAATCGGAATCCCATGCTCAATACAATATTTAATCATCTTTTCCTCGGTTCGGTCACGATTCGGCTGAATCTCCTCATCATGCTCCCGGTCATACCATTTCGGCTGTAATGCACCGCCGCCTACTACAATCAGCAGGTCAATCTCATCATCAAATAGCCGTTCAAAGTTCTTCGTATGATTGGATACCGGCTTCGGAATAAATCCCATCAATTCATAAAAACGGATGTATGCCGACTCCAGAATATCGGTTGCATCCCCATATTGATTGACTCCTTCCCGCTGTGTAATCAATGCATGAAGATTATGATACTGGATACCCTCCTGAATGGTTCCGTTCTTGCAATCCAGCTCCAGATAATTCATCTTCGATACCGTATCATAGATTTTGGCACCGCAGCCGATAGCTGCCGGTATATCGAACTCGGCACAACGGATTGCCATATGCGAGGCGGCACCGCCATATTTCGTGATAAAGCCCTTTATCTGCTTCGTAAATATCCATTCATAGCCGGGGTCTGCCTGCGGAACCACCACTATTTTTCCGGTAATATCCGCTCCCTGTTCTTCCTCTAACAGCACTACCTCGCCCGCTACCCGCTTTCCGGTAATAAAATTCGGTCTTGCCTCATACACCGGAATAATGTCTATGCTGTTCTCGGAAAGAATTACCTCCGGCAGCAGTACACTTCGATTCAGCCGGAACTCCTTATGCCGCTGTTCCATGACTGCTGTCCACTGCTCCTTTAGGTCCTCGATGCTGATGTCCCGCTCGTAAGCATCGAGGTCCTCGATTGTCAGCCATGACAGCTCATCAATGCGAAATCCCATAAGCTGACCCACCTTACGAATCCATTCAATCACAAGACTTAAGGAACGTGTAAATTCAAACTTAAAATATTCCCGCTGCTCAATTGCAGATACCAAAAACTTCTGAAATGCATCTGCCGGCACCTGCATATCATTATCTGCCAATGCCTGCTTCAGTGCCGAAAGCTCTACCTGCTCCGTCTTATTAATCTTCGGGTGCTTGCCCTTTGCAGAAACAGGGCGGAAGTTCATGGCATCATACCGCTCAGTTCGTATATCGTAAGTACCGCTTCGTAAATGCCCATACTTTGAGTCAAATTCTTCTTTACTCATCCGGTTCTCGGAATAGGCATCAAAATCCTCATTAAACTCCGTTGAGACCGTTGAAATGGTCTGCATAAAACGGTCAGTCTCCTCCTGTGTACAATAGCCTGCCTCTACCAGCGTCCGTAAGAATGCCCTTGCCATAAATGCCATACGTGCCTGCCTTGCAAATTGCGGTGTGCCATATCGTGTAATTGCTTCCAGCAGCCATTTTGCGGTTTCAATTAACTCCTTCGGATTGTTACAGTTTTCCCCTATTTTTTCGATTTCCATCCGGGTAAATTCCAGAATATTCAAAGAACCCTTATCCTGGGCCAGAATCGCATTGTGATTGTGAATGGCATCCATGGTCAGTTTCTTGACCTCCTGCACAACCAGCTTCCGTTCCTCCTCCGTAAATCCATGCTCCAACAGTCTCCGGCTGTTCTTTTCCGTCATGAAATCATAGCAGCTAAATACGATTTCAAATTCTATCTTATCGTGTGCGGACAAGTCCTCCTGCAGCCGTTCATGATAATACTCTACCAACTTATGTGCCAATTGCTTCGGCAGCCGCTCCGGTATCAGGGCATAAAAGGAATAATTCAGATTAATATACGGCTTATTTCCGACCTGATACATCAGGTCTTCCTCCAACGCACAATAGCCAAGCGGCTGCAGTCCCTGATTCCATGCCCGATGCGTAATAATCCGACGATACAAAGAATAATCCAACGGTCTTGGATTTGAGCCAATGATTTCGGAAGGATTCCAGAATGCCATATCCGAAAGCTTCATCGGCTTTCCGGTCAACACATCCTTGCAGGCTACATATTGCTCCTTCATTTTCTTCTTACAGAGATTAAATGTGACTTCGTCTACCGAATCCGTATGATAATTAGCGGCTGCCAGAGGGCGTACCTGAAACAAAATAACCTCATAGCTGGTATTAATTGCAAATTCAATATCCAGCGGAATGCCTTCTATAATGCTCTCGACCTCCCGCACCGCAGTTATAAGCTTCTGCCAGTGCATTTCCAACTGGTCTAACTGCACATCCCTTGCTATCCAGAGCATACGTCCGCCCCGTCCACTGGTTACACTGTCCGTAGACCCCAAATCATCAAAATTCACCAGATAATATGGGCGGTTCTCCCTTAAATCGCGGGTAAACACCACGCCGCTGACCCGGACATGGGTTGCCTGTCTTTGTATTAACACCTGTTCCTCTGCTACCGAGGTCATATCCTCTTCATAGGATGCAATTACTTCGTCTACCGAATCCTCGATTTCCTGCAAGCTCGCAGAATCTACATCCAGAATACTTTTATAGTGTCCCGCATTGGAAGATTTCAGACAATCCTCATGACTGGAAGAGCTGCGTACCACGATTCTGCAGCCTCCAAAGCGTTCCCGAATCTCCTGACATACCCGCTGTTTGTCCTTCCAGTAATCCTTTACCTTGAGAATATACATTTTCTCAATCTTTGCATGGGTAATCAGATTTTTCATTGCATATAATGTATTTGCTTTTGTTGAAATAATCTCATTTGTTGGATTCATATGCCACCGCCGTCCTTTTTCTGTCCCTAGTTTATATCGAATCCAATTAAAAATGCAAGACTATCATTCCAAAAATGTACTGATTATTATAATTAAAATTCCTGCTACCATTCCAAGGAGTGACATCCACTTTCTTTTTGCATGAATCAGGTGTGGAATTAATTCAAAACCGATAATATAAATCAGCATACCAAGTGCCAGACAAATCAAGAATCCGATTACAAAGCTATTGAGAATCGGACGGATACAAACCATGAGTACACCACCGGCAAACGTAGACACTGCTGCCAGTCCCAAAATCAGCACCTGCTTCTTCCGGCTGTCCTTCTGAAGTGTGGAATACATCAACATTCCCATCGGAATATTATGCAGTCCGACTCCCAACGCTACGAGCAAGCCCATTTTTACGGATTCGGTTACGATACTGTATACCGCCATTCCCTCTACAATGTTATGAAGGATAATGGCAACTGCCGAAATTATTCCGATGTGAATGACATTTTCTTCAGTCTGCACATCCTCCTTTACATCCTCATGGTCCGGAATAAAATGGTCCAGCAATTTCAACAGACCGACACCAAGTAATGCCGCCAGCCCTGCATATAACAGTTGTATGCCATGGAAGGTTTCAAATACCTCCGGTATTAACTCCAACACCACTAACGAACCCATGGTTCCCAACGCAATCGCAATCGACAATTGTTCAATGGACTTACTTCCTCTCGCCAGCTTTACAACTATGATTCCGCTTAATAAAAAGACACCTAATACAAATGTAATAATTAATCCCATTTTGATTACCTCTCGTTATCACCTAACTATCAAATACGCCTATCAGTATTACATGTTCACTTCCGGTTGTCAATATGCAATTGCAATTCATTTGCAGTTTTTTCTCATTGCTCACGAAAAAAGCTGTCGCACCACGCTTTATCCGTGAACACAACAGCTCTTGCTTACTTTCACTCTTCTGAACTTATATCTTTGGTTTTTGTATCTCTTATTTCTGTGTCATCTGCTTCAATCTCCTCGGTACTGGCAACCTCTGTGTGTCGGCTTGCCCGCTTTGAAGTATAATAATTATAGAACCACAATCCGGCACTACTGATTGCGAGTGTAACTGCAAACACAATAATCGCAAATACATAGTTTTCCTTTCCTATCGCATTTCCGCCAACCGTAGATGTTACAATCGACGGAAACTTCGCAATGGTTGTAATTAGAATCCATGTTTTTACATCCATTTTGGTAAGACCGGCAAAATAGCTTAAGGCATCCTTGGGTGTTCCAGGTATAAAGAACAACAAAAACATCAATATATCACGTTTTTTATCATCCTTCAAAAACTTTAGGGAATTAATCTTTTCCACCGGAACAAATACCTCAACCAGCTTGACCCCAAATTTCCGCACTAACAGAAATACCAGTGCACCGCCGATTGCACTTCCCAGCATACAGATAATGGTCCCCTCAATTGCTCCGAAAGCATATCCGGCTGCTATTTCAAACGGTTCCCCCGGAATAATGGCAACAACTATCTGCAAAATTACAATTCCAATATATGCCAGCCGGCTCCATAGCCAGTTACTGTCTACCCATGCACGTAATCGTTCCGTATCTCTTACAAACTGAACCAACGGCTTGCCGATTTCCCAGAATATCAATACGGATGCCAGAAGCAGCACAGCCAGCACAAGTCCTGCTATCCATCGTTTTTTCTTTGTTTCCTTCGATTGTGGTTGTCTACTTTTGTTTTGCTTCTTCATTCAAGTTCTAATGGCTACTTTGTACCAAAGATTCGGTCTCCTGCATCTCCTAATCCCGGACAGATATAAGCATCTTCATTCAGGCAACGGTCTAATTGTCCTACATACACCTGTACATCCGGATGTGCTTCCGTCAACCGCTTCAAGCCTTCCGGTGCAGCAATGATACACATAAACTTAATATTCTTTCCGCCATGCTCTTTTACGAAATTAATCGCGTCCACCGCAGAACCTCCGGTTGCTAACATTGGGTCGACTACTACGATTGTACGCTGGTCGATTGGGTCCGGCAGCTTACAATAATACTCATGCGGCTCATGTGTCACCGGGTCGCGGTACAAGCCGATATGTCCAACCTTTGCGGTAGGCACCAGTGCCAGAATACCATTTACCATACCCAGACCTGCACGAAGTATCGGCACAACTGCCATTTTCTTACCGGCAATCATCGGTGCCATACACGTTTCAATCGGTGTCTCTACCTCCACATTCTCTGTCGGCAAATCGCGGAGTGCTTCATATGCCATCAACATAGCAATTTCCTCTACAAGCTTCCGAAATTCATTGGTTCCGGTATTCTTATCCCGAATCATCGAAATCTTATGCTGAATCAATGGGTGTCCCATAATTGTATAATTAGCCATTACTATACCTCCTATTACGTTATTATACGCATTTTTATCTTAAAATGTATTACATCTTTCTTATGATTCTGTAAATGATTTCTTTCGTTTTCTTCAGTTTTACTCTGCCTCTGCGTCAAATTCCTTTGCTTCTTCCGCTGTTTCTTCTACGGCAAATGTATAATCCTTACCCGGAAGAACCGCATTCAATACAATACCGACAACCGCAGCAACAGCCAGACCGGTCAGGCTAATTGTAACTGTACCGATTGTAAATGAAATGGCACCGGATGCATTGCAATACTTAATACCAATTGCCAAAACCAGAATCAGGGCAGCAATAATAACATTTCTTCCCTTGGAGAAATCTACACGATTCTCTACCAGATTCCGTACACCGACTGCAGAAATCATACCATATAATACAAGGGAAACACCACCGATGGTAGCGGTTGGCATAGAGCTGACAACAGCGGCGAACTTCGGTGAAAATGAAAATACAATTGCCAGATAAGCTGCAATCCGGATAACTCGTGGATCAAATACTCTGGTTAATGTCAATACACCTGTATTTTCGCCGTATGTAGTATTGGCAGGGGCTCCGAACAAAGAAGCTAACAGGGTAGCACCACCGTCACCACATAAAGTTCTGTGAAGTCCCGGGTCCTTAATATAATTTCTACCAACTGTAGAAGAAATCGCACAAATATCTCCGATATGTTCTACCATCGTTGCAAGTGCAATCGGCATAATTGTAATAATTGCATTAATGAGGTATCACAATTCTGGAATAATGAAAATACCGTATCACTCATATGGAATGGAAGTCCAATCCATGCAGCATCCCGTATCATTGTAAAATCAACATCGTGTCTCAAAATTCCAACCACATAAGAGCCGACAACACCTAAAATAATCGGAATAATCCGAATCATTCCTTTTCCCCAGATGTTACAAGCTACCACGATTGCAATTGCAACGATTGCAACCAGCCAGTCTGCGGAGCAGTTATTGATAGCTGATGATGACAGTGTAAGTCCAATCGCAATAATAATCGGTCCTGTTACAATCGGCGGAAAGAACTTCATGACCCGCTCCACACTAAATGCCTTAATTAAGGCTGCCAATATAAAATATAATAAAGCCGAACAGGCAACACCTGCACATGCATATGGTAACAGCTCCTTCTCACCGTTTGGTGCAATGGCCGCATATCCTGCCAAATAAGCAAATGAGGAGCCTAAAAATGCAGGCACCTTTCCCTTTGCCAAAAAATGAAAGAATAATGTTCCTATGCCTGCAAACAATAATGTTGCCGATACACTAAGACCTGTTAACGCAGGCACCAGTACCGTTGCTCCAAACATGGCAAACATATGCTGGAATCCAAGCACAAGCATCTTAGGTACTCCAAACACCCTCGCATCATAGACTGCTTCATTCGTATCCTGTTTCATAAATTCTTATTACCTCCTCCGTTTTCTACAGACAGTATACACTCTTTTCCTACGATTGTAACTGCCTTTTCCCAAAATATAAAATTATCTGAACTACTTCATGCTCAAGTCATTTAATAGCTGCATTTTCATCTCGTAATAGTCCGGTGTCATATCTAAGTAATGCAGGTGCGGATACTCAAATCGCTGTTCCTCTTCCCAGATTTCTTCGGATAACTGACGTTTTACATAGGCTGCAATCTCATCCAGAGTCGGTAGCTCATATACCAGTTCACCGTTTTTGATAATCTGCTTCTGTAACTCTACAGCATGACAGTGTTCAAAATACCGGTTCTTCCATGGCTTAGTCGGGTCCACATACCGAAATGGCTGGCTCATATCCACTACCTCATCTGCCTTTGCCAGCATATCGGCAATTGCCCTGCCTTCCTCGTCAATAATACGGTACACCTTCTTTAAGCCCGGATTGGTAATCTTTTCTACATTTTCGGATATTTTAATTCGCGGTACAAATTCACCCGGCTTCTCTTCTACTGCCGCAATCTTATAAACTGCTCCGAATACCGGTTCTGACTTTGCTGTAATCAACCGTTCTCCGACTCCAAAGCTGTCTACACAGCCGCCCTGTCCTAAAATAGAGGTAATGGTAAATTCATCCAGACTGTTTGATATAATAATTTTACAATCCTCTAAGCCGGCTTTATCCAGCATTTTTCTTGCCTTCTTCGTTAAATATGCCAAGTCTCCGCTGTCAATCCGAATCCCCTTTAACCGTTTTCCCATCGGCTCCAGAATATCCTTTGCAACCCGAATCGCATTCGGAATACCGCTTCGCAGCACATCATAGGTATCAACCAACAGTACCGTAGCATCCGGATATGTCTCTGCATACTTCTTAAATGCTTCATATTCATCCTTATAAAACATTACAAAGCTATGTGCCATGGTTCCGCTAATCGGCATACCGAACATCTGACCTGACAACACAGTTGCCGTACTGTTCGCACCTCCGATATAAGCAGCTCTTGCACCATAAATGGCAGCATCCATATTATGCGCCCGTCTGGCTCCGAAATCAGAAACCCCGCGTCCGTCGGCAGCGTGTACGATTCTTCTGGTCTTCGTTGCAATCAGGGACTGATGATTAATCTGTAACAAAATTGCCGTTTCGATTAACTGTGCATCGATTAACGGTGCAACCACCGTCAGACATGGCTCATTTGGATACATAATGGTTCCTTCCGGAAATGCATAAATATCCCCATGAAACTGAAATCCACTTAAATATTGTAAAAACTCCTCCGCAAACAAATTCCGGCTTCGAAGATATGCTATATCCTCCTCATCAAAATGCAGATTCTGCACATATTCCACAATCTGCTCCAGTCCGGTAAAGATTGCAAAGCCTCCGTTATCCGGATTCTTCCGATAGAATACATCAAAGGCAACTCTTGTATCTTTGTCCTGATCCAGAAAATAACCGTTGCTCATGGTTAGCTCATAGAAATCCATAACCATTGTTAAATTTCGTTCCATATTCTGTGTTTTTTTCATTCCTGCTTCCTCGTTTCTCCTCAGAGTTTTCTGTATTAATTTTTCCTATTATAAACCATTTTGAATCCGAATAAAACATTTTATTTTCTTTTATTGTTTTCTTTCCTTTTTTGCACTGTGTTTTTTCTATTCTATTATTTCTACCTATGCTTAAAGAAATACTTTATTTTCTTATCTATTCATTGTATAATTAACCACGTATGGCACATTTTTCGGAATGTCCAATGATATGCCTATAAGGAGTGTTAAAACATGGTTGATTTTTTATGCCAATCTCGGAAAGAAGGTAAAGGAGCTACGGACTGAAAACAGTCTGACCCAAAATCAGGTTGCCGAAGCCTTAAACGTAACACCCGGCTATATCAGCAATGTTGTGAATAACCGCAGTGCCATGACCCTGCGGTTGCTGATGTACTATGCAAATCTGACTCACGTTTCCCTGGACGCATTAATCGGATGCATTCATTCCGATTATGAAGCTACCGCCCATGATTATGAGTTAGTGGCTCTGACACAGAAGCTGTCTGATGAAGATAAGCGAAAGCTGGTTCAGCTATTAAAAATCCGGCTTCCGAAAGCCGAATCACATTTTTAACACATTTATCAGTCATACTGGGTAAAACTTATATAGATGAAGGAGAAGAACTATGAGTAAGAAAGTTACAGAACAAGAAAAGCCCAAGACAAAATACGACCGCAAGATGGAGGCTCGCCGGAAGGCAGCAGAAAAGGAAAAACGAGAGAAGCTGACCCTTCGGATTGTCGGATTCGCCCTTCTTGCCGCACTGGTTGGAACATCTGCTTATTTTGGTGTCACCCGGTTTGTTGATGTTCACACCGCAACAACGGAGCCATACATCAGCATCGGCGACCACCAGTTAACGCAATTGGAATATGAATACTACTACAATACCTCAGTCAGCAACTATATCAGCTCTTATTCCTATTTCCTGTCTTATATGGGATTGGATACCGAGAAGCCGTTAGACGAGCAGCAGTATTCCGAGACTATGACATGGAAAGACTATTTTGAACAAACGACCTGTGAACAACTTCGTCAGGAATATGCTTTGATTGACGATGCGAAAGCAAACGGTTTTGAATATGATACAACCGAAGATTATAATAACTATATCACCACTGCAAAAGAGACCGCTAAGAACGCAAATCAGACCTTATCCCAATATTTTAAAGCATCGTTTGGTGATTACGCTACTGTCTCTAATGTAAAGCCGTTTATGGAACAGAGCTATTATGCAAGAGCTTACTACGATAAACTGTTAGAGGATCATACACCGGATGACGCAACCATAGCTGCTTATTATGAATCACACAAGGCAGATTATGACAAGGTTTCCTATTACAGCTTTGCTTTTGACCCTTCTGTCTATGCATCGGATACAGCACTTCCGGATGCCACAGAAGTTACAGGCAGTGACGAAAATACACCGGGCAGCACGACCGAAGATGCTGATACTACTACCGATGCAAATAGCAGCAGCGAAGATGCTGACAGTACCACAGAAGCAAATAGCAGTACAGAAGATGCCAATAGTACCACAGAGGCAAATAGCAGTACAGAAGATGCTACTGACAATGCAGCAACTACAAACGAAGAAACTCCTGCTTATATTCTGGCAAATGAAATGTTAGAACGGTTAAAGGACGGAGAAGACTTCGAAACCTTATGTGCAGAATTTGCTACCGATGATACCAAGAGCAATTATGAATCTACGGATTCCGAATATTCATTAACCGAAAATGCAACCTGCTCCAGTGCCAATGCAGATTTTAGTGCATGGTTGTCCGACGAATCCCGGAAAGAAGGGGATATGACCGTTATCCAGTCCGAGAGTACCGGTGTATGCTATGTTTTGAAGTTTGTCAGCCGCACCTATGATGATACCTGTCTGGACAGTATTTCTTCTACACTATCGTCTGATGAAGTCGGAACTTATATTGATGATTTATTAGATAATGCTTATGAGGTTACGGATTTGAAGGGTAACCTGAACTATCTAAGCACCACAGAGGCTTCCTCAACCGATTCAGAAGCGGATACCGAATCAACTACGGAAGCTACTACAGAAGCCAATTAAGTATAATTCAAATATTCTAAAGGTTTGAAATATTGAAATAACAAGTTTTAACGGCAAGCCTGACAGACCGAAAGGAGAAGCCCGGATTTATAAATCCAGGCTTCTCCTTTTCTGCATTCCTGCAACCTTTATGTACTTGTTATGATTTCGTACTACAGTTTGTATTACAGTTCAAAGATACTCATACTGCTATCTATATCATCCGCAATTCGCTTTAAGCCTTCTGCCTCTGAAGAAATACCTTCTATGATACTGCTGATTTCCGTAATGGATGCAAAGGTTTCTTCTGTACTGGCTGCATTTTCTTCTGCAATTGCAGACAAGCTCTGTACGGAATCAATTACGCTGCTTCTGGTCTTATCCAATTGCTCGGTCTTTTCCGTAATACGCTCAATTGCCTGTAAGGATTCCTCTATACCTGCGATAACCTTCTTGAATCGTTCGTCCGTTTGCTGTACATTTTCATTCTGCTTCTCCATAATGTCCTTTACGACTTCCATGGTCCTAACTGCTTTTCCGGAATCCGAAATCAGGTAAGAAATAATTTCTTCAATATGCTTTGCGGAAGCATTGGACTGGTCTGCAAGCTGCTGAATCTGTGCTGCTACTACGGCAAAGCCCCGTCCCTGCTCTCCTGCTCTGGCTGCCTCAATAGAAGCATTTAGGGATAACAGGTTCGTTTCTGCGGCAATTGCGGTAATCAAGCCGGTTGCTTCCTTAATCTTCTGCACTGATTCATTCGTCATGTTGGTCTGCTCATATATTACCTGTATAGACTCACTTGCCTGCCGGTTAATCTCATTTAATTCATGCAGGGTATCAAATGCCTCTTGTCCTAATGTATGGATATTCTGTGCATTGCTGTACATATTCCCTACTTCTCTGGCTGTGTCGGATACCATGTCTCCCATGAGAATTACATTATCCGTTGCGGTCTGTGTCTCCTCTGCCTGACTGGATGCTCCCTCTGCAACCTCTTCTACTGCTTTTTCAACCTGAGCTACAGTATTAGTGGTCTCCGCAGTCTTATCACTTAAATATGCAGATGACTGGCTCAATGCGTCACTCTGTTCCTTCATGGTCCGTATAATCTCTGCCTGTTGTGCCTTTAATTTTGCAATGGAACGGCTGATATGCCCGATTTCGTCCTTCCGCTGTGTGATTTTATCATCCAAATCACCGTTTAACTTTCCATCTGCAACCTCTTCCAATGCTCCGGTACCTTTATGCAATGCCCGTGTCAGACTCGTTACCTCTACAACTAACAATGTACAGCAAATCACACCCATTGCAACCAGTATAATCACCAGTGTAGAGATAATCTTCATAATCTCCGCTCTTGCATCTGCCTGCGGCATACCGGCAAAAATCATACCCTCTACCGTACCGTCTTCTCCATAGAACGGAACATAGTAGCCAAAATAGGCTCTTCCCTGCACATCTATATTTTTGGCAAAATAATCATTTCCCTTCTTCAGTACCTCGTCTACTACCACATCACTTGCCTTGGTGCCTACCAAACGGCTGCCATCTTCATTACAGATAGAAGTCATATACCGGGTATCTCCATAGAATACGGTAATATCCATATCTGTAGACTTCTGAATCTCATCCGCAAGCTCCGTATGCTCGGTCACATTAAAATTTCCTTTGTAGAGATTTCCGTCTTCACTTACATAAAAATCCCCGACATCTGCATTCTGAATGGTGCCTCTTACCGCCGTTGCTGCTCCTCGCAGACCGTTTTCAATATTCTCGGTTACAACATTTCCGATTCTTACATTACTGATGATAATGGTAATTGTTCCTGCCAATAACAGTGGAATTAACACTATCATTATAATTTTGGCTCTCATCTTCATAATATTTTACCCCTTGTGGAATTAACTCCTCTACAGCAGCTATTTGGTAAAAGAATCTGCCCTGTAGTCTTATCCTTTCCCCTTAATTTCTTTTACCATTATGTTGTGTCATTATATCATTTTTTAACAAAAAAACCAATAGCTTTGGTTGTTTTTGTAACTTTTTACCAAAGCTATTGGTGCATCTCACCTATAATCTGTCTTTTTTCTTACGTTTTTTACAGTTCTGACTAAAATTCATTTCCCGGAAACTTTGGGATTCCGTCAAAGCCCGGCTTTAAGTCCTCATCGGTTGGAATATAATCTGTCATCTGACCGTCATGGAACTTCTCATAGGCTACCATATCAAAATAGCCGGTACCGGTTAAGCCAAAGAGAATGGTCTTTTCCTCTCCGGTTTCCTTACACTTTAATGCCTCATCAATGGCTGCCCGAATCGCATGGCTGCTCTCCGGTGCCGGGAGGATTCCTTCGGTTCTTGCGAACTGTTCAGCTGCCTGGAATACAGAGGTCTGCTCGACTGCTACCGCTTCCATATATCCGTCATGATACAGTTGTGATAAAATGCTGCTCATTCCATGAAACCGAAGTCCGCCTGCATGATTTGCAGAAGGAATGAAGCCGCTTCCTAAGGTATACATCTTTGCCAACGGACAAATCATACCGGTATCACAAAAGTCATATGCAAATTTACCTCTGGTAAAACTTGGGCAGGATGCAGGTTCAACTGCAATAAACCGATAATCGGCTTCGCCTCTTAACTTCTCACCCATAAACGGAGAAATCAAACCACCCAGATTTGAACCGCCTCCGGCACAGCCGATGATAATATCCGGTTTCACACCATATTTATCCAGTGCCGCCTTTGCTTCCAGACCAATTACGGACTGATGTAATAAAACCTGATTTAATACACTACCTAATACATAGCGGTAGCCCTCATGTGTGGTTGCGACTTCTACTGCTTCTGAAATCGCACAGCCTAAGCTTCCGGTAGTTCCCGGATGTGCAAGCAGAATCTTCTTACCTACCTCGGTTGTCTCAGATGGTGACGGTGTTACACTGGCACCATAGGTTCTCATAACCTCACGGCGGAACGGCTTCTGCTCATAGGATACCTTTACCATATATACCTTACAATCCAGACCAAAGTATGCACAAGCCATAGACAGTGCGGTTCCCCATTGTCCGGCTCCGGTTTCTGTAGTAACACCCTTTAACCCCTGCTTCTTTGCGTAATATGCCTGTGCAATTGCAGAATTAAGCTTGTGACTTCCACTGGTATTGTTACCTTCAAACTTGTAATAAATTTTTGCCGGTGTTCCCAATGCCTTCTCTAAATGATATGCACGCATAGTCGGAGACGGACGATAGGTTCTGTAGTATTCCTGAATTTCGTCCGGAATATCAATATAAGCAGTTGTATCATCCAATTCCTGCTCAATTAATTCTTTACAGAAAATCGGCTCTAACTCCTCCGGTTTCAATGGCTGTAAGGTTCCCGGATTCAAAAGCGGTGCAGGCTTATTTTTCATATCTGCCCGAACATTATACCATTGCTTTGGAATCTCTTCTTCGCTTAAATAAATTTTGTTTGGTATTCTTACTTCACTCATGTCTGTATCTCCTTTCGCCTGTAATAGGACATTGCAGGTGTCCGATTACCTATTATCTATTGTTTCCGGGAAAGGATTTTGATATTTCAGAATTTAGATTTAAAATAAATAAAACCCTTATCCCACTTATCTGCTGGGACAAGAGTCAACTCCTGCGGTGCCACCCTGCTTGGTATCCACGACGATACCCTCTCACGATATACCTGCATATACCTGATTTTGTAACGAAGTATCCTCTCCGTCTTCCCTACCGCATTTTTGTTCTTTCCATCGGTTCGGGTCGCCCTCGAAAGCCCATTCCATCCTGCTGCCATCTGTTGCAATTCCACCGCCTGCAACTCTCTGTGAGATACATTTCAGATGTACTTCCTCTTTCTCATCGGTTTTACCATGTATAAAATAACACATTTGGTAAATAATCGTCAAGTGGAAATTATAAAAAATTGCCTATCCTGTCTGAACCACAGAATAGGCAATTTCCGCTTATGTTATTATCGATTTCGTTCAGGATAATAATAATTAAAACCAACACCGACTGCTAAGAGTATCATCGTCAATACCAGATACCCCGTCATCCACTGCATAAATTCCAATTCCGTATATACTTCCAGCGGAAACAGATTCGTACCGGTCAAGCCCGTTGTACTTTCCATTACAGCATATACCGTATAGTACAAAACCAGAACTGCCGCAGGAATCATTTTCCCAAACAGATAGGATACGGCATACGCACTTGACAGATAAAATAAATTCAGCACCAATATCTTAAGATACAGCCACCATAATTCCGGAAATAGTCTGGTATATACTACAAATAACGGAATCATCAACACACAAAAGCCCATGTAAAGCAATAGCAGCTCCCACAGCTTGATTCGATTATTCATATAAAGCAATTCATGCATCGGTTCCTCAATACAATGCTCCAGTATAAACAGAATTATCCACACAGAAAACAACGGTATCAAATATTGTGACATCCGTACGATATTATCGTATAACATATTCTTATCGTTTTTAAAATAATATGCCAGCACATTCAAAATAGGAATCATTCCATATAACCCAAACACCGGTATAAATGACATTATTCCCATTCCCTTTAGTCGAAAATAGAGATTCCATATACTTTTTTCTAAATACCTTTTAACGCACATATATATCCGTCCTCTATATTAGGTCTTACCCGTTGCTCTATCGGAAGCTCCCGTCCCGTTAACACCCGATAGACCATTTCTCCATCTACCTCCAGTTCCTTTTCAACGTAATCCTCCGGTATTCGTTGAGATTCTGTTAATTCATATACCTTATTCTCCGCCAGCTTGCTAATTATCTCCTGAGAACCGCTGGCAAGAATATTTCCTTGATTCAAAATTATAATTTCATCACAAACCGCCTCTATATCCTCTACGATATGTGTAGACAAAATTACAACGGACTCCTTATGCAATTCTCTTACAATGTGTTTAAATCGGATTCTCTCCTCCGGGTCTAATCCAGTGGTTGGTTCATCAAATATCACCAATACGGGATGATTTAACAATGCTTGTGCAATGCCAACTCTTCGAGCCATACCTCCGGAGAGCTTTCTGCCTTTCACCTTCCGAACCTCGGACAAATGTACCAGCTCCAGCACTCTGGTAATTTCCTCTTCCCATTGCTCCTTCGGTATATTCTTTACATTTGCAAAATACATCAATTGTTCTTCTACCGTCAAACCGGGAAATACACCTGACTTTTGCGGAAGATACCCCATCCGTCCCTGTAAAGAAGTATCTCCTCCTGCTTCATCCAGTATAACCATGCCTTTCTCTGTATAATACAGATTCAAAATGCAACGAAGCAAGGTGGTTTTTCCTGCCCCATTCGGTCCCAACAGTCCATAGACACCATTGTTAAACTCATAGGAAATTCCTTTTAATATCTCTTTTTTTCCAAAGCTCTTTGATAACCGTTCAATCTTCAACATATCCACCCCGTTCCTTCATTGCATTCCATTCATCTTCTCCGAGATATTTAATAAAGAAGTCTTCAAAATCATCTTCCGTATATCCCCATTCAGACATACGGTTCATATATGTATGAAGTATTTGCTCATAGCTGTTTAGCTCCGGTTCGTTTGCCGCAATTGAATAGCTTATCAAAAATCCTTCAATTGCATCCTCCTCTGTATATTCAGCCACATACGGAATAAAATCACCCATCTCTGAATACCACATACTCAAAATGCCTATACCTCTCGGACTTACCATATAATCCCCTTGATTCATCATAGGAAAATCCCCACTTAGGGAAGGCATAAACAATAATGTCTTTTTCCCCAGTGTCCGCATACCATCCAATACTGTCTGAAAATCTTCTGTCCTTATCTCCGAAGACGGGTTATCCATGGAATCCAAATACGGATATACAATCCTTATTCCATCCTCTGTACAGTATTCTTTTACATAACCAGCCACAAAACTCGGTCCAACGTCACTTCCCTGAAAATGATTTCCTTCTACCCGCTCCAGTTCAGAATATATAGTTGCCTTTGCGTCAATGTCTACATCAAACGGAACCGGATATTCCAGTACATTGCAATAGTATTCAAAATTTTCTGCATCATATAACTCATGCCAGCCCGGAATCGGATAATAACAAAACCAGCCCGGCAGGTTCACCTGTGTCTGATTGCTGTAAAAATTCGCACAACCACCATGATAGCGTACTGTAATAGCTTCCAGCCCTTTTTCCTGCCGTTCCACTATAAGATAATCTCCGTTTCGCTGATATGGCAGCTCCGTTCCTTCCTCATCCGTTATGGAATCTATCAGATACAGATGATATAAGGTCATGGCATATGTATTCAAGTCATGGTCATCCAGATAAATCGTTACCTCTGCCTCCATCTGTCTTCGAAGCTTCAGCTTCATAACATAGGACTGGACTCGAAAACTCTCCGTTGATTGTTGTGTTGTCTCATCCACCACATACCTCCACTGGTCATATGCGGTAGAATCTGTCGAGGCTAATGACTTTTCATTATTATAAAAACTGGTCGGCAGACCTGAATATATCCAGGCTCCTGCCATACAGGCAAGCCCTGCTACCAGAATCCCCCACTGTGGAGTCCTCCATCTGTGAGCAGCAACCGAATAATGAACCATCAGAAGCAGCACCAACGCTCCCAGCCAGAAAAAGCTTCTTGCTGCCAGTGATAAATTAACCGTAAACATTACATACGGATTCACAGTTTCGGTTCCCTGCGGCATGATAATAAATATTCGAAACCACCTGGAAATTTCCCGATACCACATTGCAAAATAGCTCAGGCTCATTGTCAGAATCGGGCTGACCAGACAGGCAATACATATCATACACAGATACCCAATCAGTCGTCCGACCACTCTTGCAAGCAGCCAGCCAATTAAAACCGCTACCAGTCCGTTTAAGAAAAAATATAACCCTATCACTTTCACAAAGTAAATGAAAACCTCTCCTGTGATTCCGGCAGTAAAAAATACTGCTGCCCCATAGCTGATTATCAGCAGGCTGCTGTATGCAGCAAGCAGCCCCGCCATAACCAGAAAGGATTTCATATCTTCCCTTAAATAATTCCCATTTACCCGCACTATCTCCAATGCATTTGCCTCGGAACTTTCCCGAAAATAATCAAATGCAAGAAACATTAACAGAATAAATATATAAATACAGTCCCCCATCTGCCGCTGATGTGTTCCCAAAATTATATCCAGTTTTCCATAGTTTCCCTGTCCATGCATATATATCATCGCCTGTATTACATGTCGAAGCGTTCCTGCCAATAACACACCAAGCAAAATGAGTCTTAACTTACTTCGAAAAAACAGCCTTCCCTGTACTCCCATACCGTCTACCTCTTATTGACATATCCGTATCCAATACATCCTTTTACCGTATTAAGTCCATTTTTTCCGGTCAGGGTCAAGGAATGATAGTTACAATCGCTGTCAATAGATGAACTATTCTCATATCCGGGTCTTAATGTAATCAATGCCTCCCGATAGGTTTGTCCTCCTATACTATTGCACCCTCTGGTCTCATACATAATAGAATACTCAGAATTACTTGCTGTATTACCATACATGGCATCTGCATAAAATTCATTATCTGCCGAAAATCCTGTCGTAACCGTCGACTGGTTAGCTTTTAACACAGCCGTAACGCCTGCCCAATTTTCGCTGGCAAATGCCGTTGTTCCAAAACAAAACATTAACGCTCCTGCCAATAATACACTATACACGATTCTTTTTACTCTCATATAATACCCTCCTTATCTTTTCCTCTATCCGCACGCTTCTAAACTACAATAACGTCTATCCTCCTTTCTCCATTTTCTATATATACATTACTATATTTGTCGTGTTTTGTAATCATCCACAGAGTATCAAATCACAAAATACCCTTGCAGCTGCCTCTTGCTTCCGGCTTTGTATCCTGTGGCTTGCCCAATGCATACATTTTAGAAGCATAAAAAAGCACCTGTTCTTGTCCAGATTATTCTTCTTTCTCTATCTCCAGACAAGCCGGTGCTTTTATGTTTTTTAATTGTAAGCCTTTTACTGTCTTACCTTAATGTGAGTCTCACGAAGCTGCTGCTCTGTTACCTCTCCCGGTGCTCCGCACATCAAATCCTGTGCATTTCCGTTCATAGGGAAGGCAATTACCTCACGAATGTTTTCCTCATTGCGAAGCAGCATAATCATACGGTCAATACCCGGAGCCATACCTGCATGCGGTGGTGCTCCAAACTGGAATGCATTGTAAAGAGCTCCAAACTTCTGCTTCAAATCCTCTTCCGTATAGCCTGCAATCTCAAATGCCTTTACCATTACCTGCATATCATGATTCCGAACTGCTCCGGAGGACAGCTCAATTCCGTTACATACAATATCATACTGATATGCCAGAATTTCTTCCGGATTCTTGGTATTGAGTGCTTCTAAGCCTCCCTGTGGCATAGAGAATGGATTATGGGTAAATATCATCTTCTTCTCTTCCTTGTCATACTCATACATTGGGAAGTCATTTACATAACAGAAACGGTATGCATTCTTTTCAATCAAGTCCAGACGGGCTCCCAGCTCATTCCGAATCTGACCTGCATAATTTGCGGCACGTTCTTCATTGTCGGCAATAAAGAAAATGGTATCTCCTGCCTGCAGTCCTGCTAAATCTGCAATTTCCGTCTTCATATCATCCGGAATAAACTTATCAATCGGTCCCTTGTAGCTCATATCCTCCAAAATTTCCAGATAGCCAAGTCCGCCCATACCGATACCGGTTGCAAATTTCAAGAGCTTCTCATGCTGTCCCTTTGACAGCTTGGCATGTACGTTAATGGCACGAACAGTCTTACCATGGAACGGCTTGAAGGTACAACGCTGGAAGAAATCCGTTACATCAATAATCCGAAGCGGATTCCGAAGGTCCGGCTTATCCGAACCAAATTCTAACATTGCCTGCTTATAGCTGATAACCGGATACGGAGCCTGCGTCACTGTATAGCCCTCCGGTGCAAACTTCCGGAAGGTCTCTGATAATACGGCTTCTCCCACACGGAATACATCCTCCTGTGTAGCAAAGCTCATTTCAAAATCCAACTGATAAAACTCGCCCGGTGAACGGTCTGCTCTGGCATCCTCATCCCGGAAGCAAGGTGCAATCTGGAAATACTTATCAAAGCCGGATACCATCAGCAACTGCTTATACTGCTGCGGTGCCTGTGGCAATGCGTAAAATTTGCCCTTGAATTTTCTGGATGGAACAATATAGTCTCTGGCTCCCTCCGGAGATGATGCACACAAAATCGGAGTCTGAATCTCCAAAAATCCCATTTCAGTCATTTTCTCCCGCAGGAAACTGATAACCTTAGAACGGAAAATAATATTGTCCTTTACCTTCTTATTCCGTAAATCAAGATACCGGTACTTTAAACGCACATCCTCGCGAATTTCCTTTGAGGTCATGATTTCAAACGGAATCTGCTTATATACCTTTCCCAATATTGTAACGGTATGAGCCTCCAGCTCAATCGTACCGGTCTCAATATTCGGATTGTAGGTTTCCTCATCCCGATGCTCCATTACACCCTCAATGGATACACAATCTTCCTTTACAATTTCTTCTAACAGGCTGGTATCTCGCATAACCACCTGCAAGACACCGTACATATCCCGCAAATCAATAAAAGATACTCCGCCATGGTCGCGGATATTTTCTACCCATCCGGCAACCCTTACGGTTTTTCCTACATCCTCTTCTGTAATTTCATTCATGACTCTGTCACGATACTTGTTTACAATATCCATACAACTCTCCTTTTCTTTGACTTCCGCCCATGCTTCAATGTTAGTATTTAAACACAAAAGTCCGCCCTGAACTTTTGGTTCAGGACGAACAGGATTTCTACATTATATCTGTCCGCGGTACCACCTGATTTACTGTCTTGCAGTCCCTCATGGTTTTCATAATAAAACCGGCTGTGTTTCGTACAGCTACGGCTCACCTACTGTCTGCCTTTGCGTACAGCCTTTCCTTTTATCAGACTGCTGCCTTAGCATGAGTTCAGCTCGCGGCTGGTAAAGTGTTATTCACACCAATTCACTCTATGGAGCTTCCACCGTCCTCCACTCTCTGTCAGCGATAATCGGGCTACTTCTCTTCGTCATTGCCTTATACGTCTGTCATTATATATCATGCTTTTTCTCTGTGTCAAGTCGAAACTATCTTCTTGGCTTATCTATGACTTGATGAACCACCAATCGTTTTCCTTCGACATGAAACCATATGTCATAATCCCCAAACAGCATCCGATACTCCTTGTCAACCGCTTCCTGCGTACCGGGTCTTGGGTCCTGCTTTAAAACCTCAATCACCGTTTTCCATTCGGATTCCGGCAACTTCTGCAACAACGGCTCCGGAAAGTCTACCTGTAACTCATAGTCAAACACTTCTCCGGCAAATCCATCGATTGCCTCCGGATGGCTGTCTGTATAAGCCAGATACGGTTTAATGTCATAGATAGGCGTACCGTCCAACAGGTCTGCCCCGGACACATACAACACCGGTCCCAGCTTATCATCCAGTTCTACCCGCTCCAGCCGTACCGAGGATAACCCTATCGCATTCGGGCGAAATGGGGAACGACTTGCAAATACTCCAACCTTGGCCTTTCCTCCTAATCGCGGCGGTGCTACCGTAGCCGACCAGTTCTCCCGCTCTGCCTTTGAAAACTGCCACAGCAGCCAGATATAGGAAAAACCGTCCAAGCCCCGGACAGCCTCCGGCTGTCGGTATTCCGGTTCAAATACAATCCTGCCTTGTAAAGACTTCACCAAGCCGCTCTGTCTGGGTATCCCGAACTTTGCCGGAAATTCAGTCTCAATATGTGCAATTATCTGCCATTTGCCATCTGACATAACTCCTCCAACATACGTGGGAGCTCTGTCTGCATGGTTTCATCCGTAAACTGACAGGTTCCTACCTTCTTATGTCCGCCACCGTTATATTTTAACATCAGGCTTCCGACATTCACATCACTGGTTCGATTCAAGATGCTGTAGCCGACAGCCGCAGAACAGCCCTTACCGCCTCGTCCGCTGACAATCCATGCAGATATATTCTGCTCCGGATACATACTGTAAATCATGAATCGGTTTCCGGTATAGATTGGGTCTACACCGCGTAAATCTGAAATGATTACATTTCCTTCTACGCGTGTATATTTTTCAACCATTTCCTTGAACTTTTCTGTTTGTTCGTTATATACTTCAATTCTTTCCTGCACATCAGACAGTGCCAGTATTTCCTCGGTGCTCATTGTCCGGCAGGCATCCATCAGCTTTTCCATCAATTGATAATTGGAAATGGTAAACTGTCTCCATCTTCCCAGACCGGTTCTTGGGTCCATTAAATATCCGATTAAAATCCAGCCGGTAGGATTCATTACCTCGTCAATGGTAAGATTGCCGGAATCCACCTTGTCAACTGCCTCCATCATTTCTGTAAACTGTGGAAACCGCTCCTGTCCGCCATAATATTCATATATGATTCTTGCACAGGATGGAGTAATTCTACTCTCCCCCTTGTACTTTCCTTCTAACTGCTGCCGTTCAAACTCGCTGGAATGATGGTCAAACCACAATCCGCACCCCTCTACATAAGGTACATTTGCCAGACAATCATTCTCGTTTACCTCTACCAGACCGTCCTGCAAGTCCTTTGGATGTGCAAACATCCATGTATCAATAATTCCGGCTTCCTTTAACAACGCACCGCATACCAGTCCGTCAAAATCTGAACGTGTTACTAATCTCATAATTTACCTCCTCGTTTCCCCATGTAACAAACTCGCTATTTATCAGTATACTGCTTTCCAATCTTACGGTCAATCATGTGATAGATAAAACTGATGATAAAGCAGAGGGCTCCGCATGCGAAAAAGCTCAATGCCCGTCCCAATGTATTTTCATAATGCATATCAATCAAAATCAGCTTCACCGTACTGATTAAGGACAGTACCAGTCCATAGATCCGGAATGACTTCTGCCGAAGTGCAAAGCCAATAATAATACTTGCAATTGCCAACAGGAAGCACACAATACTAATCACATAATTTTGTACCGAATATGAAATCAAAACAACTACCGCCAGCAGGGTCAGCTTAAAGCCCACATAGGCACCCAGTCCAATATGATTTTCCTTATTGTATCGATAAATATTCGCGATATTAATGGTAAACAACAGTACCGTCATCAGGATAACTAAGATATGATAAACCGGTCTCTCCTGCATTTGGATTATATATCCCAATGAGAACAGCATCAGAATACCATGTATAACAGCCAGCTCCAGCTTCATACCAGTTTCCGGTTCACCCGTATGCCAATTCTTTGCAAACCGGGTCTTTTGTGCCAGTATATGCAGGATACTGGTAATGGCAAAGGTCAAAAACAATGCAAGTGCTGTGTTGTCATTTGTAACATTTGCGAAAAATTTGTATCCGCGTACCCATAAAAAGCTATATATAAGAGGATACATTACTGCCTTATACGCTATGTGATACTGCTCCTTCTCCTTAACGAGCAGCCAGCCCATAAACAGTATCAGCCCGATTCCGAGCAGCAGGTGTGCCGGCTGGTTCATCCAATATTCCACCAGAAATACTCCGCCGCAAACCATGCCGGCTATCTTATATAAATAGCTCCGGGTTTTAAAGCCATATATCAGCAACGGAATTGCACAAATTATCAGGGATGCATAGTCTTTGACATATTCCATAAACAGACTGCATACCATACCAATCATTACCGCTACCATTACCAGCCATATTCTTCCGCCACACCACACCTTGCCGCGGAACTTTTTCTCCGTAGCAATCAGCAATACGACTGTGGTTATCAGTACAATACAGCCAATGAGTACCTTCCAGCTCCACCAGCCTGCCGGTGACTGCACATTCATCAACATCATAGTTACAGATACATGAAGCAATATTATATAAAGCGTATTCAGGATGGCAAATACCATGTTATCATCATGCTCCTCAGATAACCGGTGCCATGAAAATGCCAGTATAAGCTGGAACAGATAAAAGGCAATCAAAAGTCCATGTACCACCCGAACCGGTGCCAAATCCTGATAGAACAAGGTCTGTACCTGAAGCGGCACCAGCCATAGTAATTGGAATACATGATTTAACCAGTTCTTAGGATATAAACGCTCTTTATGCGACAGATAGAATCCAAGGGATGCTATAATTGAAAATGCCGCTACTAAAATCAACTTCTTACCGTCCTGCTGCGTCAGACAGGTAATAAATCCAAAATATGTAGAAATCAAAATTCCTATCTGACCGATTATCTGAAACAATATGGAATGCATTCTGGATAATACACAGACAAACACTACCCATGCTAATAGTAACAGATATAAGACAATCTCATTAAATGCCTGAAAATATACACTACTTACAAATAACGAGATATATAACGCTCCGGTTCCGCAGCCCATAATCGATAGTGATATTTTACTATGGGAGGTCTTCTTCATGCTGATTAAGCCGCCTGCAATAAATACACCACTCACCAGATACATAACTATCATTTTAATGGTATCATTCAGCATCGGATAGAACAGCGTTGCAAAGAAAATCAAACTGATAAAGATTAATACGGATGCCAGAACGCCCATAATCGTCTTACCAATCGTAGTCTCTACATTCTTATTCTGCTTTTGTGCCATGCCGGCTGCTCCGGCATTTGCTTGTCCGGCATTCCGCTTTTCCGGTGAAACAGCTTGTGCCAGCCGCTCGGTCTGTCCACTTGATGACTGTGCAACCGGTTGTGGTTGTGCCGTCTGTCTTGGTTGCGCCGTCTGCATAGGCGGTACTGCTTGTACTGACTGTTGTGGTTGTACTGTTTGCATAGGCGGTACTGCTTGTACTGACTGTTGTGGTTGTACTGTCTGTATAGGCTGCCCTGCCTGTACCGCCTGTGTTGCAGCTATTCGTTCTAATTGCTGTGTCTGCACCATCTTCAGTTCCTGACTCATACGGTTGATTTCTGCCTGTAGTGCCTGACATTTATACTCTATATATCGGTCCTCTTTCTCACCTGAGGTCTGATATGTCCGAATTAAGGTATTTAATTCTTTTCGTGTGTCCAGCAATTTGAGTTCAAATTCCTGTATCTGTTCTCTTGTTGTCAATCTCCTATCCCCCTTTTTATTTCCTACCTTTTATTATCTACTCTTTATTTCTTTCTTTTCGTATTTTTGTAATTATTCGCCATTCTGTAGCCATTATATCTGATTCCTGCCATTATCTCAATCCTGTAATCCGTTCAATTCCGTATTTTTTTCTTAAGATTGGGAAAATGATTGAGTATTTCGGAATACTATACTATAATATGTGAGTAAAACTGCTCTGCTTTTTGGAGAGACAATAAGAGGTAGATATTATGAACACGAAAAAAGGGATGCTGTCCATCGTTATGCCCGCCTATAAAGAGGAAGCCTGCATTTACAATAATTTGCTGGAAACCTGTGATTGTATTGTCGAGTTTTGTCCGGATTATGAATTGATTGTAGTAAATGACGGAAGTCCTGACCACACATTTGACGAGGCAATGCGTGCCAGAAAGGTAAATTCCCATATTAAAATCGTTACTTATCAAATAAATCGTGGAAAGGGCGGTGCCATTAAAGAGGGAATTGCCCATGCCTCCGGTGAATATGTCGCATTTTTGGATGCCGATTTGGATTTATCCCCTTTGCACTTAAAGACTTTTCTAAATGCTTTACTGGATGAGGATGCCGATATTGTGATTGGCTCAAAACTGCACAAGGATTCTAAGCTGAATTATCCTTTGAAGCGAAAAATTATGAGCTACGGCTATTACATGATGCTTCATATCCTGTTTCATCTGGACCTCAAGGATACACAGACCGGTGTTAAGCTTTTTCGTGCCGCTGCCATCCATCCGATTGCAGAATCCTTAACCACCTCCGGCTATGCGTTTGATATTGAAATCCTTGCAAGGGCAAACCAAATGGGCTGCCGCATTCTTGAAATGCCGGTTCAATTAGAATACCGACGCGGCATGGAAAACGGAACTGCCCGCATCCGCATCAAGGATGTATGCTCCATGTTCTTAGATACCCTGAAAATCTTCTGGGAGATTCGGATTCGAGGTTAAATCCCTAGTGTCCGAACAGCAGCCAGAACAAGGCATATAGAACCGGCTGATGAACCATATATATAATCAGGGAATGCTTTCCCACATATTCCAACGGTTTGATACAAAACTGCAGCCACTTCCCGTCTGTCCGG
>ENA-OUQF01000334-OUQF01000334.1-human-gut-metagenome-genome-assembly--contig:-NODE-334-length-38233-cov-6.639950_pt1 | contig 38233 bp, 32 predicted proteins | sample MGYA00237947_ERZ548826 | MGnify/ENA primary metagenome ERZ548826 (study PRJEB26490, sample SAMN05194701) | human gut metagenome | biome: terrestrial biome; feature: human-associated habitat; material... | reverse complement strand
GGCCGAGGAGCGCAGTACTACTGGATGTAATACAAGCGACGAGAACGCAGGAGCGCCCCAAAACAAGCCTTTAGGGCTTGTGTGCTCTTGTCAACTGATGGTATAGAAGGCGAATAAGCGACATAAAATACGCCGCGTATTTTTCGCGGCCTTTTTAAAGAATAATTTAAGGAATAAAACTGATATTATGATGAGAGTGCTTGCCCTTGACATAGGGGATAAACGCATAGGAGTGGCGGTGAGCGATCCGCTGGGCATTACCGCCCAGGGCCTTGAGACCTACACCCGGACGGGCGACCTGGATAAGGACACTGACTACCTTATAGCGCTGGCCAACAAATACAAGCCGGTGCGGCTGCTTTTCGGTATGCCCCGCAATATGGACGGAAGTTACGGCTTTGCAAGCGAAAAGGTTAAGGAATTTGCTGCAGCTATGTGCGAAAAGTGGGACGGAGAGCATACCTTCTACGACGAGCGGCTCACTACCGTTCAGGCGGAAAGGGTGCTGTACGAGGCCGAGATGGATTGGCGCAAGCGACGTAAGGTGATAGACAAGCTGGCGGCTGTGGTAACTCTGGAAGGCTACCTTGCTACCAACCCAAAGCTTTGACAGGGAGATGAAAAGATGAAAGACAGGAATATAATAGATCAGATAGGCGAAGACGTAGTGCTGCTGGATGAGGACGGAAAGGAGAACACCTTCGAACACATACTTACCTTTATGTATGAGGGTAAGAAATATGTAGCGCTTTCTCCCATTGCGGATGAGGAAAGCGCTATGGACGACGATGAGGCGGAGGTGGTGCTGTTCCAGATAACCAGCGAAAACGGAGAGGATACCTACGTCAGCATAGACAACGAGGTGCTGCTGGACGAAATATTCGCCGAGTTTCTCGACCTCATGGACGAGATAAACGAGGAAGAGGACAAGGAATAGGCCGATTTATAAAAAAGCCGCAAATGCGGCGGTTTTTTTATTTTTATTGTTGCATATAAAGCGGACTTCATGGTATACTCATGCTCGTATGGATATGCGAATGGAACGCATATATCACACACCCGGATGGACCGGCGGTTCGTGCCTGTGACATGGGTTGCCCGTACGGGAAGAAGTCCGGGGAGGAATAAATAACGAGGAGGATCATAAAATGTCAGTTATTTCCATGAAACAGCTTCTTGAAGCAGGCGTACACTTTGGTCATCAGACCCGCCGCTGGAACCCCAAGATGAAGGAATACATCTTCACCGAGCGCAACGGCATCTACATCATCGACCTTCAGAAGACCGTTAAGAAGGCTGAGGAAGCCTATAATTTCGTCCGCAGCGTTGCTGAGGCGGGCGACAGCATTCTGTTTGTCGGAACCAAGAAGCAGGCTCAGGAATCCATTGAGCAGGAAGCTAAGCGCTGCGAGATGTTCTATGTAAACCAGCGCTGGCTGGGCGGCATGCTCACCAACTTCAAGACTATCCAGACCCGTATAGCAAAGCTCCGCAAGATCGAGAAGATGGAAGCGGACGGCGACTTTGCGTATCTCCCCAAGAAGGAAGTTATCAAGCTCAAGGCCGAGCAGGAAAAGCTGGAAAAGAACCTTTCCGGCATAAAGGATATGAAGAAGCTCCCCGGCGCCATGTTCGTAGTTGATCCGCGCAAGGAGCACATCGCCGTCATGGAAGCCCGCGCTCTGGGTATCCCCGTAGTGGCTATCGTTGATACCAACTGCGACCCCGATGAGGTGGATTACGCTATCCCCGGCAACGACGACGCTATCCGCGCGGTCAAACTCATCGCCTCCAAGATGGCTGACGCTGTACTGGAAGGCCGTCAGGGTGAGCAGATGATAGACGCAGCAGCCGAAGAAGAGGCCGCTGGCGACGATTTTTAATCTTAAACGATACTTTTAACAGGAGGTCAAGCATATATGTTTACCGCTAAAGACGTAATGGCTCTGCGCGAAATGAGCGGCGCCGGCATGATGGATTGCAAGAAGGCCCTCACCGCCTGCGAAGGCGATATGGACAAGGCAATGGATTATCTTCGCGAGAAGAGCCTTGCTGCTTCCGCAAAGAAGGCTGCCCGTATAGCTGCCGAGGGTATTGTAAGCAGCTATGTTACCGATGACCACAAGGTCGGCGCTATCGTAGAGGTCAACTGCGAGACCGACTTCGTCGCCAAGACCGACGACTTCAAGGCTCTGGTAAACAGCGTTGCCAAGCTGGTAGTTGAAAAGAACCCCGCCGATGTAGACGAGCTGATGGCTCTGGACTGCGGCGACGGCACCGTTGCCGAGATGGTCAACCGCGCAGTTGCCAAGATAGGCGAAAAGATAACCATTCGCCGCTTTGCCCGCATGGAGGGTCAGCTGGTGGATACCTATATCCATCTGGGCGGCAAGATCGGCGTTATCGTAGCCGCCAAGACAGCGGATGCCGAGAAGGCTAGGCCCGCCGTACATGATGTAGCGATGCACATCGCCGCCGCGAAGCCCGGCGTGCTCCATCGCGACGAGGTGGATCCTGCCGATCTGGACAAGGAGCGCGAGATACTGCGCGCCCAGGCTCTGAACGACCCCAAGCCCAAGCCCGCAAACATCATCGAGAAGATGGTGGAAGGCCGTATCGCCAAGTACTACAAGGAGGTTTGCCTGCTTGAGCAGCCCTTCGTAAAGAATCCCGATCAGAGCATTGAGCAGATGCTCAAGGAGCACGGCGATGTGGAGCTGGTAGCCTTTGTCCGCTTTGAGATGGGTGAAGGCCTCCAGAAGCGCCAGGATAACTTCGCTGAGGAAGTTATGGGCCAGATGAAGAAGTAAGATATGATTTTAAAAGGAACACCTTTCCGGTGTTCCTTTTTTGTTATATAATGTATCTGGTGAAAATCGGTCCAGACCGTAATAATAGTTTTAAGGAGCAGAAAAATGCTGAAATACAAGAGAATATCGCTTAAGCTTTCCGGCGAAGCCATGGGCGGCGCACAGGCTGTGGATTTTGACAAGGCGGAGGCTATAGCGAGACAGGTGGCGCGGCTTCACGAGCTTGGAGCAGAGATAGGTATAACCATAGGCGGCGGCAATATATGGCGTGGCCGCAGCTCCGGCGATATGGACCGCAACAGGGCGGATCAAATGGGTATGCTGGCGACTGTCATAAACTCGCTTGCCGTGCAGGATTGCCTGCTGAAGCTGGGGGTTCCAGCCGTGGTGATGTCCTCAATAGATATGCCAAGAATAGCGGACAGCTATTCCTCCCGGGCTGCACATGCCGCCCTTGATGCAGGTAAGGTAGTCATATTTGCAGGCGGCAGCGGTCTGCCCTTCTTCTCTACCGATACCGCAGCTGCCCTCAAGGCCGCCGAGATAGGCGCGGACGCAATGCTCCTTGCAAAGAACGTGGACGCGATATATTCCGACGACCCCAAAAAGAACCCGAATGCCATAAGGTATTCGCACCTCACCTACGACGAGGTCATCGAACGTGAACTAAAGGCTACAGACCTTACTGCCATAACCCTCTGCAAGGAGCAGAACATACCTATACTTGCCTTCGCCATGGCGGACCCGGACAACGTGGTAAAAGCCGTTCAGGGCGAGAGCATAGGTACGCTGATAGACAACGTGAAGTAAGGTATAAAGCGGGCGATACTGTGAACAATCTCTAATTGGGGATTGTGCGAAACAGGCATTTCCTGTAAAATATAGCTGAGCTTTTTATAAGATAAACTTTCAGGAGGTTCAAATATGGACGCTGTCGCAACCGCAAAAGAAAAAATGACCAAAACCGTAGCCGCTTTGGAGCGTGACCTCGGAACCCTCAAGGCCGGGCGTGCGAACCCCCAGGCCCTTGACCGCATAATGGTTGACTATTACGGCTCTCAGGTGCCGATAAACCAGCTGGGCAATATATCCTCCCCCGAAGCGAGGCTGCTGGTCATCTCCCCCTATGACGCCACTATGATAAAGGAAATAGAGAAGGCTATACAGAAGTCCGACCTGGGCATTAACCCCAGCAACGACGGCCGCCTCATACGTCTCGTATTCCCCGAGCTCACCGAGGAGCGCCGAAAGGAGCTTGTAAAGCTGGTGCGCAAGAAGGGCGAGGAGTCTAAGGTAGCTATACGTTCTATCCGCCGCGACGCCATCGATACCATTAAGAAGGCCAAGAAGGACGGCGATATAACTGAGGACGACCAGAAGCGCCAGGAAGAGCAGGCCCAGAAGGCTACCGATGAGTTCATAAAGAACATTGACAAGGTCATTGCTGATAAGGAAAAGGAGATAATGACGGTTTGATATCCGTACTTGGATACGAGCTTGGAAGGGCGAGAGAGCTGCTGGAAGCCGAAGGATACAGCGTGAGGTGCGTAGAGACCCGCAGCCGCAAGGGACTTAACGGCAACGAAAAACGGGTGATAAGGCAGCGTACTGATGGCAATGCGGTTGAGCTCATATGGGCCCTGTTCAAAACAGACTGCGAATATGGGGGATAGCGGTTAGTTCCGCATCCCCTTTTGTATCGGAGGATATTTTTACACAATGGCAAAGATACAGCCTCAAAGCGTAGGCTTGGCGCCGGAACTGCCACGGCATATAGGCATAATAATGGACGGCAACGGCCGTTACGCCACGCGGCGGGGCCTGCCGAGAAAGCTTGGCCACCGGGCAGGAATGGAACGGCTGCGGGGGCTTATACGTTTTTCATCGGATATAGGTATTGAGGTGCTGTCGCTGTACGCCTTTTCCACCGAAAACTGGAAGCGGCCCAAGGAAGAGATAGGGGCGCTGTTCGATCTTTTTCTGGAATACTTTATAAGCGAACTGGACGACCTGGATAAAAACAACGTCTGCATACGCATAATGGGCGACATGTCCGCATTTCCGGAAAAAATGGGCCAGGAGACGGACGAGGCCATGTACAAAACCAGAAACAATACCGGCCTGAAGCTCAATATTGCATTGAACTACGGCAGCAGGGCAGAGGTGGTACGCGCCTGCAATACCCTTATTGAGCGCGGAAAGCCCGTAGACGAAGCTGATCTTATGAACGCCCTGTATACCGCAGGACTGCCGGATCTTGACCTGATAATCCGTACGGCGGGAGAGCAGCGGTTATCCAACTTCATGCTGCTTCAGGCGGCATACGCTGAGCTGGTGTTCACGGACGTGACATTTCCCGAGCTTACGGACGAAAAATATGCGGACTGCATAAGGGAATACCAACGGCGCACCAGAAGGTTCGGCGCGGTGACGGAATAAATCATCAAAAAGGAGAAGCGGCATAATGGATAGCGGCAGGAAAACCAGAGTAATAGTAGGCGCGTTGCTGGGGTTGCTTTTCGTGGGCATAGTGGCTCTCGGCAGCATATTCCGCACCGTGGTATTTACCGTGGCGGCGGTGATAGCGGTATATGAGATGTCAAACATGATCTATAAAAAGACGGAAAAGAACATATTCGCGGCGCCCGCATACATCTTTGCGGCGCTGTGCTTCCCCGTAGCCTCATTTCCGGCGGCCCTGGCGGCGAGGATGAGCGCCGCTACCGCCATAATGCTCCTCGGGGCGCTGTGCCTGATGCTCATTGCGGCGGAGAGGGTATTCAATAAGCTGCGCACCACGGAGGAGAGCATATACTCCGCGTTCATGCTCATATACCCCATGTCGCTGTTTGGGATGCTGGCGCTGATAATGCCCGCCGACGGGCTCACCTCACCGAAAAACGTGGGCCTGCTGCTGGTATTCATATGCCCGCTCATGGGCGACATGCTGGCCTATTACATAGGCTCCTCCATGGGCAAGCGAAAGCTCTGCCCCGAGATAAGCCCTCATAAGACGGTTGAGGGAAGCTACGGAAGCTTTCTCGGCGGGCTGCTGGGCGGCTTTGTATGTTTCCTGCTGCAATTCATATGGGGGCTGCGCCTGCCCATACTTCCCATGCTGCTCGTAGGTATTATCTGCGGCGGGGTAGGGCAGATAGGCGACCTGTTTGCGTCCGTCATAAAACGCTGGGCAGGGGCAAAGGATTACGGCAACATATTTCCCGGCCATGGCGGGGTGATAGACAGGTTGGACAGTGTGCTCATGTGCGCACCGGTGGTGCTGTGTTACGTATGGCTCAGCATGCTGGGCTAAAGGAATGCAATAGATAATGAAGAATATAGCTGTTTTGGGCTGCACAGGCTCCATAGGCAGGCAGACCCTTGACGTTATCAGGGCTAATCCGGATAAATTCCGGGCGGCCGTGCTTTGCGCGGGCAGAGATGCCGGCGCCATGTTTAAAGCGGCGGAGGAATTCCGCCCGGATTATATTGCCATGGCGGAGGAGGCTGCGGCGGATAAGCTCAGGCAAAGCGGAATAAAGGCAAAAATAGCCGGCGGTGAACAGGCGGTGCTGGAAGCGGCGGCCTATGAGGGCGCCGACATAATAGTAAACGGCATAAGCGGCTTTTCAGGAATGAAGCCGCTGCTTGCAGCGCTGGAAGCGGGCAAAACCGTTGCCCTTGCAAACAAAGAAAGCATCGTCTGTGCCCACGACCTGGTAAATGCCGCGCTGAAAAAGGGCGGTGCCATAATACCGGTGGACAGCGAACAGAGCGCCATATTCCAGTGCATGGCGGCGGGAAACCACGGCGAGATACAAAGGCTCATACTTACGGCCTCCGGCGGTCCCTTCAGGGAATATACAAAGGAACAGCTCAAAACCGTCACGCCGGAGCAGGCAGGGCATCACCCAACCTGGAAAATGGGCAGAAAGATCACTATAGATTCCGCCTCCTTTTTCAACAAGGGCCTCGAGATAATGGAGGCGAGCTATCTTTTCGGCATACCCGGGGAAAGGATAAGCGTATTGGTACACCCGGAGTCCATAGTGCATTCCATGGTGGAATACACGGACGGATGCAATATGGCACAATTATCCAGGCCCGATATGCGGCTTGCAATACAATATGCGCTGACATACCCGGAGAGGACTCCCGGCGAGTTTGGAAGGCTTCGCCTTGAGGACATGGGCAAAATAAGCTTTTATGCGCCTGATACCGATAAATTTCCGGCAATACCCATGGCGTATGAGGCGCTGCGCGAGGGTGGGGCGCTGCCCATAGTTTATAACGGCGCAAACGAGGCGGCGGTGGATATGTTCATACGGGGCAAGATACGCTTTGACGAGATAGCCGACGTGGTCGGATACGCCATGAGCAGGGCGGACAGGGGGAATATACTCTCCCTTGAGGACATAATAAAAATAGACAGGCAGGCGAGGAAGCTTGCATTTGAGAAAGGAAACGCATAAATGACGCTGTTGTCAATTGTTGGCGCGCTGCTGGTGCTTACGGTGCTGGTATTCGTACACGAACTTGGGCATTTTTACGCGGGCAAAAAGCTTGGCTTCAGAATAGACGAGTTCGCCATAGGAATGGGTCCTGTGGTGTGCAGCAAGGAGAAAAACGGTACCCGCTTCGCGATCCGGGCGCTGCCCATAGGCGGCCTATGTGCCTTTCACGGTGAGGATGAAGGTGTATCCGATCCCGAGTGCTTCAATGCGCAGCCGGTATGGAAGCGCATGATAGTGGTGCTGGCCGGCCCGTTTATGAATATACTTCTGGCAGTGGTGCTGGCCGTGATCATACTTATGACCTACGGCGAGTATATGCCGATGATAAACGACTTTACCGCAGAGAACACCCCGGCGGAGGCCGCGGGCATACAGGTAGGCGATATCATAACCGAGATAGACGGCAAAAGCATAACCTACTATGCGGAATGCACGGATTACATACAGCAGGCTGATCCTGCGAGAATAGAGGTTACCGTACGACGTGACGGCATGGACGTGACTCTTACTGCCCACGACATATACGATCCCGAAAGCGGCAGCAACAGGCTGGGCATATACATCTCCCCCGAAAGGCTGCGCTACGGCCTGCTTGAGGCTGCGACAAATTCGGTACGTTACACCTGCTATATTGTAAAAGAGATGTTCAAGGTGCTGGGCGGCCTGTTCACAGGAAGCGTTACCTCGGACGACGTCGCCGGGCCGGTGGGAACCATAAGCATAATAGGTCAGGCGGTGAGGGCCGGCTTTGAGGTGGTGCTGCGTCTCGGAGTGCTTATCAGCATCAACCTTGGCATAATGAACATACTGCCCATTCCGGCGCTGGACGGGGGAAGGTTTTTGTTCATGGTCATAGAGGCGGTTCGCGGCAAGCCCATACCTCCCGAGAAGGAGGGAATGATACATATGGCGGGGCTGGTGCTGCTCTTCAGCCTTATGATACTGCTTACGGTAATGGACGTAAGAAAGCTGTTTTAGCCGCATAGCGGCAGACCGATTTGTGGGGGAAGGATGAAAAAAACAAGAAAAGTTATGGCAGGGGCGGTGCAGATAGGCGGCGGCGCCCCCGTCACCATACAGTCTATGACCAATACAGACACGGCGGACGCGATAGCCACCGCCGATCAGATATTGGCCCTTGAGGAGGCGGGCTGCGAGATAGTCCGCTCTTCCGTGTACAATGAGACATGTGCAAAGGCAATACCCGAGATAAAGAGCAGGATACACATACCACTCGTCGCGGATATACATTTTGATTGGAGGCTCGCCATAGCCGCCATGGAAAACGGCGTGGACAAGCTGCGCTTCAATCCCGGCAACATAGGCGGAGAGGAAAACGTAAAAAGGCTGGTGGATTGCGCCAAGGCCCATCATGTTCCCATGCGCATAGGGGTAAACGGCGGCTCTGCGGAAAAGGAGCTTCTACGAAAGTACGGAGGCCCAAAGCCGGAAGCGCTGGTTGAGAGCGCGCTGAAGCACGTCCGCATGCTGGAAAAACAGAGCTATTATGACATGGTCATATCTATTAAATCCTCCAACGTGCCGAATACAATTGAGGCTTACAGGCTTATGAGCAGGGAGTGCGATTACCCCCTGCATATAGGTGTTACGGAAGCTGGCGGCGGTGAAATGGCCCTTGTAAAGGCTGCGGCCGCCATGGGCGCCCTTCTTGTGGACGGCATAGGGGATACCATGCGCGTATCCATGACCGGTGACCCTGTACAGGAGGTTTACGCAGCGAAGGAGATACTGAAGGCCATGGGCCTCAGAAAAGAAGGAGTGGAAATAGTCAGCTGCCCAACCTGCGGCAGAACTTGCACCGATCTTCTCAGCGCCGCCAACAGGGTGGAGCATGAGCTTTCCAGCCTGATACCCAAGGGAAAGTACCTTAAAGTAGCCGTGATGGGCTGTATTGTAAACGGCCCCGGAGAAGCGGCTGAAGCCGATATAGGCGTGGCCTTCGGCAAGGGCGGCTGCGCCCTGTTCAAGGGCGGCAAGCTCTTCAGGACAGTTCCTCTGGAGGCCGCCGTAGACGAGCTGATAGCCGAGGCGAAGGCCATGATGGAATAGACTATGGAACAGAAGCTTTTGACTATATTTGAAAAATACGGCCTTGGAGACGGCGAGATAACAGATGCCGGACTGAACAAGCGTGAAAATCTGCTGACCGTTACCGTGCGGTGCGGCCATATAACCAGCGCCGAAAACATAGCCTGTCTTGAGAGGGAGCTTTGCGCCCTCATGCCGGGCTGCCGCACAAAGGTAATAATCAGGTGCGGCGGGCTTTCGGCGCTGCTGTCCGCCTGCGACGAGGATACGCTGAACATACTCAAAAAGACATGGTGCGACATACTTCCGGTATGCCGCCCCGCGATACACAGCTCCGTCTGGGATTATGAGAGCGGCACGATCAAGGTAAAGATACCCGGGCAGGTGTTCGAGCTGGTCTCGGATCCGAGACATAGGGAAACGGTAAAGTCATATTACCTCGATCGGTACGGCATAGAGACTGACATAGAGCTTACAGCGGACGATACCATGGAGCTGACGCTGCCCAAGGAAGAGGAACGGCCCTCCTGGCAGCCTAAAAAGGCTGCGGAGGCCAAGAAAAAGGCACTCCCCGACAGGGCGGATGTGATATATGGCAAGCCCATAAAAAAGACCGCCATAATCCAGCAGCGCGACGTGGACGAGACTATGTGCTACGTCACAATAAAGGGCGAGATACTAACCCTGGAGACTACAAAGCAGAAAAACGGCAGGACTATACTGACATTTGCCATAAGCGACCATACAAACACGATTCCCTGCAAGATGTTTCTCGAGGAGGGCGAGAATGGCATCGTCGATACCATAGCCGGCATACAGAAAAAGAAGGATATACTTATCGTCGCCGGAAAGTATATGATGGATCAGTGGCTCAGGCGAATGTGCGTATTCCCGCGGGACGTGGGCTGGGAGCCAAGAGCGGTTCGCACGGACAAGTCCGAGGAGAAGCGCGTAGAGCTGCATCTTCATACCAAGATGTCCAGCATGGACGGCCTGACAGACGTTAAGGAAGCCATAAAGACCGCAGCCCGCTGGGGCCATAAGGCAATAGCAATAACGGATCACGGCGTGGTACACGCCTTCCCGGATGCGGTGGCACAGGCAGACAAGCTGAAAAAGGACGGCAAGGACATAAAAATACTGCTGGGCGTCGAGGGATACCTCATGCCCGACAGCGAGCTTATAAAGCGGCCGGAGCAATACGTGGCGATAGGAGTGGTAGCATATCCCGGCGTAAAGGAGGACGACGTATTCGAGATAGCCGCGCTGCGCTTTGACGAGAGCGGCGAAAAGGAAGGCTTATCCATAATAGTCAACAGCGGCGCGGCGCTGACCGATGCCATGGCTCAGGAGACAGGGCTTACACGCGAAATGATAAACGGCGGCGTGAGCCTGAAGGACGGGCTGAAGCAGCTGTATGACTTTATAGGCGATGGAGTGAAGGTGATACACGACCCGCTGGAGCTGAACAACCTCAGGCAGCACGGCCTGCGCTTTGATATGGAGCTGGACGCGCACTGCGTAAGCACCTCCATGCTGTTTCATTACCTGCACAGGGAAAGCAAGCAGACGGATATGAGGACTGCGGCGGAGGCGCTGGGCGTGGAGCATTGCGGCGGCAGAGCTATGGAAAGGGCGAGGACTGCGGCAAAGATAATGAACGCCGTACTGTCCGAGATGACCGCAAAGGACATAGAAAAGCTGCCGCTCATAGACGCGGTTCCCAAGGAAAAGGGAAAGGGCCGCAGGCTCACCTACCATATAATCATAATGGCCAGGAACCACGAGGGCCTTATGAACCTTTACCGCCTCGTGTCATATGCTCACCTCGAGCACCTGCGCAAGGTACCGCAGATACCCAGAAGCCTTCTCAATATGCACCGCGAGGGCCTTATAATAGGCTCCGCCTGCGAGGCAGGAGAGCTGTTCCGGGCGGTGCTCAGGGGGGAGAGCGAGGAAAAGCTCATGTCCATAGCGGACATGTACGACTATCTCGAGATACAGCCCATAGGCAACAACGCCTTCCTTATGCGAAACGGCACAGTGGACACGGAGGAAGGGCTTCGCGATCTCAACCGCAGGATAGTAGCCCTGGGCGACAAGATGGGCAAGCCTGTGGTGGCCACGGGGGACGTACACTTTCTTGAGCCGGACGACGCGCTTTTCCGCAGCATAATAATGCACGCAAGAGGCTTTGACGACGCGGAGCAGCAGGCCCCCCTATACTTCAAGACCACGGATGAGATGCTGGAGGAATTCTCCTATCTGGGCGAGGAAAAGGCGAGGGAGGTAGTAATAACCAACCCCAACATGATAGCCGACAGCTGCGAGAGAATGAAGGCATTCCTGTCAGAAAAGGGTACCTATGCCCCCACGTTCCCCGGCGCAAACGACGAGCTGAGGAATATGGCGCTGAAGAAGGCTCACGAGATATACGGGGACGAATTGCCGGAGGTGGTGCAGAAGCGCCTTGATAAGGAACTGAATTCCATCATAGGCAACGGCTATTCCTCGCTGTACCTTATGGCACAGCGCCTTGTACACAAGTCAAACAGCGACGGGTATCTCGTCGGTTCCCGAGGCTCGGTAGGCTCTTCCTTCGTGGCTAACATGGCGGGCATAACCGAGGTAAACGCATTGCAGCCCCACTATGTCTGCCCCAACTGCCGGCACAGCGACTTCGACATAGACCGTACCAAGTATGCCTGCGGCGTGGACATGCCGGATAAGGACTGCCCCGTCTGCGGCGCAAAATACAAAAAGCTCGGCTACGAGATACCCTTCGAGGTGTTCCTGGGCTTCAAGGGCGACAAGACCCCGGATATAGACCTTAACTTCTCAGGGGATTATCAGCCTGTAGCGCATAAGTACGTTGAGGTGATGTTCGGGGAGGGCCACGCCTTCCGGGCCGGCACCATATCCGGCGTAAAGGACAAGATAGCCTACGGCTACGTCCGCTCCTACTGTGAGGCAAACGGCATAAACGCCGGAAAGGACGAGATGGACCGCATGGTGCAGGGCTGTACGGGAGTTAAGAAGACTACCGGCCAGCATCCCGGCGGCATAGTCATAGTGCCAAAGGAAAACGATATAATGGAGTTCACCCCGGTGCAGTACCCGGCGGACCGCAGCGAGGGCGATACCATAACCACCCACTTCGACTTTCACGCTATGGACGACAGGCTGGTAAAGCTGGATATATTGGGCCACGATGATCCGACGGTGCTTAGAATGCTGAAGGATATTACCGGCTTGGATCCCCAGACAATACCCCTTGACGATCCTGAAACCATGAAGATATTCCGCACCAGCGAGCCTCTGGGCGTGACGCTGGACGAGCTGGACTGCGACGTGGGCAGCATAGCAATACCCGAGTTCGGCACCACCTTCGTGCGGCAGATGCTCAAGGATACGCGCCCGACTACAATGGAGGAATTGCTCAGGATCTCCGGACTTTCCCACGGTACCGACGTTTGGCTGGGCAACGCTCAGGAGCTGGTATTGAGCGGCACCGCGACACTGTCGCAGGTAATATGCACCCGAGACGACATAATGAACTACCTTATACTCAGAGGCGGCGACCCATCCATGTCCTTCAAAACCATGGAGAGCGTCCGCAAGGGCAGAGGCCTTACCCCTGAGATGGAGGAGCATATGCGCTCCATAGATACGCCTCAGTGGTTCATAGACTCCTGCAAAAAGATAAAGTACATGTTCCCCCGCGCCCACGCAGCGGCCTACGTCATGATGGCCTTCCGAGTGGCCTACTACAAGGTGCATATGCCACTCGCCTTCTATTCCGTTTACTATACCGTCCGGGCGGACGCCTTTGACATAGCCCAGGCGGAGGGCGGCGCCCAGAAGGTGCTTGCCAACATAAACGCCATAAAGAAAAAAGGCAACGATGCGGATAAAAAGGAAGAAGACCTGCTGACGATACTGGAGGTGGTCTTTGAAATGAACAAGCGCGGCATAGAACTGCTGCCTGTGGACCTGTATAAATCCAAGGCCAGCCAGTTCATAATAGAAGACGGCAAGATACGGCCGCCCTTCTCATCGGTGGCGGGCGTGGGAGCCAACGCCGCCATAGGCATAGCCGAAGGCGCAAAGGGTGGCGAGTATACCTCCATAGAAAATTTTCAGGCCCGCACCGGCGCCAACTCCGCAGTGATAAAAGCGCTTGCGGAAGCCGGCTGCCTGAACGGGCTGCCCGAGACGGATCAGCTCTGCCTGTTTTAAAGAAGCCGGTATGTGCGGCGCTTTGATGCGAAATAATATGCTTGCATTATAGTGCCGCATATGGTACAATTTTGCTGTTGGTATATGGCAAGTTTGCTGTATTTTAGTTTTCAAGTAAGAGTGGGCGCGTCCTGCTCTTTTGTTTTGAATAGCGGAGGAATATAATGAAAACCACCCAAACAGTGGAAGCTCTTCTCCGGCCGGTAGTTACAGGCATGGGCTACGAGCTGGATGAGGTAGAGTTTCAGAAGGAGCAGGGTAATTGGGTGCTCACCCTGTACATAGAGCATCAGGACGGAAGAAGCGCCACTATAGACGACTGCGAGGCGGTGAGCCGGGCCGTAGACCCCATATTGGACGAAGCAGACCCCATAGAGCAGGCATACTACCTCAGCGTGTCCTCAATAGGCATCGACAGGCCGCTCAGGAAGGAAAGGGACTATCAGCGCAGCCTCGGCAGCCCCATTACGGTAAAGCTTTACGCTCCACTCAAGGGCAAAAAGGAGTATACGGGCGAGCTTTTGTCATATACGCCCGATTCCTTCACCATAAGCGTAAAGGGCGAGGAGATGACCTTCCAGAAAAAGGACGCTTCAAAGGTGCAGCCCTATATAGACTTCAAGGCTCTGGAAAAGGAACTTGACGAATTAGAAGCAGATTTTGAAAATATAGAGACAGAAGAGGAGAATTGACAATGAATGCCGAATTCATAGAGGCACTGAATGCCATAGAGAAAGAGCGCGGGATAAGCAAGGATATACTGATAGACGCATTTGAATCCGCATTGATAGCGGCATACAAGCGCAACTACGGCGCAGTGGGAAACGTCCGCGCCACAGTGGATAGGGATACGGGAGAGGTGCAGATATTCGCCTCCAAGACCGTCACCGAGACGGTGGAAAACCCCTATGCGGAGATATCTCTTGCCGAGGCGAAGAAGATCAATTCCCTCTATGAAGTGGGCGACGTTCTGGAGGAGGAGGTAGACCCACGCAAGTTCGGCCGCATAGCGGCCCAGACCGCCAAGCAGGTGGTGGTTCAGCGTATTCGCGAGGCCGAGCGCGGCGTCATATTCGATGAATTCGTAGAGAAGGAAAACGAGGTGCTTACCGCCATAGTCCAGCGGGTAGAGAAGAACGGCATCTATGTAGAGCTGGGCAAGACAGACGGCTTCCTTGCCGCCTCCGAGACCATAGCGGGGGAGACTTATAACACCAGCGACAGGCTGAAGGTTTACGTCCTTGAGGTGCGCAAGACCAACAAGGGCCCGCAGGTAATAGTTTCCCGTACCCACCCCGGCCTTGTTAAGAGGCTTTTCGAGCTGGAGGTTCCCGAGATACAGACCGGCATAGTCCAGATAAAGTCCATAGCGCGGGAGGCGGGCTTCCGCACCAAGGTGGCCGTTTATTCCTCCGACCCTCAGGTGGACGCCGTGGGCGCCTGCGTGGGCCAGAAGGGGATAAGGGTAGAGCGCATAGTAAACGAGCTGCATAACGAAAAGATAGATATAATAGAGTGGGATCCCGATCCGGCAGTATATATTGCCAAGTCCCTTAGTCCTGCCCGTGTTATGATGGTATACATCAACGAGGCGGAAAAGGCCGCAAAGGTGATAGTGCCAGACAATCAGCTTTCCCTTGCTATCGGCAAGGAAGGCCAGAACGTCCGCCTTGCCGCCAAGCTCACAGGCTGGAAGATAGATATAAAGAGCCAGAGCCAGGCCGAAGAGGACATGGATATAGCGGACGCCGACAGCGAGGCGGACGGCGGCTTCGAGGAATAGTTTTGGAGGATCAGCAATGCCTGCTAAGAAGGTGCCTATGAGAATGTGCGTGGGCTGCCGCGAGATGAAGCCAAAGAAGGAGCTGCTGCGCATAGTCCGCTCTCCCGAGGGCGAAATAAGCGTGGACCGCACCGGCAAGGTCTCCGGCCGCGGCGCGTACATATGCGCCAACGCAGAGTGTCTGAACAGGGCCCGCAAAATAAAAGCGCTGGAAAGGGCGCTGGAGCACGGAATAGAGGACGAGGTTTTTTCAAAGCTCGCTTCGGAGATAACCGGCGATGCAGAATGACCGTCTGCGTACAGCTCTGGGCTTTGCGGCTAAGGCCGGGAAGTGCATATCCGGCGACTTTGGCGCGGAAAGGGCCGTGAAGGACAAAAAAGCCCTCATAATAGCCCTTGACAGCGGCGTGTCCGCCGCAACGCGGGAGCGCTACGAGGGAATGTGCCAAAGAGCCGGCATACCCTGCGTGTATCTCGAAGACCTTGGCAGGGCGATAGGAAAGGATAACCGCATGATAGCCGCGGTGACAGAGGCGGGCTTTGCCCGTATGATAGAAGAGACGTATAAGACTTCACAGCAAAAGTAACATACCGGGGGGTAATATCTATGGCAAACAAGACAATGGATTCCGCACGGGAATTTGAAACCCAGGCAAAGGAGCTTCTGGAACGAGTAAAGCGAATGCAGAACGATCTGGGGGCGGCCCTTCAGTCCGTAAAGCGGGCGGAAAGCGAGCTTATAGATAAAGAAAAGCGCGCCGAAAAGGAACGCATGGAAAAAGAAAGGGCAGAGAGACTCCGAGAGGTCCTCACCAGCGAGGGCGACCTTGCCTTCCACGTAGGCGACGACAGGGCGGAGGAGCAGCCAGCCCCGGCAGAGAGCAAGAGCGAAGTAAATGAGAAGCCGGAGCCGGTGAAGGAGCAGAAGGCGGAGGAAAGCGTACAGGCAAAGGCGGAGGAACCTGCAATGGCGGATAGGAAGCCTGAAGAAAAGCCCGAGACAAAGGCGAAACCCGCACCGGCAAATAAGCCTGTACAGCAGCAGCGCCCGGCCTATGAGCGCAGGGAACCTCAGCGCAGAGAGGACGGCAGGCAGCAGAAGCTACGCACTGACAGGCCGCAGCGGCCCGCAGACCGCCCGGAGCGCACAGACAGACCTCAGCAGCGCCCCGTACAGGGAGGCTACCAGCCTAAGCCGGCGGCCCGCACCATGGAATCCGCTGCGCCTTCCGTAAGGGATCAGGGCAAGAACCGGAGCCAGAAACCCCAGACAAGAGATGAGGAGCGCAAGGCGCCAAAGAATAAGAAAACCATTATGAAGGAAAACACCAGAGCAGCAGGCAGCTGGGACGACGACGCCCCAATGAGCCGCAAGCAGAAGCGCAAGCAGCAGGCGTTACATAAGCCGGAGCCGGTAAAGATCGACAAGGCCGTGCTGACTACCGAGACCATAACCGTAAAGGATCTTTCCGAAAAAATAGGCAAGCCTGTGGCCGAGATCATCAAAAAGCTGTTTATACTCGGCATAATGGCTACCATCAATCAGGAGATAGACTACGACACCTGCTCGCTCATCGCCGCCGATTACGGCATAGAGCTGGAGCTCAACATAGCCAAGACCGCCGAGGACGTGCTCAACGAGAGCGTTGAAGAGGCGGATTCCGAGGAGAACCTCGTACCACGCCCGCCGGTAGTTACCATAATGGGCCACGTGGACCACGGCAAGACCTCGCTGCTTGACGCCTTCCGTGAAAGCAGCATAACCGCAGGCGAGGCAGGCGGCATAACGCAGCATATAGGCGCGTATACCGTATCCTGCAAGGGGCGCACCATAACCTTCATAGATACCCCGGGCCATGAGGCGTTCACCTCCATGCGCGCCCGCGGAGCCCAGGTTACGGATATAGTAATACTGGTTGTGGCGGCGGACGACGGCATTATGCCGCAGACCATCGAGGCCATAAACCACGCCAAGGCGGCGAACGTTCCTATAATCGTCGCTATCAACAAGATAGATAAGGACACCGCCAATCCGGACCGGGTAATACAGCAGCTCACCGAGTACGGCCTCGTAGCCGAAGAGTGGGGCGGCGATACCATATGCGTGCCAGTTTCCGCAAAGAAGCGCATCAATTTGGACACGCTGCTCGAGATGGTACTGCTTCAGGCGGACGTTCTGGAGCTCAGGGCAAATCCCGACAGGGCGGCCCGTGGCACCATAATAGAGGCAGAACTGGACAAGGGCCGCGGCCCTGTGGCTACCGTACTGGTACAGAACGGTACCCTCAAGATAGGCGATCCCATAGTTGCAGGCACAGCCTTCGGCCGCGTCCGCGCAATGATGGACGATAAGGGCCGCAGGGTGACTTCAGCCGGGCCAAGCCAGCCTGTAGAGGTACTGGGCTTTGGCGAGGTGCCTTCCGCAGGCGATGTAATGAACGTTGCGGAGGTAGATAAGCTGTCCCGGCAGGTAGCAGAGGAGCGCCGCGACAAGCTCAAGGCGGAGCAGATACGCAATATGTCCAAGGTATCCCTGGACGATCTGTTCAGCCAGATAGAGGCGGGCAACGTCAAGGATCTGAACATCATAGTAAAGGCAGACGTGCAAGGCACGGTAGAGGCCATAAAGCAGGCATTGGAGAAGCTCTCCAACGACGAGGTAAGGGTGCGCTGCATACACGGCGGCGTAGGCGCCATAACCGGCTCGGATATAGTGTTCGCCTCCGCCTCCAATGCGCTGGTAATAGGCTTTAACGTGCGCCCGGACGCCACGGCTCGCGAGGCCGCAGAACGCGAAAAGGTGGATGTGCGTACATACAGCGTCATCTACAACGTGATCGAGGATGTCGAGAACGCCATGAAGGGTCTGTTCGCACCCGTATACAAGGAGGTCGCTCTGGGTACTGCGGAGGTGCGCAATACCTTCAAGGTATCAGGCGTCGGCACTATTGCGGGCGCATACGTCAAGGATGGCAAGATCACCCGTTCTGCTCAGGTACGTGTAGTTCGCGGCGGCATAGTGCTCCACGACGGCAAGATAGCCTCCCTCAAGCGCTTTAAGGACGACGTCAAGGAAGTGGCGTCGGGCTATGAATGCGGTATCGGAATAGAGAACTTCAACGATATCCGCGAGGGCGACATGATAGAAGCCTATACCATGGAGCAGATAGAAAGATAATCAGGAGAGGCAGAAAAGATGTCCATTCGTTATGAAAGAATGAACGAGGAGATAAAGAAGACCATCAGCGAGATCATAAAAGACATGAAGGATCCTCGAGTCTCCGATATGACCACCATAATGTCAGTGGACGTGACCAACGACCTGAAGCAGGCCAAGGTGCTGGTAAGCGTTTACGACAAGGATGACGAGGTACGCAGGGGCACCGTGGAAGCCCTCAACCACGGCAGCGGCTTCATAACCCGCGAGCTGGGCAAGCGCATGCAGCTGCGCGCCCTGCCAAAGCTGAACTTCAAGCTGGACAACTCCATTGAGTACAGCGTGCATATTTCAGAGATTATCGACAGCCTGCACAAAAACGAAAAGTAGCTTGCTCTGGGCGGTGATGTGAAGCGTCATCGCCCGATTTTTTAGGAGGGAAGGCTTATGAAGGGCAGCATGGAGGAGATACTCCGCTTTGTAGAACAAAACGACGCTTTCAGCATAATATCCCACGTAGCGCCGGATGGGGATACCATCGGTTCGGGAACGGCACTGTCAAGGATACTGCGCAGGCTGGGCAAGCGTACGGAAAACGTATGCTGCGACCAAGTACCCGACGCGTATAAGTTCATACCGGGTGCTGAAGAGATACTGCTGCCGGAGGATGCCCGGGGCTTCGATGCGGTAATAGCGGTAGACTGCTCAGATAAGGGCAGGCTGGGCAGTGCCGAGGGTATATTCGACAGGGCGGGCGTGACGGCCAATATAGACCATCACGGCACCAACGCCACGTATGCCGATAATAATATGATTGAGGAGACCGCCGCCTGCGCAGAGCTTATATACAGGCTTGGCAGGGCGTTGGGGGCGGAGATAGACGCGGAGACGGCTAATTGCCTCTTTGCCGCCCTCGTGACGGATACCGGCTCCTTTGCCTATTCCAACGTAACGAAGGACACTATGGCCATAGCCGGCGAGCTTATTGCGTCAGGCGCTGATAATTCTCTCATAAACAGGCTGGTATATCACAACGAGCCGGCAGGCAAGGTGAAGATGCACGCTTACGCGCTGGAGAGGCTGCATTTATATTCCGAAGGGCGCATAGCCACAGCAATGCTTACGGAAAGTGAGATGGATCCCTTTGGCCCCGAGGCGTATACCGAAGGCATAGTTGAAAAACTTCGGGATATAGATACGGTAGAGATAGCGGCGTTTTTGAGGCAGAAGGGAAGGGACGTAAAGGTGAGCCTTAGAGCTAAGAAATACGCCGACATCGCCCGCATAGCAGCTTCAAGAAAAGGGGGCGGCCATCCCAGGGCAGCCGGGTACACCGAATATGACATCACTGTGGCTGAGGCCGAAAAGATAGCGGTGCAGCTTGCCGAAAAGGAGCTTCAAGCATGCTGGAAGGAGTAGTAAACGTATTAAAACCGCCGGGAATGAGCTCCAGTGACGTGGTGACGGACATCCGGCATATATTCAACATGAAGCGGGTAGGCCATACGGGCACGCTGGATCCCGGTGCAGCCGGAGTGCTGCCCATATGCATAGGCCGGGCGACGAGGCTTTTTGATTACCTTGTGGACAAGGAAAAGGAGTACATAGGCGAGATAACCTTCGGTATAGCTACGGATACCCAGGACTCCTACGGCGCGCCGGAGGGACGCTCCGATGCTGTAGTTACCGGGGAGATGCTCATGGAGGCGCTGCCTAAGTTCACAGGCCCTCAAAAGCAGACCGCGCCTCTGTATTCGGCCCTTTCGGTGGACGGAAAGAAGATGTACAAGCTTGCCCGGCAGGGCGTTGAGGTGGAGCGCAAGGTTAGGGATATAAACGTGCCGGAGCTTTCGTTCATATCACAGACCGGCTGCAACAGATATCTCGTAAAGATCGTCTGCTCCAAGGGCACATATGTGCGCACGCTCTGCCACGACATAGGTGGGAGCATGGGGGTTCCTGCCCACATGTCCTTCCTGCTGCGCACACGCTCCGGGGCGTTTGATCTGGACGGCAGCTTTACAATAGACGAGCTGAAGGAGCTTAAAGAAAAGGGCGAGCTTTATAAGGCGGTCATACCCATGGAGCAGGCGCTTATGCATATAGGCGAAGCCCGAATGACCCTGAACAAAAAAGGCGAACGGTTCCTGACTCATGGCGCGGAGGTGGTCTGTCCCGGCATAGAAGAACTGCCAAAGGATACCCCTCTCAGGGCATACTGCAACGGCAAATTTTTAGGAATAGCCAAATCAAACGGCGAGGCGGTGCATATATGCACCTTCCTCGGTCAGGAAGAAGAATGAATAAAACAGCCATAGCTTTCGGCACCTTTGACGGGGTGCACAGGGGACATCAGGAGATAATAAACGCCATGCTCACGGCGGCGGAAAGGAGAGGGCTGGACCCGCTCATATACACCTTTTCCAACCATCCGGCGGGGCTGTTCGGCAAGTCCTTTTCCATGATAATGACGGACGGGGAGCGGCTGGCCGCCCTTGAACGCCTTGCCCCCGTTGCGGCGGAAAGGCTGGACAGGCAGTTCGCGGCGACGGAGCCGGAGGACTTCGTTCGGCACATGGCGGAAAAATACCGCATGGGCGTAGCCGTCGCGGGCTTCAACTATACCTTCGGCAGCAGGGGGGCGGGGAACATGGATACGCTCCGCCGCCTCGGGGGGAAATACGGCTTTGAGGTATACGAGATACCCGCGCTGATGTACGGCGGGGAGCCGGTATCCAGCACCCGGATACGGGCCTGCATAGAGCGCGGCGACATAGCCGGCGCCAACGCCATGCTGGGCCATGAGCTTGAGCTTAGCTGCAAGGAAACGTCGCAAAACGGACGCGCCGTGCTTAAAGTGGCTGATGGGCTCGTGCTGCCAGCCCCCGGGAGGTACATTACGGAGGCGGAGGGAAGGCGGCTCGTATGCGGCGTTTTGCCCGGTGGCTCCATCGAGCCGGAGGAGCCCTTTGGGGAGCCTAAAAAGCTGCGGTTTATAGGCAGGATAGGCTGAAAAAGCTATTTACAACGCATTGACGCTGTGGTAAAATAAAAAGACCTTGAACCGGGGGCTGTGTTTTGCGCATCTCCAAGCGGAATACTCGGTTTCCGGCGATTTATAAAAAATATGGAGGAAGTAAAAATGACCAAAGCTGAAATCATCGCCAAGTACGCGATCCATGAGGGCGACACCGGTTCCCCCGAGGTGCAGATAGCTCTGCTGACCGAGCGCATCAACCACCTGAACGAGCACCTCAAGGAAAACAAGAACGACCACCATTCCCGCCGTGGCCTGCTCAAGATGGTCGGCCGCCGCCGCGGTCTTCAGAACTACCTTAAAAAGACCGACATCGAGCGCTACCGCAAGATATGCGCCGAGCTTGGCCTGCGCAAGTAATTGAATGAGCATAAGAGCAGCCTTTAAGGCTGCTCTTTTCTTATTCGGCACAACATCTTGCGCCGCATTGCGGGGAACGGCACGATTCGCCGAATTATTTATATTTTATTCACAGATTAGCTTTGGTATATTCATACGCAAAGGGGTATAATATCCTTAGAAAAGAAGCTGGCAAAGCAAAAAGCGAGGGAGGGCTTTTTATGAAGAAAAGATTATTTGCCATTATGTTGGCTCTGGCCATGCTGCTGGCCGCAGTGCCTGCGCTGGCGGAGGAAGTAGAAGTAAAAGGAACGCCCAAGGAACTGGTATCTGATAATGAGAGTGTAACTTGCACACATGAAAACGAATTCGTTAAATATGTGGACAACAAGGACGGTACACACAAGATAATTTATGATTGCGGTGTAATTAAAAATGAAAGTGTTCAGCACACCTTTAACGATGGTAAGTGCGTTTGTGGCGCAGAGCAGTCTGTTGCCAGTCAGCCCGAAGGACAGCAGCCTGCCGCCAGTCAGCCCAAAGGACAAGCAGCCTGCCACAAATGAACCTTCGACACAGCAGCCTACCGACAGTCAATCTGGAGGACAAAATCCGCCTACGAGTGACGGAGAAGGCGGCGGCGAGCAGCCTGATAATCCTCAACAACAATGCACGCATAATAATGTGGAATACACGCAGAACGCTGCCGATCCATATAGAGAACACAAAAAGGTATGTAAGGACTGCAAAGCGGATTTAGGCGATGAACCCCATCAGTGGGACGAAACTACAAAGAAGCCCAAAACTGAAGGAAACAACATACCGACGTGTACAAACGGTGGACATTGGACTAAGCAGTGTGGACTCTGCGGTCATGTGACTGTGTTTGATGGTCCCGCCCTTGGTCATGATTATGAGTATCTCTGGGGAACATGGGATTGCAAAACCAAGATGATTACAGCTTATCGCAAGTGCAGTCGTCCAGGGTGTGACCTTAATGAAAAGCCCACTACCATTTCGGTCAGCGAAAAAGACAGGGATACATGGTATTCCTGCGGCAAAAAGTACACTACCGTATGCTATCAGGTGGTAGCCAATTACGGCAATGAAACCGTAGAGTATGAAGGAAAGGCCGAATGCACCTATTCTACTTCCGACTATTGCCGTCCCGACTGGTACTATGACCCCTGCTACTACAACAACCCCTGCGGTCACTGGGGCTGTGGCAACGTATGCACCCGCTACAGCAACTGCGTACCCTGCCAGAACTACAGGACTACCTTCCGCGTAGGCGGGTACAATTGTCTGGCTACACCTAAGACAGGCGATGTGTCCGTAATAGGCATGGCGCTGATATCCCTCGCGGGCGCCGGCGCTGCCATAATGGGTAAGAAGCGCAAATAAAAACAGGCGACTTTAAAGGCTCGTCCTAAAAGGATGGGCCTTTTTCTTGTTGCCATATGCCGGCAAATAATGTATAATAAATTGGTTTATAATAAGAGAGTATGAAAAGGAGCATGAACATGCAAGGCAAGACATTCACAATGGAGCTCGCTGGAAAGACCCTTACCATCGAAACCGGTAAGTACTGCGAGCAGGCAGGCGGGAGCGCATTCGTCCGCATGGGCGACGCCGTGGTTATGGTCAATGCAACGGTGGCCAAGCAGCCCCGGGACGGCGTAGATTTCCTTCCCCTGTCCATCGAATTCGAAGAAAAGATGTACTCCGTGGGCAAGATACCCGGCGGTTACATAAAGCGCGAGGGCCGTCCCTCTGAAAAGGCCATACTGTGCAGCCGCCTTATCGACCGTCCCCTCCGTCCCCTGTTTCCCAAGGGCTTTTACAACGACATTCAGGTAATAGCTACCGTACTGTCAATGGATCCCGACGTCCAGCCCGAGATACTGGGCATGATAGGCTCTTCCGCGGCTCTGGCCATGAGCGAAGCCCCCTTTGCAGGCCCTACCGGCGCTGTGGCGGTCGGCATGGTAGACGGCAGGTATATCATCAATCCCACCCTGGAGGAGAGGCATAAGAGCAAGCTGAACCTTACAGTTGCAGGTACCAAGGACGCTGTCATGATGGTGGAGGCCGGCGCAAATGAGCTTTCCGAGAAGGAAATGCTTGACGCCATACTGACGGCTCACGAGGAAGTAAAGAAGATAGTGGCCTTTATCGAGGGCATAGCGGCGGAGTGCGGCAAGCCCAAGATGGAAGTCAACATATATCATCCCGACGAAGCCTTCACTGAGCTGGTACGCGAGTACGCAAGAGACAAGGTGGAGTGGCAGCTTGACACCTTTGAGCGCAAGGTACGCGAGGAGCGCAGCGAGCAGGTAAAGCAGGAGGTCATCGAGCACTTCGCAGAGGAATATCCCGATTCCGCCGGCGATATAGACATGATACTCTACAACCTTACTAAGGAAATCGTAAGGGATAAGATAATCAACCGCAAGATCCGCCCCGACGGACGCGCACAGGACGAGATCCGCCCCATCTGGAGCGAGGTGGGCATACTGCCCCGCGTACACGGCAGCGGCGTATTCACCCGGGGTCAGACTCAGGTAATGACCATAGCCACCCTTGCGCCCCTTTCCGAGGGACAGGAGCTGGACGGCATTGATGAAGTCACCTTCAAGCGTTACATGCATCAGTACAACATGCCTCCCTACAGCGTGGGCGAAGTACGCCGTGTCGGCAGCCCCGGCAGGCGTGAGATAGGCCACGGCGCACTGGCTGAGCGCGCTCTGGTACCCATGCTCCCCTCCGAGGAGGAATTCCCCTATGCCATGCGCCTGGTCTCCGAGGTAATAAGCTCCAACGGTTCCACCTCACAGGCCTCAATCTGCGCCAGCACTCTTGCGCTTATGGACGCTGGCGTCCCCATAAAGAAGCCCGTAGCAGGCGTTGCGATGGGTCTCATCAAGGACGATTCCACCGGCAATATCGCCGTATTGACCGACATACAGGGCCTTGAGGACTTCCTCGGCGATATGGACTTTAAGGTAGCCGGTACCCGCGAGGGCATCACCGCCATTCAGATGGATATAAAAATCAAGGGCATAGATGAGCAGATACTTACCCGCGCCCTTGAGCAGGCACGCAGGGGCCGTCTGTTCATACTGGACAAGATGGCAGAGACCATCAAGGAGCCCAGGGCAGACCTGTCCCCCTATGCTCCTCGCATCATGCAGTTCAGCATACACCCCGATAAGATACGCGAGGTAATCGGATCCGGCGGAAAGACCATCAACGGCATAATCGCAGCGACCGGCGTAAAGATCGACCTTGAGGACGACGGACGTGTATTCATCGCTTCCCCCGATGCTGAAGCCGCAGCTGCCGCCAAGCGCATGATAGACGATATCTGCCGCGATATAGAAGTCGGCGGCGTGTTCCTGGGCAAGGTAGTGAACATACTGCCCATAGGCGCACAGGTAGAACTCAAGCCTGGTAAGAAGGGTCTGGTGCACATCAGCCGCCTGGCAAATCACAGGGTAGAGAAGGTTGAGGACGAGGTTCAGATAGGAGACGAGATACTGGTACGAGTCATAGCGATCAAGCCCGATGGCAAGATCGACCTTACCCGCAAGGAGCTCCTGCCCGACGCGAAGAAATAATAAAACAGCTTGTGTGTGCGGGCGGATATTATTCCGCCCGCATGTTGATTTTTAAGGCGTATGTTCTTAAACTGCCTGTACCCTCATAGATTGTCTACATGGGGGGTACGGGGCATATGCGCAGAAAACTCAGCTTTTTAAGCGGATTGTTGACAAATATTTTCCTTGCGGCGTTGATAATAGCGATGTATCATGCTACACAGCCAGGCGGCGTGCTGCCGGTTTCGGCGCCTCAGTATCGTGGCAGCGGCGAAAGGGCTGCATTGCAGTTCGCGGTGAGCTGGAATGCGGCAGCCATACCGGATATATTGGATATACTAAAAGATAAAAGCGTCAGGACTACGTTTGCCGTAAGCGGAGAATGGGCTGAAAACAATCCCGCGCTGCTTATGCGCATGGCCGCAGAAGGCCACGAGATAGCCTCCATGGGGTATTATCCCGACATGGATGGCAGAATAGGCTGGACCGTAAAAGACGTGAGGAGGGCCAACGAGGCGGTAAAGAAGATATGCGGCGCAGAGCCTGCGATATACTACGAAGGCTCGCGCAATACCGTAACGTCTACGCTGGCAGCAAAAAAACTGAAATTAACAGCGGTATCCTCGACGATAGACCTGCTGACGGCCAAGGGCACTGCCGCGGACATACTTTCCCGCCTGCCTGAAAAGCCTATTGAGGGAAGCATAATATTGCTTCGGCCTACGGCGGCCTGTAAGGAGGCGCTGGGCGGCATAATAAATGCGATAGAAGAGAAAGGAATTGGGCTTACATGCACAGGCGATGTGCTGGGCCTATCGGAATAGGGCAAAAGGTGATAGTAAGAGAAACGCTTCCAAACGGTGTAAAGCTCATAGCTCAGGAGATGACCGGATTCCGCTCGGTATCCATGGCGGTATGGATACAGGCCGGTTCGGTGTATGAAACAGGCGCCGAATCCGGCATATCCCACTTTATAGAGCACATGGTGTTCAAGGGGACAGAAAGCCGCAGTGCATCTGACATAGCGGCGGAGATGGACGCGGTGGGCGGCAGCATAAACGCGTACACCGCCAAGGAATGCACCTGCTTTTATGCTAAGGTGCTGGGTGAAAACATCGACCTTGCGGCGGACATGCTAAGCGACATAGCCTGCCGCCCAAGCCTTGACCCTGCGGATATCGAAAGGGAAAAGGGCGTCGTGTGCGAGGAGATACTCATGCTGGAGGATGATCCGGAGGATCTTGCCCACGAAACGCTGAGCGCCGTAATATACGGCGACAGCCCTCTTGCAAGGCCAATACTGGGCACACAGGACACAGTACGGGCATTTACGAGAGACGATATACTTTCATATATGGACAAGCGGTACATACCACAGAACATGGTGGTATCCTGTGCGGGCAACTTTAAGATGGAGGAGCTGCGAGCCGCGGTGAATAAGCGCTTTGACAGGCGGGGCCGGGGCGACAGCTACGTACCCCCAAAGAACCAGCTCATAAAGGAAAAACGCTTCAGGGCGGTGGAAAAGGACATAGAGCAGGTGCATATATGCCTGGGCTTCCCCGGATTCCCAGGGGATACCGAGGAGCAGTTTGCGCTGCTGGTGCTCAATAACGCCCTTGGGGGAAGCATGAGCTCAAGGCTGTTCCAGAAGATACGCGAGGAACACGGGATGGCATACTCCGTGTACTCATACCCCACGAGCTATTCCGATACCGGCTATTTCACCCTCTATGCCGGCACCGGGGAAAAGCAGGCCGCCAAGGTGGTGGAGCTTATGCTCAGGGAGATAGATTCCGTCAAGAAGGACGGCATAACCAAAGAAGAATTCGCCCGCAGCAAGCAGCAGCTGAAAGGCAACTATCTCTTAGGCCTTGAGAGCACTGCTTCCCGCAGCAGCTCTTTGGGACGCGGCGAGCTGAGAGGAAGGATATACACCGATGAGGAACTTATTCGCCGTATTGAGGGCGTTACCATGGAAAGCGTCCAAGACATCATTCCAAGAGTACTGGACACAGAAAGAATGGCGGGAGCATTCGTTGGCAGGGTAAACAAGAGGGAAACCGAAGTAAAGAGGATATTCGAGACGGCGTAAGCCGCATATAAAAGGAGCGCAGATGGCGAGGAGAAGAAAAGTAAGGTTCAGCGGAAGGTTTTACCTTACCATGCTGGTGCTGCTGGGCATAGTGGTGGCTCTGGTGCTGATAATACCCAGCGGCGGGGGCGGTACGCTCAGAAACGCCACTATGGAGGCAAAGCTGATGCCGGAGACCGTAATAATACGCAATGAGAGCACCGTAGCGGTGGACAAGTTCGATATGGTGGATCATCTCGTGGACGAGGGCGCCAGCGTAAATGCCGAGGTGCCTGTGGCGACGGTGTACAAATGGGGATACAGCAGCGAGCTTGCCCAGTCCCTCGTTACAATACAGCAGAAGATATACGAAAAGCAGCTTTCGATATTGGACGGAATAGAGTCCACCGAGCTTACCTCGGTAAACGGTCAGATAGCCGAGCTTAAAAGCAAGATAGTCTCCAACGTCTCAGAGGGCGGCGATGATGATCTGCTTGAGCTTGAGCGCAGCATGAAGGAGCTGCTGAACCAGCGTACCGTATACCTGAAAAATTCCGTACAGGCGGATGTTGAACTGAATTCCCTCTATTCCGAGGAAACGGCGAAGCTGGCCCAGATAGCCGAGTACACCAGCACCGTGAACGCCAAGATGACCGGTCTCGTGAGCTTTTATTTCGATGGCTATGAGCTGGTGCTCAACGGGGAAAAGCTGGACGTGGTAAGCGCAGACGTCATAAAGAAGATAATCAACGGCGAAAGCGGCGTCAACGCCGCCACAAGCGAAAGCCTTCTGTTCAGGCTGGTAGATCCAAACAAATGGTACGCCGCATTCATAACCTCACCCTCAGATGGAGCCAGCCTTATGGGGGGGCAGACATATACCGTGACCTTCGAGGGCATGAATGACGTAACATACACGGCTACCGCCCTGGAGCCTGTGGTGTGTGACGGCGGCATAGTCAATATGCTGGAGTTTACCGAAAACATAGGCGAGCTGCTCAGCATCCGCGTGATCAAAGCTACGGTGACGGCCCAACTTGCCGGCCTTGAGATGAATGCCGCTGCGGTAAAATCCAAAAACGGCGAGAGCTACATAACCACAAGCACCGGCGATGTGCCTGTGACGGTGATAGCCCTAAACGGCGACAAGGCGCTGATAACGGGCGATGGCCTCGTAGAAGGCATGAGGTATAAAAAGTAGCGGTATAAGCGGCAAAGACCGAAAGGACGGTGGCGTATTTTGAGCATAAGGGACAATTACCTGACGGTGATGGAAAACATCGCGTCCGCCTGCGCTCAGTGTGGGCGAGGCGAAGGCGAAGTGAAACTCATAACCGTTACCAAATTTGTAGATACGGGGCGCATAGCCGAGGCGGTCGCCGCGGGCGCGCGCCATGTGGGCGAAAACAGGGCGCAGGAGTTCAGGGACAAGCTGGATTTTTTCAAAGAAAACGGCCTTGACGCTCATTTGATTGGACAATTGCAGACCAATAAGGTAAAATATGTAATAGGCAATGCAAGCCTTATACAGTCTGTGGACAGGCTGGAGCTTGCCAAAGAGATAGGCCGCCTTGCGGTAAAGGCGGGCATAACCCAGGATGTGCTTGCCGAGGTGAATATCGGCGGCGAGGCTCAGAAGGGCGGAATAGCTCCGGACGAGCTGAAGGACTTAATTTCGATAATTTCTGAGCTGCCCGGCATAAAGGTGAAGGGACTCATGTGCGTGCCCCCTGCTGTGGGAGAGGAGGAGGCGCGAAGGTACTTTGCCTCTATGAGAAGGCTATTTGAGGATATCGCATCGGCGGGTATTCCCGGCGTGGATATGCGGGAGCTTTCAATGGGCATGAGCGGGGATTATAAATCGGCCATAAAGGAAGGCGCTACCATGGTACGGGTGGGAACGGCCATATTCGGCGCAAGACCGGCGGCTGTGGCAAGGGCGTAGAGACAGAGAGCCCCGAGCCTGACAATTACCACAGTGTTTTTCTCCAAGCGCCAATTAAACAATCTATTTTATTTAATTGAATGGAGGACAACATGGCAGGAATTCTTAACAAACTGATGGACTTTATCGGCATCGAGGATGTGGACGATGAAGGGTACAACGAAGATTACTTCAACGATGAGCAGCAGTCTATGGCTGAGGACAACGTAGTCAGCCTCGGCAACCGCGGCAGGAGAAAGACCGCCGCCGGCAATAACGTGGTAAGCCTTCCCACGGCGGCGCCCATGAAGATGGTGGTGTATCATCCCGTAAGCTATGAGGATACCCAGAACATCATCGACAACCTTAAGAGCCGCAAACCCGTTATCGTCAATATGGAAGAGCTTGAGATCGACTGCGCACAGCGCATACTGGACTTCATGGCGGGCGCTATCTATGCACTCGATGGAACCATCTACAAGATCTCCCGCGGTATATTCGTCGTAGCTCCCACCAACTATGACGTTATCGGCAACGATGACCGTACCGACGTTGACGTGATCTGATAAAGGCTCCCATTTCAGACTGTGCGGGGGTTATCCCCGCACAGGGCTGCAATTGCAAAACTCAGAGGTAGCATGAAGAAGAGCGATATAATAGAAAAGCAATTCAACAGAGCCTTTTGGGGCTACGATATAGTCGAGGTGGACCAGTTCCTCGACGAGATAGTTAAAGAGCTGGAGCACATGGAGCAGGAGAACAAGCTCCTTGAACTGCGCAACCAGATGCTTCTCGACCGCATGGCGCGGGACGGAGTATCCCTTAGCGAGGAAGATAAAAAGTAACAAAAAAAGCACAACTACGAATAAACGGCCGGCGCTGTCCGGCTTTTTGTATGTTAATTTTTAAGCCCCCTGCCAATACTAAAAGGACCATGCAAAACACAGGGAGGCTACAATGCTGCCAAACAGGACATATAACGAATTAAACGAGAGCTGCTTTTCACAGACCGAGCTAAGCGAGGAGGCGAAGCTTCGTGCGGGCCTTTCCGCCAGAAAAAACAGGCGAAGCTCGCTTCAGCTCACCGCCGACAGGAAGGCGCTTATTGCCATATACAAAAAAATGCAGGAAAGGGAGGAGCAATGGGGCGCCCTCGAAGCATTGTTCCGCGATTTTTATATAGTTGAGCGAGTATTGAACGACTGCGATGAAAGGCCCAAGCGCCTGCCGGTGCTGCTGCACGGCAGCCATGCCGGACTGCCGCGGATATACGATATAGCCGCCTGCATGGCCGGCAGACGGGACGGACGTATAGACGAGGCCACGGTATACGCCTTCATGGAGGCGTATCAGAGCGTAACGCCGCTGACGATGGCAGAGGTGGCGGAGCTGCCCAACATGCTCAATGCGGCGCTGGTAAAGCTGCTTACGCTGGAATGCGAAAGAGCCTTAGAGGCGGAGAATTCCATGGAAACAGCAAAAAGCGCGGCTGCCCAGCTGGAGAGGATAAAGGAACGGGCGCGGCGGGAGGCGATTATAGACAGGCTGAGTCTCGGAGAGGATCCGGTGCTGTGCGAATGCCTGTATGGCATGATGAAGGAGCACGACGAAGGGATAGCGGAGCTGATAAACGCAAAGCTGCAGCTGGAGGATAAGAGCATAGACGGGCTTTGCGCCAAGGCGACGGCGATGCGGCGGCGCAGCACTCAGCGGGCGGATAACGTCATAAGGAGCCTCAGATGCATAGGCGGTATGGAATGGAATAAAGCCTTTGAGGATCTGAGCGTTACCGACAGGGAGCTAAGACGGGATCCGGTATACGGCAAGATGGACGGACGCAGCAGAAGCTACTACCGCGCCTCTGTGGAAAGGCTTTCGATGCGGCTGGGGGCTGCGGAGCAGGTTATAGCCCGGCAGGCAGTGCGCCTTGCCCAGAGCGGAGAAGGAAAAGAGGGTCAGGCGGGTTGGTATCTGTTTATGGAAGGCAGGGAACGGCTTTATAACGTACTCAGGCCAGACCTGCGCTTCAAGAAAAGCAGCGAGGACAAAAAGCTCTGGAAATTCGAGATTTTCAATATAACCCTTGCCCTGCTCCTCGTATGGCTTGGAGCAACGGCGGGCATAGCGCCGCTGATACTGGCCATTATTCCCGCGTGGACTGTGGCATCGGGCATAAGCGTAAGGCTGTGGCTGAGGTTCAGCCCGCGCCGGGTGATACCCAGGATTGCGGAGAAGAACCTTACCGGCGGCAATAAGACCCTTATAGTGATACCTGCGCTTGTGACAGACGAAAAGGGCCTGAGGGCAGTATTTGAGCACATTGAGAACCATTATCTCGCCACCAGACTCAAGGGCTGCTATTATGCCGTACTGGGGGATTTTAAGGACGGCCCAAAGGAACGCGAACAGGGTGAGGGCGGGCTTTTGCGAATGGAAAGGGAGCTTACGGCGCAGCTGAATAAAAAGTACCTTTCAGGGGATGGAGAACCGCTGTTTTACTGCCTGCACAGGCAACGCAGTTTTGCCCCGGCAGATGGCATATATATGGGCCGGGAGCGCAAGCGGGGAGCCATATGCGACCTTGCCAAGCTTATATGTGAAGGGGACAAGGAGCCTTTCTGCCTTATTACAAATGAACTGCCGGAGGGTATAGAATACTGCATAACGCTGGACAGCGATACCATACTTCCCCCCGGAGCCGCAGCAGAGCTGATAGGCTGCATGGAGCACCCCCTGAACGCTCCGGAGATATTCGGCGGAACGGTGCGCCGGGGCTACGGAATGATAGCGCCGCGCATGGCATCTACATCGAAGGGCGCAGCAAAGAGCTTTTTTGCGAGGATAATATCGGGCTCTACCGGTGTGGACGGCTATTTTCCTACAGCGCCTGAATTCTATCAGGACGTGTTCGGCCGCGGTTCCTTCGGTGGCAAGGGAATATTCCACATACGGACATTCATGGATACCGCCATGCGGTGGATACCCGAAAACACCGTGCTGAGCCACGATATGCTGGAGGGCTGTTTCTGCGGCTGCGGTTACGCAGGGGATATCGCGCTATACGACAGCGAGCCTGACTCCTTCATAGCGTGGTGGAAGCGGCAGCACAGGTGGCTCAGGGGCGACTGGCAGCTGCTGCCCTTTTTAAAGGACTGGGTAAAGGACGCGGAAGGGGTGAAACGGGATAACCCTTTAAGCTGGCTTTCCAAGCGCAAGATACTTGATAACCTGAGAAGGTGCATGCTGCCTGCCAGCGTGCTGTATGCGGTGCTGCTAATGCCGTATACCGGCGGGGGCTGGCATATAGCGCTGGCTCTTTTCGCCCTCTGCGACGGCTTCTTTACGGAGCTTATAACGCTGCCGTTTCGGGCGGCGTTTACCCGCAATGCCGATCCTTTGGGAATGGCGGCTGACATGCTGCTGCCGGCCGCGCGGGCGGGGCTGGACATAATGGCGCTGCCATACGCCTCAGCGCGATCGGCGGACGCCCAGAGGCGTACACTTTACAGAATGCTGGTGTCCCACAGGCATATGCTGGAATGGCAGACCGCAGCTCAGACCGGCTCAAGGCCAAAGGGAGTAAACGGCTACTATGGCGCGCTGTACATATGCCCTGTTATGGGCATAGTCATGGCCGCGGGTGCAATACTGGGCAAAACGCCGGCCATCGCGGCGCTTTTTGCCGCGCTGTGGTTAGCTATGCCGGCGACGATATGGGCGCTGGACAGGAGGCTCCCCAAGGAGAAACCAAGACCTGACGAAAGAGAACTGCTTGAGGATATTGCGGAAAGGACCTGGGCGTTTTTTGAGACATTTGCCGGAGAGGGCAGGGGATATATACCCCCGGATAACTTTCAGCAGGAGCCGGAAAAACGCCCCGCAGTAAATACGTCGCCCACAAATATAGGCATGGCAATGGCGGCGGCGGTGTCCGCGGCGGAGCTGGGGCTTATTACGGCTGATGAACTGGAAAAGAGGCTGTCCGGCACAATGGATACTGTGGATAAAATGCAGAAGTGGCACGGGCACCTCTACAACTGGTACAGAACTGATACGCTGGAGGTGATGCGTCCGCGGTATGTTTCTACCGTGGACAGCGGCAACTTCTGCGCCTGTCTTATTACAGGCTCAATGGCCCTTAAGAAATACGGCCGTGAGGATACGGCGGCGCGCCTTGAACGGGCGGCAAGGGAAACGGACTTTTCGGCGCTTTACGATGCGGAGCGGAAGCTTTTCAGGATAGGATACGATGGCGATGCCTGCGAGCTGTCAAATTCGTGGTATGACCTTCTTGCCTCGGAAGCGCGCCTGACGAGCCTTATAGCGGTGGCTCTCGGCAGCGTAAAGCCGGAGCACTGGTTCAAGCTCGGCCGTCAGATGGCGCCGGTGCTGGGCGGTACTCTGGTATCCTGGAGCGGCACGATGTTCGAGTACCTTATGCCGGTGCTGTTTACTGGGGCGGTACCCGATACGCTGCTTTACAACAGCTGCCTGAACGCCGTAAAGGCGCAGAAACGGCAGCGCTATGGCGGCGTATGGGGTATATCCGAATCAGGCTACTATGCATTTGACCGCAACATGTACTATCAGTACCGTGCCTTCGGCTTGCAGCGGCTCAGCCTTATGAGCTGCCGGGAGCGCAGCAGGGTAATATCGCCGTATTCGACGATGCTCGCCCTGGCCTTTGATCCCAGGGGCGCATGCGAAAACATAAGGCGGCTTACAGGGGAGGGCGGATTGGGCCCATACGGCATGTACGAGGCGCTGGACTATACCGAGGGCCGGCCGGATCAGAAAAAGGACCATGCCGTAGTGCAAAGCTTTATGGCGCACCATCAGGGCATGAGCATGTGCGCCATAGCAAACGCGCTGTGCGATGGGGCGATAGAGAAGTACTTTATGTCATACCCTGCAATGCGCGCGTTTGAAATACTTACAGAGGAACGCGCTCCGGCCAGGGGCATACGCATAAAACCGCTGCATTCGGCTGAAAGCAGGGTGCAGAGGAACGGTGCGCGAAAGGAGGCGCGGCCGCGTATAATACGCGAAAGGTACAGTATACCCGAATGCCAGCTGCTGACCAATGGCAGCTATACGCTGTTCGTGACCGAAGACGGAGACGGCTTTTCAAAGTGCGGCGATATAATGCTTACGCGCTGGCGGCCTGACCATATACGCGGCCGGAATGGCGTACGGCTGGTGGTGCGGAACGGAAGCGATGCATGGGATGTTGCAAGGGGCGCCGAAGCCGTGTTTTACCCGTACAGGGCGGAATTCAATAACGCCCGCGATGGCATATCCTGCCGGATGGAGATATGCGCGGCAGTCGGGCAGAACGGCGAGGTGCGGCGCATCACCGTAAAAAACACCGGCACAGAGGAAAAACATATAGAACTGGGGGCGTTCTTTGACGTGTGCCTGAGCTCGCAGGCGGCGGATACGGCTCACCCATCCTTCAACAGGCTGAAGGTGGATGCCCACACGAGAGACGGCGCGCTGCTGTTTGAAAAGCGGGGAAAGGACGCGGGCTGGCTGTACGGCAGGCTGATATCAAAGGGACAGGTGAATTACTGTGCGGACAGGTTAAAGGCGCTGGGGAGGCTGAAAACACCGGAGCAGGCCATGATGCAGCCAATGCTGCAAACAGAAAACGCCGAATGTCCGGTGTTGCCGTATTTCGGGGCGCGGAGCGAGGTGACGGTAGCTCCCGGCGAGGGACAGGAGCTGTGGTTTATCATGGGTTATGCCGAGAGCGAGGAGCGGGCGTTGGAGGACTGCCGCGAGCTTCAGGGGCGGCTCAACGATTGCTTCGCCATGAGCGAGGCGCAGACTGACGGGCTGCTGAGGGAGACGGCTACGGAATACGGGAAGGCGGAGCTCTTTGAAAGGATCGCGGCAAGGCTGCTGCTGGAGATACCCATAAAGTACGGCGCCGTTGGGCCCGGGGGGGCGGAAACACTGTGGAAGCACGGTATATCCGGCGACAGACCTGTGCTGCTGGTAGAAATACAGCGCATTACTGAGCTAAGGCTGCTGCGCTCCCTTATGGAGTTTTCGAAATACATGGCAAAAAGGCTGCTGCCCGTGGACATTATCGCGGTGGGCTGCTACCCGAACGAATATCGGAACGAGCTGCGGGAGCGTATGGCGTCCATAATGGCAGAGGAGATAGGCTGCGGCAGGGCGCACCTTATCAACGGCTTTGAGCTGAAGGAGGGCGAGAAGGCGGCGCTGCGCTGCGCCGCTATGGTGGAAATAAAGGCGGACGTGAGCCTGAACAGGCAGTTTGCCCCCTCTGCCAGGAGGGAGGCGGAGCTGCGAAGCTATAACGGCTATAAGCATGGCTGCATAGACATAGGGCGGCCGGAGCTGAGCTTCGATAACGGCCTCGGGGGCTTTGATAAAAACGGAGAGTACGTCATCACCCTTGAGGCGGGGCAAAGCCTGCCTATGCCCTGGTGCAACGTGATAGCCAACGATACCTTCGGCTGCATAGTTACGGAACGGGGCGGCGGGCATACATGGCGGGGAAACAGCCGGGAGCATAAGCTCACCCCGTGGTACGATTCCCCCGCCGATGATATGCAGGGGGAGTTCATCCTGATAACCGATACGGTAAGCGGCGAGACGTTTTCGCCCTTTGCGAGCCTTATGCAGGGGCGGCGCATAATACGGCACGGCTACGGTTATTCGGAGTTTTTGTCAGGAGACTGCGGGCTTAAAACCAAGCTTACGGTGTTCGTCCATAAGCGGTTCAACGTAAAATACTCGGTGCTGAGTATAGCCAATCCCGGCAGCTCAAGGCGGGAGCTGAGTATAATGTACGGAGTGGAGTGGGCGCTGGGGCCGGTTCAGAGGAGGCATGGGATACACGCATACCCGATGGAATCCGGCGTATGCGCAAGGAACCTGATGGATAAGGACAACGACGAGACGGCGTACATTGCCATCGTAAATGGTGAAGCCGAAAAGTGCTCTGACAGGGAGATTATATTCCGCCGGGGCTGGGACGCCGATGCACTGACTGGCGATAGCAGCCGGAGCGGAGCATCCGCCCTGCGCAGCGAGGTGAACGTTGCCCCCGGGGAGGAGATACGGCTGGTGTTCGCGCTGGGCGAAGGCGGCGAGGACGAGATACGGCAATGCTTGAATGAGGACACGGACGCAGCCCTTGATAATGTCAGGACGCTGTGGAAGCGGAGGCTCAATGGCGTTGAGATACACACCCCGGATGCAGCCATGGACGCCATGATGAACGGGCGGCTGCTGTATCAGGCCTTTGCCGCAAGGGTGCTGGCTAAATGCGGCTACTATCAGTGCGGCGGCGCGGTGGGCTTCAGGGATCAGCTTCAGGATATGCTTGCCGTGATGCACACTGAACTCGAACGGGCAAGGCGGCACATACTGCTCTGCGCCTCAAAGCAGTTCATAGAGGGGGACGTGCTGCATTGGTGGCATTGGCCGAGCCGGGGCGTGCGCACCCGCATAACCGATGACAGGCTGTTCCTGCCCTATGTATTGTGGGAGTACGTTCACCTGACGGGCGATCAAAGCATACTCACCGAGCAGGTGAGCTACCTTGAAGGCAGGGAGATACCCGGCGGGGTCAGAGACGTATACGACGACTTTGCGGATTCATCATACACGGAGACATTGTATCAGCACTGCGTAAGGGCGGTGGAGAGCATAGGCTTCGGCAGCTATGGATTGCCCCTTATGGGCGGCGGCGACTGGAACGACGGCATGGACGAGGTGGGGCACGACGGCGGCGAAAGCGTATGGCTGGGCTGGTTCCTGCTGGACGTACTGGACAAAATGTGCGTCTTGGCCGAAATTTGCCGCAAGAAAGCGGACGGTAAGCGCTTTGCAGAAAAGGCCAGAAAGCTCCGCCACTGCGTAGAGCAGGCGGGATGGGACGGCGCGTGGTACAGGCGGGCGTATTACGGCAGCGGCGAACCGCTTGGCGCAAAGGGGAACGTTGCCTGCGAGATAGACTGCATATCCCAGGCCTGGGCGGCAATATGCGGCGGTGAACATGCCGACGAGGCGGTGAACTCAATGCTCAGCATGCTTTACGACGATCAGGAGGGCATGATAAAGCTGCTCACGCCGCCATTTACAGGGCAAAGCTGGCAGCGTCCCGGGTATATCGAGGATTACATTCCCGGAGTGAGGGAAAACGGAGGACAGTACACCCACGGCGCCGTATGGGCAGTGCAGGCCTGCTGCAAGCTGGACATGGGAGAGAAGGCTCTCGCGCTGTTCGATGCGCTGAATCCCATAAACCACGCGCTCACACGCGCACAGGCGGCAAAATACAAGGGGGAGCCATATGCCGTGGCGGGGGACGTGTATTCCGGACTAAATGCCGGACGGGTGGGCTGGACGTGGTATACGGGGGCCGCAGCGTGGCTGTATAAGATATGCCTTGAGGATATGCTGGGCATACGGAGGGAGAAGGATGCGCTGCGCATAGCGCCTACGGTGCCATTTGAGGAGTACACTGTGAAATACAGATACGGCGAAGCAGTATACATACTGCACCTGAGCGGAAAAAGCCGGGGCACGGTAAAGCTGGAAGACGATAAAATGGCGCACGAGATCACACTGTAATGATAAAGAGAAATGCCGCAGTCCAAATGGGCTGCGGCATTTCAGTCTGTCAAAAAACCCCAGGGTTGATAAGGGGCCGCAGCCCCTTATGTTTA
>ENA-OUQF01000331-OUQF01000331.1-human-gut-metagenome-genome-assembly--contig:-NODE-331-length-38538-cov-12.494322_pt1 | contig 38538 bp, 36 predicted proteins | sample MGYA00237947_ERZ548826 | MGnify/ENA primary metagenome ERZ548826 (study PRJEB26490, sample SAMN05194701) | human gut metagenome | biome: terrestrial biome; feature: human-associated habitat; material... | reverse complement strand
TGGACAGGATTATGCAGGCCACCGGCAGGAGGAACATTGGCAGGTACCGGTTGGCTGCGATGCGCAGTTGACGCCAATTACATAGGCAGTACATGGCGAACAGCGCCGGACTGATTGGCGACCAGAACGGCGCGTACAGACCGAGCGTAGTGCCGTCCACCGGAAGGAAGGCGATGGCCAGCAGCAGCCAGATGACGTTGCGTTCCTGCGTGGTCAGAAATCGCAGCATTGGGCGATAGGAAACGGCGTGCCCTGCCGATTGTCTGCCGCTCGCTTGCGCCTGTGCAGCGGCATCATCAATTGCGACGCCAGCCTTGGCCTTGACAGCCACTTCGCATTCACTATTGTTCGGTCGAGTCACACGCGCCCCTTTCCACAACCAACCCTACTCGACATTGCACTATATGCACCCATCGATTTCACCGCGCAACGGATGATATTGCTACAACGATTCACGGCTTCAAATGTTCATTCGCACAATAACAGAACACCAAATATCATAAAAAAACAACACGCTTAATGTTATCTTTTTTAAACCGCCTAATACTTGCCGTAAACCCAGCTATGACAACGATTCACAAAATCACAGTACACAAAAAGTTCATTTTTCAACCATTTCACCTTCTATATGCGTGGTAGCATCAATAGCGAACACAGCAAGCGTTCACCCCATACAACACAAACCAGTCATACATAATGTTCATTTGCGACTACAAACGAACATGCATAATGCACATTATGTGCGGCTCATAGAAAGGCATTATCCATGGCAAACGAGAAAACCGTCATCACCGTGAATCTCGACATGTTCGACAAGGACGCCGACGCCAAAACAGCCGAAGCCAACAAGGTGGCGAAAAACCTGGGCATCAGCGATGAAGCATTCGCTAAGGTAGAGGATTTCAAGCAGGAACTCACCGATCATGACGCTTGGGATCTGCCGTTCATGGGCTATGTGAACGAGGACGGCTACGGATACGCCTACGTGCCGGACGCGGCCATCACCATGCATCCGTATTGGGACGCCCTCAAGGAGTTCATGAATCTGCCGGATGACGTGCAGACCGCATTCGCCGTCCGCATGCTGTTCATCCACCGCCCCGTCGACCGCTACGGCGCCGACATGTTCCTGCATTACCACCGCGGATTCACCGTCAACTTCATTGGAGAAGGCGCCAACAAATACTGATCGATTCAACTACTGATCACTTCAGCTCAAGCCGGCAGCAGCAAGGGCGCCGTCCGCCGGCTTTCCGAACTCCCTGAAATCCCAAGCAACCCCGTAGCGCATTTGATTGGCGATACCTTGGATCCGCACCGTTTTGAATACTCAGCTGTGCCGACTACACGCGTCCCCTTGTTGCCGGAGAGACATGGTTATATGGCTCAATTCTCGTTTGCGCCGGTCGCCGATTCTGGCGACGGTGCTGGGCTATTGGCAATGAGCAAATGCAAATTCGATCCCCTGTGCAGGGAGGCAGTTCCGCTGCCTATGCGTTGCCAGGTTTCCCGGTAGTCCCCGTCAATTGCCACGTTTGTGCTTGCAATGAATTTCTTGAATTCGTCGATGTGCGTCGCGTATCGGCGACGGAATTGTTGAGCCAGTCGCACCTTCTTATTATCCGAGAGTTCTTCAGATACGTTGTGTAGCGCATGTTCCATGTTTCGAGAGAAGAAATACACGGAGTACGGTATGCCGGTTCCTTGATATGTAATTGTGGAGATACCAGCGAGTTCCCTCATCGCACGTTTTTTTCGAGCGTTACGTTCACGCAGCACATCGACATTCCCAGCGCAGATCCCATCTTCGCCATAATGGATTTCACCGTCGTCTGATCCCCTCACGCATTCATCCGGGATGAAGGCACCGTCGGTGTCGCCGATCTGAACAATCCGAGCGATATCCTTCCAACGGTATCCGTTGAGTTTCAGGGATTGGAGTACGAGGCCACGAACACGCTCTCTAGGATTCGATCTGCGTTCGGTCGTGATATCACCATGCACGATCTCGAATTTGATCTGGCTAGTTGAGAAGATACGGCTGAGAATCTGGGCGAGGGCTGTTTCCTCGGTGGGGCCTTCCACGATGAATATCATCACCTGTTTGGCAGTCGCCATAGCTCAGTCCTCCTCAGGGAACCCGGCATCGTAGAAGGCGCCGTCGATGTCGAAGGAATTCGTCGGCTCATATACGGTTTCCGGTTGCCCACCAAGATTGATTGCGCGTAGATACTGATTACGGAGATTATTTTTTTCTCTGCTTCCGCGGAATTTGATGTATCGATTATCTGGATTCGTCGTCGTGAAATAAAGCGAACCTTTGTCCAGAATCTCCAATGGACGAAGATTATGCGCGGTAAAAATCAGCTGACCGCGCCCATGCTCTTTCAGCACCTGCAGAAGTTCTCCTAGCAGGAACTCGAAAATGCCTGAATCAAGCTCATCCACGGCAACGCAAGCACTTGGCTTCGCATAGACGTCAATCAGCAGCATCAAAATAGATACAAGTTTTTTGATTCCCTCGGATTCGCATCGCAGCGGCAATGCGATTCCGTCGCGCACGCATGTGATTTGCACACGTTCGACAGGCTTGCCATCATCTCCCAGGCTCTGACCGAACCTATGCAGGCTTAAGGAGAGTCCCGGGACCAGCGCCGTCAGAACAGGGTTCATCTTCTTCAGCGTGCTGTTCAGTGCATCGAGTTGCCTTGGCTTCAGATCATTGGCTTCCAGCAGGTTCACATCGAACGAAGCATCGGCAAAAACCCCGTATTCGCCTTCATGAGTTGACATCTTCAGATGATTCATTATCGAAATCGCGTATCGGGTGGTATCAACGATTGCGAAGTCGGATATTGCAAATATCTTTATGGATGCAATCAATTCGCAAAGCTGACCGATGTTGTCCGTCTTTCCCCGTGTCGCATCACCACCGGACGCATCGTCTTGTTGGCAAACTTTCGAAAGCAACCTAAAGAAATCATTGGAGAAGATCAGCGAACTATGGTTCTTAAGGGCGAGACGTTGCTCCACGACCAGTTCGGTTCGGATTTTCTCATTCGTTGCGAATATGTTTTTCCAAGCTGTTTTGGGCCTGATCTCGTAATCCCACGAATCATCTCCTCCGTTATATGCCATCAAGGTGCGCCTTGACTCCTTGCCACTAAATTTCTTGATGGTAATTTCCTCAGCTGTGATTACAGGCCCCTTATCGGTTTCCGCAATACGCGAACCTGCTTCAGCAATAGCAACGGTATAGGAGAATTCATACACTGCGGACTGAGAATCCTCATCAAATTTAACGCCCTTAACGCATATCCTTGCATCTTCGGCTTTCTCATCGCCGAACTTCTTGGAAACACAATCGGCGGCAGATTGCGAAATGTCACCTCCATAGAAAATATTCTTCAGCACAGCGAGCGCCTGAATCACCGAGGTTTTGCCGGAACCGTTCTGCCCGTAGATTCCAATAATGTCCGAACCGGGAAGGGAACGCTTTGTGCTCCATGAGGAAAGGACAATATTGCCTTTCCTTATGTTCTTAAAGTTCCTAAGCTCAAGTGACGTAAGGCGAACAAGCGACGTAAGGCGAATCATGGCTCTCCTTCCTTTCTTACATATTATTACACGCTAACAATGGAAATTATAAGATTATTCGTAAATTAGTTACGTTTTTAAGAAAAAATTAGATTATTCTCTTCATTTCAGAGGCCTGAACACACCTTCCGCCCTGTCTTCCGATCGGCAAGGATCTATGGTGGTCATAGGCTATCGCGCTATCAGAAAGCTAGGGCATGGCACAGTCCAAATATCTTGCGAAAAATGTTGGGCACGTTCCGTAAGTTGAGTAGCATTCATTCCACTCCCGGTTTTCTGCCGTGATGGTACGGTACACGAGAAACTCAGCAGATCTCAATCCTCGAGACTCTTTTCAGGCTTTATAGGGCTTGAATTTTCAGAGCAAGTGCAACGTCTGCGAATGGTGGACCTCGCAGGACGTCCTGAAGCCATGGCGCTTGCTCGGCCTGTGGTTGATCGCATCATACACCTCACGGACCCGTTCGTCGCCGGCCGCGTCGAAGTCGGTGCCCTTGGGGAAGTACTCGCGGGCCAGGCCGTTGGTGTTCTCGTTGGTGCCGCGCTGCCAGGGATGGTGCGGCAGCGCGAAGTAGAAGACCGCGCCGGTCGCCTCCTCGACCCTCGCGAAGTCGGCGAACTCCTTGCCCCGGCCCAACGTCGCCGTGCGGCTCTCGGGACGCCCCGCCAGCGCGGCCGTCTCCACGTCGGCGACGTCGCGCTTGGTGTGGGTGGCGGCGCGGCCGCCGACGAGCAGGCCGCTCATGCGGTCCACGAGCGTGACCAGGCATGCCCCCCTGCCGACCACGGTGTCGCCATCCCAGTCGCCCAGGCGCGCGCACCGCTCGACCTCGGCCGGACGTTCCGATATGGGCCTGGCCCCGGGGATCCTGCCGCATCTCTCCTCGGGCCCGCCCCTCCGGTGCCGCCGCTTGCCCCTGTGTCGTAGGCGCGCCCTGATGCCCCGTTTGGCGCGCTCCAGCTCGGGCGGGTCGAACCTGCCGTCGTTGACGGTCCTGTAGATGGTCGACACGGACACCGACAGGTCTGGACGTTCGACCCCGATCCTGCCGACGATCTGCTCGGGCGACCAGCGCTCCCGCACGATCAGCCGCGTGACGAGCCCGGCGATCCCCTCGTCGTCGAGGATCCTGGGACGCACGCAGGAGAGCCTGCGCGCCTCGTAGGAGCGTTGCGCGGTCGATGCCCGGTAGCAGCGTCCCGCGCCGACCCGGAACGAGTTCCTGCGCATCTCCCTGCTGATGGTCGACCGGTCCCTGCCCGTCGCCCTTGCGATGTCGGCCTGGCTCCTGCCCTCGTGCCGCATCAGCATGATCTCCTCGCGCTCCGCCAGTGCAGGATGTGCGTACCGGCCCATGCGTCCTCCGATGTCTGGTTGTCTGTCGCAAGCACCATCGTATCGGTGACCCATGGGCCCTTGCCGTTTCCGGCCGTTGCACTTGAAAGAAAATTCATGTATCAAAATGGCGAAGTTACTCGGATACTTTGCGGGACAGCACACCCATTCCCAGCTGTTCTAATTTCAAAAGATTTTGACTCAGCATGGCTTTCGTATACTACTGCCCCAATTGGGCCGGTCTTCCTTCCAGATTGTGATTCTGCATTACCAGCGGTTGAATCAAAGTCGGATTTCTTCGGCCCCTATGGAACTATGCCTCCTGATAAATGCAACGCAACATGGACAAAGATTCTTTCAGCAAAGAAACAAAGAGCTAAAGCACCTGAATCCGCCTAGGAGCGCACTGAAATGGTTCTACCATGTATCGAGCGCATGGAACATGACGCAGGCATAACTCCAAGTCGTTTCGACTTACTGCAGGACAGCAACCTCGCTGTCTAAGCGAGATTATGCATAGCACTGATGATGTCTGCACAACATAGACAGGTGGGTTTTCTGTGCAGTGGGAACGACATCCTTGCAGGAAATGTTGCGAATGCACAATCCGTCCGAATGCAACTCGTACCAGTCGCGCTCATAAGTCGTGCTTCCCAGGTCACACTCACCAGAGTCAAAGAAATATTCCTACCGCAGCAGGTACATTCCTAAATAACCGAATTATCGGCGACACAGAGCATCCAGCGGGTTTCCTCATGTGGCATACAAGGAAACCTGCTGCCGAAACACATTGAACAGACAATGCGTTCACTTAATCATTTGATTCTCCTCCAAGTATCTCTCTGAAATTCTCATATGCTGTATCATCCTTCAATATTTCAACCAACTCCGGTGTTAAGACTTTCTCGAACATACTTACAGAGTCAGGTTCCTTTACCTTTGAAAGAAGGAAATTCTTGAGCATAAGAGTCAGAGGTTCCCCTATGGCAGTCTTATAGTTGAAACCAATTAGCTGCATAGTTTTAAGGGTATCCACACTAATCAGTTCCATAAACTGCTCATATACTTTGGTTTGTTCTTTCACTGCCTCAACAGCAGCTTCTCCTGCCCTTTCGGCGCCAGCAATTTGAATATCCGTCATAATCTTCAAAATATTTGCAACCGTATTATGAAGATGCTGAATATCTTCATCGCTGATAACGACCTTCTCCAGCTCCGACTTATACGCCTGTGCAATCCTAACGGCCTCTTCTCGCTCGCTAAGAAGCTCATTGACTATCTCGTCATATGTATTGCGTATTTTCTCAGCATTCTTCTCATCTTTTATTGCTCGAATCTTAGCTGACACGGCAGTGGCCGTACCTTTAACAGCCATTTGCGCCAGATTCGCACCAAGAGCAACCAGTTCAGTCGTATATACATCAGTCATCTGTGCTCCTCTCAACAGACCCTACAGAAACATCCTTGGCTCTGACAAGACGCATCAGCGTAATGTCTTACAACCTAAGTCTATCGGATAGCGACAAGCCAATCCTCACAATTCATCACCCCAGCTTCTGCTTTAGCTTGCCGGACAGGTAGCGGCGCTCGTCTGCGTTCAATACCAAGAGGGTATTCACGGACAAGGCAATCACGCCCTGCTGAGGAGAGAATCAGACCAAGCCATGACCCGCCTGGGAGCAGCGGCTTGATTAAAGCCGAAGATGGACCAACAACAGGGAGGAAGAGCTACCATGGCCCTCATCCGGGGCGGGAGAGAAGAACCAGTACCACTTGAGCCTCAGATACCTGGCATCGCGGGCAGGGCAAACGATATGCCCCGCACCGGGTTTGACCGCCGCGCTGACGCCGTCCACCGTGCACAGACCGTAATCCGTGAAGTTCGCGACAAGCATGGTTGAGCAGAGTGAGAAACGACAGACACTACCCCACTGATGGGATTACCCCAATCGAGCGCCGCTTCACCTTGCTCACTGAGTGAGCACGCTGCACAGAATCCGCGTCCCGCTGGTGAACACGCACCTAAGAATCGGCAGCACCAAGAGAATCTGCGACAAACCACACGATAGATCTCAAACTTCTGGGGGCAGACAAACACTCAGTCGCCGTGAACAGGTGCCAGAGCGCCCAAAACACCCACGGGAAGGGACAACTCGAAATAGTCATAGAGGTGCTCATCAATTTGAAAGAGCTTGCCTTTGGCGTCCCGAGCCCACGAAAGCCCTTTAGAGTCAGTAAAACCTAAAGAAGCATTGAACTTCGCGCACATTCCAGGTGTCGGCTTGGATACTTCGACCTGGTATTTTCCTGGCAGCAACGTACCAATAGGAACGGCATCGTCACCAGTAATTAGCTCTGGAGCACCACCTTGAATGGCTCCCATGGAAATTACAGCGTTGTGCACCGGTTGAAAACTGCCATTACACACGGTGACGACTATTTTCCTCTCCGCCTCATTCGCCAGATAGCCGTCACCGTCCGGTGTCGCCCAGGCTGAAACAAGCACCGCCTGAGCACGTTCCTCTTCTTTCCGATCCTTCTCTCGTGAATAATCGAAAGAACCCTGGGCTATTTTATTCGCTCTGTTAGCGACACCAATAGATCTGCAGGAGACAACAATTCCCACTACCGCTATGACAGTTGCAATAATCGTCGACACAGCATTGACCGCATTCCCGTACTGATTCAGTCATTCAGCCACACGTTCTATCGCAGTCATGAAGATAACGTCTGAATTCTTGCGCATTTTCGGATTCCGGCCTTGATGGAAAAGGACATGGGCCGTGCCGGGTACGATTTTCAGTCGCCAGACAATGAAAAACCGCGATTGGAAAGAGGCACGAGGCCATGTCCAGGGAAATCATACAGTTCGACCAGGGCATGTTCGAGAGCAAGCTCGACGCCATGGTGCGCGAGAAGGTCGAGCGGATCGTCAACGCGATGCCCGACGCTTCAGGCGGACGAGATCGCCAACGCCGCGAGATACGGGCGTTCCGGCGGACGGAAGGCGTACCGGGCCGGCCACTACGAGCGGAGCCTGACCGCCAAGGCCGGCAGGCCCGGGCTCAAGGTGCCGAAATTGAAGGGCGCCCTGTTCGAGTCCGCGGTGATCGAACGCTACCGCAGACGCGGGGAAAGCGTAGAGGAGGCGCTGATCGACATGTACCTGGCCGGCGTGTCCACCAGGCATGTGACGACACCGGCCAGTTGCCGTGGGGCGACCGCATGCCATCCCAGGCATTGAGCGACAAGCTCAAGCGCGTGTACGCCGAGATCGACGAATGGCGCACGAGGCCGTTGGAGGGCGAGTACCCATACGTGTTCGTGGACGGCGTGTGGCACAAGCGCTCCTGGGGCGGAAGCGTGGAGAACGTCGGCATCCTGGTCGCCATCGGCACCAGCAAGGATGGTCACCGCGAGGCCGTCGGCGTCGCCGAGGGCATGAGGGAGGATTCCGCCAGCTGGGAACGGTTCTTCCGCGGCATGATCGAACGCGGCCTGAAGGGCGTCCGGCTCGTGGTCGACGACCGGTGCACGGGACTGGTCGCCACGGTGGACTCGATGCTGCCGAAGGCGAGGGACCAGCGGCGCATGGTGCGTTTCTTGCGCAACGTGCTCTCCAAGGTGCCGCCCAGCCACCGCGAATGGGCGTCGGCGGCCCTGAAGGCCGTGTTCGCCATGGAATCATGCGAGTCCACGTTGGACAAGGCGGACGCCGTCGCGTCCGATATGAAGGCCAGGAGGCTCAAGGCCGCCGCGAACTGCCTGCGCGAGGGCGTCGGCGAGACGACGACCTACCTGCTGGACGAGTTCCCGGACGGGCACCGCAGGAGGATCCGCACGAACAACATGATCGAGCGGCCGGACAGGGAGATCCGCCGGCGCACGCGCGTGGTGGGCGGCTTCCCCGACGGGAACAGCGCGTTGATGCTCATATGCGCCCGCATCCGTCACGTCACCGCGAACGAATGGTCGACCCGCCGCTATCTCGACATGTCCCGGCTCGGTGACAACCTCGTGGAAGCGAACTGACTATCGCGCCATGGACGGCCACGATCCAAAGTGCGCAACTTTTCGGGCACTACCCGGCATGGCCGGCTCCTATTCCAAGGCCGCCTACAGGCCACGCCCGGCCAGGCCGAACGACGACCCGGCTCCCAACATCCTCGCCCGCGAGTTCAATGGCTATGCGCCGCGCACCCATCTGGCCTCCGACCCGGCCTACGTGAGGGTCGGTGCCTCATGGTCGTACGTCTGCCTGCCCGGCGGCCTGGCCAACCGGCAGATCGCCGGCCATTCCGTGGAAGTCGGGCACGACACCGACCTCGTGCTGGCCGCGTTCGCCGCGCCGCGCTTCCCCCTGACAGACATCCAGGTGCTCCGCACGGACCGCGGCGGCGGGTTCGCCGGCGAAAGGATGGAGCGCATGCTCGCCGAGTTCGGTATCACGCGTTCCCTTTCCAGGCCCGGCAGCCCGTACGACAACGCGGTGTGGAATCCACCGACCGTCTCATCAGGAAGGAACTCATGTACGACAACGTCTGCACGAGCGTGGAACGGCTGCGCTCGGACCTGAACAGGTACGTGTGGTGGTACGACCACCAGCGGCTCCACTCGACCCTCGATTACATGAGTCCCGTGGAGTTCACGCAACAAGGAAAGACCCTCCAGGAACAGTCCAACACACCGTTGCCAATCCACGCGCTCGTCGTGCCCTCTAATTTACACATGATGAAGAATTTAGGTAATACTTTGCTGTGTCGACCTCTATGCCGCCGTCTTTATTCCGGCAGACAAAGATGACGGTGCCGACGATGACGGTGGCAGCAAGGATGGCGAGTCTGGTTTCGCGGCGTTCCCTAGCTGCCATATCGGCATATCGGTTGGCTAGGACTTCGGCTTCGGCGGCGACGCCGCTGGCGGCGATGGCTGCGGATGATTATTCGTGATGTTTGGCAGTGGGTGTTGGTGCCAGATTTCCACCGCACCACAGCCTCCAAAAAATCAGATGAAGGTAGGCCAAAAGACCAATGACAATCGTTTGAATGTCCATCAGAATTGGTAAATAGTGCCTTTCTAGGTTTATAGATGTGCGGTAGGACGAGGGATAGGAGTTTCTATTGTGCCTTTATCGCTAATCTTTTTTGCTGGAATACCAGCCCATGTTGTATTGACAGCATTAATGTTTTTGATGACTAATGTCTTGGCTCCTATACGAACATTATTAGCGATATGTATGTTACCTAAAACAGCGCAATCTATCATCAACTCAACATTATCCCCAATTGTGGGGCACATGTTATGAGCCTGTGCAATGACAACGCCACTAGATATGCTGCAATGTTTTCCAACTTTAGCATTAGGATTAATAATTATCCTCTGCGGATGCCAAATCACCAATCCTTCATCAAATACATTAATAGCAAATTCAGAACAAAACCTATCTTCTAGTCTTTTAAGCTGTAACTTGCGGCAATAATAAGCAACTTTATGATAGAAAGAGTTTGAGGAAAGGTTAAAATGATATTCACATAATCGTATTAAAGTTTTTATTCTATAAATAGGGTCAAAATGACGCAATATAATGTTTGGGTGAGGTGGCTGAGCTTCCCGGTCTGCATAGAGATATCTTTTGAGATCTTCCTTTGTGTGAATCATTTTTCCTATCCTTTTCAAAGGTGTTATATACGTATGCCGTTTCTATTTTTTGCTGCGTAGAGCGCAGCAATGAGATGATATAAGTTCAAACGAATTAAAAGCCATCGAATACGAGCAGGAAAAGATAGATTACTCATTTTTTTCAAATCTTTACGTACGCCGCTAGTGGACAACGCGCGATATATATTCGTGAAAGATATGCCTTGTATCACACATCCTCCAATAAAACGAAAAACAGATGCCACAAAAGAATCATCAGCATAATGCTGATGATTCTTTTGTGTGTTCTTTACCTTAATGATACGTTTCATTGCCATGAGAACAATATGAATATCGGCAAAATAAGAAAGTGACGCTTTTGCGCAAACCCCATTAGGATTAATAATGTAATAATAGACTTTATCTGATGACATATATACCGTCGAGACATGCTCAAGATACTTGAGTGCAAATTCAAGATCTTCGCCCATAGAAAGCATTGTATTAAATGTTAGACCATAAGCATCGATAATCGATTTCTTATAAATCTTATTCCACGGAGGATTAACACGTTGTTGCAATACCGTGTCGATATAATCGTCAAGAGGTATGAATCCCCTTTGAATGCCAAATAAACCATCAATGAAACCACTCTGATACGTACCCTCAAACCAGTTCATTTGAATTAAATCTGCATCAGTATGCTCGCAAAGATAACAAATCCGTGCTACATATTCTGTAGATATGTCATCATCACTATCCACAAATAGTATGTAGTCTCCAGAAGCATGCTGTAAACCGAGGTTTCTAGCCGCGCTAACACCTTGGTTCTCTTGATGCAGAACAGTAAGACAACTATGTTTACTGGATAAAACTTGACATATGGTGTAGGTATCATCTTGAGATCCGTCATCAACGACGATTATCTCCATGCGGGCATAATCTTGTTTAATAAATTTATTGATTAAACTGGAAATAGAGCTCCCAGCATTATAAGCGGGAATTACGACACTGAACAAAGGGTTAGAAGTCATTTATTGTCCTCGTAATCACTAATGAAATTATGCGTTATGTCGCCCATGATGAAAGATACGTGAGGTCAACTTTTCAAAAAATTCATCATGAATTACTTTCAGATACACCATTGAGCCAGAAAGATATAGGAATCCACCTACTAGAATCTGGATAATTAACGTAATGATCGTATTGCCCATACAGGCACCAATCCAATATACAACAGCAAACATTATCATTCCAATTGGGAACAAGAAAAGAACTGGCTGTAAATATTGCGACATAGGAAATGATCGACGAACAAGTATTAGCTGTACAAAAAATACTGTAAATTCAGCAATAATTGTTCCAATCATTGCACCAATACCGGCGAATTTTGGAATAAGTATGATGTTTACTGCAAGGTTGGCAAGTGCACCGATAACTGAGGAAATTACATAAGGCTTATCTAATTTATTGGGAATTAAATACTGAGTACGAATGACATTTGCCCAAGTGACGAATATAAGACTAAAACCAAGGCCTGCGATTATCGGCGCACTGCCAACGAATTCGGAACCAAAATAGACTGGAGCAAGTACATTACATATTCCAGCTAATCCAAATGCAGCTCCAACTACCAGTAAGGTAAAGTACCTGACTGAGATTTTATTTAAATAGGAAATGCGATGCTCGTCACCTGTTCCCAACAAAACAGTGATGCGAGGCATCATTACAGTTCCAAATGCCGTAATGAGACTAGATGGTATATTAATGATTTTTTCTGCATTATCAAACAAGCCAACTTGCGACATGGAAGACATTGCGCCAAGCATGACTTTATCTAATAGTTTATATATGCTATATGCAATTGCAGGAATGAAAAGCATCAGTACAGGTTTAATATTGGACTTAACCTGAGACCATGAAGGTTTACAGAAATCAGCGTACTTCCGAATACGGAGCCAAAGATATATTTGACTAAATAACATGCCGCATGACATAATCAGAGCGTATATCCAAAGGTCTTCGCGGGATCGAACAAAAATAAAGATTGCCACTACAGTAGCAATCTTTATAATTGCATTCCTAGTGACTGTTACTGCAAATTGTTCTAAGCCAAAGAAAAACCAAGTTATATCTAAGACATAAGATAAAACAATTATGCTTTCAATGTATGCAATTGTTTTATCTCCTGAAAACCAACAATAAATAAAAAGAAAATAAAGAAGCAAGGCAATAACTGTGGTGCATAACTGGATAATATAGGTATTACTGAAGGCTTCTGATACCTTTTGCCTATTATCTCGTACTAGGGCAACACTACGATTGCCATGGTTTGCTATTCCAAGCATGCCAAATAAGCCAAAATATGTAACAATGGAAAATATATAGGAATAAGTTCCTAGTCCATCTGCCCCAAGTACTCGTGATACGTATGGAGCGGTGATTAGCGGTAAAATAATAACGAGAATTTGGTAGGCAACATTGTATGCTAAATTCTTCTTTAGAGAGGACATGAGCTAAACTTCCTGTTGCTTCGTGACGAATTGAACAATCATATCAATGATTTTTTGATCAATATCTGAATCAAACTTCCGGGCAAATAACATCCCTGAAGAAATAAGTGCACCATAGTCTTTTTGTCTGAAGGTATATGGATTACCTCGTTGCCAATCGATGCAGTAACGAATCGAATCATAACTATCGCAATAATTTGGTGTATATATTCTGTTCTTAAAATACGAGTTGGCAACTATGGTTTGCAGCATAAATTCATCTCCGCAACGTGTGCGTTTGAATATATGCTCTACTTCCTTACGCTGAGAGACGACATATCGTGCGAGTTCATCAGTAATACTGAACCAATTGGCGCCTTTTTGATATTTGATGCCATAGCGGCGTCCACGGTCAACCCCTATTTGGAGCGTTAATATAAGACGATATAATGTTTTTTCAATAATATTTTTATGACGTCCGGAAAAGAATGCATATTTTGATACGCGTTCATAGGTTGAACGATCCAAGATATGTTTATCGAAATGAATGAATTCAGTACCCTGATGCTCATCAAAATAGTTATGTATGGCCTGTTGAGAAGCAAGAGGTAAATCGGCGCCAGATAATAGATGATAATAAGAGTAGGTCGATTCAGATGTTGCTGCTTCAAGAAGACGCAACTCACATTCGATTTGCGAAAAATCCCCCCAGCGAACATCTACACGATTGCGAAGAACTACTAACTTGGCATTCCTGACTTGCGCACTTAATTGATGCTTAATTCCATCAAAATCTTTATATTTTGCATCAATATGCAAGAAAATGTCATTGTTCTTGTAGTCCAAACATCGCATCAGCATCCTCAATTGCTCAGGATGCTGATGCGCCATAATCAAATATGCGTGTTGAGACATTAGTTCAATGAATCCACTACAGATTGAAGATACTCGAACGAATGAATTCGAAGTGGCTCTAATTTATCAGGCAGCTGCGTATAGTCTACCGGTTCAAACAAATCAAGAGCAGAAAGCTCAGCGATAGTACGGTATCGTGACATGAGACCAAGCTGTGTTAAGAATGAGCTCGCGCGATCATCGAGCGAGGACTCGCTATGCTTGCTGCGGATATACCAGAAGTTCTTTCGGTAAATTGTGCCAAAAGCAGTTCCGTGGAACGAACTTGTGACAAAGAGTTTTGCATGCTTGACCACATTCATATAAACGTCAGGTCCATAAGAGCGTATGAGTCTAATGTCGTTACGCCAGCACATTTTTAGAGTCCATTCTTTTGCTTCCATGAAATACACAGGCATTCCGGTCTTCTTAGAAATGGACTTCAGGAAATGTTGGACTTCTTCGGTGATGCTGAAACAGTAGTAGAAGATATAATCTCCACTAATAACAGGTGTATCACCAACGTCGACAAGTTGTTCCCATTCGCTTTCATTAAGAAGCATGGTGGGATCTAGGCAGATAGGTACTTCGACGCCAGTTGCTTCCTTGATCCATTTCTGTGCATTCTTTTCTCGAACAGAAATTTTGTCAAAATGTTCAAGATAGTTCTCATAACGTTTTGTATCGCCTTCAAGAATGAAAGGATTGTTAGCGCCGAAACTCACAGCATAGGCGAATTTGGGTCGGTCCTTAACGAACGAGAGGTAGTATGCATCATCCGCATCAATGCACTTGATATTCCAAACTTGATCACTTCCGGTTATGAAGGCTTTATACTTATCGGCGAGCGGCTTAAGTTCTTCAATTGAAGAATACGTATCAGAGGACATATGGAAGTATCGTTTTTCGAATGCTTCATAAGAGTCGTACTGGTGTTTCATTTGACTCATATTGGTGGACCAAATCAGGCTTTTAATTGCTTGTTTCCAGTTTTTAGGCTTTGGAACCGGTGCGTACATATTACGCTGGCCCTGGTTGGAAAAATCAATTAACTCAGTCTTTTGGTGGAAATGGTTTTCTAAAATGTGTTGAAGCGCCAAAGCCTGAAGCATAGAGCCATTATTGTGGGACGCATGGAAAGTCATCATACCGATGGTGTCTGCGTTCGTTGTCATATTGTCTCCTTAATTGATTTTGAAAAAATATTCGAATATTGATTATTGAAATATCCGCTAATAGCCACGAGAAGAATGAGAAGATAAACATAATTTTGCATGACTCCAGCCCAGAATAAAGTTGTTTCAAATAGGGCTGAGTATAGGCACATGATTGTTAATGAAATTGTATGCTTTCGCATTGCACGCAATTGAACATGTCTTAGTCCAATAAATAGGACCAATATCATTAAAATGTATAGAATAATTCCAATAAAACCAGTAGTAACAAGTACATAAACATAGCTGTTGTCAAGCCAATATGTTGGGTACGGGGTTAGATTCATGCCATAAATTTCATTGGAAGCTAATCCGAGTCCTATCATCGTACGTGTGCTTGAGAAGAACGTTGGTAATGCTACCTCAAACAATGTTTCTCTGTTGGATTGATTCAACAAATCTGTTAATGGAATATTGGAAGCTCCTGCCACAAAGAAAACAAACAAGAAAAGTAATAGAAGACATTCAAGAAGTAATTTAAAATAACGTCTATTGGGTGTTTCTTTCAGCGACATGAACCCATAGCAGATTGCGTACACGATCAAACTTGAAATCGCATTACGAGAGGCGCTTCCCAACAGCATGAGAACACTTATAAGAAGTACAATCACATTCAGGATATTATGCTTAAAAGGAATGAGATGTCGAGCTTTGAGAATCATCCAAATGATAATATGGCATGCGCAAAATGCTCCTAGAGCATTGTAATGGCTAAAACCATAATCTGCTCTTACTCGACTCGAATCACTGAATACTGTCAAAGGATTAAGTAAACCGAGATCAGTTATATGAGTAGCAAACTGGAAAAATAAAATAAAAGAAAATGTATAAAATGCTGTAAGCAACATTTTATCGAATAGTCGATATGCCACTGTTACAGAGACCGTTGAAAACACGGTCATAAGAAAGAGCATTTGCCTGAGTAAGATACCGTTCGTGTATTGCGCTAACGGTGGATTAACAAAAATAGCACCGAATAATATTATATAAATAATCAGCAAGGCAGATAATGCCGTTGACCAATGCATAGTGCCGATTTTTTTAGTACTTATTTTTTTACTGACATAAAGACCTAACATAGATAAAGAATAAAAAGTCTGTACTGCAGTAGTATTAAGAGGAACGTAATTGAATTCAGTGGTAATGGAGGCTCGGCTAAGTAATATAAATGCAAATAATATCATGCATAGCTTTTCTTGCGTGATATGGAATCTAGATATCGTTGACATAGTCACCTCCTATTTAAATTATCAAGTTTTTTTATTCCTATTTAAAATAGATCAGATTTTATTGCGTATTTTATAAGTCATAAATATGACTTTATATAACGTTGCATTTATCAAAAATAAATGGAATTGGATACGTTTTGCTTTTGATATGTAGTTTGCCTGTGCAATGTACTGTTTTTGGTTTTGAATGATGGAAATACATTGCTTACGAAATGCTTCCGGACAAGGTACTTGATTCTTCAAGTATGAGTCATAAACGGTCAGCGCTGCAGATGCATATGCAGTATGTCCAATTACAGATAAGGACGGATAGTTTCGATCTATATAACGCATTTGCTTATATGCAGCTTCAAGGAAATCATGATTGATTTTCTTACTTTTAGTAATACTGTTTGTCCGCTGGTAGTAGTTGTAACAAGCGTCTGACACGAAGGCTACCTTTTGGGCACGATCAAAGATTTTGAACATGATAAAGAAATCTTCGCTAAGCTTGCCAACGGGGAAGCGTATGCCATCGAAAAGCTCAGATTTGTAGAGCTTGCTCCATGCACCCATATCGAACAGTCGATAAGTGTTCATCTCTGTGATTGCATCGGGAAAGTCAAATACTTGATCAGGCTCGATATTTGCCTTTGGAATGACTGTACCGTTATCGAATACATAATTAATACCGCATACAGCAAGAACGCAGTTATTCTTTTGGGCTGCATTAAGCAATTTCTCATACATGAATGGCTCAATGAAGTCATCGCTATCCACAAAGCCTAGGTATTCACCATGTGCTGCATCAATACCGGTATTGCGCGCTGCTGCAAGACCGGTATTCCTCTGATGAATTACCGTGATTCGTGGGTCTTTATTGGAGTAATCATCGCAAATGAGTTCAGATCCATCGGTTGACCCATCATCGACGACAATTATTTCGATGTTGGTGTATGTCTGTCGCAAAATACTATCTAGACATTTAGCAACATAGGGCTTTACGTTATAAACAGGCACAACAACACTGATAAGGGGAAGTGCTGTATTACTCATTGATCTTCTCCTTTGTAGGTGTTGAGTGTTTGTCGGGTGATGGCGTCCCAGTTGTAGCGGCCGGTGACGTATGCGGCTGCGTCCTTTCCGAACGCGGCGACCGTGTCTGGGTGGTCGAGGAGCTCCTGGAGCCTTGCCGCGAGGTCGTCCACGTCGCCCTCGCGGAACGTCACGCCGTGCATGACGCCGTCTTCGCCCCTGAGCACGTCGGCGCATTCGGGGATGTCGCTGGTCAGGCAGCAGTTCCCGTAGCTCAGCGCCTCGAGCAGGCTCATCGGCATGCCCTCCAGATCGCTGGGCAGCACGTACGCGTACGCGTTGGAATACAGTTCCGCCAGCTCCGCGCCCTGCGTGAACCCGGCAAGCACGATGCGCGGATCCGATCCAGCTGCCTTCCTGACCGACTCGTAGTATTCGGCGGAATCCGATGCGCCGCCAGCGATCACGAGCCTCTTGCCGGTGTCCAGGCGCTTGAACGCGTCGATGAGGTAATGCACGCCCTTCTCCGGAACGATGCGCCCCAGGAACAGCACGTAGGAGTCCTTCACCAGCCCCCACTTCTTCGCGATCAGGTCCGCAGCCACCGACTCCACCGGCTCGATGCCGTTCGGGATCAGACGCGTGGACCGGCCGTACGTCCGTTGGAAGTACTCCTGAACGCCGCGGCTCAGCACTATCACCTCGTCCGCGCACCTGGCCGCCGTCCGCTCGCCGAGCTTCAGGTACATGGAGGCGAATTTGCCCCATTTGGCACGCTGCCAGTCAAGACCGTGAATGGTCGCTACCGTGCGAATGCCCGCCCAATGCGCCAGACGCAGCATGACGCAGGGACCTTCGGCATGATAGTGGATCACGTCAGGCCTGGCCGCAATGGCTTTCAGTGTCGCGAAGAATGAGGAGGTCAGCGCCGCCAAACCTTTCGCTTCGAAAGTTGGCACTGGAACAACACGCACGCCGTTATATACAAAAGGCTTATTTGCGGAATGAACGTTTCCGTCAAATTCGGCGCCCGCAACATTATGTCCCTTGCGATTGTATGCGATGACCTTATGCCCCTTTGCGGCCATACGCGTAGCTAGTTCATCTACAACGATCTCAATGCCGCCTTCACGCGAAGGAATGCGCTTATGGCCTATCATCGCGATATTAACCATCACCGGTCACCCCTTAGTTATTCAGAGTGCCGGGATCGTGCCACAAGCGTTATGCAGGGCAGAGGATCGCATAGTCTGACCACTAATCAAACCGACGTAACGGCCGTTATCGGCTCTTTTTGCAATCGATCGACCCGTGGTCGGCATGCGAGTCCCGTCCTTTCCCTCCAAATGAACCCCGAATTGGTGCTTTTCAAGCGCAGCACGAACCGCACAGGAACCGCCCGATCCCGTTCATTATCTGACAATGCTGATTTTTGCATCCCCCTTAGACACATCCAGTCCCGTCACATACCTCAGGGGTCTCTTCACAGGTTTCCCATGAACACTTTGCCTGTTCGTGACTTAAAAACTGCGTTTGAAACCTGATTTAGTCGTTTTTTCGGACGTTTCTGAATGAGTGAAAAGAGCCGATAACGGCCGTTATGTCGGGTTTGGCGGGAACGCCGTCCGTACTCCGCTTTCCGAGACCGTTACGGAGGTCCGTGGGATTTGAGCGAGTCGATCCGCATAGCAGTCGCAATGCACAAGCCGTACCGCACGCCCGACGACCCGGCGTACCTGCCGCTCCACGTCGGCGCGGCCCTGCACCCAGACGTGCTGCCCGGCATCCAGGGAGACGACGAGGGAGATAACATCTCGCGCCGCAACGCAAGCTATTCCGAACTGACGGCCCTGTACTGGATGTGGAAGAACTGCGACGCCGACTACAAAGGCCTCGTGCACTACCGCAGGCTGTTTGCGTCCCCCAGTCTCGCGAACCGACTGCGAAAAGACCGGTTCGTTCGAATCGCATCCGGCAAGGAGATTAGGGAAGCGCTGAAAAAGACCGGCGCAGTCGTGCCCCGTAGGCGGAACTACTATATCGAGACGATGCGCTCGCACTATGCGCACACGCTCGATGGATCTCATCTGGACATTATGAGGGACATCCTCATGTCGAAGGCTCCCGAATACGTTCCCATGTTCGACAGGTGCATGGCCTCGACCGGCGGTCACATGTTCAACATGCTCGTCATGCGCGCCGACCTGTTCGACGCGTACTGCGCATGGCTCTTCCCTCTGATCGACGAATTGACCTCCCAGATCGACGCCTCGGCATACACCCCATTCGAGAAACGTTATCCCGGCAGGGCCAGCGAGCTCCTGCTGGACGTATGGCTCAAAACAAACGGACAGGATGTCGTCGAATTGCCTCTTACCAGCCCGGAACCGACCGACTGGTGGAAAAAGGGCAAGGGCTTCCTCATGGCCAAGTTCGCCGGCAGGAAATACGCGAAGAGCTTCTGATTTATATCGGCAAATCAGAAAGGAATCAAAGATCCTTGTTCATTTTGTTTTTTATTATTTCAGTCTTCACTATATATTTGGACTATTCTGCCCACAAAGATATATCAAGTCCTGTGATCGTTTTCACCTCTTTATGGCTGTTCATATGTACCCTCGCATCATTACGACTCTATGGTTTTACTGGTTATTCAGAAAAGACAATTGGCTATATTACCTGCGGCAGCATGGCTTTTTCTTTGGGTGCCTTTTCTTCGACACTTGTAAACAAACAGACTACCAAGCAAACACGGTATGCCCACTTGCGCGGAAAAAATCTTCAAACGAGCGACGGCAATCAACAGCAGCTATGCTTCACATTTCTTGAAATAATATTAGCGCTAGCTTGCGTAGGCAGTGCACTATCTCTCTTTTACTCACTAAACGCATTCAGAAGCGGCGCTTCCTACATGGAAGTGCGTGGCAGTCGTTTAGGATACAATGACGAACAGGCATTTTCGAATCCAATCGTTGGATTATTTGTTACTTACTTTTGTGGTCCAGCAATGACGGTGCTCATACCTATTGCAATCGTCTTCCTTTTCAAAAAACAGCACAAAAAATTTAGCCTCATTGTTTTTTTGTGCGCTCTTGCAGATGTTATTTCCAGTGGTGGTCGTATTCAAATAATATACATAGTCTCACAACTGATAGCGGCTTTTTTCTATTATAGAAAAACTATTTCCAGCAAAACAAAGAAAATCATAAAAAATGCTACAATTATAGGAATTGTAATGCTATTTGTCCTAACATCACTTAGGACAAGTCAGAATTTCTTACAGGCGATATATGCTTATTTTACATTACCTGTAGGTCTTTTTTCATATTACACCTCAATTGTTGATGTAAATAATTTTGAATCTTTTGGCGCGGCGACATTTTACCCCCTATTCTACGTTCTTGCGTCTGTTATCAGCTTTTTTGGAGCCAAAACGTCGTTTTTGGATAATTTAATCTATTACGTCGGATTACCACAAGAAACCTGGACGTCAACCTTATTCCCAACAGGATCCTACAATGCTTTCTGCTCCTTGTTTTATTTCTTTTATCTCGATTTTCGAATTGTTGGAATAGTTCTTTTTTCATTGCTTTATGGCTTCATATCAGGATATGTATATAAAAAACAAAGAACTAGAACTAATGACACATGGTTCATATTCTATCTGCTTATATTGCGGACCATCGTAGGCTCTTTTATGATTTTCCAGCTTGGAAATACAAAATTCTTCGTAAGTCTTTTTATTTTTGGAATTGCGATTCTCCTTGGGAAAAAAGAGATAAAAGAGGAATCATGATGAAAGATAAATCACCCGTCAACATCGTGGTGCCGGTCTACAACGTCGCTGACCTGCTGTCCCGATGCGTCGACTCACTGCTCGCACAGACATACGAGGATGTACGAATCGTCCTGGTCGACGACGGGTCCACAGACGACTGCCCCGCAATATGCGACCGATACGCCGAACAAGACCCGCGCGTCACCAGTCTCCACAGGACGAATGGCGGGCTCTCAGCTGCCCGTAACACGGGAATCGACCACGTGTTCTCAATCGAAGAACCCTCACGCGGACGATACATAGCGTTCGTGGACTCCGACGACTGGGTCGAGCCCGGATACGTCGCGTCCATGCTCGAGACGCTGGAGGCGTCCGGCGCGGACGCGGCGCAGTGCGGCCATTTCGTCTCCTACGCACCGGACAACGAGGACGACAAGGACCCCGTCCACACGCGCACGACGCTCGACCGTGCGCAAGCAGTTGAGAGTCTGTGTCGCAACGGCCTGTGGGACGTGACCGCATGGAATAAGCTGTACCGGCTCGACCTGTTCAGGCAGATACGGTATCCGGAGGGGCTCTTGTATGAGGACACCGCCACTACATACCTAATCACGCAGGAATGCGACAGGGTCGCGGCGGACATGACACCCCAATACCACTACGCGCAGCGCTACACGTCCATCGCGAACGGCACCACCTGGAAGGACAGCAAGCTGGACCTCGTGCTCGCCGGCGACCGGATGGCCGCATGGGTGTGCGAGCACTATCCCGACCTTAAAACGGCCGCAGCTGAGAAGCGGGCGTACGTGCGCCTCTCTACGCTTTCCCAGATGGTCAACACTGGTCATCATGACAAGGACCTCGCCCGAAGACTGCGCCGGGAGGTCCTCTCGGTTGCACCAACCGTGCTGTGCGATCGCAGGGCGTCGAAGCGCGACAAGCTCGGCATTCTCGCCCTGCTTCCCGGCTTCTGGTGCTATCGCGCCATCTGGAGTCGCTACTACGAGACCAAACGAAACAGGACCGTGGCCGGTCCGACCGGAACACCCGACACGACAGGAAAGGAACAATCATGACAACAGCGGCGGTGATCACGCTCCATCAAGTCGACAACTACGGCACACAGCTTCAGGCATATGCCACGCAGGAGAAGCTGAAGCAGTATTTCGACAACGTCGTTCTCATAGACTATCGGCGTCCCGATACGTATGGCAAAGGCTTGGTCGACTCCTTCGCCAAAAGCAATCCGGTAAAGGCCCTGGCGTTCCTGCCAACCTACTTGCTATGGAAGAAAGTGTTCGACGGCTTCCGCAGCGAATATCTGAACCTCACGGAAAAGACGTATCTCAGCGAATCGGATTTCAAAAACTTCAACGATTTCGCTGACGTGTACGTTTCCGGCAGTGACCAAGTGTGGAATTCCGAATGGAACAAGGGAGTCATTCCATGCTTCTATCTGGACTTTGCCCCTGACGGAAAACCCAAGTACGCGTATGCGTCCAGCTTCGGCCGAAGCCATCTCGACGAGAACGAAGTCAACCAGTCGAAGAAGTACATTGATCGTTTCGACATGATCTCCGTACGAGAGCAGAGCGGCGTTGATATTCTGAACCATCAGTACGGATACCACAACGCTGTGCAAATCGTCGACCCCACGCTGGCGATGCCGGCATCGTTCTGGCGTTCCATCGCCACGAAACCGCGGGTTAAAGGCGACTACATCCTTATCTACAACCTGAACCGCAGCAAAGAGTTCGACGGATATGCGGATGAACTGTCACGCAGAACAGGCCTGCCTATCTACCGATTCTGCACCCGCGTGGACCAAGTATTCCGAAACGGTAAAAGCCTCGTAGTGCCTGAAATCCTCGATTTCGTTTCCCTTGTAGACAACGCGAAATACGTGCTGACTGACTCATTTCACGCGACCGCATTCTCCATGAACATGGGAACCGAGCCAATCTGCATCTACCCGGGCCAGTATTCCGGAAGGCTTTCCGAGTTCCTGAAGCTCGTGGACTCCGAGCAGCGCCATGTAGACGGATATGGCGACTTCGACGTGATTAATCGGCATGTGGACTTCGCCAAGGTCGAACGAATACTCGACGCAGAGCGCACGAGGGTCGACGAATACCTCGCCAACATGCAGCAAGCAGTACTCGCAAACAAACAATGATTATCAGATAGACGCCTAGCAAAAAGCTATGGAATATGACCGACCGGGAGAGAGAGGAAAGACCTACAATGACAGCGAACGATGAACCACTCGTATCTGTACTTTTGCCAGCATATAACGTGGAAAAATATCTCGCGAAGTGTGTCGATTCAATACTTCAACAAACCTATCAGAACTTTGAGATCATTATTGCGGATGATTGTTCTCCAGACGATTCAGGCAAGATTGCCGACAAGCTGGCGTCAAAGGACGCTAGAATCAAGGTTTTCCATCATGGAAAAAACATGGGATTATCTGCAGCACGCAATACCGGGTTAAATCACGCCTCTGGAGATTACATCACATTCGTAGACTCGGATGATTGGATCGAGCCGGATTACGTAGAGTATCTGCTACGAATCATACAAGGCACTGACAGTGACATAGCAATCTCTCGTAACTTCTTTACTTCGCGTTTCCGTGAACAAGTTACGGAAGACCGTATCACTACGATCACTCCCGAGGACATGCTGTGCGACTTTTTGTACAACAGAATTCACGTGGGCGTCTGGAACCGCATGTACAAGAAATCCCTTATCGGAAACAGTCGTTTTCGCTTGGACTCGCTGACCGGTGAAGGCATGCAGTTCAATACGCAGGTCGTACCCAAGGCCAGCAAAGTTGGTGTGGGTCTGAGACGTGTGTACACATATAACGTTGACAACGAGACCTCCGCAACCAAGAAACCCAACGTACGCAAGCAAGCCTATGGTGCCGTCGCAACCATGGACATGATCAGAGAAGGACTCAAACCGCGAAGTAAACGACTTGACGATGCGGTCGAGTACCAGTATTTCACCACAGCGTTATATGCACTGACGCATCTCATCCGAGCTAAAGCGGTCTCCGAGAACCGTGACTTCTACAAAAAACTGGTGCGTTATACGCGAAGCACTGCGCTGAAGACGCTTTCCATGGAGACCAGCACTACGCAGAAAATCAAGTCCCTACTGGTGGCTGTAAGCCCGACATTAACGGTCAGTCTCGCCATCTTTTGGCGCTACGGTCTCGGCAGAAAACAGAGGGTGTGACTAGTGACGAACAACAAATCACATTCGCGTATTTTTAAGAATGCGTTGTTCCTATACGCTCTCACGTTTTCGAACTATCTGATCGGACTGTTGCTCCTGCCGTACCTGTCTCGCGTGCTCAGCGTGGAGAAGTTCGGCGTGATTGGATTCGCGACGTCGTTCTGCCTGGTGTTCCAGATGGTGGTGGAGTACGGTTTCCAGCTGTCGACCACCGCGACCATCTCCGTGCATCGCGACGACAAGGCAAAAATGTCCCGAACCATCTCGACGATGACGTACACCAAGCTGTTGCTGGCGTGCGGCGCGTCGGTCGTGTTCCTGGCATGCGCGATGTTCGTGAACATGCTCCGCGGCCATTTCGTAATCATCCTGCTGTTCTTCGTGGACTCGATTGCCAAAGCACTGCTTCCGGACGCCTATTTCAGGGGCATCGAACGCATGAAGGACATTACCATCCGCGCGGTGTCCGCGAAATCCGGAATCTTGGTGGCGACGCTGTTGTTCGTGAAGGGCGACGACACCCTGATCATATATCCCGTCTCGATGGTCGTATTCGATACCATCGCGCTCCTGTGGGCGTTCTCCCTGCTCAAACGCGACGGTTTGAAGGCGACCAGCACCACCATGAGGGAAATGCTGGAAGCGTTGAAAGACAGCTTCTGGTTCTTCATATCCCGCATATCCGTGAGCATCAACGGATCATTGGGATCCATCTTCCTCGGCATGCGCTACAGCCCCGAATCCGTGGAGATGGGCCTGTACTCCGGCGCGACCAAGTTGTCATCCGCCGGAGAGCAGATGATTCCGCCGCTCGGCGACGCACTCTACCCGTCGATGGTCAACAAGAAGGACTACAGACTGTTCTACCGCATAGTGTTGCGGGGCGGCATTCTCTGGTTCCTCGCGTGTGCGCTGGTGGAAGTGCTGGCAACGCCGTTGTGCGTGCTGATTCTCGGCGGACAGTACGCCAGCGCGGGCGGGTTCCTACGGATACTGATGGTCGGCGTGTTCTTCGGATATTTCAGTTTCATGTTTGGCTATCCAGCGCTCTCGCCGATTGGGAAGGCAACCTGGGCGAACGCGGCGATCATGGTCAGCGCGATCGTGAATCTTACGGCCTGCGCGGTTCTGTGGCTGGCCGGGAACATCACGCCGTTGACGGTGTGCGTGGTGTTCTCCAGCACCAACATCACGACCTTTATCGTGCGCTTCGGCGCGTTCATGAAATTCAGGAATTTAGCGGAACAGGATGCGGAATGAGTGATTCCAAGCGTATCGAGTGGATCGACGTAGTCAAGGGTGTCGGCATCGTACTGGTCAGTTTCGGCCACCTCAGGAACGGTGACGGCGAAAGCGTGTGGCTGCCCGCATTGGACGCGCCCATCGACGCGATATACCTGTTCCACATGCCCTTGTTCTTCCTATTGGGGGGGCTCACGTTCAGCAGGAGGGACGGGTTCAAAGCGTTCTTGGTGCGCAAGGTCAAGACGTTGCTGGTGCCGTACTACGTGTTCTCCCTGTACTTTCTCGCGAAACCGTTTGCGATATTGCTCATACCATCCATGCGCGCGGCCTTCCAGACGAGCCACGACTACGGTATTGCACACCAGTTCCTCGACGTGCTAGTCATGGGCAACGGACTGTGGTTCCTCATGGCGTTCTTCGTGGGCGAATGCCTGATGTACGGGCTGACCAGCCTGACTGATAACGGGCGCGTGCTTGCCGCTATTGGAATGGCGTTCGTCATCCTGTCGACATTCGTCTCGTCCCAGACCGGATGGCCTGCACTACCCTTCCAGATTGTGGCCGGAGTCAAGGCAACTGGCTACATGTGCGTCGGATACGTGCTGAAGGAATGGCTCAAAGCCATTCCGCGCGGGAGAGCGGGCGTATCGTCAGCTTGCGCGGCCGTAGTGTTCCTGACGTTGGCGGTACCGGCCGTGGCCGGAATCGTACCGGATGGTCCGGCGCTGCTGACCGCATCGGTCGCGGCGGCATTCCTTGGCACGTTCGTCGTCATCTGGCTGTGCATCGCGGTGGGGCCATCCCGGATACTGGCCTATATCGGCCGCTACAGCCTCGTCTATTACGCGCTGAACGCATTGACGCTCAATCTCATGAAAATAGGGCTTTTCCGCGTCATCGGCATCAACGTGGCGTCCACACCGTGGTTTTCACAGCTTCTCGCGGGCCTCGCGGCCACCGCCCTTGCGCTCGTGCTGCTGACCCTCGCGAACCTTTTCATACAACGCTGGATGTGGTGGGCCATAGGCAAAAAACGCCCATAACTCGGTAGCAGGGTGCGGACGTTTTTCTTGGAGTTAATCACGTAGCCAATCCATGACTCAGCCGGTATTCTACCGGGCTCATCCAACCAAGCGATTGCTTGATGTGATCGTGGTTGCACCAGTGGATGCACTCATCGATCAACGCGAGCACCCCCGCACCAACGCATTCCCCAACTCCAATTCCCCGACCCTAGCGGTGCAGCGCCTCCACGTCACCGTCATCGCCGGGGGAGTCGTCGCGCCGCGGCCTCGACGGCGCCCCGCCGTCCTGCGCGCGGTGTTCCTGTTCCCGGGCGGCAACGCGGCCATGCCGCCCAATACCAGTTCGATCGTCTTCCGCCTAGTTTCCAGGGGGGGTGATGGGGATCCTCATACGACCAGCATAACGGGGATCCTTCGCCAGCCAGCGTTCCAAGCACTGCCTGGTCGGATAACCGAGATGTTCGACCACTTCGGCGGTCGTCATTGATGTCGTGGGATAGGGTTCCACCGCCCGCTTGCGTTTCTCGGGACTGGACACGACCAAATCCTTCCGTTCAGCCTCCAAGAAAACGTCCGCAGCCCCTACCCAACACCAGGAAAAACTGCCATTGTTTAACGAAATCTTACTGTTACGCCTTGCCTTCCATCAGTATGCACCCTTATGAGTGACGACGGCACCGACAGTGCGGAAAAGCAGCACAATGTCTCCCAGCATGGACCAGTTCTGCACATAGCTGACGTCCAAAGACTCGGATTCTTCCTTACTCAAGTTGGATCTGCCAGACACCTGCCACGGACCGGTAATACCAGGCTTCACCAGCATACGAGTGGCATACGTCTGGTTGTATTGAGCCACCTCCTCAGGCAGCGGCGGGCGCGGGCCCACCACGCTCATATCGCCTTTCAACACGTTCAGGAACTGCGGGAACTCGTCGATGGAGAACTTACGGATAAACTTGCCCACCTTGGTGACTCGCGGATCGTCCTTCATCTTGAAGATGAAACGACCATCCTGACCGGTTTCTTTCGCCAGTTCTGCCTTCATCTTGTCCGCGTTCACCACCATAGAACGGAACTTGATCATCTTAAACGGCTTGTCACGGCGCCCAACACGAGTCTGCGTGTAGAAAATAGGACCGCCATCGGTAAGCTTGATAGCAATCGCAATAGGAACAGTAACAATCGCAGTAACAATCACGGCAAACAGCGAAACCAGCACATCAAAAACGCGCTTTTTGCACATATCCCATGGCGAATACTGCGGCAGGCTAATCGTCATCACCGTCGTACCCTGAATCACACGGATGTTGGTCTCATGGCCACTCACGTCCACTGCGGAAGTGACCACCGCAATCTCCAGATTCATGGTTTCCATGTTCAGCACAAACGTGTTGAAATTATCCGAGAAGCGCTGCATCACATCCGTCACCATCACCGTCTGCACACCCATCGAAGCGGCACGTTCGGCGAAGTTCCCGCAATACGGCAGCATGGAAATGTCCCTACCACTGATCTTACGGATTCGTTCCTTGAAATCGGCAGACGCGGCAACAGCCTCCACGAGCCCAGTCCGCTCGTTCAAACCAATCGGGCACACCGCAATAGCATGATAATTCAGTTGACGCTTCTGGCTCAGAAATTCCAAAGCATGCTCAATACCATCAGGGGAACCAACCACTACAGTGCCATACGAATATGCGCCCTTTTCACGACTAGACAGCACAAACTGGCGGATAATCAAACGTTCCAGCATGGTAATCAGGAATGCGCACAGCAACACCAAGCCGGTATGCAGCAAAGGTATATAAACGTTGAGAATAGAATCAATTGCACAAATCATCAATCCCGCGAAAAACGTGCCTTTGACCAGTAGCGCGTTCAACTGGTAACCGTCACCCATCACATGACGGTGGTACACGCCAACACTATGCAAGCAGTAGATCCAAATCAACGAGCAAGCAAGCGCATACAACCACAAACCAATATGAAAATGGAAACGGGAAGAATACAACGCTTCCCCGCCCTGCCACACATATATGATTGCCGAAGCGACAATAAATGAAGCCATGTCGCACAGAATCAAAAGAGCATTGACGAAAAAACGCCAATAAGCGACGCTAAGCACCCGGTTACGGGAGGTTTCACTCAGATTCGTTTCAGCACTACCGCTTTGGAACATTCTTCTCTCCACAACTACCCCCCCCCCGATATTTCAAGGGGCAATAAACGAGGGTACACGAACTCCTATACAAAGCTATAAGGATAAGGGTAGTGCCCGAAAGTAGACGTGATACGGGCCAACGCCGCCCGCTACCCGATATCAGCGCAATGCAGGATACCGGGCGTTCCCCGCTCCACCTACTACTGGATGACCGGGCATGACGAGCGCGTACACGCGCAGACGATTCAAACCGCACGGTATTCTCAGGCATGGTTCTGTCTCCTGGTTTCCAACCGCGGTTCTTTCGTTTTGGCGAATGAAGAAATCGTGCACAGGACGCGGGCCATGCCTTTCACATCAAAGACGGAAACCCAAAGCGCGCAAGAATTCGGACGTTATCGCTACCGCCGGATAACCGTAGATCGCCATGCCGGCTTTCATTAGATGCAATACCATGTGCGCCGACTCAATAACATCCGGATTCTTGCCCATGTCTCGCCTATATAACGCAGATGCGAGCTGTGCAGTCATGAAGACCGCAGTCGGTTCGTTACGAATGCGCAGACGGCGGCAGCAACCAGCAACAGAAGCGATGCAACGGCGAGCGCTTGGATTGCGGAGCCGGTACGGGGCATGTCTGGCTGCTTGGGCTCGGCGGGCTTACCAGGCTCATCTGGCTTGTCTGGCTTGCCAGGCTCTTCTGGCTTGGCGATGGATTTGATGTTCACTGTTACTTGCGTGTTGATTTCATCATGGCCGGAGGTACGGAATTGCAGGTCCGCTCCCCCATCGGCGGTTTCAGCATTGCGTGTTGCAGTGATGGTGACGGTTTGGCTTACCGCATCAAATGCCTTTCGCTTGGCGACTGCCTGCAGCGCGAGCTCGATCTGCCTGTTTAGAGCTTGCAGTTGCTCGGCATCCGCTACGAGACGATAGTCGGAAATACCGTTCAGTTTGGTTCCAGTAAGGTCCAGCAGACTGTCGTTGGTTAGCTTCTGCAAGGTTGAGCCTTGCTCAAGTTCCACCGTGGAGTAATCACTTGAAATAGCCAGCTCACTGATATTAAACATGCCGTCATCGCTATCTGGAATCAGGCCTGCCATGTCAACCAAGTAGGGTGTGAGATTCTCCGTAGTGGAGAATGAGCCGCCCATGAGCACGAGCGTGTCAAGCCCGGCGGGGATTGCGCCATGGTATTCACCGCCGCGAATGCTCACATAGCCGAGGTGTTCTGCATCGTCCAACATGCCAATCAGTGTTGGTGCGGTGAATGTTCCTGCGGAAATACTGGCCTCGGCAGAGGCGCTGCCTGTTTCCGCGAACCGCATGAGCGTAGTGTTCGATGTGAAGTTTCCACCTTGAATCCGCAATGCTCCACGGCAGTCGATTGCGGGATTACCCCCTCCGACAACCGTGCCCGATCCGACAATGGTGAGCTGCATGTTGGCAGGAACGGTGATTGCCGTGGTATTGCTGGCGTTGAGCGCATGTCCGTTCAATTCGAGCGTGACCCCGCGCACCACTTTCGGTGGGGTGACGGTGATGCTTTCCGTAGTATCGGTAAGCAATATGACCGTATTGTTCTTCATCGACGTATGGCCAATCGCGTCTTGCACGCTCATATAGGTCGTGTTGCCCACTTGAGCGACCGGCTGTGGCTCATCTGCAAACGCCATCATGGGAAACAACAGCGTTCCCGATAATGAGATAATCAAGAAAAACGTGATAATCGCCGTCGAAAGCGTTGACAACATATGGATGTGGTTTGATTGCAGGCGTTCGACCGCCTGCTTTCATGCTTATACATGATCGTTCCTTGCATGGAGCGGTGATTAACTATTTCAAACGCACCGAAATGCGTGTAGACCACCCTCAGCTTTGAGGGATAAAGAAAAGCAAAATAACAATATTACAGCGTTGAAAAATTATCTCACACAATCTACATAAAAAGCAAATCCTCTGCCGAAAGAAACTAGACAAATGATAGAGTAACTAACTCTATATCAGTAGTATTGCAATCATGTTGGCAATTCCCCAGAAATTTTTTATACAAGTAAAGAATAACAATAAACAGTAAAAGATACACCACAATTCAAATATTATAGGAAAGTTTTCTTACTTATACGTCAGTATTGCATGCAAAAACGACGCGATCCATCCAGGCGATACAAACACCCTATGAACCGCGTCATACCCCACTATTTCCCAGTGCATAACACCTTAGGGCAGAAGGAAAAATAAAGGCTCGGCAAGAGCAAACCCCAAAAAGGTTCAGAGCAAACCCTAATCGCTTACACCCTGATCGCTTGGAGTCTGCGAACCAGAGCTAGAATCGCTGCCGGAACTAGAATCGTTACCGGAACTAGGCTTCTTGTCAGGAGATGTAATAGGAGGAGTCAATCCATCGCTTGGAGTCTGCGTACCGGAACCTAGATTATTGCCAGGTGTAATAGGAGCCGAGGGAGTCAATCCGCCGGAAGGCTGGTAGTTGTACGAATTGCCAGTATTGCTCTGTTGTTGCTGTTGCTGCTGTTGATTCTGCGCAGCCAACACGTTCATGGAAGCATTCACATCATCAGACGCGGTTTGCAAATCCGTTATCGACTGGTTAATGGCATTAGTGTCGGTACTGTTGCCATTGAACAATTCCAAAGCATGATCAATGGCGCTCTGCAACGTCACTCGCGTGGAATCATCCGCCACTTGGTACAGGCTATTGTCAAGCAGTGACTGCGCATTATTGATGGCTGCTTCAAGCTTCTTCAGCGCATCAGCGTTGTCTTGCTTCTCCTTAGCCTTCTGACTGTTCGTAACGGCTGTTGCAGAATCATTCAGGGTCTTGGACTGGCTTTGCAACGTAGGCAGTTGCTTGTTCATGGCTTTACTGCGCTGGCGAAGTTCAGCGTTGCTCAAATCAGCACTGCACTCCCCCACCGTTGTAAGATTCTGCGCATCTTTCACTGCAGACTGCAACGTGGTCAACGTTTTCGCATCCGAAACCTGATCGCTTTTCACATTCTGCAACGATTTAGCGTTCTTCAACGCCGCCTTGTATTCCTTCACAGCCTTCTCATATGCCTTGGAAGACTTTTTGCACATGCTCAACGCGGTACGGTGCTGTTCATTCCGTTCAAGCCCCTGGTCATACTGTTGGCGCTGCCAAACACCGAATCCAACGCCCGCGGCAACCAACGCCACTACGGCTACAATCGCAACGGTAATAATAATTGTCTTACGATGTGACTTCTTCGGCGGAACCGGAACAAGCTTCAATGGATCATGCTCATCGTTTTCCAAGTCAGACAGATCATCTGGCATGGGCAGGCTTTCAGGTATGAAGGCAGTAGAAGCAGAGGCAGGGGAATCCACAAAAAGCGGCATAGTAGAATCCGCAGAAGCGGCCGACTCTACCGGAGACGCGAACGAAACAGTTCTCTCGGCAGATTCGGCAGATGGTGAAGCATCAGCAGACTGCGTAAAATCGAGCGTTGCGGTCGAAGAAGACGTCGAATCAGACTCGAACGACGAGGCGGAATCGTTTTCAGCACCAGAAATATGCTTTCCTGCAATATTCGGAAAATCCTCAACACGAAGGTTTACCGTGGGCGCATCACTCACCGGCGTGGATGACGTGGCAGCGGTCATGCTTGTGGCTGCAGCCTGCGCATAAGCCGCATCAGATGCCTCGCCACGTTCCACAGCCGACTCAACTTCCGAAAAGGTGATCGGCGGAATATCCCAGAACGTATCCACCACATCATGCTCAGAAGCCGACTGCGCCTTGGTCTGCTGCTTGCCCTGAGAGCTCAGAGAGTCTCCCGACGAAACAAGATGCGACAGATTCGGCACAGTATTGTTGTTGTCACCCATGTTGATTCCTTATTACAGCGTGAGACCGAAGCTTCACGCTCCGGTCTCACGTTCACGCCTTATACACTACTTACGGCTACTTTTTGTGGCTTTTCTTCCGCGGAGCATCCTCGTAGTAGTAATAGTAGTTCGAATTGGAATGCGTCTTCTTCAGATCGGCATAGTTGAAGATGAAACCAAGCACCGGAACCTTGGCTGCATGCAAGGATTCGGAAACCTCCTTGAGTTCCTTCTTCTCGCACACGCCACGACCGGTCACCAGAACCAGACCCTTGGCCCACCGGCCGAACACGACACCATCGTTGGAAACACCCAACGGAGCGGTATCAATAATAACGTAATCATACTGGGTCAAAGCCTGCTCGACCATAATACGCATGGTGTCTGATCCAAGAAGCACGCCAGCATTCGCCGGGCGTTTACCAGCAGGAAGAATATGCAGATTCGGCTTCCAGTAGTTCTGCACCACATCTTTCGGAGACATCTGACCAGAAAGCACATGCGCCAAACCGGCAGAACCTTCAAGACCCAAATGATGAGCAACAGAAGGATGGCGCAAATCAGCGTCGACCAGCAGCACGCGAGAACCATCTTCAGCCAAGGCCGCAGCCACGTTGATTGACGTGGTGGTCTTGCCCTCAAAAGGCTGCGCACTGGTAATGACCAGCAGCTGCCCCTTGCCCGCAACCTTATCGGTCTGCAAGAATTCGATATTGGTGTGAATACGGCGGAATTCCTCAGCGATAGGGCCATTAGGCTGGCTGACGAGCACTGGGCGCTTCTCACCTAGGGAATTATCCTGAGGCACGGAACCCAAGGAAGACGCCCCAACCAAGCTGCGCACGTCGGAAGTCTCCTCGACCTTAGTGTTCAGCATGTCTTTCAGCAGTGCGGCGAACACTCCAAGCACCAGACCTGCGACCACGCCGACCGCCAGATACAGCGGCTTATTCGGCGAGCTCGGGCTTTCAGGCACACGCGCCCTCTGCACGATAGAGATCTTCACCGGAGACTTATCTGCCGCGGAATACAGATCGTTTTGAATCACGTTCTGCATAGACACTGCCACCGCATTGGCAATGTCGGATGCCTGCTGCGCGTCACCGTCTTCCGCGGAAATGTTCACGAATGCGGTGTCCGTAGGATTGGTGACAGTCAGTTGCTCGGCCAGACTCTTCACTGAAGTATCCAGTCCAAGATCCTTGATGACCGGCTCAAGCACGGTTTCGGTGGTTGCCAACGTTGTATACGACGTGATCTGGCCGGCGATGTACGTGCCGCCCGTGTACTGCTGGCTAATGCCCGCATCATCCCCCTGGGATGCATTGTACGTAGCCATAGCCTGAGCCGTGGCGGTATACTTCGGCGGAACCAAGAAGGTGTACGCAGTTACCCCGGCGAAAACCATCACAAATACGATGGCAGCGGTGACCAGATGCTTGCGAATGATACGCATCAAATCCATCAGCGTGATGCCGTCTTCAGAATCATCTTCAACGACAACCTGCTGGACGTTAGTGTTCTCTGCGGAAGTCACTGAACCCCTCATCTCCATATGTCAAAAACCTTAAGAAATGCTACCCTACCCCCTAGAAATAGAGTCGGTTTTATCAGGCAACAATCGCTTTTTCACTATTCATCCATACGAATGTGCCATGATAAAAAGCTGGAACACCTAACAGAGGGGGATTAATGTCTCAACATGCGAGCGCTCACGCCGCCCGTTCTCACAAGCTTCGCAATACATTGCTTGTCATTACGGCACTGCTCATCCTGCTGGTCATTGCCGGGGGCGTCGTCGGTCTGAATTTCTACAAGCAGGCGAAGGAAGTCAAAGCTCACGAGGAGCAGGCGGTTTCGTCTCTTTCGGCCATCACCGACGTCAATACGTTGAAGGATGCGCAGGCGTCGGATGCCGCGATCAGGCAGGCGCGGACCCATACCGCTGCGGCAAGAGATATTGCCAATGGAACACTGTGGAACATGCTGTCGAAGATGCCGGTTGTGGGCGGTGATGTTACCAACGTGCAGGGCATGACGCAGGTGGTGGATGATTTGGTGCAACAAACACTGCCGTCACTCACCGATGTGGTGCAACAGCTTGCGAACGCGCAGATCAGCGGCGAAAATGGCCAGTTGAATCTTCAGCCCATTGTGGATGCGCAAGACGACTTCTCTTCGGTAAGCAAGCAGGTGAAGTCGTTGAATTCGAAGCTCAGCAATCTGCCTGAGCCACGTATCGGCATGGTGAAGAAGGCATATTCGCAGAGTCGCAGCCAGTTCACCAAGGTTACGGACATGGTGGAGCAAGTGAACAATGCGCTACAGATGCTCCCCTCCTTCTTGGGACAGAACGGTGCCCGAACGTATCTGCTGGTGGCGCAGACCACTTCCGAACAACGTTCCGGCGGTGGACTGGTGGGCTCCATGGGTACGTTGCAGACCGATCATGGACAAATTCAGGTCGGTGAGTTCCATCACAATGGAGACTTCATTAACGGCAGTAATGGCAATGCTTCGGAACATGCCGTGTTCAAGGGGCCCCTGGGATTCTCCTTCGATATTCGCGATACGTTCGCGGTGCCAGACATCGCCCGCAATGCGGAAATGATGAATGAAGCTTGGCAGCGTTCCCAATATGCTTGCGATGTTGATGGTATCGTATCTGTCGATCCGGTGTTCATCCAGAAAATGGTGGAGATCAACGGCAATGTGACGTTGGAAGATGGTACTGTGCTCACCGGCAAAAATACCGCTGAATACATGCTCAACACCATCTATAAGGAAGTTCCTGTATCTCTACAAGACACGTATTTCGAATACATCGCCTCCACCATCATGAACAACGCCTTCAGCAACATGGACATCACCAAGATGATGAAGGTGGCTCAAAGCATCGGCGAATTAACTAAGAACCGTCATTTCTACGCATACACGTTCCATGATGATGAAGCCAAATATTTCCAAGGTGCCGAACTCGCCAAGGGCACTCCAGACAGCGAGACCGATCCGGAAGTGGGCATTTACCTCAACGAACAGAATCCTTCGAAGTTGGGATGGTATATCGACCGTAAGGCACAGATTACCAAAACCGGTCAGAATGCCGATGGGTCGAAAACCTACCATGTCACCTACACGTTGACCAATACGCTGACTTCCAGCGAAATGGCCACCTGCACCGGCTATATTCTGGGCGGCGAGCAGGCGGGTGTAACGGGTAAGCCTGTTGCGGCTCCGGGAACGTCTGCGCAGCGTATGCTGTTTTACGCGCCAAAGGGTGGTTCCATCAGCGAGATCACCTCATCCGGAGACGTACGAGACCAAAGCAATGCTGTGATGGATGATCAAAAACTGGTCACCAATGTGGCTTATATCGCTCCCGGAGAAAGCGTGACTTTCGATTTCGACGTAACCACCTCGCCGAAGGCCGAAAGCGATCTAACCATCGATCAGACGCCATCCGGCAAAGTGACCAACGAGGTCAACTACCAGTACTGACTGATTCGTGCCGGCGCTGACTGAAAGCGCCGGCACGAAATCGTCGACCATGACGGCCACTGCCATCTAAGCCCACATATTGTATGTGGTAGTGGACTGCCCAGAACAAATCTGCGAACGCACAGGCGCTATACCCACGCTGTAATGTTTTTTCATGCTTTTCAGCATGGTTCGCAGAGCATTATTGGTCTGGTTGGCCGCGATACGGAACTTGTCAAACGACTTGCCGTGCGGGTCATCGATATCTTTGGGAGTGGGCAACATCGGACGAATCATGGAAGAGACTTTGATAACGGATGCGAGACGCTCCTGGATGGTCAGTCCGCTTACCATGCCGTTTTGCGCGCAGTATTGGCACATGTTGGCGAAGTCGTTAAGCAGAAATGTATAACGGACCGCGCCTGGCGCGAGGGCAACAATGTCTTTGCGCTGTTCTTTCTCGAAGCAGAGAATCAGATCAGCACTCTCAGCCATAGATCGGGTGAGTCTGCGGGATCGGAATCCGCTTGGTTCAATGTTGACGCTGGTCATAAGTCTGGCACTGGACGGATCCATCTGGCATCGCGGAAGGCCACGCGTGCCGGCGCTAGAAACCTGCACAGTGGTGCCAGCGAGGTAGCGAGTGAGCAAGAGTTCGCCCATAGGCGACCGGCAGATATTGCCTGTACAGACGAACATGATATGCATACCGCACACCCCTTTGTATCTCTACCTAACTTATGGAAACTACAATCCTCGATTTTACCTCAGGTATAGATATTACAATTTGGGGTTTAACTGTTCTACTCCTTAGGGGATACTACAGGAAACATATGCACCCCCGACAAAGGAGCGTGCTTCTTTAGTTGCAGGTTTATCGCGGAAGTTCGTTTCCGCCGCCACTTTCCGCCGCTATGCAATGGTTAGAGTGGCAAGCAGTGCGAGATGGTCGGAACCTTGAATCCGCTTGGTTGCAAGATCAGTTGCACGCACGCCTTTGTCGTAAATAATATGGTCGATTTCGGCAATCGGAAATACTGCAGGGAACGTCATATGCAGGCCCTCCCCCGCGCTCTGACCAGCGTCAGTAAAACGATCACCAAGCAGATATCTAAAACTTGCATGATCCCACGTGGAATTAAAATCACCCATCAAAACATATGATTCATTATTGTCATAATGCTGTAATTGAGCGATAGAATCCAAACTTCTATTCCATAAACCTTGATTTCTGGGACGCGGAGAAAAAGGATGTACCGACCCGAATCTCACTTTTCTTCCGTTGAGCACAACGGTTGCAGCAGAGATGCTGCTTGATTCTATAGGAATAAGATTCTCAGTTGTTTCCTGCAATGGATGCGCACTGTACAGCACATTCACACCGCCATTATCATGCCATGTAGGCTGCGGAGTAACGGAATATGGAAGATAATCTGCGATTCCCTCATCGTTCAGTCTGTTCAGCAAATCCGAAGAAACCTCTTGCATCGCCAAGACTTCGATATGCTCTTCGCGTATTGTTTCAACGATTTGTTGCGCATCGGCAACACCCTGCTTCGTGTTGAACGTCATAACACGAACTGTTGCCATGGACTGTGCGGCAGGGCTGGCAGCCGGCACAATATACCCCCAATGCCAAGCGACCTGTATGACCACGCATACCACGCTCAATGCAGCCAACATCCTTCGTTTGCCGATACGACGAATCGTCAGAGCAAAAACCGCAATCACAGCAGAAAGCAAACCCAGCCACGGCATCAGTGCAACAACCAGAGGCACATAGCGTTTGCCATCAAGATTATTCGGCAGCATGCGCAACAACATCGCCACCACAATGACCGCGGTGACCAACCAAAGCAAAACCGTCAGCAACGTTGAACGCGTTTCGCAACGCGTTTCATTGCGCTGAACGTCGCCAAGTCGAGTCATGCGCGCTCCTTTCCTGTTCCGCTGTAATATGGTGCGCCAAAATATGGACACTTTCCGGCATTTGAAGCCAATCAGTCATTTTCATCCGGTAACCTGTTTGGCATTACAAAACGGCGCTTAATAAAAGAGGTAGTCATGAGCGAAGAGGCAATGCGAGAAGAAGTGGCGCAAGCTGTGGAAGTGGCCGCAAACAAGGCCGCCGAAGAGGAAATCAGCAAACTGACCGAATTCGAAAGCGCCATCGACAAGACGCTCGCCTCCGGATATTTGGACGATACGCTCACTGTCACCGACGCAGACGGTGTAGCGCAAGTGCTGCCGGTGCTTGATTCCGAGCCGATCTCACACCTGGTGGAAGGCTTGGAAGCCGTAGGCGGGAGCGCCAATGTGTTCG
>ENA-OUQF01000330-OUQF01000330.1-human-gut-metagenome-genome-assembly--contig:-NODE-330-length-38795-cov-5.394502_pt1 | contig 38795 bp, 31 predicted proteins | sample MGYA00237947_ERZ548826 | MGnify/ENA primary metagenome ERZ548826 (study PRJEB26490, sample SAMN05194701) | human gut metagenome | biome: terrestrial biome; feature: human-associated habitat; material... | reverse complement strand
GGGGAAAGCCAGCTCGTTGTTGATCTGATTCGGATAGTCGCTGCGTCCGGTCGAAACGACCCTTGCGCCGCCCGCTTTTGCCGCGTCGGGGAAGATCTCCGGCGTCGGGTTCGCGCAGGCGAAAATGATGGCGTCCTTGTTCATTGTTTTGACCATCTCGGTCGTGACGGTATTCGGCGCGGAAACGCCGATGAACACATCCGTGCCCACCAGCATATCGGCAAGCGCACCCGCTTTGCGGCTCAGGTTCGTGGCCTCTGCCATCTCGGTCTTGATCCAGTTCAGCCCCTCGCGGCCCTGGTAGATCGCGCCCTTGCGGTCACACATCGTGATGTCGCGGAAGCCCGCCGAGAGCAGCAGCTTCGTGATGGCGATGGCCGCCGCTCCCGCGCCGGAGGTCACGACCTTCACGTCCTCTTTCTTCTTGCCCACGACCTTGAGCGCGTTCGTGAGACCCGCGAGCGTGATGACGGCGGTGCCGTGCTGGTCGTCGTGGAAGATGGGAATGTCGCACTTCTCCTTGAGCTTGCGCTCGATCTCAAAGCAGCGTGGCGCGGCGATGTCCTCAAGGTTGATGCCGCCAAAGCTGCCGGAGATGTTGTAGACGGTCTCGACGAACTCGTCCACGTCCTTGGTCTTGACGCAGATGGGGAAAGCGTCCACATCGCCGAAGGCCTTGAAGAGCACGCACTTGCCCTCCATGACGGGCATACCGGCCTCGGGGCCGATGTCGCCGAGGCCCAGAACGGCGCTGCCGTCGGTGATGACTGCCGCCATGTTCCAGCGGCGGGTAAGCTCATAGCTCTTGTTGATGTCCTTCTGAATCTCCAGACAGGGCTGCGCGACGCCGGGGGTGTAGGCGAGGGACAGGTCGTCCTTTGTCTTGACCGGCACGCGGGTCACCATTTCGATCTTGCCCTTCCACTCCCCATGCAGGCGGAGCGATTCCTTTGCGTAATCCATAGCGTTCTCCTTTTTATTGGCAGGCTTTCAAACCATCCGCTCGGGGCGGACGATGCGGTCAAATTCCTCCGGCGGCAGAAGCTCCAGCGCGGCGCAGGCCTCGCGCAACGTCAGATTCTCCGCGTATGCCTTCTTTGCGATCCTCGCGGCGTTTTCATAGCCGATGTGCGGGTTGAGCGCCGTGACGAGCATCAGCGAGCGGCGCACGTTCTCGTCCATCCTCTCCCGATTTGCGCGGATGCCGGACGCGCAGTTTTTGTCAAACGAAGCGATGGCCTCGCTCAGCAGGCGGACGGACTGCAGAAAGTTATAGGCGCACACGGGCATAAAAACATTCAGCTCAAAGTTCCCCTGCGACGCCGCTATGCCGACGGCGGCGTCATTGCCCATGACCTGCACCGCCACCATCGTCACCGCCTCGCACTGCGTGGGGTTGACCTTGCCGGGCATGATGGATGAGCCGGGCTCGTTGGCTGGAATGGTGATCTCCCCCAGCCCCGTGCGCGGACCCGAGGCGAGCCAGCGCACATCGTTCGCGAGCTTCATCATGTCGCACGCGAGCGCCTTGACCGCGCCGTGCGCGAACACCAGCTCGTCCCTCGACGTAAGCGCGTGGAACTTGTTGGACGCGGTGACAAAGGGCTTTCCGGTCAGCTCCGCGATGGCTGCGGCGACCGCCCGGTCAAAGCCATCGGGGGCGTTGAGTCCCGTGCCGACCGCCGTGCCGCCGAGCGCCAGCTCCCGCAAGGGGGGCAGCGCGGCGGTGAGCAGCTCACGGTCCCGTGCGAGGCTCGTCCGCCAGCCGGAGATCTCCTGCGCGAAGGTGATGGGCGTCGCGTCCTGCAAATGCGTCCGCCCGGATTTCAGCACGTCGGCGTTCTCCGCCTCCAGATGCAGGAGGGTCTGCTCCAACGCGGAAACAGCGGGGAGAAGGCGGTCCTCCACCGCAAGACAGGCGGCAATATGCATCGCCGTGGGAAAGGTGTCGTTCGAGGACTGCGACATATTGACGTCGTCGTTTGGGTGCAGGAGCTTTTTCCCCGCCAGCTCGTTGCCGCGGTTGGCGATGACCTCGTTGACGTTCATGTTCGACTGTGTGCCCGAGCCCGTCTGCCACACAACGAGCGGGAAATGTCCGTCCAGCTCACCGGCGAGGATCTCGTCGCAGACGCGGCTGATCAGGGCGCATTTTTCCGCGCTCATCCGTGCGGGCAGCAGCTCGCGGTTGGCGATGGCCGCCGCCTTTTTCAGAACGGCAAACGCCCGGATGATCTCCGCGGGCATCGTTTCGATCCCGACGCCGATGGGGAAATTCTCATGTGAGCGCTGCGTCTGCGCGCCCCAGTAGCGGTCCGCCGGGACGCGGACCTCTCCCATCGAGTCCCGCTCTATCCTGTATTCCATACGTTTCCTCGCTTCCGTTTGATCTGTTATCTCCATAGTACACGCCGCGGCACGGATGTCAACAGGAGATTTTACGCCCGGGTGGAAAGCAGGCGCAAAAAACGCGGGCGCTGCCCGGAGAAGCTGCATAACGCCGCCTTTACCGCAAAAGGGACCGTTCTCCTCCACAGAGAACGGTCCCTTTTTCCCATCTCTTTACTTTGCCAGCTCCGCGTACTCCGGGGCCTCCGCCGTGGCGGGGGCGATGGCGGAGCTGGTATCCCTCGCCCACTCGAGCGCGTGCTCACAGAACATCCGCGTGATGGTGGACGGCTGCGCCGCCGCACTCGTGGCGATGGCAATATCGCGGTAGTACGGCTCGTCGAGCGGCTTTTTGATGATGCCGTGGCGGTTGGGGTGCAGGATCAGATCGTGCACCACGCTGATGCCCAGCCCGCACTCGACCATCGCGAGGATGGCGAAGTCGCTGCTGACCTCAAACTTGATGCGCGGGGACTGCCTGAGATGCTCGAGGAACAAATTGATCTCGTAGTCCTGCTCCTCCTTGAGGCTGATGAAGTCCTCGTCCGACAGCCGACTGACGGGGAAGCATTCCGCGTCGCGCAGCGGGTGGTTCGGCGGCAGGATGACCGTCAGCGAGTCGCGCAGCAGGAAGGTCGTGTCGAACTCCTTGGCGCAGGGGAGGGCGAGAAAGCCGCAGTCGATCTGCCCGCGGCGCAGCCAGGTCGCGATCTGGTTGTACTCGCCGTTGAAGATCTGAAAGCGGATATTGGGGTATTTTTCGTGGAAGGACTTGATCATCAGCGGCATCCAGCCGGTCGCCATGCTGGTGAACGCGCCCACGCGAATGAGGCCGCTCTGCAGTCCGTGCAGCTCGCCGACGGCAAAGCTGAGCTCCTCCTGCCCCTTGACGATGGATTGAAGGATGGGCAGCAGCTGCGTCCCCTCCGAGCTGATCTCGATGCCCGAGCGATTGCGCGTGAGCAGCGGGACGTCCCAATGCTCCTCCAGGTCCGCGATCATGCGGCTCACGGCAGACTGCGTGTAGCCCAGCTCCGCGGCGGCCTGCGTGATGCTGCCGGTCTCGATGGTCTTGAGGTAGGCCAGATATTTGTGGATCATGCGCTCATCTCCTTGTTTGCATCGGCATTAAGGCCATGATAGCCGAATGTGAATCATCTGTCAAGCATTCCATTTCGGAATGTTCAGCAGAACAAGGTTTTTCTTGTGCATTCCGCATTAAAACTATATACTGTATGCGTAGATAATTAAACACTATCGCGAAGCGGTTTGCAAGCCCACGACGGCGTTGTTGCAAATCGCAGAAAATTTTTGAGGAGGCTATCACCATGATCCATTATTCCTGCATCGGTGCGACCGGCTATGTCTGCGGCGAAGTGCTGCGCATGATGGTCAACCATCCCGACGGCGAGCTCGTCAACGTTCTCGATACCTACGGCGTGGGCGACGCCATCTCCACCCATCATCCCGCCCTGCGCGGCTTCTATGATCAGACCATCCTGGATCTGACCGAGGAGAACGTGCGCGAGACCGCCCGCAAGAGCGACGTCGTGATGATTCAGGTCCCCTCCGGCGCGGTCGCCAAGTGGGCTGAGATCGTTCTCGCCGAAGGCTCCCGCATCATCGACATCGGCGCGGACATCCGCTTCCGCGACGTGAAGGTCTGGGAGAAGTGGTACGGCGACAAGCACACCAATCCCCAGATGACCCATGACGCCGTCTACAGCATGCCCGAGATGAACCGCGAGCTGGCCAAGGGCAAGAAGCTCATCGCCAACCCCGGCTGCTATCCCACCGCCTCCACCCTCGGCCTCCAGCCCATGCTCAAGACCGGCCACATCGTTGAGAACACCATCGTTATCGACGCCAAGAGCGGCTTCACCGGCGCGGGCCGCCGTCCCGCCCTCAACAAGCTCCTCACCGAGGCGGAGAACAACTTCTGCGCCTACGCCCTCGGCGGCGGTCACCGCCACACCCCCGAGATCGAGCAGAACATCGCCTACATCACCGGCAAGGATCTGATGAAGCCCGAGACCTGGCAGTACATCAACTTCCAGCCGCACCTCCTCCCGCAGGTCCGCGGCATCGAGGTCACCATCTACGCCACCTGCGATAAGGACTTCACCAACGAGGAGGTCTACGAGCTGTATAAGGACTTCTACAAGGACGAACCCTTCGTCAAGGTCTTCCCGTCCAATATGCCCGTGCAGACCAAGTGGGCCTACGGCACCAACTTCGTCGAGATGACCCCGACCTTCGATTCCCGCACCCACCGCCTGATCGTCTCCTCCGTCATCGACAACATCGGCAAGGGCGCCGCCGGCCAGGCCATTCAGAACATGAACCTTATCATGGGCCTGCCCGAGACCACCGGCCTCATGATGCCTCCTATGTATCCGTAAGGAACTGATTTTATATAAAGTAAGAATAAGAAAAGGAGAACAACACTATGGAATACAAAGTGATCGAAGGCGGCGGCATCACCTCCCCGAAGGGCTTTACCGCGGGTGCTGTGTACGTCGGCGTGAAGAGCCGCAAGACGCAGAAGCCCGATGTGGCCGTCCTCTACTCCGAGACCGAGGCGTCCTGCGCCGCAGTGTTCACCACCAACAAGTTCTGCGCCGCTCCCGTCATTCTCGACCGTGAGATCCTCAAGAACGGCAAGGCCCGCGCCATCGTCATCAACTCCGGCAACGCCAACGCCGCCACCGGCACGCAGGGCATCGAGGACGCCCGGACCGTCGAGCGCGAGGCCGAGAAGCTCCTCGGCGTGGGCGAGAACGAGGTCTTCGTCTGCTCTACCGGCGTCATCGGCCAGAAGCTGCCCGTCGAGAAGGTCCTCGACGGCGTCCGCCAGATCATCCCCGCCAAGCTCGACAAGGCCAACGGCTCCGACGCGGCCTATGCCATCATGACCACCGACACCGTCCGCAAGGAATCCGCCTACGAGCTCGAGCTCTCCTCCGGCACCATCCGCATCGGCGCGATGGCCAAGGGCTCCGGCATGATCCACCCCAACATGGCCACCACCCTCGCCTACGTCACCACCGACGCCAAGTGCGGCTCCGCCGACCTGCAGAAGATGCTGCACAACGCCATCGACAAGAGCTTCAATATGTGCACCGTCGACGGCGACACCTCCACCAACGACACCATGATCCTGCTCGCCAACGGCGCCTCCGGCGTCGAGGTCAAGACCGAGGAGGACAAGGCGGCTCTCGCCGGTCTCATCGAGCACATCTGCATCGACATGGCCCGCCGCATCGCCTCCGACGGCGAGGGCGCGACCCATCTGATCGTCGTCGAGTCCTACGGCCTGCCCACCGAGCATGACGCCCGTCTGGTCGCCAAGGCCATCGCCGGCTCCACCCTGTTCAAGGCCGCCGTGTTCGGCCGCGACGCGAACTGGGGCCGCATCATGGCCGCCGCCGGCTACTCCGGCGCGGACGTCGATCCCACCAAGGCCGACTGCATCATCAAGAGCAGCGCCGGCGAGGTCCAGGTCATGAAGGACGGCTTCGGCACCGACTTCAGCGAGGAGCTGGCCAAGGCCGTGCTCACCGAGCACGACATCACCGTCATCGTTGACTTCCACAGCGGCGACGGCAAGGCGGTCGCCTACGGCTGCGACCTCACCTACGAGTACGTCAAGATCAACGGCGACTACCGCACCTAAGGAGGGCTACCCATGAGCGACGTTGCGAAGAAGGTAGAGACCCTGATGGAGGCCATGCCCTACCTTGAAAAGTATCAGGGCAAGGTCATCGTCATCAAGTACGGCGGCAACGCCATGATCAACGACGAGCTCAAGGACGCCGTGCTCCACGACGTCGTGATGCTCAAGCTCCTCGGCCTCAAGCCCGTGCTCAGCCACGGCGGCGGCCCCGGCATCAACAAGATGCTCGAGAAGCTCAACATTCCCGTGCAGTTCATCAACGGCCTGCGCTACACGTCCGAGGACATCATGCGCGTGGTCGAGATGGTCCTCGTCGGTCAGGTCAACACCGAGCTGGTCGGCAGGATCAACCAGATCGGCGGCAAGGCCGTCGGCCTCTCCGGCGTGAGCGGCGACATCTATCACTGCCACAAGCGCAGCGAAGAGCTCGGCTTCGTCGGCGACATCGACTACGTCAACGCCGACGCCATCAACGCCATGCTCGACGCGGGCTTCATCCCCGTCATCGCCCCCGTCGGCACCGACGGACAGGGCAACACCTACAACATCAACGGCGACACCGCCGCGGGCAAGCTCGCCAGCGCGCTCGGCGCGGAAAAGCTCGTCATCCTCACCGACATCGAGGGTCTGTGCAACGACATCAAGGTGCGCGACGTGATCAGCTACCTGAACATTCAGGACGTGAAGCCCCTCAAGGACAAGGGCACCATCGCCGGCGGCATGATCCCCAAGGTCGACTGCTGCGTCGAGGCCATCGAGGAGGGCGTCACCAGCGTCCACATCATCGACGGCCGCAAGCCCCACTCCGTACTCTACGAGGCCTTCACCACCGAAGGCACCGGCACCACGATCGGCACCGCACAGCCGAGCGTTGGCATCAAATGGTAAAAAATACATAAAATTTTAACAGGAGGACTCTACCATGATCGAAAAGTTCAAGACCAATGCGGAAGTCATCGAAAACGGTGACAAGTACCTCTACGGCAACCATGTCCGTATGCCCATCTCCATGGAGCGCGGCGAGGGCGTCTACGTCTTCGACAAGGACGGCAACAAGTACCTCGATTTCGTCGGCGGCATCGCCGTCAACGGTCTCGGCCACTGCCATCCCGCCATCGTCAAGTGCCTGCAGGAGCGTGCGGAGACCATCCTCCACTGCTCCAACTACTTCTACAATGAGCCCGCCGTCCAGACCGCGAAGCTCATCGTCGAGAACAGCTGCTTTGATAAGGTCCTCTTTGCCAACTCCGGCGCCGAGGCCAACGAAGGCCAGATCAAGCTCGCCCGCAAGTACGCCAAGGATCACGGCCATCCCGAGCGCTTCGTCGTCATCACGATGAAGAACTCCTTCCACGGCCGCACCCTCGCCACCTGCACCGCCACCGGTCAGTATGCCGTCCACCGCTACTTCGAGCCCCTGCCCTCCGGCTTCCGCTATGCCGAGTTCAACAACCTCCAGTCCGTCAAGGACATCATGGACGAGTACGTCTGCGCCATCCTGACCGAGCCTGTCCAGGGCGAGGGCGGCGTGCGTCCCGCTTCCCAGGAGTTCCTGCAGGGCCTGCGTGACCTGTGCGACGAGAAGGGCATCCTCCTCATGTTCGACGAGGTCCAGGTCGGCTCCGGCCGCACCGGCAAGCTCTTCGCGCATCAGAATTACGGCGTGGAGCCCGATACCTGCTCCATGGCGAAGGCGCTCGGCTCCGGCGTGCCCATCGGCGCAGTCTGCGCCCGCGGCGACGCGGCCAAGACCCTCACCCCCGGCACCCACGGCTCCACCTTCGCCGGCGGTCCTCTCGCCTGCGCTTTGGCTGCCACCACGCTCGACGTCATGATCAACGAGGGCGTCATCGAGAACGCCCGCGTCATGGGCGAGTATTTCCGCGATCAGATGCACAAGGTCATCGAGAAGAACCATCCCAAGGCGGTCAAGGAGATCCGCGGTCTCGGCATGATCAACGGCATCGAGCTCAACCAGCCCAGCGGCCAGCCCGTCGTCGACCTGTGCTACAAGGATGCCAACGTCCTCATCAACAACACCAACGGCAACGTCCTGCGCTTCGTTCCGCCGCTGATCACCGGCAAGGAAGAGATCGACCTGTGCATCAAGGCGGTCGACGACGCCATGACCAAGCTCGGTTGGTAAAACGCAACGGCGTTATCGCCAAGCCCAAGGGGTAAATTTTGTGATATCCGGCAAGCGCGCGGCACTTGCCACCGTGCATAAAATATGCTAAAATATCCGCATATTTAATCGGTACGCCGCACGCTTCCCGTATCAGCCTTACATGCAATTTCCCCGTCCTCCCCTTCGCAGGGGGGCGAGGGAGGACGGGGAGACCGCAGCAAATCGTTTCCTGATCATTCAAGGAGGGAAAAATCACCGAATAAAGGGGGAATACCGTCAAGATCACATCTTCCCGCCGCCGGTCTCATCTGCCGGTCTGCGGGCGCACAGCCCCTCGCAAATACCGTAAAACAGTGTTCACCATCTACGAAGCTGCGCGGACGGGAGCGTTCCCGCCCTATGCGCACCATGTATTTAGAGAAAGGTTGGTACAATCAAGTGAGTGAAGAAAAGAAAGCCAGGACCCCGCGTATGCCAAAGCTGTGGGAAGCTCTGGTCACCATGCTGATCTTGGTCGGCGCATTGGCGCTCGGCATCGTCAAGTATGAAACAGACCCGCATGTCCCCATGTTCATCGGCGTTATGGGCGCCGCGCTGATGGCGCTCTACCTCGGCTACAAGTGGGAGGCCATCGAAAAGTCCATGATGGACGGTATTTATAAAGCCCTCCAGTCTGTCTGTATCCTCGTCATCGTCGGTATCCTCATCGGCGTTTGGATCAACGCCGGTGTCGTTCCCACAATGATCTTCTACGGTCTGAAGGTCCTCAAGCCCGCGATCTTCTTCATTGCGTCTGTTCTCATCTGCTCCATCACCTCTCTTGCCACCGGTACCTCCTGGGGCACGATGGGTACGATGGGCGTCGCCTTGATGGGCATTGGCTTCGGTCTCGGCATGAGCCCCGGCATGACCGCCGGCGCGGTCCTCTCCGGTGCCTACTTCGGCGACAAGATGTCCCCGCTGTCCGATACCACGAACCTTGCGCCCGCTATGGCAGGCACGGACGTTATGACCCACGTGAAGGCCATGATCCTGCCCACCGGCATCACCTATGTCATCACCCTCATCGGCTTCGGTATTCTCGGCGCCATGCAGTATCACGGCGGCGATGCCGACATGAGCCGCGTGACGGAGTTCTCCGGCGCGCTCGAGGCCGTGTTCAATATCAACCCTGCGCTGCTCTTGCCCCCGATCATCGTTATCGTGGCGGTTGCCATGAAGATGCCCGCCATCCCTGGTATCACGCTCGGCATCATTTCCGGCGCGATCATGGGCATGATCTTCCAGCCCGAGTGCAACATGGGTACCGTGTTTGATTTCGGCATGAACGGCTACTACTTCAGCGACGAAGTGCTCGCCATGTTCGAGGAGACCCTCTCTCCCGAGACCAGCTACACCATGACCCGTCTGCTTGAAAGCGGCGGTATCCTCGGCATGATGTCCTCCGTCGCCATGACGATCATCGCCATGATGTTCGGCGGCATTATGGAGGACACCCACCAGCTTGAGGTCATCGTCAACAGCCTCAAGAAGCTGGCGAAGGGCCCCGCGGGTCTCGTGCTTCTCACTGAGTGCACCTGCGTTCTCTCCAACGCCGTCATGCCCGAGCAGTACATCTCCATCGTCGTTCCCGGCCGTATGTATGCCGAGGAATACAGAGAGAAGGGTCTGCACCCGGCTCTCCTCTCCGGTACGCTGGAAAGCGCCGGTACCGTCACCTCCGCCCTCATTCCGTGGAACACCTGCGGCGTGTTTATCTCCAGCACCCTTGATATCAACGCGTGGGGCGCGGGCGGCTACGGCCCGTGGGCTCTGTTCAACTGGCTGATGCCGCTCATCAACTGGCTGTGCGCCCTCATCGGCTGGACGGTCAAGGATCTTGCCGGCAAGCCCTATAAGAAGTCCAAGGCTGCGGCTAAGGCGGAATAAATCAAAAACGGCAAAGGAACGGTCTATGAACAGAGGAACGGCACGATACCCTCTTTTAGAGATCGACCTTGACAAGCTGAAAGCAAATCTGGCAGCGCTCATCGAGCGCTGCCAGAGCCTTTCTGTCGAGGTCACGGGCGTGGTCAAGGGCTTTTCGGCGCTGCCGGAGGCCGCCGGGGTCTATACGGAATGCGGCGTGCGGAGCCTTGCCTCGTCCCGTCTCAGTCAGCTGCGCGCCCTGCGCGGCGCGGGCGTTGCCTGCGAGCGCGTTCTCATCCGCATCCCCATGCTCTCCGAGCTTCCGGAGGTCGCGGAGGTCGCAGACATGAGTCTCCAGAGCGAGCTTGAAACGCTCCGCGCCCTCAACGCGGTCTGCGCGAAGCGCGGAACGCGCCACAGGGTGATCCTGATGGCTGACCTCGGCGATCTGCGCGAGGGCTTCTGGAGCCGCGAGGAACTGGTCGACGCCGCGCTTGAGGTCGAGTATAAGCTCGACCATCTGGAGCTGGCGGGCGTCGGCACGAATCTCGGCTGCTACGGCTCGGTCGCCGCCACGCCGGAGAAGCTGCGCGAGCTGGTCTCCGCCGCCGAGGCGGTGGAGCGCGCCATTGGCCGCGAGCTGCAATACATCTCCGGCGGCGCGTCCACCTCCGTCCACATGGTGCTTGACGGCACGCTGCCCGCGCGCGTCAACCATCTGCGCATCGGCGAGTTCGCCCTCCTCGGCGGCATCTACGGCTGCTATCCCGACTTTCTGCGCCGTGACGTGTTCACCCTCCGCATGGAGGTCGTGGAGTGCAAGCCGAAGCCCAGCTATCCCGTCGGCGAGCTGACCGTGGACGCCTTCGGCAAAACGCGCGAATATACCGACCGCGGCATCCGCCGCCGCGCGCTCTGCGCCGCGGGCCGCGTTGATTACGGCGATCCCTTCGACCTCACGCCGCGCCTCGCGGGCGTGGAGGTCCTCGGCGCGTCCTCGGACCACACCATTCTTGACGTGGAGGACGCCGCCGTCCCCGTCCGGCTCGGCGACGTGCTGGACTTCGGCGTGAGTTACGGCTCGCTCGTCTACCTCACCAACACGCCCGAGGTCCGCATCGTCTATCGGAAAAACGGCCGCCTGTACACAGCGGAATAACGCACAAGGAAGCCCTCCGCTCGGTGAGCGGAGGGCTTTTCGTCGCTTTTTCGTTTTCTCAGCTCAGCGTCGTGCCGGTGACGAAGCTCGCCACGATGATGAGCAGGATGGAGATGGGCGCAACGTACTTGACCAGCACGCTGTAGACCTTTGCCAGCTTGAACGGCTTGCCGTCCAGCTCGATCTCATGCACGGCATTCGCGGGCTTCCAGATCCAGCCGGTGAAAATGCACACGCCGAGCGCGCACAGAGGGATCATCAGACGGTCGGTGAGGAACTCCATGAAGTCGCCGAAGATGGGGAAGCTCACGCCGTTGGCGAAGTCAAACCAGATGCCCTTGATGTTAAACGCGGCCTGCGACATGGTGTACAGACAGCCGATGAGGAACATCAGCGTGCAGACGATGACGGTGGTGGGCTTGCGCTTCCAGCCGAAGCGCTCGGTCAGGAACGCCACCACGCCCTCGATGAGGGATATGCTGCTCGTCAGCGCGGCGAACAGGAGCAGCATATAGAACAGCACGCCGAAAAACGCGCCGCCCGCCATGTGCTCGAACACGCCCGCGAGGGACGCGAAGGCGAAGCCGCCGCCCTTGCCGACGTTCTCGGAGCCGAGCGTCGCAAACACCGCGGGCACGATGATGAAGCCGGCGATGAGCGCCACGAGCGTATCCATCGTGCAGATGAGCGCCGTGTTCTTGCCGAGGTTCTCATGCTTGGGCAGATACGAGCCGTAGGTGATCATGATGGCCATGCCCAGCGACAGGGAGAAGAACGCCTGCCCCAGCGCGGAGAGGAAGGTGTTGAAGCCGACCTTGCTCCAGTCGCAGCTGAGCATATAGGCGAAGCCGACCTGCGCGCCGTCGAGCGTGATGGTGCGCGCGAGCAGTACAATGAGAATGACGAACAGCGCGGGCATACCGACCTTGTTGAACTTCTCGATGCCGCCCTCAACGCCCTTGATGATGATGACGGCGTTGACTGCCATAAAGACCGCGGCAAAGAGAATGGCGGTCAGCGGGAACCATGTCTCGCCCGTCGCGGCGTTGTAGCCGAGCAGGCCGTAGAAATAGCCGAGCGGATCGGCATAGACCGTCTGCGCCTCCGTAATGTAGGACACGACATAGCGCAGCACCCAGCCGCCGACGTGGCAGTAATAGGAGGTGACGATGAACGCCACCGCAACACCCGTGACGCCGACCCACTTGAAGCCGCGGTAGCCGAGCTTGTGGAAGCTGTCGATGGCGTTCGCCTGCGCGGCGCGGCCGATGGTCAGCTCCGAGAGCATGACGGGGAAGCCGATGAGAATGACGATGGCCAGATAAATGAGGATGTAGGCGCCTCCGCCTCCCTCAAAGGCCTTGCCGGGGAACTTCCAGATGTTGCCGAGGCCGACGGCGCTGCCCGCCGCCGCCAGGATGAAGCCGATCTTGCTTCCCCATTGGGCACGATTGTTTTCCATGTGATTTTCTCCTTTAACTACGTTTCTCTCTCCGTTTTCCGTCAAATTCGTCCTCATATATTTTAATGAGATGTATAAATTAAACAGAAATTAGTCAAATGATACCGTCTTTCTTGCCAAAAGTAAAGCGACGTATTATAATAAAAATATGAGCGATCCTAATAGAAAGGAAATACTTCTATGGAAAGCAAGAAATTAGAGGCCCTGCTCATGGCAGTCGATCTCGGCAGCTTTACCAAGGCGGCAGAGGTCCTCGGCTACACGCAGTCGGGCCTGACGCACATGATGAACTCGCTGGAAAAGGAGGTCGGCTTCACGCTGCTTGAGCGCGGACGCAGCGGCGTGCGCCTCACGGAGGAGGGCGAACGCATCGCGCCCGCCGTGCGCGAATTTCTGCAAGCCAACGCCCGGCTCGACAGCGTGATCGAGCAGGTCGCCTCCTCGCGCACGGAGATCATCCGCGTCAGCGCCTACGCCAGCATCGCCATGCACTGGCTGCCGGGCATCATCCAGCGCTTCCGCGAGGAGTGCCCCGACGTGGACGTGGACATCCGCATGGCTGACCACGTCGACGTCCCCTACGAGCTGCTCGCACAGGGCAAGATGGACGCCATCCTCGTCTCCCCGCAGGACGAGGGCCAGTACGAGTGGGTGCATCTTGCCGACGATCCCATGTTCGCCGTTCTGCCCCGCGATTTCGACACGCAGGGCATGACCGCCTTCCCGCTTGCCGCCTTCGAGGCGCGCGACTTCATCATGCCCTCGCAGGGCTTCGATAAGGACATCATGCGTATCTTCAACCGCATCGGCGTCAAGCCGCACATCCTCCCGACCTGGGTGGACGATCCCACCGTCATCAGCATGGTCAGCCACGGCCTCGGCGTGAGCATGATGACCGAGCTGACCGTCCGCGGCCGCACGGACGGCGTGAAGCTCCTGCCGGTCGAGCCAGCGTCCTCGCGCGAGCTTGGCCTTGCCGTCCGCTCGCTCGACGCCGCGAGCGACGGCCTGCGCCACTTCATCGACTGCACGAAGCGCGTCGTCGCGGAAATGCAGCCCTGAGCCGTTGCAAAAGCCACTTGTAATCACCGCCGAAGCGGTTATAATAAGGAAGCCCGCCGACCCGCGGGCGCAGAGAAAACAACGCGAAAGAAAAGGAACACCCTATGCTCACCTTTACTCCTGTCACGCAGCGGGACATTGCCCGCCTGCGCCGCTACTATAAAAGCTGCGAATACCAGCTCTGCGAATACTCTGCCCTCGTCAAGCTCATGTGGCGCAGCCACCTGCACCCCTCGTGGGCGGAGGGCGCGGGCTGCCTGATCGTCCGCAATTTCATTGACGGTCAGTATTGCTTCGACTACCCCGTTCCCGGGCCCGACGGCGATGAGGACGCGGCGCTCACGCTCATCGAGGACGACTGCCGCGAGCGGGATATTCCCCTCGTCCTCTCCGTCGTCCCGCAGGACAAGGCGGAGCGCCTTGCCGCGCGCTACCCCTACTTCCGCTTTTCCTCCCCGCGCGTCTGGCGCGACTATATCTACGCCGCCGAGGATCTGCGCGACTTTGCCGGACGCCGCTACTCCGGACAGCGCAACCACATCAACAAGTTCCGCAAGCTCTATCCCGACGCCGTCTTCCGCCCGCTCGGGAAGAGCGACCTGCCGCTCATCACGCAGTTCTTCCGCGACTACGAGGCCGTCTTCACCAAGGCGTCCGACTCGGCGAAAAACGAGCTGCGCTGCGCCGAGAAAATGCTCCGCATGACCGGCAGCCCGCACTTTCTCGTCGGCGGCATGGAGCTGGACGGCAGGCTCCTCTCCGTCGCCATGGCAGAGCGCTGCGGCGACACGCTGCAAATTCATATCGAAAAAGCCCTCTACGGCTATGAGGGCGTCTATCCCGCCACCGTGCAGGCGTTCGCGCAGGAATTTGCCGTGGACGGCGTGCGCTGGCTCAACCGCGAGGACGACGCCGGCGACAAGGGCCTGCGTACCTCGAAGCTCCAGTACCTGCCCGACCACCTCGGCGCGAAGCTGCGCTTCGACGTGCTCAACGAGCTGGTCAACATCACCGAAATTCCGACCCTCACCACCGCCCGCCTGACGCTCGACGCGCTCACCGACGCGGACAAAACCGCCTACGCCGCCCTCTGTCTCGACGACGACCGCAACCGCTGGTGGGGCTACGACTTCCGCAAGGACTACGACGGCACGCCCTACGAGGACTACTTTCTCGCCGTCGCGCGGGAGGACTACGCCCGCTCCCGCGCCGTGAACTTTGCCGTCCGGCTCGATGGTACGCTCATCGGCGAGGTCGTCCTCTACCGCTTTGATTCCCGCGGCGGCGCGGAGCTCGGCTGCCGTGTCTCGCCGGACTTCGCGGGCCACGGCTACGGCACGGAGGCGTTCGCCGCCGTCGCCGACTGGGCGCTCTACCGGCTCCACCTCGCCCACGTCGTCGCCAAATGCTATAAGGAAAACGACGCCTCCTACAGGATGCTCTCCTCCTGTATGCACCGCGCCGGCGAGGATGAGACCTTCTTCTATTTTGATAAAGAGGTCTGAACCGCGTATGAAAAGACCGCCTCTGCACACAATAGTGCAGAGGCGATTTTTTGTGTTCACATAAAAGATCGCGGCATCTGCGGCACGCCGACAGGCGGCAGCCGCGCCGTATGCAGGCTCTCCATCCGCCGCCGACGGAGAGCAGCGCAAGGCAGAGCGGCAGAATGGAGATCTTCACGATGGGAACCAATTCCGAATTTTGCTCCGATGAGCGCGTGGGCTACACCCTGCTCAAATCCTTCCTCGCGGGCGACGTCAACGCCAACCGCTGCTACGCCGGCCTCTCGCCCGAGGAGCAGCAGCGTCTCGTCTCCGGCGCCAAGAGCCTGCGCACCCCTGACGAGGTCGCCAGCTACGTCTGGGACTATCTTGACAGACAAGGACGGTAAGCCGCCATGGAGCGCCTGACGGGACACTTTGAACTGGATGTCCGCACGCTCGACGCCCTGCTGGGCGTCGAGCGCTGCTTTGACATGATCGCCCGCGACCTCGTCGCGGGCGGCCGCCGCTGCCGTCTGTATGTCGTGGACGGCTACGGCGACGACGCGGTGCTCGAGCGCATGATCGGCTTCTGGCTCGCCCTGCCCTCCACCGCCGACGCCGCCGACGCGCAGACCTTCATCGACCGCTATGTGACCTTCAGCGAGGTCAACGTCGAAGCAGATCTCCGGCAGACGGCCACCGCCGTGTTCCTCGGCAAAACGCTGCTCCTCGCCGAGGGCTACGGCGAATGTATCCTCATCGACGCGAAGAGCTACCCCTCCCGCGGCGTGGAGGAGCCGTCCTCGGGCAAGGTGCTGCGCGGCGCGCACGACGGCTTCATCGAAACGCTCGTGCAGAACGCGGCGCTCCTGCGCCGCCGCATCCGCACGCCGCAGCTGACGCTCGAGGGCCACAAAATTTCCGAGAAATCCCGCGCCGACGTCGTCCTCTGCTATCTCGAGGACAAGGTGGACCGCGCGCTCCTCGCGCGCGTCCGCGCGAAGCTCGCCGCCATCGACGCGGACTCCATCTCCATGTCGCAGGAATCCATCGCGGAATCCATGATGGACCGGAGGCAATGGTTCAACCCTTTTCCACGCGTTCGCTATACTGAGCGCCCCGACGCCGCCACCGCGAGCATCATGGAGGGCAGCATCATCGTCCTCGTGGACAACTCCCCCGCCGCCATGATCCTGCCCACCCGCTTCTTTGATTTCGTGCAGGAGGCGAACGACTTCTATTTCCCGCCGCTCGTCGGCTCGTACCTCCGCATCCTGCGCGTGGTCGTCTTTCTGCTCACGCTCTTCATCACGCCCGTGTGGTATCTGCTCGTGCAGGACCCTGACCTTCCCAACAGCGCGCTGGGCTTCCTCGCCGTCACGAGCGAGTACGAGGTCCCCATCCTCGCCCAGCTTCTCCTGACCGAGTTCATCGTCGACCTCCTCAAGCTCGCCTCGCTCAACACCCCCAGCGTCTTTTCCAACTCGTTTTCCATGATCGGCGCGCTCGTGCTCGGCGACTTCGCCGTGCAGGCGCATTGGCTCGTGCCGGAGGTGCTGGCGTACATGGCGTTCGTTGCCATCGCGAACTTCGCCCAGCCGAGCTACGAGCTCGGCTACGCCTTCAAGCTTCTGCGCCTCGTGCTGCTCGTCAGCTCCGCCGCCCTCGGCTGGGTCGGACTCGCCCTCGGCACGCTGCTCATTATTGTCCTGCTCGTCACCACCAGGCCCATCGCCGGCGGACATTATATGTATCCCATTTATCCCTTCAACTGGCACGCGCTCCGCGCCCTGCTCATCCGCCGCCCCATCGCCCCCGACAACACCTGAACGTATTGCTCAAACGTATCGCTCAAAAAGCCGCCCTCCCGGGCGGCTTTTCTTTTGTCCGATCTCTCCTATTCGCCGCTCTCCCCGCGCTGCCTCCTCCGTCTCCGCGTCAGAGCTCCGAACCAAAAACCGGCGGCGGAGATGATCGTTCCCTTCAGCAGCAGACTCGGCTGCGGCAGCCGCAGCACACTGAAGGAGAGCATATTAGCCAACGTGAAGGTCGCATACTCCGCAAGCATATACATCGCGCCAAATACAAGCGGCAGCAGCCAGCCTTGTCTTCCGCCGTATCCGCCCCGGCCAATGAGCAGTGAAATGACAAAGGCGGCGACCGGCAGCACGAGCCACAAAAATACGATGCCGTAGCCCATGGCGTCGTCTGGCCCGGTGAGCAGCCAGAAAAAGAGCACGGAAACGGCCCAGATGCCCAGATATACGCACAGAAGGATCAGCAGAGATTGCTCCCTCCGGCTCCGCACGGTGTTGGTGCTCTCCTCCAGATAATCCAGATAATCTGACATCGGTGCTTCCTCTTTTAACAATGCATCCAGACTGACCGCGTACAGGTCGCTCAGCCGCACCACGCTCACAATGTCCGGATAGTTCTTTTCATTCTCCCAGTTTGATATGCTCTGGCGGCTCACGCCCAGCGCCTCCGCCGTCTGCTCCTGCGTGAGCCCAGCCGCTATGCGCGCCTGCTTGAGCTTGGCTCCGATCTCCATAGGCATCCCGTCCTTTCTGCCTTCATCATAGGGAAATGAGCGGGCTTTGTCCATCAAAAATATTTGACAACGGTCGGTTTTCCCAAAAACTTTCTCCAACCCCCTTGACAAATCGTTCCCGATGTATTATTGTACTAATCATCTAATACAATCATACATCAAGAAAAGGAGGAACCGTATGGAGTGGCAATTCCGCAATGACAGTCCCATCTACACCCAGCTCACGCAGCGCCTGACGCAGGCCATCGTCGCGGGCGAATTCCGACCCGGCGAGCGCCTGCCCTCGGTGCGCGAGCTCGCGGTGGAGGCGGGCGTCAATCCCAACACGGTGCAGCGTGCGCTCGCCGACCTCGAACGCGACGGGCTGGTCTTTTCCCAGCGCACCGCGGGCCGCTTCGTGACGGGAGATGTTTCCATGATCGAAAACGCGAAGCTCCGTCTGGCGGATCAATGTGTGGAGAATTTTCTCTCCGAAATGGCAAAGCTCGGCTGCGGCAGAGACGAGGTCATCGCCCTGCTGCAAGGCCGAAAGGAGGAAGAATCATGAGTATTTTAGAATGTAAGGCGCTCACCAAGCGCTACGGCGGCAAATCCGCCCTCGAGGGCGTGGAGCTTTCCATCGAGCCGGGCCGCATCGTCGGTCTGCTCGGCCCGAACGGCAGCGGCAAAACGACCCTCATCAAGCTCGCCAACGGCCTGCTCACCCCCACGAGCGGCGAAATTCTGATCGACGGCAAAGCCCCCTCGCCGGAGACGAAGGCCATCGTCTCCTATCTCCCCGACCGCAACGCCCTGCCCGACTGGATGACCGTCGCGCAGACCGTCGACTACTATGCCGACTTCTACGCCGACTTCCGCCGCGACGCGGCGCAGGAGATGATCCAGCGCCTCGGCCTCGACGTCTCCCAGCGCGTCAAAACGCTCTCCAAGGGCACGCGCGAAAAGCTCCAGCTCATCCTTGTCATGTCCCGCGCGGCGAAACTGTATCTGCTCGACGAGCCGATCGGCGGCGTCGACCCCGCCACCCGTGACTACATTCTCCGCACCATCATCGGCAACTACAACGAGGACGCCTCCGTCGTCCTCTCCACCCACCTCATCGCGGATGTCGAGCAGGTGCTCGACGAGGTGATCTTCCTGCAAAACGGCCGCGTCGAGCGGCACACCACCGTCGACGCCATCCGCGGCGAAACCGGCAAAAGCGTCGACGAGCTTTTCCGGGAGGTGTTCAAATGCTGACCAAACTCATCCGGCACGAATTTCGTGCCACAAGCCGCATCATGTGGCCCATCTTCGCGGGGATGCTCGCGCTGACGCTTGCCATGCGCGCCTCGCAGAACGTGCTGCAAAATGAATCTCCCTGGCTGCTCAACCTGCTGGCGGTCCTCGTCACCATCGGCTTCGTCTTCGGTATCATGGCGCTGTGCTTCGCGCCGCTGGTGCTCTCCGCCGTGCGTTTCCGCGACCATCTCCTCAAGGACGAGGGCTACCTCACCCTGACGCTGCCGGTGAATATGCACCAACTCCTTGCCTCCAAGCTGATCGTCTCGGCGGTCTGGTACGCCGCGGCGTTCCTCGCCGTCGTGCTGCTGTGCATGATCGGCGCGTTCGATTTCAGTGATTGGCGGGTGGTCCCGCAGTTCGCAGCCGACTTCCTCCGCGCCTTCCGCAAGCTGGACAGCTCGATGCAGGGGCAGGCGCTGCTCTTCGCGTTGGAGTTCTTCCTCTTCTGCGTCCTCGGCGTCACCGCCGTTTCCCTCATCGTCTACGCGGCTTACGCCGTCGGCTTCAGCTTCAATAAGCACAAGAGCGCCCTCACCGCCGTGTCCGTCCTCGTGTTCTTCCAGCTCGTGCAGTTCGCGGCCATCGCGGTGCTGGCAAATCTCTTCTGCGACGGCTTCACCGCGTGGTCGAGCCTCACCGGCGTGCAGGCAGGCAATGCCATCTTTGCCGTCGCCCTCGTCTGCGAGCTGATCGTCTGCGTCATTTTCTACCTCGTCACCTATTTCTTCCTCACGAGGAAGCTGAATCTGGAGTGACCCATGAAAAAATTTCTTGTCCTCATTCTGACGCTCGCGGTGGGTCTTGCCCTCCTGCGGCGGAAAAAGTAAACAACCACCTCATCTGAAAAAGCGGCCGGAGAGCGAAAAAAGCTTTTTTGGTCGCTTTTTGCGCGCAAAATCAAGAAAAATTTAAGAAAAAAGCACAGAAAAAACACAAGTTCCGCCTGCTATCATGGCGGCAGAAATATCGGAAAGGAGTTTTCCTCATGTCCCTTCTTGAAGTCAGCGGTCTCTCCAAGACCTACACCACCCGCTTCGGCGGCGCGAAGGTCGAGGCGCTCAAAAGTGTCACCTTCTCCGTCGAGAGCGGCGAGTACGTCGCCGTCATGGGCGAGAGCGGCAGCGGCAAAACCACGCTTCTGAACCTCCTCGCGGCGCTCGACCGCCCCACCGGCGGCACGGTCCTCCTCGGCGGGCAGAACCTCGCCGAGATCCCCGAGGAGCGCGCGGCGGCCTTCCGCCGCGACCACCTCGGCTTCGTCTTTCAGGACTTCAGCCTTCTCGACACCTTCTCTCTGGAGGACAACATTCTCCTCCCCCTCGTCCTGCAGGGCAAGAGCCGCGGCGAGATGAAGTCCCGCCTTGTCCCGCTCGCCGACCGGCTCGGCATTTCCGACCTGCTCAAAAAGTACCCCTACGAGGTCTCCGGCGGCCAGAAGCAGCGCGCCGCCGTGGCCCGCGCGCTCATCACGCGCCCGCAGGTTCTCTTTGCCGACGAGCCGACCGGTGCGCTCGACTCCGGCTCCACCGAGGAGCTGCTCCGTCTCTTCGGCACGGTCAACGGCGCGGGGCAGACCATCGTCATGGTCACGCACTCCGTCCGCGCGGCCAGCTGTGCGGGCCGTGTCCTCTTCCTGCGCGACGGCGCCGTCGCACAGGAGCTCACGCGCGGCACGGACACGGAGACCGCCTTCTACCGCCGCATCGCCGACGCGCTCACCGCGTCCCAGACGGGGGGCGGCGCGGCATGAATGCGTTCTTCTATCCCCGTCTGGCGCTCAGCGGGATGCGCCGCGACCGGCGCATTTACGCCCCCTACCTCGCCGCCTGCGTCTTTATGACGGCGGTGGTCTACGACCTCGCCTTCCTCGCCGACAGCCCCGCGCTCTACGCCGTCGGCAGCGGCGTAAACGGCATGGGCACCTCGGCGATCCGCCTCGTGATGACCCTCGGCAAGTGGGTCATGGCGGTGTTCGCCCTCCTCTTCTTTTTCTACACGAACGCCTTCCTCATCCGCCGCCGCAAGAAGGAGCTCGGCCTCATGAGCGTCCTCGGCATGGACCGCGGAGCGCTCACCTCGCTTCTTTTCTGGGAGACCGCCTTCTCCGCGCTCGTCTCCCTCGCCGCGGGACTCGCCCTCGGCGTGCTGCTCACGCAGCTCTCCGCCCGCGTGCTTTCGCATTTCGCCCGCACGGAGCTGCCCGCTCTGCCGCTGCTGGATCTTGGCGCGGTTCGCTTCTGCGTCCTGACCGATGCGTTTATCTTCTTTCTTCTCCTCCTGAACGCATGGCGGCAGGTGCGCCGCGCCTCCGCGGTCAGCCTTCTCCGCAGCGACAGCCTCGGCGAGCGTCCTCCGAGATCCCAATGGCTCCTCGTCCTTCCCGGCCTGGGCCTTCTCGGCGGAGCCTACTACCTCGCCGTCACCATCACCGAGCCGATCACCGCGATGCTCGTTTTCTTCGTGGCGGTCGTCATGGTCATCCTTGCGACATTCCTTCTCTTCATCGCGGGCAGCGTTACCCTCTGCCGCACGCTCCAAGGCAATGACCGGTTCTATTACCAGAAGAAAAACTTCGTCGCGCTCTCCTCGCTCGTCTATCGTATGAAGCGCTCCGGCGCGGGACTTGCCGTCATCTGTATCCTCTCGACCATGATCCTCGTCATGCTCGGCTCCACCGCGGGGCTCTACTTCGGCGCGGAGGACGTTGTCCGCACCCTCTCCGCCGAGATGAGCCGCGAGATCGCCGCCGAGGCGCGCGCGGAGTTCTACGCCACCTACGGCAGCCTCTTCTTCCTCGCCCTCGTCCTCAGCACGGTGTTCCTCCTCGCCTCCGTCCTGATGCTCTACTACAAGCAGCTCTCCGAGGGCTACGAGGACGCCGCCCGCTTCGCCGTCATGCAGCGCGTCGGCATGACAAAGCGCGACATCCGCACAAGCGTCAACGCCCAGCTGCGCATGGTGTTCCTCCTGCCGCTGCTTGCCGCCTTCGTCCATCTCGCCTTTGCCCAGCCGATGATCTGGCGCATTCTGCGGCTCTTCGGACTTCAGAACCTTCCGCTCGTGCTCGGCGTCACGGCGTGCGCCTGCGCCGTGTTCACCGTGCTCTACTGCGCCGCCTGCCGCCTGACCTCCAACGCCTACTGCCGCATCGTGGGCGAAGGGGTCTGAGGCCGCGTCGCCGGAAAATTTGAACAATTCCGTAACAAATCGCCGTTCCGCTTGTTTTTGCTTCGCGCCGTGATATAATAGTGTGGAATAATCCCATTTTGTTGCACGGCTTCGTGCAAAAGGAAAGGAAAAATTTATGGGCATCAAATTTTCCGGCTCCGACGCCGGCGGCTTCCGCTTTGATTTCTCCGGCGCGAACAGCGCTGCCGGCGGCAGCGAGGGAAGCGCCGCGCCCAAGCGCGAGCGCAAGCCGCGCAAGGCCGTCGGCACCCCCGGCAAGCGCATCGCCATCAATACCCTCGTCACCCTCCTCGTCGGCGCGGTCTACTTCTACCTCGAGCTGCCCGCCATCAACCTCCACGCCGAGGAGTTCTACGGCTTCGTCCTGCTTCTCTGCGCGGTCTACTGCGGCTGCGCCCTGCTGACCTCCGGCTTTCAGGGCGAGGGGGCCAAGGGCTACTTCCGCTTCGTGAAGAAGCAGTGCACCGTCCCGTTCTTTCTCGCCACCGGACTGCTCGCGCTTGCCGTCGTCGGCGGCGTGGCCTCGTGGGTCGTGTTCCGCGCGGGCAGCTACCAGAAGCTCCTCACCGTCCAGTCCGGCGACTTCTCCTCCGAGATCGCCGAGGTCGCCTACGACCGCATTCCCATGCTCGATAAGGACAGCGCCGAGAAGCTCGGTGACCGCAAGCTCGGCGAGCTTTCCGACATGGTCTCCCAGTTCGAGGTCTCCGAGGACTACACCCAGATCAACTACCACGGCCGCCCCGTGCGCGTCACCCCGCTGCGCTACGGCGACATCATCAAGTGGTTCAACAACCGCTCCGCCGGTCTTCCCGCCTACCTCATCATCGACATGGTCGATCAGAGCGTGGACGTCGTCCGCCTTGACGAGGGCATGAAGTACACCACCGCCGAGCACTTCTCCCGCAACCTCTACCGCCACCTCCGCTTCCAATATCCGACCTTCATGTTCGAGGAGCCGGTCTTTGAGATCGACGAGGACGGCACGCCCTACTGGGTCTGCGCCAAGAAGGAAAAGACCATCGGGCTTTTCGGCGGCACGGACAACAACGGCGCGGTGCTCGTCAACGCCGTCACCGGCGAGAGCGAGTACCTGACCGAACCGCCCGAGTGGGTCGATCACGTCTACTCCGCCGAGCTCATCATCGAGCAGTACGACTACTACGGTATGTACCACAACGGCTTTATCAACTCCATCCTCGGCCAGCGTGACGTCACCGTCACCACCGACGGCTACAACTACATCGCCGAGGGCGACGACGTCTACCTCTACACGGGCGTGACGAGCGTCGGCGGCGACGAGAGCAACGTCGGCTTCCTGCTCTCCAACCAGCGCACCAAGGAAACGAAGTATTACCCCTGCGCCGGCGCGACCGAGTACAGCGCGATGGACAGCGCCGAGGGTCAGGTCCAGAACCTGCGCTACACGGCGACCTTCCCGCTGCTCCTGAACGTTGCCGAGCAGCCGACCTACTTCATGGCGCTCAAGGACGCGAGCGAGCTCGTGAAGATGTACGCCATGGTCAACGTCAACCAGTACCAGATCGTCGCCACCGGCGCGACCGTCGCCGAGTGCGAGTCGAACTACCGTCAGATGCTCCGGCAGAGCAATCTGATCTCGGACGATCAGACCGGCATCGACCAACCGGTCGAGACCGACCGCCGCTCGCTTGAGGGCGTTATCGCCGAGATCCGCTCCGCCGTCGTTGACGGCAACAGCATCTACTTCCTGCGCTTTACAGGCGAGACGGACTTCACCGTCCGCATGAGCGCCGCGGACGTGCCCTACGCGCCGCTGCTCAATGCGGGCGACCGCGTGCGCGTTTGGTACTACGACGGTCATGTCAGCGAATTCTGGATCGAGGCGTGCGACCTTGAGCTGCTGCCCGTCTCCACGCCCGCCGAGCCGGACGACGCGCAGCCCTCCGGCGGCGTGGATGCATAAACCATGCAAATATGCAAAAAGGCGATGGATATTTTCCATCGCCTTTTGTCATGCTTCGCCGCAGCATGACAGAAAAAATTCAGATGTTAAGCATGACATGAAGGAATAATTGCAGGAATTTTAATAGGTATTATCAAAATTCCGAAACTTTTTCATTTCTGTTTCTGCGCTTTGCACAAAAAGGAAGGGAAAATTTCTCACAGCCGGACGCTTCGATTTTGGACGTACCCCCTTGAGAAAGCGCCTGTTTTGTGATAGTCTAACAGACGAGATGGAAGCACCATCGAAATGCTCTTAACGAGTAAATTTAGAGGAGGCTATTATCATGAATGCTTATATCCAGAGAGTTCTGGACGAGACCAGAGCCAAGAACGCGAATGAGCCTGAATTTCTGCAGACCGTCGAAGAGGTCCTGACCTCTCTCGAACCCGTCATCAATGCCCACCCCGAGTATGAGGCTGCCTGCCTGCTCGAGCGTATGGTCGAGCCCGAGCGCACCATCGAGTTCCGCGTCGTTTGGATGGACGATCAGCTCAAGTATCACGTCAACCGCGGCTACCGCGTTCAGTACAACGCGGCGCTTGGCCCCTACAAGGGCGGCCTCCGCTTTGCTTCCAACGTCAACCTCTCTATCATCAAGTTCCTCGGCTTCGAGCAGACCTTCAAAGATGCTCTGACCTGCCTGCCCATCGGCGGCGCCAAGGGCGGCTCCGACTTCTCCCCCATCGGCCGCAGCGACGGCGAAGTCATGCGCTTCTGCCAGGCCTTCATGACCGAGTTCCATCGTCACATCGGTCAGGACATCGACTGCCCCGCCGGTGACGTTGGTGTCGGCGGCCGCGAGGTCGGTTATCTGTACGGTCAGTATCGCCGCATTGTCGGCGCTGCCGAGTTCGGCGCTATGTCCGGCAAGGCTGTCTGCACCGGCGGCTCCATCCTCCGTCCCGAGGCGACCGGCTTCGGCGCTGTCTATTATCTGCGCGAAGTCCTCAAGCACGACGGCAAGGGCATCAAGGGCCTGCGCGTCGCTATGTCCGGCTACGGCAATGTTGGCTGGGGCATCATGAAGAAGATCGACGAGCTCGGCGGCAAGGTCACCTATTTCGCCGGCCCCGACGGCTACATCCACGATCCGGATGGCGTCTGCGGCGAAGAGAAGCTCAACTACATCCTCGAGATGCGCGCCAAGGATCCGATGCACTGCAAGCCCTATGCCGATAAGTTCGGTGTTGAGTTCGTCGAGGGTCAGAAGTGCTGGGGCGTCAAGGACGTTGACGTTTACATGCCCGCCGCTACCCAGAACGATGTCAACATGGAGTGGGCCAAGAAGATCGCCGAGTCCGGTGTTCCTTACTACATCGAAGTCGGCAACATGCCCACCACCAACGATGCTCTGGCCTTCCTGATGAGCCAGAAGCACCTCACCGTCGCTCCTTCCAAGGCTGTCAACGCCTGCGGCGTTTCCGTCTCCGAGCTCGAAATGGCTCAGAACGCTCAGCGTATCTACTGGACCGCTGAGGAAGTCGACGCCAAGATGGAAGCCATCATGAAGAACATCTACGATGCTTCCGTTGAGGCTGCCGAGCGTTACGGCCTGGGCTACAACCTGGTCGCTGGCGCCAACATCGCCGGCTTCCAGAAGGTCGCCGACGCCATGATGGCTCAGGGCATTTTCTAAGCCGAACCGCTTTGAAAACCAAAAAGAAGAGCTGCGAAAGCAGCTCTTCTTTTTTGCGCTTTTCATTGCTTACAGAACACTCATCACATCGTAGTGCAGGCCCTCGTCCGCGTAATCGGGAATGAGACCGAGCCGCCAGACGGAGACCGAGGTCACGCCCACGAGCTTGGCGCAGGCGAGCTTCTCGGCGGTGCTGCGCGCGTCCTCATACCAGAGGAAGATATGCTGTCCGCTCTCCGTGGTGTAGGTGCACCACGGACTGCGGGCCGTGTCGGACCAGCCCATCACGGTGTCGCTCTGGCACAGACGCTTGTAAACCGTGGTCTGCAGCGGGTGCGTGGAGCGGACCGCGGTCAGCAGACCGTCCGCATCCGTCTGCCACGCGCGGGCGTCCATGCTGACGGCAAGCGTCAGCTTCGCGGGATCGTCCATCTCACGCGCCGCGGTGCGCGCGGCGTAGTAGACCTTGTAGAGCGGCGCACAGGGATGGTTTCGGTAATAGCGCGAGCCAAGGAAGCCGGTGAGATCGCTCGCCGCGTAGTCGTGCGCCATGAGGATCACGCGGTCGCAGAGCGTGCCGAGCGTCTTGAAATCGTAGCCGTCGAAGTAGGCGTCGCCGTAGACGGCGGGCATGACGGCGGCGTAGAGCGTCTTGCCCTCGGCGTGCAGCACGGCGGAAAGCTCCGTCATAAAGGCGTTGAAGCTCTCCTTGTCCGCGGCGCGCAGACCCTCGAAGTCGATGGTCACGCCGCTGTAGGGATTGTAGCCGAGGTCGGGGTACACGCGCCCCAGCTCCGCCATGATCTCCGTGACCGCCGCCGCGCGGGAGGACTCGTCGGCGAGCATCGTGCGGAGCGGCGCGTTCGCCATGAAGACGTTGAGCTTGAGCTCCACGCCCGCCTCGCGCAGCACGGGAACCACATCGGCATAGCCAGCGGGGATGTAGAAGCCTGAGCTGTCGTCCTTCACAGTCGAGAGCTTCGCGCCCTCCTCAGCCGAATAGGTCATGTGGCTCCAGCCGAAGCTGACGGCGTCGAACTGCTTGGCCTGCTCGAGCTGCGAGTAGGACGAGAGCGCGTAGAAGGCGTGCTTCCACGTCGTCGGTGCGTGGTACTTTTCATAGACGCGCACGAGCATGGCGGCCGCCTGCTCGCGCGTCGCGGTGCCGTCCGGCTCGAAGGTCGTCTCGGTCGCGCCGGTGGTCATGCCGATCTCGTAGGCAATGGCGATGTAGCCGCGCTGGGCGGTCACGTCAGCGAAGGGCAGCGCCGCGTCCGCGTCCGCCTTGGCAAGCTCGCCGAGGCCGAGCGCGCGCACAAGCATCACGGCCATCTCGCGGCGCGTGATGGCGTCCCTCGGGCGGAATTTTCCGCCCGCGTCAATGACGCCGTTGGCGGCAGCGGTGTTGACAAACTCCCGCGCCCACGAATCCGCGATGTCGATGGCGGCGTCCTCGCCGCTCACGCTCTCCCAGCCGAACATCCGCACCAGAATGGTGACGAACTGCTCGCGTGAGATGGTCTCTCCGAGGCCGAAGCGCCCCTCCCCCACGCCGTTCATCAGGCCGTACTCTGCGGCCTTGTCGATGCTCTCCCTCGCCCACGAGTCGGCGGGAACGTCGGTGTAGTCTGCGGCGAGCGCGGCGGTGCTCAGCACGAGCGCGAGCAAACAGCTCAAAAATAAGGTTCGTTTCTTCATGGCAGCCTCCGAGGTCGGAAAAGTTTTCGACACCATTTTACAGGAATCGCCGCCGCATTGCAAGTAGACATAATAAAAAATTATGTTCCCATCAAAAAAGAGACCGCCGGAGCGGTCTCTTTTCGCTGTGCGATATGGGCTTATTGCTCCGCGCTGTCGCTGTCCTCCGGCAGCGCTGCGGGGTCGGACGCCGCGCTCTCCTCGCAAGCCGTCTCCGCCTTGGGCGACGGCTTCGCCGCGCCCTTGCCGAGCAGGAGCGTCACAACCCCGAGACCGAGCGGCACGGAGACGAGGCCCACCGCAAAGGGCAGACCGGGCACGCTGGCCGCGACGCGCCAGACGAGGATACCGATGGCCAGCTCCGCATAGTAGCAGGGAGCCTTCTTCATCGCCCCGCGCCAGAGCAGCGCGCCGAGGAAAAAGCCAAGGAACACGGGAGCGGCGATGATCGCCGCAGCATAAAGGAACAGCACGATCAGCGCAAGGCGCACGCCGACATTCGAGATAAACAGCAGGATCGCCGCGAGCGGCACGCCCGCAAGCACCGCGAAGCCGATGCCGAACGCCTTGGCATACCGTCCGAACGGCGCGCCGTAATACTTCCGATCCACCGTCTCCCACAGCGGTGTGAGCCACAGCAGGACATAGGCGAGCAGCAGCACACCCGCAAAGCTCAGCGCCTTACGCAGCACGATGCTGCCGACGCCCGGTTCGTCGTCGGGGACCGTAATGCTCACGCCCGCGTCGCCGCTTTCCGGCTCGTCGTAAAGCTCAGCGCTGTCCGCGATGCCGTCGGGCACGGAGCGCAGGGCGCTTGCATTGCAGTGCAGCCGCCCGCCGATCTTGGCGCCGTCGCCGATGACGACGTTCTCGGCGCTGATGTACACGTCGCCGCCGACGGAGCCGGTGATGGTGGCGGTGTTGGCGGCGGCGTAGAGGTCGCGCCCCACCGTGCCGTCCACCGTGAGGCTCTGGCCCGCGGCGAACACGTCGCGCTGCGCCGTGCCGTTCACGCCGATGCTGTAGCCCGCGAGGAACGCGTCGTTCTCCGCCGTGCCGCCGAGCGTCACCTCATAGCCCGCGGCCATGACATACGCTCCTGTACCGTTCACGCCGACGGTCCTGCCCGCGGCGAGCAGGACGCCGTTCACCGCGGCACTGCTCCGCACGGTCTCTCCCGAAAGAAACAGCGAGCCGTCGCGCATACCGTCGGCAGAGCCGTCGGCAAAAACGTCCTCGAACGCGGCGCAGGCCGGCACGGCGAGCGCCGTCGCCAGCAGCAAGCTGAGGAACAGGGATACGAGCTTCTTACATTTCATTTTCCTTTTCTCCTTCCATCGCGGCGGGAGCATTTGCTTTCCCATCCGCGTCTTCAAACATTTTGCGGGACTCCTCCTCGCTGAGCCCCATGATGAGGTTGACCGTGCGGCGCATATTGTCCGTCGCCTCGTCCACCCAGTCGGCGTCCTCGTGCAGGATGCAGCTCCCCAGGCCGTGCGCGAGGAAAATGGCCATGGTGTGCGGGTCCATCGTCGGCTTCGCGCCGCAGGTCATGAGCGTGCGGATGATGTCCTCGATATACGGCTCGATGACCGTGAGCGTCTGCTCGCGAATGGCCCAGCGGACCGTGCGGTGTATATTGCCCTCGTACTTCGCGCGGAAGGCGCGCACCTCGCGCTTGATGTAGCTGAAAAAGCGCAGCAGCGCCCGATAGGGCTTCTCCTTCGCCTCGGCGGCAAGCGCCTCAAAGTCCTTCCGGTAAGGCTCGAAGAAGTGGTCGAGCACATCGGTGAACAGCTCGTCCTTCGTCTTGTAGTAATAGTAGAACAAGCCGACCTCGCCGCCGACCTCCAGCATAATGCCGCGCACGCTCGTGCCGTCGTAGCCGTGCTCAAAGATCTGTCGTCCTCCGACCTCGCGGATGCGGTTCTTCGTGCCGCCCTCGATCATCTGCTTTCGTGCCATAGGGAGTGCTCCTTTCCTGAACAGTTCTCAAATTATAGCACGCCGTAAAGAAATTGCAATATGGCGTTTTGAACAATATTCAAAAATATAGGGCGGCACCGCGCAATTTGGCAAGCAGATTCGGCGAGAGATTTTTCGTCAAGGCAAGGCTTGAAAAGCGCAGGAATACTGTATGTATTTCAAGCTTTTCAAACCACAGAATTGGCGGAAAAGATCCGGCGAAGCGCGAAGACGCAATTGTGCGGTGCTGCCATAGCCTTCTTTTCTGCTACCGGATGATGAAAGCGTGCAGGAAAGCGCAAAAGGTCATTGCGTTTTTGTCTATTCTCTGATAAACTGAATACATTACAAGCAACTGCAAGCAGGACCGACTGAACGAAACAGAAGGGAGCTTTATCGTATGGGACTCATCAAAGCGATCGCGGGCGCGGCGGGCGGCGTGATGGCCGACCAGTGGAAGGAATACTTCTACTGTGAAGCGATGCCCGCAAACATTCTGGCGACCAAGGGCCACAAGAAGGTCACGGGCCGTTCGAGCAACTACAAGGGTGACGAGAACATCATCACCAACGGCTCGATGATCGCCGTGGCGGACGGTCAGTGTATGCTCATCGTCGAGCAGGGCAAGGTCGTGGAGGTCTGCGCCGAGCCGGGCGAATTTCTCTACGATTCCTCCACCGAGCCGAGCATCTTCTCGGGCAAGCTCGGCGACAGCATCGGCGCTGTCTTTAAGAACATCGGCAAGCGTTTCACCTTCGGCGGCGAAGCGCCGAAGGACCAGCGCGTCTACTACTTCAACACGAAGGAGCTCATCGGCAACAAGTACGGCACGGCGTCTCCCGTTCCGTTCCGCGTCGTGGACCAGCGCGCGGCGATCGACATCGACGTGGGCATCCGCTGCTTCGGCGAGTACAGCTACCACATCGCCAACCCGCTCCTGTTCTACACGAACGTCTGCGGCAACGTGAGCGAGGACTATGACCGCTCGAACCTCGACAGTCAGCTCAAGACCGAGCTGCTCACCGCGCTCCAGCCCGCGTTCGCGAAGATCAGCGAAATGGGCATCCGCTACTCCGCGCTGCCCGGCCACACGGTCGAGCTGGCGGACGCGCTCAACGAGGCGCTGAGCGCCAAGTGGCGCGACCTGCGCGGCATCGAGGTCGTCTCCTTCGGCGTTTCCTCCGTCACGGCGAACGAGGAAGACGAGAAGATGATCAAGGAGATGCAGCGCAACGCGGCGTTTATGGACCCGACCCGCGCGGCGGCGCACCTTGCGGGCGCGACCGGCGACGCGATGAAGACGGCGGCGGCGAACCCGAACGGCGCGGTCGGCGCGTTCATGGGCATGGGCATGGCCGGCGGCATGGCCGGCGGCATGGCCGGCGGCATGGCCGGTGCACAGATGGGCACCCTCTATCAGCAGGGCGCGCAGCAGCAGGCGGCGCAGGCGCAGGCGGCTCCCGCGGCGGCCCCAGCCGTACAGGGCTGGACGTGCAGCTGCGGCGCGGTGAACAAGGGCAAGTTCTGCGCGAACTGCGGCAAGCCGGCTCCGGTGAGCGCGAACGAGTGGACGTGCAGCTGCGGCACGAAGAACACGGGCAAATTCTGCTCCGAGTGCGGCAAGCCCGCGCCCGCAGGCGAGTGGACGTGCGAGTGCGGCACCGTGAACAAGGGCAAGTTCTGCTCCAACTGCGGCAAGCCCAGAGCCTGAGCGATAAGCAAACGATAACACGGTATGATCGGGCCTGCCGCGCTGCGCGGCAGGCTCCTGCCGACCTTATGACAAGTCTGAAAAAGGAGAAAAAAGCATGGCAAATCAGGTGACCAATTACAAGTGTCCCGCCTGCACCGGCCCGCTGCGCTTCGACAGCGCGACCGGCAAGCTCCAATGCGACTTCTGCGGCTCGAGCTATGAGGTCGCGGAGATCGAAAAGCTCTACGCCGAGAAGGACGCGCAGGCTGCCGGCGCGTTCCGTCAGGCGGAGGAGCAGGCCGCGGCGGACGGCGAATGGACCGCCGCCTCCGGCAGCGACTGGGGCGCGGACGCGGAAAAGCTGCGCGTCTATTCCTGCCCGAGCTGCGGCGCGGAGCTGATCTGCGACGAGACGACCAGCGCGACCTCCTGCCCCTACTGCGGCAACAACACCATCGTGCCCGGGCAGTTCAGCGGTGCGCTCAAGCCCGACTATGTGCTGCCCTTCAAGCTGGATAAGGCCGCCGCGGTCGCGGCGCTCAAAAAGCACTACGGCGGCAAGAAGCTGCTGCCGAAGGCGTTCTCCAATGAGAACCACATCGAGGAGGTCAAGGGCGTCTACGTCCCCTTCTGGCTCTACGACGGCAGCGCGGAGGTCGACGTCCGCTGCCACGGCACCAAGGTGAGCGGCTACTCCACCGCCCGTGAAAACGTGACCGTCACGAACCATTACGACGTGCGCCGCGCGGGCACGGTGCGGTTCGAGCGCGTGCCGGTGGACGCCTCGAGCAAGATGCCTGACGACCACATGGACGCCATCGAGCCCTTCGACTACAAGGAGCTCAAGCCCTTTTCCACGGCGTATCTGCCCGGCTTCCTCGCCGACAAATACGACGTTTCCGTGCAGGACTGCGCCGAACGCGCGGACAGCCGCTGCGAAACGAGCGCCGTGGAGCTGATGGAGCAGGACGCCCGCGGCGACTACGCCTCCTGCACGGTCGAGAGCCGAAACGTCACGCTCCACCGCGGCAAGGTCCACTACGCGCTCATGCCCGTGTGGCTGCTGAGCACGAAGTGGAACGGCAAGAGCTTTCTCTTCGCCATGAACGGCCAGACCGGCAAGCTCGTCGGCGACCTGCCGCTCGACAAGGGACTGTACTGGAAGCATTTCGCCGCCATCACCGGTCTTTGTATGCTGGGCGTGATGGCTGCCGGACTGCTCCTGAGCCTGTAAGGAGGTGGCATGATGATGAAGAAATATGCTTCCCTGCTCTTCGCCCTCGTCCTCGCGCTGTCGCTGAGCGTGTCCGCCGCGGCGGACAGCAGCGGCGTGTACGTCTACGACGACGCGGCCCTGCTCACCCAGGAGGAGTACGATACGCTCACCGCGTCGGCGATGGCGGTCGCCGACCAGTACGGCTGCGGCGTGTACGTCGTGACCGTCGACGACATGGCGGACTACATCGACCCCGACGCGGTCACGGAGACCGGCGAGACCGGCATGGCCGCCTTCACCGAATACGCATGGGATGCGCTCGGGCTTGCCGCCTCCTACGACAGCAACGGCATCATGCTCGCGCTGAGCATGGCCGAGCGCGATTTCCAGATGCTCGCCCACGGCGACACTGCCAACGCCGCCTTCACCGACTACGGCAAGTACATCATGCAGGACGAGTTCCTCGACAATTTCCGTGAGGACGACTGGTACGGCGGCTTCGCGGACTACATCGCTGCGTGCGGCCGCTACCTCGAGGCCAACGCCAACGGCGCCCCCATCGACGTGGAGCCGTCCGACGAAACCGAGGAGGAATATGAACCGCTGAGCTTTGGGGATAAGCTTTTCTTTGCCGCCCTCATGGCCTTCCGGTTCGGTCTGCCCCTCGGCCTGATCGTGGCGTTCATCGTCTGCGCGATCTATAAACGTCAGCTCAAGAGCGTGCGCCGCGCGACCGAGGCCGCGCGCTACACCGTCTCCGGCGGCGCCGAGATCACCGCGCGCGAGGATCGCTTCACCCACACCACCGAGGTGCGCACGCCCATCAAGACGGAGTCCGACGACCACGACAGCGACCCCAGCTTCTCCGGCGGCACGACCGTCAACTCCGGCGGCTTCTCGCACTCCGGCGGAAAATTCTAAATCCCCGAAAGGAAAACATCTCCCATGAAACGAATCCTTTGCGCGCTGCTCAGCGCGCTGCTCAGCGCGCTGCTGCTGCTCACCCTCACCGCCTGCGGCGGGAAAAAGTCGGCGGAGGACCCCTCCGTGCAGCCGCCGGTCGAGCAGCCCGATCCCCCCGACTCTCCCGCGCCGAGCGAGGCGGAGCAGTCGCTCGCCGACCTGCGCGAGACCATCCGCGCCGCGGGCGCGGTGCTCGGCTGTGCCTACCTCGGCTCGACCAACGGCGAGACGGATACCGACCTGACCGCCCTGCTCGAGGGCGCGGACTGTCTCACCGCCTATCCCTTCCTGCGGGAGATCCCTGCGGAGCAGGTCGTCGCCCCCGGCGGCTGGGACATCTACTGCATCGTCCCCGCCGATGAAAATGCGGACGTCGCCGTGAACGAATACGGCTGGCTCACCGAGGGCGCGGAGCTGCCCGAGGCCGGCGAGCTCCTCTATCACGGCAACGGTGCTGCGCCGGTGTATCTCATCGCCAACGAGAGCGACATCATGCCGAACACGCAGGTCACCGTCACCGCCGCGGACGGCACAGCCATCATCTACCAGCCCTTTCTCAGCTTACGGGACGGCTCGCTCGCCGTTCCCGAGGACGGCACGGTGTACGACTTCACCGTTTACCCCGAAGGCTTTGTGCGTGAAACAACCGCCTGAGCCGCCAAATCCACAACAGATCGCGAGGTTTTAGCTTGTCTTCCCCCTCCCTGCGCGGCCTCTGGAACGAGTGCCGCGCCACCGTGCGCGGCCTGGAGCGCTGGCGCTGCTGCATGGCGTTTTTCTCCAGCGCGTTTCTGGCGTTCGGTCTCTACCACGTCCACTCCGTCTCCGGCATCACCGAGGGCGGCGTGCTCGGCGCGACGCTGCTGCTCGACCATTGGTTCTCCCTCTCCCCCGCTGTCTCCGGCTTTGTGCTGAACCTGCTGTGCTACGGCTGGGGCTGGCGGCTGCTGGGCCGCAGCTTCATTGCCTACTCGCTCATCGCGACCGTGGGCTTCTCGCTGCCCTACAAGCTCTACGAGCTGTTCCCGCCGCTCTGGCCGCAGCTGGCCGAAATGCCGCTGCTCGCCGCCGTGGTCGGCGCGCTGTTCGTCGGCGTCGGCGCGGGACTTTCCGTGCGCGCGGGCGGCGCCTCCGGCGGCGACGACGCACTCGCCATGTGCATCGCGCACGTCACGGGCATGGGCATCCAATGGGCCTATCTCTCCACCGATCTGGTGGTGCTCGGTCTGTCGCTGACCTACATCCCGCTGCGGCGCATCGGCTACTCGCTGCTGACCGTGCTCATTTCGGGCCAGCTCATCGGGCTTGTGCAGAAGCTCCCTCTCCCGTGGGATAAGCCGCGGCCGGAGGCTGCGGAATAACGCAAAAAGGAAGCAGATGCAAAGCATCTGCTTCCTTTTATTCCGCTTGCTTTTTTCCTCAGCCGACGAGGGAGGCGGTATCCATGGCGATCATCAGCTCTTCGTTGGTGGGGATGAGCAGGACCTTGACCTTGGAATCCGTGGCGGAGATCACGCGCTCCTCGCCGCGGACGTTGTTGGCGTCCTCGTCCATCTTCACGCCCATGTACTCCAGACCGGACGCGATCTGCATACGCTCGAGCGCGTCGTTCTCGCCGACACCGGCGGTGAAGATGATGGCGTCCACGCCGCCCATGACGGCGGCATACGCGCCGATGAGCTTCTTGACCTCGTAGGCGAACTTCTCGCGGGCGAGCGCGCAGCGCTCGTTGCCCTTCTCAGCACCCTCCTCCAGATCGCGGAAGTCGGAGGAAACGCCGGAGATGCCCTCCATACCGGACTTCTTGTTGAGGATGTTCAGCATCTCACCGATGGAGTAGCCGTACTTGTTCATCAGGTACTCCAGAATACCGGCGTCGATGTCGCCCGCGCGGGTGCCCATGGGAAGACCGGCGAGGGGCGTAAAGCCCATGGAGGTCTCCACGCTCTTGCCGCCGTCCACGGCGGTGACGGAGGAGCCGTTGCCGAGGTGGCAGGAGATGAGCTTCAGGCTCTCGATGGGCTTGCCGAGCATATCGGCGGCGCGGGAGGCCACATACTTGTGGCTGGTGCCGTGGAAGCCGTAGCGGCGGACCTTGTCGTTCTCGTAATACTCATAGAGAATGGCATAGGTGTAGGCCACGGGCGGCATCGTCTGATGGAAGGCGGTGTCGAACACGGCGACCATGGGCACGCCGGGCATGAGCTGCTGGCAGGCCTTGATGCCGATGATGTTGGCGGGGTTGTGCAGGGGCGCGAGGGGATTGCACTCCTCGATGGCGGCCATGACCTCGTCGGTGATGACGACGGACTTGGCGAACTTCTCGCCGCCGTGGACCACGCGGTGACCGACCGCGTCGATCTCCTTCATGGAGCCGATGACACCGTTCTTCTCGTCCACGAGGGCGTTGAGGACGGCGGCGATGGCTTCGTTGTGGGTGGGCATGGCGACGTCGGCGGCCTTGATGGCCTCCTTGCCCTCGAGCTGGGGCTTGTAGGTGAACTTGCCGTCGATGCCGATGCGCTCGCAAAGGCCCTTGGCGAGCAGCGCGCCAGTGGCGGGATTGAGAAGCTGATACTTCAGGGAAGAGCTTCCTGCGTTGATGACCAGAACATTCATGTTGTTTCCTCCGTTTTCCAGGGGGCGGCGTCTTGCAATGTGCCCCAATTTCAGGTAAGATAGAGATGGGAATTGCGGGAATTTGTCCGACGGACCAATACATACGCCTTTTATTATAGCAAAAATTTCCGTGATGACAACCATAAATTTTTTTGCGGGAGCCAAAATTGTAACCATTTTGAGATGATTTTTATGCGGACTGCTGGTATCATAAGTGAGTATAATCCATTCCATCGCGGCCACGCCTGGCAGCTCGGCGAGCTGCGCCGCCGTCTCGGCGCAGAGACCGCCGTCGTCTGCGCCATGAGCGGCAGCTTCGTCCAGCGGGGCGATTTTGCCGTCATGCGGACGCACGCACGCGCGGAGGCCGCCGTGCGCGGCGGCGCCGACCTCGTGCTCGAGCTGCCGCTGCCGTGGGCGCTGTCGTCGGCGGAGGGCTTCGCGCGCGGTGCGGTGGGACTGCTCGGGGCGTTGGGCGCTACGCATCTCAGCTTCGGCAGCGAGTGCGGCGATGTGCAGCGGCTTGAAAGAATTGCCGAGAATCTCATCGACCCTGCGGTCAATGCCGAGATAAGCCGCGAACTCAACGAGAGCGCGAATAACTCCTACGCTTCGGCGCGGCAGACGGTGCTCGCGCGGCGGCTGGGGGACGAGGCGAAGCTCATCGAGCAGCCGAACAACATCCTCGCCGTCGAGTACCTCAAGGCGATATACGAGCAGCGGCTGGACATAACGCCCATGACCGTGCAGCGCATAGGCAGCGGGCACGACATGACGGGCGATATCGGGCCGAAGTCTGCGTCGGAGCTGCGCCGCATGATACTGTCGGGCGAAAAAGTTGATAATTATATTCCGAAAAATGCATTGGATGTATATTCGCGCGAGGAGAGCCTCGGCAGACAGGCCATGAGCCGTGATTTTCACGAGACGGCGGTACTCTCGCGGCTGCGTATGTTTGGTGAAAATTACTACAACTCGCTTCCGGATTCCGGCGGCGGGCTTGGCAGCAGACTGTACAAGGCTGCGCATGAGGAGGCAACGCTCGACGGCATCCTTGCGGCGGTCAAAACAAAGCGTTATGCTTTGTCAAGAATACGCAGAATGTGCCTCTGCGCGGCGCTTGGCGTCAAAAAAGGTGCCGCAGACGGCACTCCGCAGTACGCGAGAGTACTTGCCGCAAACTCCCGCGGCTGCGAATATCTGCGCGTTCTGAGCAAAGATCCGACGATACCCGTCATAACAAAGCCCGCCGCGGCGCGGACACTGTCCGCGGAACGCGAGCAGGTGTTTGAGCTTGGTGCAGCGGCAAACGAGCTGTATGTGCTCGCATACCGCGCCGAGCAGGAGCGCAGAGGGGGGCAGGACTGGCGCACCAGCCCCAAAATTGTGCAAAACGACTAAAGGAATTAAATGACGTTTTTATTCATTTGGAATTTCTCCCTATTGCAATTTAGTACGGTACAGTGCATAATTACAATATCGTCATTGAAAAACAAATGTCCGTTACTGACGGACAAAAGCTGGCGAAGTATTATGAGGAGGAAAGAAAAATGAAGAAAGTTATTGCAATGCTTCTGGCCGTAGTTATGTTGTTTGCGCTGTGCGCATGCGGCTCTACTAATAGCGATTCCAAGAACGAAGCATCCAGCGGCAATAAGGTCGTAAAGATAGGCGTGTTTGAGCCGACCAGCGGCCAGAACGCTGCGGGCGGCAAGAAGGAGATCCTTGGTATCGAATATGCACATTCCCTGTATCCCACCATCGAGATAAACGGCGAGACCTATGATATAGAGCTTGTCTATGCTGATAACGGCTCCACCGCCGAGAAGGCGCCCTCCGCCGCTCAGCTGCTGATAAGCAACGGCGTCTCCGTCGTCATCGGTACTTACGGCTCCGGCTGCGCCATCGCGGCTGGCGACCTCTTCGCTTCCGCGAAGCTCCCCGCGATCGGCACCTCCTGCACCAACCCCCAGGTCACCCTCGGCAACGACTACTACTTCCGTATCGCATACATCGACCCGTTCCAGGGCGCTGTCATGGCAAGCTACGCTCTCAAGAACGGCTGCAAGAACTGCGTCGTCATCGTTGAGGCCGGCGACGACTACTCCGCAGGCTTCGGCAACTACTTCTCCGAGGCAATGATAGCGGGCGGCGCAAAGTGCAGCACCGTCACCTTCCAGAGCGGCGAGACCGACTTCTCCACCATCATGGCAAACATCAAGGCTGAGGGCTATGACGGCATCTTTGCTCCCGTATCCATCGAGACCGCTCCTCTGATCATCAATCAGGCTCGTGAGAACGGCGTTGACTGCCAGATCATGGCGGGCGACACTTGGGACGATATCTCCATCGCTGAGCGTGCCGGCGAGAATGCAAACGGCGTGTTCTTCTCCGCATTCTTCGATGCGAGCGACACCAGCAACGAAGCGGGCGTCGAGTTCGTGAAGGGCTTCCGTGAGTACGTCGCGGCAGACTCCACCAGAATCGAGAACAACGGCGGCACCTCCGATGCAATCTCCTCCGTTACCCCCTGCGGCTATGACGCATACATGGCAGCCTACAACGCACTGCTCAAGGCACAGAGCCTTGACGGCGAGGCGATCCGCGATGCACTGGCCGGTCTTGAGGTAGAGGGCCTTGTCACCGGCGACCTGAAGTTCGACGAGAACGGCGACGCTATCAAGAACTACGTTGCTATCAAGACCTTCAAGGACGGCGAGATAG
>ENA-OUQF01000328-OUQF01000328.1-human-gut-metagenome-genome-assembly--contig:-NODE-328-length-38901-cov-13.236086_pt1 | contig 38901 bp, 28 predicted proteins | sample MGYA00237947_ERZ548826 | MGnify/ENA primary metagenome ERZ548826 (study PRJEB26490, sample SAMN05194701) | human gut metagenome | biome: terrestrial biome; feature: human-associated habitat; material... | reverse complement strand
AAATAAAAAGGGGCTGTGAAGAAATGAGGATTCATTTCTTCACAGCTCCTTTTTTTTATTTGGCGGAAATAGGCGCAGCAGGGAAGGGGACGGCGGCTTGGAAACGGCCGATCGTATCCTTTTTCTCACCATGACTTTTTGGGGAGCTTTTTCAGTGCTTCCTCCGCTTCCTGATCAGTCATGGACTCGATGGGGCGATGGGTCAGGAGAGCGAGGAGGCGGCGTTTCTCATCCGGGCGGGCAAATTGATGAAAAATGCGCTCCTTATACCCGTGGATCAGCTGATTCACGCAGGATTCATAGAGCGGATAGGTACAGGGGAAGCGGCTCGTGACCTCCTGAAAGGTGAAATGCGGATTCCTTCGAAGCAGCTCGATGACGCGGGCGCGCTTTTCCTGACGGTTTTTGCGTTCGCAGCTGCTGCAGAGCGAGGTATCCGGCGGCGTGAGTGCGCCGCAGCGCTGGCAGGGGTGGTAGCCGGCGGCGAGCTCGCCTTTTCGGATCTGGAGGACAGCCTTCATCATATCAGAGAAGGGAGCCTGCAGAGCTTCCTTTTCCACATGCGTATCGACCCAGTGCTGGATCCAGTCGGTCTCCTTGTCTGTCAGCGGCTGGTCATACATGCGCTGCTCCTTTTCGATCGCGCGATTGATGGGATCTAAGGTCGTGAAGGTCTGGTATTTCTTCTTTCGCGGACCGGCGATGAAGCGGATGTCTGTGAATCGCTTTCCGAATTCATCCTCCGACAGGCGCGAGAGGATATCGTTCTTGATGACATAGAGCTGCTGGAGAAAGACGGAATTCGTGACAGTCACGAAGAGCACGTCATTCTTATAGCTTGAGACATAGGACTCCTTCGCCATCACCTGGCCCACCAGCTTTTCCCAACGCTTCTGGAAGAGGAAGAATTGGAATCCTTCGTGACCGAAGAGCCGATGGTTCAGGTCGGAGGAGGAAAACACGCTGGAGATCGTATCCATCCGTCGAAACCGTTTTCCGGTGGGTTTCTTGTCTTCGTCCATAAGGGCCTCCGTTGAAATGAGAAATGAAAAATACTGCGAAGTGCATAAACATGGGACGCTTTAGGGATCGTGCGCCCTTTTGCCCCTCAGCACCCAATGGACCCGTTGAAACTGACAGGCTCATTTCATAGGAAGGAGCTGTCGGGGGAGAAAAGAGCGTAAGCCCGATCCCTGATCACTCATTACTTCTATTATACTATAGCCTGCCTTCTTCCGGCTTTGTGAATAAATTTTCTATAACTGTCTCTATTGCTTTTTTATTAAATGCATATGGGGGAAATGCACTATAATAAAAGCAAATGCGAAAGAAATGGGCTTGATTTTCCGCGGATATATGGCCCGTCAGACAGAAAGGAAGGATCTGTATGCCGGAGAGTAAGAATGGAAAGATCGATATCGATCGGTATCGCGTCAAAGAAGGGGAAAAGATCTTACTGAAGGATTTCCCGACGGCCTGCGATGTGAAGATCGAGAAAGCAGAAGTGAAGGAAAGATATTTTCCGGAAACCATCGAAAAATTGAAGGTGCTTCAGGAAAAGCTCTATGCCCAGAATACCTACGGTCTCATCATTGTCCTGCAGGCGATGGATGCGGCCGGCAAGGACGGTACGGTGAACCATGTCTTTGCGAGCCTCAATCCGGGCGGCGTGAAGGTCGTCTCCTTCAAGCAGCCGACGAGTGAGGAGAAGGATCATGATTACATGTGGCGCATCAATAAAGCCCTGCCGGAGCGCGGAAATATCGGCATTTTCAACCGTTCGCAGTATGAAGACGTCATCGTGACGCGCATTCATGATCTGATCCATCAGGGGCAGCTTCCGAGGGATCTCATTCACAAGGACATCTGGGAAGAGCGTTATGAGCAGATCACAAACTGGGAAAAATATCTGGCAGCCAACGGCTTCCCCATGGTCAAGATCTTTCTGCATGTATCCAAAGAGGAGCAGCAGAAGCGCCTCATGGACCGCATCTTCAACCAACAGAAAAACTGGAAATTCTCCATGGCAGATATGCGTGAGCGCCAGTACTGGGACCAGTATCAGGAAATTTACGGAGAAATGATCTCCAAAACATCGAAAGACTATGCGCCGTGGTATATCGTTCCGGCGGATAACAAGTGGTACACCCGCTACGTCGTCTCGCAGATCACACTGCAGGCACTGAAGAAGATCGATCCCCAGTTCCCGCCGCTGGCTCCCGACATCGCCGAGCAGCTTGAAAAATTCAAAAAGCTCATCTCCTCTGTGGATGTGAAGTCGCTCGAAGAGATTCAGCAGGCGATCAAGAAGTAAGGCGGCAGAGCTTAGGCCCTCTTGCGCCGCCATTTCGGGAGCCAGCGGGAGATACTTTCCGCTTGCGGATGGGAACGAGGCTCCGTTTCCTGTTTCACGTGAAACAAATACACTTATAACAACAATCATTATCAAAAGGAGAGAACGACCATGGAAAAAGAAATGCCTGAGATCAAGATCGACATTGACCGCTATCGTGCCAAGGAAGGCGATAAGATCAACCTCAAAAAGATCGCCACGGCCTGCGATATCGACATCGACAAGGAAGCCGTCAAGACAGCTGCTTTTCCGGAAGCATTGGAAGAGATCAATCTCTTGCAGGCAAAGCTCTATGCACAGAGTACCTATGGGCTCATCATCGTCCTGCAGGCGATGGATGCGGCAGGCAAGGACGGGACGATCAAGCACGTCTTCTCGCATCTGGATCCGAATGGCGTCCATGTCGTTTCCTTCAAGCAGCCGAACAGTGAAGAAAAGGACCACGACTACATGTGGCGTATCAATCGTGCGCTGCCGCGCCGCGGGGATATCGGCATCTTCAACCGTTCCCACTATGAGGATGTCATCGTGACCCGCGTGCATGACCTCATCAAAGAGGACAAGCTGCCGCAGAATCTGGTCAATAAAAATATCTGGGATACCCGCTACCGGCAGATCAAGGACTGGGAGCGCTATCTGGGGGAGAATGGCTTCCATGTCATCAAGATCTTTCTTCATGTCTCTAAGGATGAGCAGCGCGACCGTCTGGCCGAGCGCATCCTGAACAAGAAGAAAAACTGGAAATTCTCTATGGCAGATATCAATGAACGCCGCTACTGGGACCGCTATCAGGAGCTTTACAGCGAGATGATCACGGCGACCAGCACAAAGGCTGCGCCGTGGTACATCGTTCCGGCGGATAATAAATGGTATACCCGCTACGTCGTCTCGCAGATCGTCATCAGGGCGCTGCGCGATATTGCGCCGGAATTTCCGGAAATGTCGAAGGAGATCAAGAACCAGCTCGATGAATTCCGCCGTCTCATCGAAAGCGGCAATGTCGGCATGATCGAAGAAATGCAGGATATGATGAAAGGCGGAAACTAGGGAAACACTGATTAAATCGTTATCGGATTTCATTCTTGGATTTTTATACAGAGCGAGGAGACAGAGGGCGCGAATAGCGAGCTATTTAAGGAGGATGTCGACGACGCTATGTATAAAAATCCATATGAAATCTGATTCTGTGATTTAATCAGCGTTTCCCTAAGGATAGGTGATTGGTGACTAGGGACTAGTAGCTAGGGACTAGTAGCTAGGGATTAGGAATTGGGGATTAGGAGTGACTGGTGACTGGGATTCGCCGGTATCGTCATCCCGAGCGTAGCCGAGGGATCTTTACTGCACTGCGGGAATCAGCGTGTATGCGCCGAGGGAAAACGATGTCCTGGTGCTGTCTCACGTCAGGCGATGAACGTTCTGCAATAAAGATCGAGGGCTACGCTCGAAATAACGATGCGCGCGAAGCGCTATCAAAACTCCGTGGGCTAACCCTGAATCCGCCAACTCTTCGCCTTTACATGGAATGATATAATAAGATATATGACCAATATCCTATGACACTTTCCCTGATTTTTTCTACGAGGTGAAGATCATGAAAAAGACAATCGCTATGATGCTGGCGCTGGCTGCGATCTCTACGACCGCATTCGCATCCCCGCAGACGACCTTCCGTCCGGGTGAATTTGAGATCAATGCAGGCATGTGGGACTCGGCGGCTCGTACCGCCGGCTACAAGTCGGATGGAGAATGGAATTTCCTGGGCGGCGTGAGCTATGGGATTACCGATAAATGGGCAGCGCAGTACCAGTACACCGGCCTTCACACCGATCATACGAATGGAAATATGAATGAACTCAATGCGGTGTATTCCCTGCATCCGCAGGTCGCTGCCTTTGCGGGTTGGAACCGCATCGCCATGAAGGACTATCCGTCGGGGGTGCTGGATAATGGCAAAGCCACCAATAATATTTTCCAACTGGGCGTCGTAGCCCGTCAGCCTGTGACGGACGTCGTCGATGTCTATGCCAAAGGGGCTCTCGGCACGGAAGAGACCTCCATGTGGGAGGCCGGCGTGAATATGGCTGTCGACAGTGATGTGGATCTGACGGCTGGCTATCGCTATATGAATACTCGCGGAAGCAGTGACCGCAATGTTTCTTATAAGGGATTCCTGGCAGGCGTCTCCTATCGTTTCGGCGGACATGACCCGGTCGCTTCCTATGAGGAAGAACCTTCGAAGAATTATGATTTCGAAGAAGATGAGTCTGCTGATACAAGTGTCGTAAAGACGGAGGCTCCGGCAGAAGCAGCGCCGGCAGAAACACCGGCTAAGGCAGCGGAAAATGATTACTATCTGAACAGTGTCCTTTTTGAGAGTGACTCGGCAGATATCCAGAATGCCCAGAAGGTGAATCTGGATGCGTTCGTGAAGCAGGCCAAGGAAACCGGCCATGTCTTCAAACTCGTCGGCCGTGCGGATCCGACCGGCAGTGCAGAGTACAACAAAGAGCTCGCTGCCCAGCGCGTGAAGAGCGTCAAGGAATACGCTGTCTCTCAGGGCGTCGATGCGACAAAGCTGGTCGAAATGGTGAAAGGGGCAGACAGTGACAGCAAGGATCACGCTGCCGCTCGCCGCGTCGATATTTTTGAACATAAATAATGTGAGACATATAAAAAAACGCTCGTCCCTTTTGAGGGCGAGCGTTTTTTGCTAAGAGACTAAGAGACTAGGAGATCAGGAGACATCAGACTCCTGTATCGTCATTTCGAGCGAAGCGAGAAATCTTTGTCATTTGCGGTCAGGTGGGGAATGTTAGGAAAATTCAAAACGGGAAACCTGCTATCGAGAGACTTTAGGGCATCGCCACTAGTTATACTCTGCGGCGCTTCTCTATTTTTATGCGCCGCACAATCCCCGCCCTACCCTCTAAACCCGTTGAACCTGCTTCCCCTCTTTCGCACGCAATCAAAGGGCTATACACCCCTAGGGATGCCCCTGAACCTATGACTCCCTCATTCCCAATTCCATGGACAGCTCCTCTGCATTTTCTACGATACATGCTGCTCCGTGGCGAGCGAGGAAGCTTTTATTTCTAAATCCCCATGCGACGGAGATACAGGGGATGCCAGCGTTTTTGGCCGTTTCGATATCCACCTCTGAGTCACCGATGTAGACAGCCTGTTCTTTCGGAATGGAAAGGTCATGAAGAATGCGATCAAGCATGTCGGGCGCAGGCTTTCTATGGATGGCAGGGGAATTGCCCATGATGGCGTCGAAAAGACCGGGGAAATGCATCGCGGCGAGCTTCGCTACATCCGCTTCGTCTTTGTTTGAGGCGACGGCGGTACGGATCCCTTTTTTCCGAAGCGCGGAAAGGAGAGCGGGGATGCCGTCGTAGGGGGTTGTGTGAAGGTGGCAGTGTGCGCTGTAGTAGGGGACGAAGATCGACTGCAGGCGGGCGGTGTCCTGCGCTGTAAGACCGTAGGAGGAAAGCGGCGTAGGATTTTCTACGTATTCCAAGTCTTCACCGGCGCATCCGGCGGCCATGGCGAGCGCTTTCTGCATGTCGGCTTCGATGCCGCAGCCGTAGCAGAGCTTCACGAGCTCTGCGGGAAATGCATGGGGCTTTCCCAGCTGGGAAAGTGCGTAATTGGTACAGATCGTAAGATCAGTGATGGTATCGAGGATCGTACCATCCATATCGAAGAGAACTGCCTGATACATAGGGACTCCTTTTTTCGTGACTAGTGGCTGGTGATTGATTAAACGGGTTCGGAAGATTTGAAAGGTTCACAGGTTTCTTAGTTTTCGAGAATGCCGCATGTTTTATTGGTATGCGCTGCACCAGCACTTTGAAATCTTCTGAACCTATAGAACCTCTTGCATTTCTTTTGAATGCGATCCATGGTGCAGCACGCCCTGGGGCTACCCCTTTTCCTTATTCTAGCATCCCCCTTTCCATTCTGCTATAATGGGCTTTACGAAATAGAGAATGAGAAGGAAAGAAGGAATCAATATGCATTTGACCATGATGCACATGGGGATCATCATCGCGACGCTCGTATGTGTGATCGGGATCGGGATCTATAGCTCGCGGTCGGTAAGATCGGCGGCTGGATACAGCGTCGGTGGCCGGTCAGCGGGAGCGCCGCTTGTCGCAGGAAGTATCGCAGGGACGGTAGTCGGCGGCGGCGCTACGGTGGGGACGGCGCAGCTGGCGTATCATTTTGGCCTTTCCGCGTGGTGGTTCACACTGGGGAGCGGTATCGCCTTCATCATCATGGGGCTTTTTTATGCAAAGAAAATGCGCGGCACGGGGCTTGAGACGATCCCGCAGTTTCTGGCGATGCACTACGGAAAGAAGGCGGAGGAGCTCTCTTCGGTGATCTCCTCCATCGGTATCCTTTTTTCTGCGGTGGCGAGCTGTCTGCCGGGGATAGAGATCGTAGCAGAGGTCTTTCACGTCGATGCGTATACCGCTTCTGCGCTTCTGGTCCTTTTGGCCGCTGCCTATACCTTCTTTGGTGGGATGAAATCAGCGGGGATCGGCGGTATGCTGAAAATGGGGATTATCTGGGTGGCTCTCTTCATCGCAGGATGGGAAGCCTTTCAGGCGGTCCATGAGACTGCTGCGTGGAGTCAGTTTCCCGCGGCTCAATTTTCCCTCTTCGGGCGCGGCGTAGAGCCTGCGCTGGCGAATCTTTTCTCCGTCCTCGTGGGGGTACTCTGTACGCAGACATATATCCAGTGCATTTTCTCTGCGGATACGCCGTCCAAGGCATCGGCGGGCTGCTTTTTGGCGGCAGCTATCGTCATTCCCGTTGGTCTGCCTTCTGTCGCGGTCGGCCTCTATATGCAGACCCTGTATCCGGATATACAGCCGATCATGGTGCTTCCGACCTACCTCATCAATGAGGTGCATCCGCTCCTCGGAGGTCTTGCCATGGGCGGCATCATCCTGTCGCTGATCGGCGGTATCGGCGGGCTCACGCTCGGCATCGGTACGATGATCACACGCGATATGATCGTGCCGCTCTGCCGCATGACCGATGACCGGAAGATGCTGACGGTGAATAAGCTGACCGTGCTTTTCGTCATGCTTTTGGCCTGCTTCATCGCCATCCTGAATCGCGGGAGCGAAGTGCTCTTTTGGACGTACATTTCCATGGCGCTTCGCGGCGGCGGGATCTTCCTGCCCCTGACGCTCGCTGTTTTCTGGCCGGGGCATGTGAAGAGAGGCTGGGCCGTCCTTTCCATGCTCGGAAGTACAGCGGCTTCCCTTCTCACGGCGACGGTGGTAAAGCTCACGATCGACCCGCTCTTCGTCGGGCTGATTGTGAGCGCTCTCTTGCTCCTGCCGGGGATCCGGATGAAGAAATAAAATGAGGAAGAGGCGCTGTGGAAGGTTTTTGAAGCACTCTTCGAAAGCCGGCTGTATCTTTTGCGCCTTCGTCGAATAAGCCATCAAAAAAGAGCTCCTGCGGGAGCTCCTTTTTGATGGCTTATTCGACATCTACGGTGTCTGGTCTGCCTGCGTCATCAAGACCCAGGTAAGCCACTTCTCTGACATGACCATCATAGGTCAGAGTGATGTGGTAATGGAAGGTCTGTCCATCGAATACTTCATCACTGAGCATAATAGCGGTGGTGTAGCTGTCCGGGCGGTAGTCTCTGACGGTATCGCCGACGACCGGGAACTGCAGGAATATGTATTCCTCACCCTGGTAGCTTACGCCGCCATAAACACGTTTCAGATCAGCGACGAGATATTTGTCGACGCCATTGACGATGATGCTCTTTTCAGTTACTTCTGCCATGTTTATCACCTCACGACCAATTTATAGCAAGGAAATTGCTATTTCTTCTTATAATATAACACTTTTTCATAATAAACAGAAGAGGAAAAATTTCAGGAGTCGCCGACAGGCCGGAAATGAAGGAGCGGAGGCGGCGCTTTTCCAGAAATGCGGATCTGCCTATCGGAGGAGTGATCTCTTTGTGTCCTTTTGGGCAGAATACGCGGGGCTGGTCACGCCCATGCCATGATTTTCTTGACATTCCATGCCTGCTCTGTTACCATTTATAGAAATATTTCAATTCATTAAAGGAAATGTATTCTATGAATCTTGACTGACTGATGGAGCATTTATGGAACAGATCTACATTGATACGGCGAAAATTTTGAAAGCCATCTCCGATCCGAAACGGTTGAAGATCGTCGACATGCTATCCTGCCATGCCCAGTGTGCCAATAAGCTGCAGGAAGCCTTCGCCATCACCCAGCCGACGCTTTCGCATGATATGAAGGTGCTGGTCGAGTCCGGTCTGGTCCTTGATCGTCGTGATGGGAAGCATATTTTTTATACGCTGAATCCGGATGCGTTAGGTGAGCTGCACACCATCATGGGGACGATCTTCAAAAAGAAAAAACGCTGCTTTGCAGATCAATAAAACGAAGCCGAGAGGCTTCGCTTTTTTGATGAAGAAAGCCTTGGGAGGGGGATCGGGAGAGTCCGGCGGTCGGGCGATCTTTTTCTTTGTCATGTAAGGGGTGTTCTCAGAACGCAGAAATGGGAGATCCGTATTTCAGTGAGCCCTGAAAACCGTGTGAAGCGCTCACCGGCATATTCGCTTCCGCGGGGGCATTCGGATGCATGAGAGCTTCATTTTTTCTCCCATAACCCCATACAATCATGGTATAATAAAGTGACTATCGATGAAAGGAAGAAAGCTATGGGCGTGATCATCAGCATTATCAATCAGAAGGGCGGCGTGGGGAAGACGACCACGGCGGTGAACCTTGCGGCCTACCTGGCAGACCGCGGGAAAAAGACGCTTCTTATCGACGAAGACGCGCAGGGAAATTCCACCAGCGGACTCTCTAAGGATGTGGAGCTCAAAAAGAATCTGTATGATGTGCTGCTCGATGATGCGGACGCAGAAGAGGCCATCGTCAAGACAGCGGTGAAGAAGCTCTCTCTTCTTCCTTCCTCCATCGATCTTGCGGGGGCGGATATCGAGCTGTCGGCCATGGACGGACGGGAGCACATCCTGAAGAAAAAGATCGAAGCGCTGAAGGATGCCTATGATTTCATCCTGATCGACTGCCCGCCATCGCTGGGGCTGATGACGCTCAATGCGCTTGTCGCATCCGATTCGATCCTGATCCCGATCCAGGCGGAATTCTATGCACTGGAAGGGCTTTCGCAGCTGGTGAAGACGGTGCAGATCGTCAGCCGCAAGCTGAATCCGTCGCTTCGTATCCTAGGGATCCTCCTCACGATGTTCGACGGACGGACGAATCTGTCGCTGCAGGTGGCAGAGGAAGTCAAGACGTATTTCGGCTCCAAGGTCTTCAAGACAGTGATTCCAAGGACCGTGAAATTATCGGAGGCTCCGAGTTTCGGTGAGCCGATCCTGACCTATGCGCCCAAGTCCAAGGGAGCAGAGGCGTATAAGAAGCTGTGCCGGGAGGTATTGAAACGTGGTTAAGCGAAAATTGGGACGGGGGCTCGGCTCTCTTCTGGAAAATGCACTGGATGAGACGGGCAAGGTCATTGAGCTGGATATTTCCAAGATCCATCCCAATCCCTGGCAGCCGCGCCGCCAGTTTGATTTTAAGTCGCTGGAAGATCTGGCGGCTTCCATCAAGGAAAAAGGACTGATCCAGCCGATCACGGTGCGCTACCGTGATAAGGACGGCGACTTTGAGTATGAGCTCGTCACCGGCGAACGCCGTCTACGGGCGGCGGATCTCGCAGGGCTCAAGACAGTGCCGGCGATCGTTTCTGCCTATGATGACAGATCCATGGCAGAGGTGGCGCTGATCGAGAATCTGCAGCGCGAAGACCTGAACCCGATCGAAGAGTGTGAAGCCTATCAGCAGCTGATCAATCATTATGGACTGACGCAGGAGCAGATGGCAGCCAAGGTCGGCAAAAGCCGCCCCTACATCGCCAATATGCTCCGTCTCGCCGAGCTTCCTTCGGATGTGAAGCTCCTCTTGGCCTCCGGCAGGCTTACGACGGGTCAGGCGAGGCCGCTTCTTTCTCTTGCTTCCGAAGAGGAGCAGAGTGAGCTCGCACAAAAGACCGTAGCGGAAGGGCTGTCAGCGCGTCGGGTCGAAGACATGGCGCGGGAAAAGAAAAAGAAGAAAAAAGAAACGACAGATCCCAAGGCGGATGCGTTTCTTCGCTCTATTGAAGAGAAGCTGGGCATGTCCGTCGGCAGCCGCGTGGCGATCAAGCTCGGGCGCGGGAAAAATGCCCACAGCGGCACGATCTCCATCACCTTCAAAAATGATGAAGAATTTGAGCGAATCACGGAATTTTTAAATGGGAAAAGGTAGGATGTAGTGACTAGTGACTTGAATACCGCCTTCGGGCATCGCCCCATATATACTTGCGGCAAAGCCGCCACCACCATTCCTAATTCCTCATTCCTAATTCCTCATTCGAGCAGAGCTTTCATCCACAATCAAGGGACGCCCCGTCCCATGGGCTAACCCTAAACCCTGAACCCCAAACCTTTAACCTACAACCCTATCCCCAGGAGATATACACAAATCATGCAGAGTGCAAATATGATCTTTTATGTCATCGGTGCGATCGTCATCGTGCTTTTCATCCTTCTTCTCGTGAACATGCTGCTCATGAGAAATAAGCTGAACCGTCTGGCCAAGAAGTACAAATATTTCATGAATGGCGAAGACGGCGGCTCGCTCGAGCTGCGCCTCTCGACCGAAGTGAGAGAGCTTCGGGAAATGGTGAGTTCCTCCGAAAATATGCTGCATCAGCAGGAGCTTCTCGCGACCATGCAGTTGTCCTCCTTCCAAAAGGTGGGACTTGTGCGCTATGATGCCTTCGATGACACCGGTGACAAGCTCTCCTTCTCGCTGACCGTGCTCGACGGCAAGAATAACGGCTTCATCCTGTCCTCGCTGGCGGGGCACGATACCTCCCGCATCTATGCGAAGCAGATCGTGAATGGCCAGTGCAAGGAGGCTCTCTCTTCTGAAGAAGCGGAAAGCATCAATATGGCTCTGGATACCCTGATGCCGGATATGGCTTCAGAAGCGCAGGATCTTGTAAATGAGACGCGCGGCGAAGCCCTGTCTAAGTCCCAGCCGGATACCCATCGCATTGATACGGCCGGGAAATAAAGGCTCGCGCTCGGTGACGGGAGACCTGCCATCCGAGAGGATGACCTGAAATAAGGAAGCAACTATGAAACGAAATGCAAATACAGACACTGGCGAAGTGAGCTTTCATTTCAACAGTGACGAATGGAAAAAACTGAAGATCGCAGGCATCGCAACGGGCCTCCTCCTGGCAGCGAGCCTCGGGACGGCGGTGTACTCTGCTGTGTCTATGGAGAGTCTCTCCCGGCAGAACCAGCTCTATCAGAACCAGCTCAAAATGGCAGAGGAGAAGATGAAGTCGCTGGAGGACAAGACCGAGACGATAGAAAAGCTCTCCGATCAGCTGCAGGACATGGTGAAGGCCAACAGCAATGGCGCCGCGCAGAATATGACGGGCGGCATCGGCGGTGCCTCCACCGTACCGGATAAGGCGAAAACGGCAGCTGTAAAAGAGCAGGGGGCAAGTACCTCCTATTATGCGACGCCGGGCAGTCTTTTGCGATCAATGCGTCAGCTTGATGCGCGTCTCGATGCGCAGATCAAGACCATGATCGTCCTGCGTGAGCAGGTGATGAACCAGACCTACGGGATGCAGACCACGCTGCTTTCCGCCTCGTCTGCGACGCCGGACATCTGGCCGGTCAAAGGGCAGGTCTCCAGCAGTTACGGCTTCCGCGCAAGTCCCGGGGGCATCGGCTCCATCTACCACGAAGGCCTCGATATTGCTGCCGACTACGGCGCGCCTGTCTCAGCGACGGCCTCCGGTACAGTCACCCGTGCAGGCTGGGTGGACGGCTATGGCTATCTCGTCGAGGTGAAGCACGACGGCGATATCACGACCCGCTATGGACATAATTCTGCGATACTCGTCACGGAAGGCCAGCAGGTCGAGCAGGGCACCATCCTTGCTCTCGTCGGGAGTACGGGAAACAGTACCGGTCCACACTGCCACTATGAAGTCCGCATCCATGGCGATGCGGTCGATCCGATGTACTTCCTCCCCGGAAATGATTGATCACGAGCAGGCGCAAGCCTGCTTTTTTGATAGGAGGATCAGCGGCAATAAATCGGGCGCTTGTTGACGGAAAGTCACCTTCAGGCATTGTCCCAAAGTCTGAGCTGCTGATCCACGGATACGAAAACAACCATGAAAGCTATCTTACTTTCTGCGCTGCTTCTTGCTGCGCTCCCCACGGCAGCCATGGCCGAGACAGACCTTGGCTCCGTTTTGATGGAAAATGCCATCTCTTATGAAAATGCGGATGCCCAGAAGGCCGAAGATCCGCTTCTGCTTCTTTCCTGGCCGGAAAACGCGGAGTCCGTCCGCTACGAAGTGGAGATCTTCAAAGGACTGCCGGAGCATCTGGATCGGAATACGCCTCTGGAAGAGACAGTCTATCACGACCGCCGCATTTATATGAACCGCCTCCTTGTCCGTATCCCGCCTGTCATGGACGGTACGCCGCTCTACTGGCGCGTGCGTCCGATCGATGCCGACTGGGAGGGAATAGCTCCCTTCTCAGCGCCGATGGAAGTCAGGAGCACGATGCGCCTCATTTCCAGAAATGCCCCTTATCCGAAGGCGGGCGGACGGGGGAATGGTGCCTTTCTTCTCTATCCCGTCTACTCTTATACAGGAAATCCGGGAGCCTCATCCTACGAAGTCGAAGTGACGAAAGAATATCCGGAGAATATCGATGACGCACGTCCCTCCCAATACCGCGTCTGGAGCGAGGTGACGACACTTTCCAATGTCTATGATGAGCAGCCAAGACTTGGGACATACTACTGGCGTGTCCGCGGGATAGGGAGCGACGGAGAGCCAGTCGGCGTCTGGAGCCTGCCGGAAAAGATACGAAATCAGGCGGCGGTGCATTTTGATATCGGTATCTTCGGTGACAGCATCACACAGGGCGGGGGACACCTCTACCACAGTCCATCCGATCTCGCCTACAGCTATGTGTCGTATCTGGACTTTCCTGCCGTGAATCTGGGGAGGAGCGGCGACACGACGGAGATGATGGAGAAACGCTTTGATCGAGACGTGCTGCCGTTTCACGTGAAACAGCTTCTGATCATGGGCGGTATCAATGACCTGCGTATGGGAGCCGATCCGGAAAAGGTCATTGGCCATCTGAAGCGGATACAGAAGAAATGCCGCGCCCATGGCATCACGCCGATCCTGATGACGATCCTTCCCATCAATCCGGAAAATATAGAGAAATACTATAGAGAAAAGACGAATGAAAGCTGGCGGGAGGCTGTAGACACGGTGAATGCTTTCATCCGAAGCGAAGAGCATATCGATACCGCGGCGCCCTTTGCTGCCTTTCCTGTCATGCCGACAGAGCTTGCGATGGACGGCCTGCATGGCGACTGGAATGCCAAGCAGATGATCGCAGGGGAGATCAATCGGGAGATGGAAAGGCTTGTCAGACGCTAGAGAAAAAAATCCACTTATCCACAAAATGTGAACAACCTGTGAACAGCTGTGAAAAGAAAAGTGAATACATGTGAACAAAGCCCGATAATATCGGGCTTTGTTTTATGTGGATAAGTGAATGAAGTTATTCAATTATTCACATAAAATGGTTCGGGATACGGGCCTTTGGGGTTTCTGGCCTCATCATCATTTACTCCTGCTCCCTGGACACTCATCCCTGTTTTCAAGGTTCAGGGTTCGGGGTGTAGTAGCGGCTTCGCCGCAAATCATATATGGGGCGATGCCCGAAGGTGGTATTCAAGTCACCAGCCACTAGCTACTAGTCACCAGTCACCAGTCAGTCGAGGCTCCTAATTCCTAGCCACTAATCCCTAGCCACTAATCCCTAGCTACTCACCCTTCGCTCCTCACTCCTCACTCCTCACTTCTAACTGATTCGGAAGTCGACTTAGAAAATGCAATACTAGGCACTCCTAATCCCTCATCCCTTGACAAAGCTCTCTGGACGCGCTATAAAGATAATGAAAATAATTTTCAATAAGGAGGATCTATGACAGATACATTTTGGGGATTATTGATCCCGTTTCTTGGAACGTCGCTTGGTGCAGCGTGTGTCTTTTTCATGCAGGGGAAGATGAACCGCGGTGTAGAGAGAGGTCTCACGGGCTTTGCCTCCGGGATCATGGTGGCGGCTTCGATCTGGAGTCTTTTGATCCCTGCGTTGGATGAGTGCGAAGCGATGGGCCGCTGGGCGTTTCTGCCGCCAGTCATCGGCTTTGGGATCGGGATGGTGTTTTTGCTGCTGCTTGACCATGCGATCCCGCATCTGCACATGAATGCCAGGGAAGCAGAAGGGCCGAAGAGTCATCTGGCGCGGACGACGATGCTGGTGCTCGCGGTGACGCTGCACAACATTCCGGAAGGGATGGCTGTCGGCGTGGTCTATGCGGGGTTCTTATCCGGGCATGAGAGCATCACGGCAGCGTCGGCCATGGCGCTCTCTCTGGGGATCGCGATCCAGAATTTTCCGGAAGGCGCGATCATTTCCATGCCGCTCAAGTCCGCAGGAATGGGGCGCTGGCGATCCTTCGCCGGCGGGGTGCTCTCCGGCATAGTGGAGCCTATCGGCGCTGTAGCTACCATTCTTCTGACAGCGATGGTGGTGCCGATGATGCCCTATCTCCTTTCTTTTGCGGCCGGGGCGATGATGTATGTCGTGGTGGAGGAGCTGATCCCGGAAATGTCAGCAGGTGAACATTCTGATGTAGGGGTCATCTCTTTTGCCATCGGCTTTATGCTGATGATGACTCTGGATGTCGCACTGGGATGAGAGTGTGTTTAGCAGATGAGAAAAATCAGAACCAAGTACACGTATGCCCCTATCACTACTGACAGGGGGATATGTATTTTTTTGGGGGGGGAAGATCGAGGGAATCACAGACGTGCTGTTTTCCGGGAACCCGTGATTTTGAGGTGACGGGCAGCTGGAAATCCGAGGAGAAAGAGAAGAATCATAAAGAAGGTGATAAGGACGTATCTCCCCAGTGATTCTGTGTAAAAGTTCTGCCAAAATGAGAATTTAGAAATGAGGGTGGCGGCTGACCTGAGATCAAGGATTCAGTACACCATCTTCCGAGCAAAACTATCTGATACAAAATTAAAAGACCTGTGGGATAATATAACAACCGTAGCTCCTTCTCTCAATCATCATGCTTTATAAACACCACTGTTAATCAAAGCCATTAGTGCAGCGAACCCCAAACCCTAGAAACTACACCTGTAGTCAATTATTAGAAAAAGATAAAATCAAAGATTTCCTCTTGCAAAATGAAAGCAAGGGACTTATAATGCAAACATCAAATTCATATTGGTGGATGAAACATGTGGGAGAAAGCCGTAAGGCTTACCGAAGGAGTAACACTCTCAGGTATCTCGAAAGAGGTAGTACCGCATGTGGACACACTCTGGAGAGTCTCATAATAAGAGCGCCGAAGGTGTAAGGGTCGCAAGATCCCAATCTCTCAGGCAAAAGGACAGAGAAAAAACGTCACACTTCCTGTGATCGTTAAGGTAGACAATGCCGGCTTCCAGAGTTATTTTTTATTGGAAAAGCCGGCTTTTTTATTTATCTTACTTTCCTGGAGGGAGACAAAGAAATGGATTTGAATCTTGAATTGCTGAATGCGATCGATAGTTTTGTATGGGGACCGCCGCTCTTGGTACTGTTGGTAGGGACGGGTATCCTCCTGACGCTTCGTCTGAAACTCTTGCAGATCTTCCAGCTGCCAAAGGCACTGGGACTGATCTTCAAAGCACAGAATAAGGGAAATGGGGATATCGACTCCTTCAAAGCTCTCTGCACAGCACTTTCTGCTACGGTAGGCACAGGGAATATCGTAGGTGTCGCAACAGCGATCGCTGCCGGCGGCCCGGGCGCTATTTTCTGGATGTGGATGGCCGCATTCTTCGGAATGGCCACCAAGTATGCCGAAGGTCTTCTGGCGGTGAAATATCGTGAAGTGGACTCCAAAGGCGAGATCGCCGGCGGCCCGATGTTCTACATCAAGAATGGTATGGGCCCTAAGTTCAAATGGCTGGGATCGCTCTTTGCCATCTTTGGCGTATTGGTCGCTTACTTCGGTATCGGTACTTTTGCTCAGGTGAATTCCATCGTCGATATCACCAAAATGACGATTGGTCTCGATCCTATGTGGACCGCTCTCATCCTGACTCTTCTGGTCGCAGCCATCACCTTGGGTGGGTTGCAGTCTATCGCATCAGCCGCTGCGAAAATCGTTCCGGCTATGGCAGTGATTTACTTTATTTCTACTATCGGTGTACTTGTGTATTTCGCAGACAAGGTGCCTGCAGCCATTCAGACCATCGTGTACAGTGCCTTCTCCGGAAGTGCAGCAGCCGGCGGTTTCCTGGGTGCGACAGTGATGCTCGCGATGAGAAATGGTATCGCCAGAGGCGTATTCTCCAATGAATCCGGCCTCGGCTCTGCTCCTATCGTAGCTGCTGCCGCTAAGACCAAATGGCCTGCAGAACAGGGTCTGATCTCTATGACTGGTACCTTCATCGATACCATCATCATCTGCACACTGACCGGTCTTTCCATCGTCGTTTCCGGCGAATGGATGAATGGTCTCAACGGTGCAGCACTCACGAATGCAGCTTTCAAAGATGCATTCCCCGTATTCGGCGGCTATATGCTGATGATCGGGCTGGTCCTCTTCGCTTTCACCACCATCCTTGGATGGAACTACTATGGGGAACGCTGCATGATCTATCTCTGCGGCACGAAGGGTGTCCTTCCCTATCGCATCATCTTCATCATCCTCGTCGCAAGCGGCGCATTCCTGAAGCTTGAAGCCATCTGGGTCCTGGCGGATATCGTCAATGGTCTCATGGCTATTCCAAACCTGATCGCCCTTCTGGCTCTCTCCGGCGTTGTCGTAAGAGAGACAGCTAAATATTTCGACCATCTCAAAACTGGTAAAGAATACGAAGAATACGAAGATTTAGATCCCAGCAAGGTCAAAATGTCCAAGGCTCAAGACAGTCTCGCGGACTAGCATCAGGTCCTGATATAACATATTATTTCCTCCCTGAAGGTTTTCCCATTTTCCTTCCCGGCGGCATAATATGACACCCCATCCGGCAAAGGGCACTCCTTCGGATAAGCCCTCCTAAACTGATCCAAGGAGTCTGCCGGGCGGCGGGGAAGATCCCCAGAAAGTCTTCCCCGCCGCGGAGGCCCTACTTCTTTATAAATGGGCGAAATGCATATCTTGAGCAAGGAAGCCCGCTAAGGAGATCTGATCTCCTGCGGGCTTTTGTATTTTAGTTAGAAATGAGAAATGGTGGTAGCGGCGTGAAAAAGATGGAAGCGCCGCAGGTTTTAGAGAGAAGGTATTAGGGATTAGAAAGGGGACTGGCGGTTTCCCCGGGCTGTCATCCCGAGCGAAGTCGAGGGATCTCCATTGCAGAATGGAATCAGCTCTTATAAGCCTCTATGGAAACGATGACTCGATGCATCCTTTAAGGCTTACAAGCAAGCGACGTTTGACGGTCTGCAAGAAAGATTTCTCGGCTGCGCTCGAAATGACGATACGGGGGATGCCTTTTCTAAAAAAGCGGAGAAGCCGCCACCACAAGTTTGAAAGAGACTATTCTTATTCTCTACTTACGAAGTCTCATAGGGGAAACAGGTTCTGAAGGTTCAAAAGGTTCACAGGTTTCCCATCTTTCGTGAATACCGCATATTTTAAAACTCCGCGGCGCTTAGATCCTTCGACTCAGTTCTCATGCTTTAGATAAGCCATTCTCTAATATACGACGTTTTTCTCCGCTCAGGATGACGAAATGCGCCGCACCGACCCCTTTGAACCCGTAGAACCCACAGAACCCGCTGAACCTCTTTTGCACGTAATCAAAGGGCGGTATGCCCCACGGGCTAACCCTAATTCCTAGTCACCAGTCACTCACATCGTATAGTCGAAGGCTCATGACCTTTGAATATAGGCCGACATGCCCGGCAGATTTTCCAGTAGAGGGAATTCAGAAGCTTGTTTCTCGAAAGAAAACCAAAAGTGCATGAAAATTTCATAGTGCGTGGATGAAGTACACTGAAAAAAGGCGACCTCGGGCGGCGATTTCTTCTTATAAGAGATCAGGACCTGAAAGAAGTGATAAACTTCCAGCCTACCGAAGGAGTAACACTATCAGGCGTTCATTAGAATACGAAACTGTGTACGGACACAACTCTGGAGAGTCCCGCGGTAAGGATGCGGGCGCCGAAGGTGTAAAGGGATCTCACCCGTGGATCCCGAATCTCTCAGGCAAAAGGACAGGGCTGGCAATGGGGGAACACCCTTATGCGTGGATGCATACATTTATCAACCGCCAGCCCGTAGATCTCTTACCTGGGTTCGGCGGTTTTGTTTTTTTAAAAGAAACGGGTAAATCGATTAAAGGGGGATATTTATTATGGACATGGCTGCAATCAATTCAGTCGTCAATGAAATTGACAGCCTCGTATGGGGCCCTATCATGCTTACCCTGCTGGTCGGTACCGGCGTGTACCTCACCTGCTTATTGAAATTCAGAACCTGGCGGAACCTGCCGTATGCGATCGGCAGCGTCCTTTCCAAAGAAGCCCGCACCAAGAAACGCGGCACGGGCGATGTATCGCCATTCTCCGCACTGATGACCGCACTCGCTGCGACCATCGGCACCGGCAATATCGTCGGTGTAGCGACGGCGATGTTCGCTGGCGGCCCTGGCGCTCTGGTCTGGATGTGGATCTCCGCCTGCTTCGGCCTCACTTCGAAATTCTCTGAATGCATGCTGGCTATCAAGTACCGCGAAGTCAATGCAAAGGGCGAAATGAAAGGCGGCCCGATGTTCACCATGAAGAACGGCTTCAAGAATAAAACGCTTGGCTCCGTCATGGGCTTCCTCTTCGCACTCTTCGCTGTCATCGCTTCCTTCGGTATCGGCAATATGACACAGGCAAACTCCATCTCCGGTGCTGTACATAACACCTTCGGCATGTCTCCTGAAGTCTGCGGTGTCATCCTGACCATTCTTTCTCTCATCATTATCGTCGGCGGTATCAAGACCATTTCCAAGGTTTCCTCTGTTGTCGTTCCTGCTATGGCCTTCTTCTATGTCATCGCCGGTCTCATCTGCATCATCCTTAATATCCAGAACGTTCCTCATGGTCTTTACCTGATCTTCATGATGGCCTTCGATCCACAGGCAGTCGGCGGCGGCGTCCTCGGTGGCATCACCGCTTCTGTCATGAATGCAGTCCGTTTCGGTGTCGCTCGCGGCTGCTTCTCCAATGAAGCTGGCATGGGCTCTGCCGCTATCACCGCAGCAGCAGCTACCACTGATGATCCGGTCCGTCAGGGCTACATCAATATGACCGGTACTTTCTGGGATACCATCGTTGTCTGCTCCATCACCGGCATCACCATCGCAGCCTCCGGCGTCCTCGGCATGACCGGCGCTGACGGCAAGCCTCTGAAAGGCGTAGAACTCACCATGGCTGCCTTCTCCACCAATATCGGTGAGATCGGCGCACTGATCGTCGCTATCGGCATCATCCTCTTCGCCTTCTCCACCATCCTCGGTTGGGAATACCACGGTGAAAAGGCTTGGGAATACCTCTTTGGTACTCATAAATACAACATGATCTACCGCATTGTCTTCTCCCTGGTCGTTTATGTAGGCGCTACCCAGACCCTCGATCTGGTGTGGAACCTTTCCGATATCGCCAATGCTCTCATGGCGATCCCGAACCTGATCGCCCTGCTCATCCTCTCGCCTGTCATCAAGGAAGAAGTAGAACGCTTCCAGATCGTCCTTGAAAAAGAAAAGGCAGAAAAGAAAGCCGGCGTCACCGCTGGTGAACATGCGAAGATCTGATCACTGATCACAGGTGACCGAAGCTTGGTCAACGGTCACTGTATCGAAGGAGTGCGAAAGCATCTCCGGTATCCATATCGTTGTCCCCCCTCACTTCCCTAGGAAGTGGGACATCCCCCCTATCCTGTTCCTCTGAATTCCAACAGGATAGGGGATTTTTTATTGGTTGATTGTCACAACCACCAGCCAATAAAAAATTAGTAACCACGTACAACGTATTAAAATAGAACAAATAACAAATTAATAGTTATTTGAATTTTCAAGAAAATGTGATACACTACCAATGTCAAGTGTCCTTTGCGGAAGGGAAAACGAAAAGGTCCTCGGCGGTCTATTTTTTATTGTCAGGAAATGAGGAAATCCTATGAATAACACCAAAACCGCACAAAGAAAAGCGCTGCTGGCAGCCATCACAGTTTTTGTCATGGGGGGGGTAACGGCACAGGCCAAAGAGCTGCCCGTCTACTCCTTTGATGAAGTCGTCGTCACCGCGACGCGTACGGAAAACGATGTAAAGAAAGTCCCAGCCTCGACGCAGGTCATCACACAGGAGGATATAAAGAGAAGTGGGGCAACGAGCGTACGTGGCGCACTGGCCACGAATGCCAATATTTTTCAAAAGGATAGATGGCAGGGCGGCGGACATGATGTGATTATCCGTGGTATGGATACGGATAAATCGCTCATTATGGTGAACGGGCATCGTGTGGCCAATGAAGCTGATATTTCCGGCTTAGGAAATGCAATGGGGCTTGACCGTATCAATATCAATAATGTAGAAAAAATCGAAGTCGTGAAGGGACCCTCCAGTGCCCTATATGGTTCGGAAGCTATGGGTGGCGTAATCAATATCATCACGAAGGATTCTAAAGAAATGGAAATTCGCACAGGACTGGTACAGAGTAGTGTGGATTTCAATCATTGGTGGCATTTAGATTCCGGTAGAATTGGTAAATTTGCAGCGACTTTGGATATGCAATTCAATAAAAACCGCAGGAATATTACAGAAGGAAGTACTTGGTCGGATTATTATGGAACGGCACAAACTTATAATTTCAGAGCCAATTATAAGTTCAATGATAAACAGCAATTAAGTTTCTTTGCGGATCATTTTACACAAAATCAAGTCGATGATGCGGTAGCACAAAAAACAATGATGCCGGTCATGAAAGGAATGCCTCCTACCGTCATGATGGGAATGTATATGACAAGCGGTGGTGATGGTGGTGCACACTATAAGCAGCAGACGTATGGTCTGAGTTGGGATGGCAAGACGGCAAAAAATAATTGGCAGATTCAGGCATACCAAAGCAAATTTGATTGGCAGGATTGGTCGAATACGCGCTTAACAAAAGTAATACCTATGTTTAAGTCCCAAAACGATCAAAAAATTCCATTAGATGATGAAGAAAAGAAATATTATTCCAGTTATATCAATGAAATGTACAAGCCTGATTTCAATAAGAATAGCAATACCATGTTTGTCATAGAGGGGAAGGATTCCGTACAGCTTAACGATAAGAATCGATTAACATTTGGTGCAGAATATATTAAAAACAAGGTAAAGGGGACCAATATTGGTGGCAACGTGATTGGACAGGGAACGAAGAATGGAACCACGAAAAATATTGGTAAAAAGGAAATCACCACGTATGCTGGATATTTGCAGGACGAAATTCAGCTCGGCAAGTGGTTTATTGTCCCTGCTATTCGTTATGACCACCATGAAGATTTTGGGAGTCATGTATCTCCGAAGTTCGGTGTAACTTACGAGGCGAATGATACATTCCGTGTGAAAGCCAATTACGGGAAAGGGTTTAAAGCACCTACGGTGGCGCAGCTGTATTATGATTTAGATCGTCAAATGGGGCCGTCTTGGAATCATATCATAGGCAATGCCGATTTGAAACCGGAAGAATCCACCAGTTGGGATTTGGGATTTGAAACAGAATTTGGGAAAGGGTATACTACGCTTTCCTATTTCGATAATGATGTGACAAATCTGATTTCCAGTGACAAAATTGGCAGAGATAAAAATATGCACAATTTGTACAAGATAAAGAATATCAGCAAGGCAAGAATCAAAGGGGTCGAAAATACACTGGGATATCGCTTTAATGATGTACTGGATTTCAAAGTCAATTCGACATGGCTTGATGCTAAAGATACGACGATGCATACGGATTTGACCCAGCGAGCCAAACTGACACAGATTTATGCGTTGACCTATGATGACCATAAAGATGTCGGGTGGAGTGCTATTTTATGGGATGAGCTCAATTACGATTATGTTGTTCCACAGAGTAGCAGTACGAAAACGCCTTTGAAAAAGAAATCCTATAACTTGTTGAATTTCACATTGACACGCAAGGTAAACAAAGATACTCGCGTCTATGGCAGCGTGCAGAATATTTTCGATAAAACCGACGTAGATTGTGATTTGGATGGGCGGTATTGGCTGCTTGGCTGGGAGCACAAATTCTAAGAGGGCAAAGAAATGAAACCATTTCTGATTGGTCTTTTGGCAGGACTTTGCCTCCTTTCGGTGGGCTGCGGCAAGGAAGCCACGCCGCCCCCGCCTGCGGCGTTTTACTCGCTTCATGACACGACGGGAAAGGAAATCGTCCTCACGAAGAAGCCGGAAAAAATTGTGCTGCTCTCCCCGGCGTTTCTCAATATCATGCACGCCGCGGGCGGAGATTTCGTGGCCTATGGCAGCTCGCCCTCGCTGGACGCGCCGGACTACGCGAAGGGGAAAGTGAATCTCGGCTACTCCTATCAGATCAATATGGAGAAACTCATTGGAGAAAAGCCGGATCTTGTCATTGGCCTTAAAGGCTTGCACAATCCGCTGGCATCGTCACTAGAAGCGAATCACATTCCTCTCATGCTGCTATCGATTTCGACGAAAGACGAAGTGGCGCAAGCGATAGAAATCATGGGGGATGTCTCCGGACACACAGAAGAAGGTGCGAAGGCCTCGAAAGAGTTCCAAAAGGAAATCGACGCACTGTCCCAAAAAGTGCCGGACAAGGGCATGACCTGCGCCGTCATCTTTGGTGCGGCGCACGCCGTGATGCTTGCGAAAGAAGGAACGATTGCGACAGAGACCGCAAAAATTCTCCATTTCCAAAATGTCTTTGCCAAAGAAGGCGCCTCCGAGATGCACATGATGCCCTTCAGCATGGAAGACCTTATGAAGAAGGACCCGGATATCCTCTTCTTGACCACCATGGTCACACCAGGGCAGGAGAAAAAAGTCTTTGAAGAATCCCTTCTAAACCAGCCCGCCTGGCAGGAGCTGCGGGCCGTCAAAGAAGGCCGTGTCTACTTTCTCCCGCAAAACCTCTTCCTCTCAAGCCCCGGCATCGACTACCCCAAAGCCATCCGCTACATGGCCGGTCAGGTGTATCCGGAGATGAGGTTCTAAGGGGGACTGGTGTTGGTTGGTGGTTGTCAGGGGTTCTGAAGGGACTTAAGGTTAGCCGATACCGCTTGAGAACCAAGAATCAAGTACCGCCAACCATTCTGAGAGTGTGGAGTAACTATGAGTGATTACGAAAAAAATATTGAAAGGCTCTACCACGAGCCGGTCTTTGCCAAGGGCGGCGGCGTGTGCCGTTCGCCTTGGGATATTGACTGGCAGGACGAGCCATTTTCTCCGCGGGACGAAACGCTGATTTCTCCCATCAAACTGCCGGGCATCATGAAAGACATCTGGGAAAAGGGCGAGCCGACGAAGACCTCGGCTGTCTACATCCACGTGCCCTTCTGCCGCCTGTCCTGCACCTATTGCGCTTTTTACAAAAAGCAGGCGGACGAAGCGGCGCAGCATGCGTATGCGAATCTTCTTGTAAAGGAAATACAATCGCTGCAAAATCGCCCGTACCTTACCAGGTCAAAGATTTCCTCTATTTTCTTTGGCGGAGGCACGCCGGGCATTTTATCTGCTGCGGATATTTCCTCTATCATGGAGGCCGTTCACGAGGTGCTGCCTTTAACAAAGGATGCAGAAATCACGATGGAGTCGAGCCTTTCTGACATGACGGAAGAAAAAATGGATGCCGCGATTTCCTGCGGAGTGAACCGCTTCAGTTTCGGCGTGCAGTCCTTTGATACGAAGATTCGAAATGCTGTCGGCCGGCCGCTCCCGCGAGAAGAGGTGCTAAAGAAGCTTTCGGCGTTTGCAAAAAAAGACGCCCTGATGATTCTTGACTTGATTTACGGCCTTCCCGGCGAGACGGAAGAGACGATGCGGTCGGACATCCGCGATGCCAAGGCATGCGGTATGGCGGGGCTTGACCTCTATCAGCTCCACATCCTGCCCAATTCCCCTTTAGGAAAGCAATTCAAAAGATGGGGGAAGAGCTTAGAAATCGCTGTGCTGCAAAGTCTATTCCGCACCGCTGAGGACGAACTCGGAAGGAGCGGTGCTGCCAATATTTCCTGCACCCACTGGAAATGGCATCCGGCGGAACGAAGCTTGTACAATACCCTCTCTTCTAGCGGGTGCGATATCCTGCCCCTCGGCATGGCCTGCGGCGGGCAAATCGGCGGCGTGGGGCTCATGAAGCCGATGGCGGATGCGATGTATAGCGCCGCGGTCCGCATGGGAAAATTTCTCCCGATGGGTGCAAGGCAAAGCAGTCGTTACCGCGCGTTCTATAAAGCGATAGAAGGTGCGGGCGACCGGGGTGTCATCGAGCCGGCAAGACTTGCGAAAGAGACCGCCCTTCCGGCAGACCTTCTTTTGACGCCGCTTCTCGATCTATGGAAATCCTGGGGCCTCGTCACGGAAGCGGGCGGTGTCTATCGCTACACGAGCAGTGGCCGCTACTGGTACCGTGTGATGATCCGCCGCATGATGCATGCCGCGGACTACATGCTTTTTGGCAAACCCGACATAAAGAAAAAAGCCCACTGGGGCGGCATGATGAATATGAGGTGAATGATGAAATTTTTGATTGTATACTCGAGCCGCACAGGAAATACCCGCCAAGTGGCCGAAGCCCTGTATGCGGCAGCACCGGATGGAAGCACGATTTCTAAAGTAGAAACGGCACCCGCGGCGGACGGCTATGACGTGATTTTCGTAGGCTACTGGATGGACCGGGGGACGGCGGATGAAAAGAGCAAGGCATACCTGCGCACGCTTACGAAGAAGAAAGTCGTCCTCTTTGAAACCATGGGCGCAAGTCCCGCCTCCGAGCACGCCTATACCGGCTTTGCGAATGCGGCGACCTGCCTCTCTGAAGGAAATACCATCATGGGCGTCCTTGCCATCCAAGGGGCCGTCGACCCCGCCCTCATCGCCATGATGCGCAAGATGCCCGTCGGCAGCGCTCACAACACCGGTGAAATGGAAAAGACCACAGAAGAAGCCGCCAAACACCCGGACGCCGCGGATTTTGAAAAAGCCAAGGCGTACATGGAAGCCTTCACGGCGAAATACGAGAAGTACTACGGGAAGAAATAGGATGCTGAGGGGCTCACGGGACAGATGACGCAAGTGGTATCCTCTTCCTCTAGCCGTCACTTTGGCGTGTAGATCCTCCCAAAGTCGTCTCCTCTTTCTCCGCAGCCTGTGGCTGTGGGGAAGGAGGAGACGACTTTTAACTTGCTATCTGGGAAGTGGTCGGCGATCTTCCCCTTGCCCCCAAGGGGAATGCCTTTGAAGCAACCGTCGGAAGAGGCCGGTGACGCGGATGCATTCAACGAGGAGAAGAAACGCAAAGAGAAAGACGAGAATTTTTTTCATGGGAAGCCTCCTTTGAAAATAAAAATGTCTGGAATCTTCTTCTCTATTCAATGAAATGTATGGGAAATGGGTAAGGAATTTCGCTTTCTCATTCTCGTTTAGCGCGTATACGAAACGAGAGTGACCGCTAACTCTTCGTAGTGATAATAATTTCTTATGAATTTGTAAATTGATTTTCATAACGAAATAGATGTACAAAAGCTATTGAAATTTATTTAATTATAAGTAGCTACAAAAAATACATAAATTATATATATATCGTAAATATGCAGAAAATCTTCGCCAAAAGAGCAAGAAAGAAACTTTAGCATGGCAAAAGGTTTACAATATAAAAAATAAGCCAAATTCGCATGTTGCATTTTGATTTTCATCGTGTATAATCTAGGTAAATCACTTGAGACTTCGGAATTCAGAAATCTGGAAAGTCCAAGCGAAAAATGTATGTTGCCGCATACCATATAGGTGGATGATGTACACTGAAAAATGAAGGTCTTTATGATCTTCTGCCGAAGGAGTAACACTATCAGGCGTTCAGTAAGAACACGAAACTGTGTACGGACACGACTCTGGAGAAGCTCGCTGAAAAGATGCGAGGGCCGAAGGTGTTAAAGGATTTCACCCGTAGAAATCCTGAATCTCTCAGGCAAAAGGACAGGGCTGGCACTTGGGTAACTCCCTTGTTTTCATGAACCATGAATTCGCCAGCTTCAGTCTTCTTCGAACATAAGACTGAGTGCGGCGTTTTTTTGTTTCTTATCACAATAAGAACAGTTACGGGAACAAGGGGGATTTTACAATGGATATGGTGCAAATCAATCAACTTGTCGGTGAGCTTGACAGCTTCGTATGGGGGCCTGTCATGCTGTGTCTTCTGGTCGGTACGGGTGTCTACATGACACTGAAGCTGCGTTTCCTGACATGGAGAAATCTGCCATACGCATTAAAAACGATCTTTTCGAAGAAGTCCCGCACGACCCAGGTCGGGAGCGGTGACGTCTCTCCTTTCTCTGCGCTGATGACTGCGCTTGCTGCGACCATCGGTACAGGTAATATCGTCGGTGTCGCGACGGCGATGTTCGCCGGCGGCCCGGGTGCTCTGGTCTGGATGTGGATCTCCGCATGCTTCGGCCTTACGACCAAGTTCTCTGAATGTATGCTCGGCTTCAAGTTCCGTGAAGTGAATGCCAAGGGTGAAATGAAGGGCGGCCCGATGTTCACCATGAAGAACGGCTTCAAAAACAAAAAAGCCGGTCTCTTCCTTGGGACTGCTTTCGCTCTCTTCGCTGTCCTTGCTTCCTTCGGTATCGGCAACATGACGCAGGCGAATTCGATCTCCACCGCGATCAACACCACCTTCGGCGTATCGAATGAGATCGTGGGCGCAGTCCTGACTGTCATGACCCTCGCTGTCATCGTCGGCGGTATCACTTCGATCTCCAAGGTTTCTTCCGTCGTCGTTCCCGGCATGGCTGTCTTCTACATCCTGGCTGGCCTTTCCTGCATCCTTCTTAACATCGAAAACATTCCGCATGGTCTTTACCTCATCGTGATGATGGCTTTCGATCCTACGGCTGTCGAAGGCGGCGTCGTCGGTACCATCACCGTTTCCGTCATGAATGCGATGCGTTATGGCGTAGCGCGCGGCTGCTTCTCCAATGAAGCCGGCCTTGGCTCGGCAGCGATTTCCGCCGCAGCTTCCACCACGGATCATCCGGCAAGACAGGGCTATATCTCCATGACCGGTACCTTCATCGATACCATCGTAGTCTGCACCATCACCGGCCTTACCATCGCATCCTCCGGCGTGCTCGGCATGGTCGGCGCGGATGGCAAGCCGCTCACCGGCGTAGCACTCACCATGGCAGCATTCTCTTCCAATATCGGCGTCATCGGTTCTTACATCGTTTCCATCGGTATCATCCTCTTTGCTTACTCCACCATCCTCGGCTGGGAATACAATGGTGAAAAGGCTTGGGAATATCTCTTTGGTACCCATAAGTACAACATCATTTACCGCGTCGTCTTCTCTCTGGTGGTTTACGTCGGTGCGACCCAGACCCTCGATCTGGTTTGGAACCTCTCCGATATCGCGAATGCCCTCATGGCGATCCCGAACCTGATCTCCATCCTCGTCCTGGCTCCGGTCATCAAGGAAGAAGTCTTCTCCTTCCAGGCTGTGATCGAAAAGGAAAAGGCAGCGGCTCGCAAGGAAGCTCTTGCAGAAGCAGATGAAGCACAGAAGATCTGATGCCTATATATAAGGTAGAAAATAAATATAGTGAAATCCCTTAGGAATGAGCGAGCAGCTGCTGTGATGCAGCTGCTCCTTTTTGATGGAGTCCTTTCCAAGGAGCGGATCAGGGGTTGCAGGAAGAGGATGAGGAGCCTTGGATAAAAGAAAGCGTGAGATCTATAGCGGCTTCTCGGTGCTTCCTTTGTGAGGGGGATGGAGGCATGCCGGTCCCGGTCACTCTCCCCCTGAGGCAAGATAAGCGTACACACCAACTGTTGCGAGCGTATACATCAATAAATAAATGATTATAAAAAATGAAAAATATAGAAAAATGGCAAAAATTATATAATGTAAAACATAAGAGAGCAAAATCATATAATTTATTAAACATCGGATTGCAAATTACATGAAAATGTATAGATGATTTCACAAATCTATTGGTCATTCAGCATGAGTTCGCCTATAATGTAGTCATTGATTTTAATAGGTCAGGGCAATGGCGTCCATGGGGCAGCCGCTCTGGTGCAGGAGGGAAGAAATGAATCTGTCTATTCAAATTTTCCTGTCATTGGTCTTATCCGTGGTGGTAGGACTGATGCTGGGAGAGGGTGCGGCGGCTCCGGTCAAGATGTGGATCGCGCCGATCGGCACCATGTTTATCAATCTCATCAAAATGATGATCGTTCCGGTGGTCTTCTGTTCTCTCATTGTGGGCATGACATCCATGGGGGATATGAAGAAGCTGGGACGCATCGGGGTGAAGACACTCGTCATTTACATGGTGACGACAGCGATCGCGATCGTGATCGGCTTTGCCGTCGCTATGGCGATCGAGCCGGGCATCGGTATGGCTCTGCCGACGGCAGAAGCACCAAAGGTGAAGGAAGCGCCGTCGATCATGCAGGTCTTTGTCGCAATGATCCCGTCGAATCCGATCGCTTCCATGGCGAAGGCGGACATCCTTCCGATCATTATCTTTGCGCTCTTCACCGGGGCCGGTATCATTTCCGTCGGCGGAAAGCGTGCGGAGATCCTGATCTCCTTCTTCGATGCGATGGCTGAGGTATGCTACAAGATCATCGCCATGATCATGCGTCTTGCACCGATCGGCGTCTTCTGCCTGTTGCTTCCGGTCGTCGTCATGAATGGCCCGAAAGTGCTGCTTCCGCTCTTATCAGTCATCCTCTGTATGGCGATTGGCTGCTGCATCCATGCTGTCGGCGTATACTCGATGCTTGCCGGTGTCTCTGCACACATGAGCCCGCTCACATTCTTCCGCGGCATGTCGGAAGCTATGGCGATCGGCTTCACCACCTGCTCTTCTGCCGGTACGCTTCCTGTCAATATGAGAAATGTCCAGACGAAGCTGGGGGTCAAGAGAGATATCGCTTCTTTCGTCCTTCCGCTGGGCGCGACCATCAATATGGACGGGACGGCTCTTTACATGGGCGTTTGTTCCATTTTCATCGCGAATGTCTTCGGTATCCCGCTGACCTTTGATCAGATGTTGATGATCGTCCTGACCGGGACACTGGCTTCCATCGGTACCGCAGGTGTACCGGGCGCCGGCCTCATCATGCTGGCGATGGTCCTGCAGTCTGTCGGTCTGCCGCTCGAAGGGCTGGCACTGGTAGCCGGCATCGATCGTGTGCTCGACATGTTCCGTACCTGCCTCAATATCACCGGCGACGCAGCGGTCGCTGTGGCTGTCAATGCGACAGAGAAGGATGCGGAAATGGAATAAGCCGGCAAGTGCGGAATGGATCTGGAATGGTGCATCTCATCCGCAGACCTTATGATCAAACGCTCCATATTTTCAAATAACAAGCATAACAACTCTATACTGACTTGGATGATCCATGGGGAAAAAGACCGAGGGCAATGCCCGAGGCTGCCGAAGGAGTAACACTATCAGGCGTTCAGTGAACACGAAACTCCATGAGGACAGATCTCTGGAGATCTCTTCAATGAGAGCCGAAGGGGCATAGGCGGAAACGCTGTAATCTCTCAGGCCAAAGGACAGAGCCGATTTCATGAGGAAAGCTCATGAAGCCGGTTCTGTTTTTATTTTATACAGGACCGGCTTTTTTAGGTTCACAGGCGACCTTTTGGGTGGCTCACTCTTTTCAGAGAAATGGAAAATAGGAGGAAACATGATGACAGATATTTTGAACCAGATCGACGGGCTCGTGTGGGGACCATGGCTTCTGGTGCTTCTTGTTGGCACCGGGGTACTTTTGACCTGCCGGCTCTCGCTCCTGCAGGTACTGAAACTGCCGCGCGCACTGAAGCTGATCTTCTTTGCGAGAAACAAGGGCGATGGCGATATCGACAGCTTCAAGGCGCTCTGCACGGCACTCGCTGCGACGGTCGGTACGGGAAACATCGTCGGCGTAGCGACGGCGATCAAGCTCGGCGGCCCGGGCGCGCTCTTCTGGATGTGGCTTGCCGCTTTCTTCGGCATGGCGACCAAGTATGCGGAAGGGTGCCTCGCGGTCAAGTACAGAGGGGTGGATGACCAAGGCAATATTGCCGGCGGCCCGATGTACTATATCGAAATGGGTCTTGGCAAGAAATGGAAGCCTCTCGCTGTCGCTTTCGCTATCTTCGGCATCATGACGGCCATGCTCGGCAGTGGTACGACCACGCAGATGAATGCGATCACGGCTTCCGTGCAGGCAGGATTCGGGGTTTCCACCTACATCACCTGCGCCGTCATCACGGTTCTTGTCGCGATCATCACCTTTGGCGGCTTGCAATCGATCTCCAAGACAGCCTCCAAGATCGTTCCGGCGATGGCAGTCGTTTATTTCATCGTCACTGTGATCTTCCTCGGTCTCAATGCGGGTGAACTGCCGCATGCGATCGCTCTCGTCATCGACGGAGCCTTCAATGGTACCGCAGCAGCCGGCGGCTTCGCCGGCGCCGGCGTCATGCTCGTCCTTCGAAGCGGTATCGCCCGCGGCCTGTACTCGAATGAGTCCGGTCTCGGCTCTGCGCCGATCGTAGCGGCGGCAGCAAAGACCAAGTGGCCGGCCGAGCAGGGACTGATCTCTATGACAGGCACCTTCATCGATACCATCATCATCTGCACCATGACCGGCCTCACCATCATCGTGTCCGGCCAGTGGCTGGGAGAGCTCAATGGCGCCGAGCTCACGCAGGCGGCTTTTGCGACGACCTATGGCGCTCTCGCTCCCTTCCTTCTGACGATCTCCTTGACGCTCTTTGCTTTCACCACCATCATTGGCTGGAACTACTATGGGGAACGCTGCTGGGAATACCTCTTCGGCACGAAGACCATCCCTTTGTACCGCGTGTGCTACATCGTCGTGCTGGCTTCCGCAGTCTTCTTGAAGCTGGAAGCCATCTGGGCGCTGGCCGATATCGTAAACGGCCTCATGGCCATTCCAAACCTCATCGCCCTTCTCGGGCTTTCGGGCGTCATTGTCTCGGAGACGAAGAAATACTTCGGACATCTTGAGATCCGCGATGCCAGACTCGCGGCGTATAAGGAACGCCGCATCGGGAAAAAGGCAGAAGTATAATGGGGAAAAGATCCCGTCGGAGTCACTCCGGCGGGATCTTTGTATTGAGGGGAAGGGTTCAAGGTTCAGGGCTAGCCTGTGGGGCGTGCTGCCCCTTGACTGGGAATGAAAGCTTTGCTTGAATGAGAAATTAGAAATGAGAAATGCGAAATGGCGGTGCGGCGCATCAGAATATAGAAGCGCCGCAGAGTATAAATAATGGTGATGCCCGAAGGTCTGCGGATAAGCAGATTTCTCGTTTTGGATTCCCTGATATCGACCGCCTGACTGCGAATGACAAAGATTTCTCGCTTCGCTCGGAATGACGATGCTAGGATACCGCATCACCCACCATCTTAGGGCATTGCCCTATTTATACTTGCGGCGAAGCCGCCACCACAACCCTGAACCCCGAACCCTCCCTCCTTGACCGCTGCCCAAAACTACGCTACAATAAGTAGTCATGGAAATTCGTAGAAGCTCTTAGAAAAGGCGGCTTTCTATGATATAATAAATAGGATTATAAATAGAACAAAGGGGGGCGGTCAGTCTTGGAAAAAAAGGTCATCATCAATGTCACTTCTCTTCAGCGGAATGAGGCGGGAAAGGATGAGAAAATCACTCTGGAAACGCCGGGCATCTATGGCGAGAAGGACGGTATGAAGTACGTTTCCTATGAGGAGACCAAGCTGGCCGGCATGGAAGGGACGACGACCACGCTGGAGATCCACAAAGACCACGTGCGCCTCATCCGAGACGGCAGCTTCCTGCAGGAGCAGGTCTACCGCATCGGAGAGAAGAACCACTCCCTGTACGAGACCCCGATGGGCACGATGGATATCTATGTCGTGACGCGCGAGATCGAAGACTCGATCGAGGCGGGGAAGGGACGTATGCGCCTTTCCTATGATGTGGAGCTGAAAGGCCTGTTTAACCATTTGAATGAAATTATTGTAGAAGTTCGGGAGGATCCGGAGGATTCATGGAAGTCAGAGAAGAACTGAAAGAAATCATTGAGAAAGCGAAAGAGGCAGCTATCGCTGCCGGTGAACTGCCGGAGGGCGATTACGCGACTGTACAGCGTCTGGAAGTGCCGAAATCCAAGGAATTTGGTGATTATTCCACCAATGCGGCTATGCAGTGGGCGAGAACAGCTCACAAAGCACCGCGCATGATCGCAGAATCCATCGTGAAGCATCTGGACACACCGCTGGTCACCCGGACGGAGATCGCGGGTGCCGGCTTCATCAATTTCTACCTTGCCTCAGATACGGTGTACAGCGAGCTGAAGCAGATCCTGAAGGCTGGCCCTTCCTACGGGGATCTGCCGAAAAATAAAAAAGACCGAATCCTTGTCGAGTATGTCTCGGCAAATCCGACCGGCCTTCTCCACATCGGACACGCCAGAGGCGCTGCCTATGGCTCGGCGATGGTGAATCTGCTGCGCGCGGCCGGCTATGATGTACTGTCGGAATACTATGTGAATGATGCTGGCAACCAGATCGATCATCTGGCGGAATCCATCAATGCACGCTATCTCCAGCTATGCGGTCTCGATGCCGAGATCCCGGAAGACGGCTACCATGGACAGGATATCATCGATACAGCGAAGAATATCCTTGCCAAGGATGGCAAGAAGTACCTCGATATGGATGAGAAAGAACGTCTGGAGATCTTCAAAGAGCTCGGCCTTCAGGAAAAGCTCGCAGACCTCAAGAAGGATCTGCAGGAATTCCACGTCGACTTCGACAACTGGTTCTCCGAAAGATCTCTCTATCCGGATCAGGTGAATGAAGCGCTCAAAGTCCTGAAGGACGAAGACAATATGTACGAGAAGGACGGCGCTCTCTGGCTCCGCACCACAAAGAACGGCGATGACAAGGACCGCGTGGTCATCCGCACGAATGGCGTGCCGACCTATTTCTGCTCCGATATCGCCTATGTAGGAAATAAGATCCGCCGCGGCTACAACAAGCTCATCGATATCTGGGGAGCGGATCACCATGGCTACATCATCCGTCTGAAGACAGCCATGAAATTTTTGGGCTACAACCCGGATGATTTCGAGATCATGCTGCTCCAGATGGTGACACTTCTCCGCGACGGACAGCCGGTCAAAATGTCCAAGCGTACCGGACAGGCCGTATCGCTGCGTGAGCTGATGGAAGAAGTCGGCACCGATGCAGCACGCTATTTCTTCTGTGCCCGCACACTGGACTCCCAGATGGACTTCGATATCGACCTGGCCAAGAAACAGTCCAGCGATAACCCGGTCTATTACATCCAGTATGCGAATGCCCGCATTCACAGCCTCTTCCGTCAGGCGAAGGAAGCCAAGGTCACCTGGGATCCCCAGTTCACCGGCGTCGATTTCGCCTGCCTCAAAGAAGAATGTGAAATGGATCTGATCAAAAAGATGGAAAACTATCACCAGCTCATCGATGGAGCCGCGAAAGAAAGAGCTCCGCAGCGTATCGCCAAATATGCGTACGAGCTGGCAGCACTCTTCCATCATTTCTATAGAGAATGCCGTATCCTTGGTGTAGACAGCGAAGTCACGCAGGCGCGCCTCGGTCTCATCACCGCCGTCCAGTACGTTCTGGTCCACGCTCTCACCATCTTAGGCATTACCGCTCCGGAAAAAATGTAAGAAAAGAATAGGCCTCACAGGTTCAAATGCTTCGCGGCATCATAGGATGCGCCGCATCACACCTGCTGAACCTATCACAGCTCATTTCCTGGTCACCAGCGACCAGTCACTCTTCCTATCCACCCTATCTCAAAGGAGGTCCCATGACAAAATACATCTTCGTAACAGGCGGCGTCGTTTCATCCCTGGGCAAAGGCATCACCGCTGCATCCCTGGGCAGACTGCTGAAGAACAGAGGCTATAAAGTCACCATTCAGAAATTCGACCCTTACATCAATATCGACCCGGGCACCATGAGCCCGTACCAGCACGGCGAGGTCTTCGTCACCGATGACGGTGCGGAAACCGATCTGGATCTCGGTCATTACGAACGATTCATCGATGAAAATCTGTCCAAGGCATCCAATGTCACCACAGGCAAAGTCTATCAGTCTGTCATCAACAAAGAAAGAAAGGGCGAATACTTAGGCTCCACCATTCAGGTCATCCCGCATATCACGAACGAGATCAAAGACCGCGTGCTCCGTGTCGGCAGAAATGACAATGCAGACATCGTCATCACGGAGATCGGCGGCACCGTCGGTGATATCGAGTCCCTGCCATTCCTCGAAGCCATCCGTCAGGTCAAGAAAGACGTACCGAATCGAAATGACGTCATCTATATTCACGTCACACTCGTACCATACATCGAAGCCGCTGACGAACTCAAGACAAAGCCGACCCAGCACTCTGTCAAGGAGCTGCGCTCCATCGGCATCCAGCCGGATGTCATCGTCTGCCGTACCGTGAAAGCACTCTCTCCGGAGATGAAGAGAAAAATCGGTATGTTCTGCGACGTAGAACCCGAAGCTGTCATCAATAACCTCACCGCCAAGAGCATCTATGAAGTACCGCTTCTCCTGCAGGAAGAAGGCCTCGACCACATCGTCCTCCAGAAGCTCGGCATGGAAGACACCAAGTGCGACATGGAAGACTGGAAAGCCATGGTGGACCGCATCGTTTCCTCCGAAAAAGAGGTCAACATCGCTCTCGTCGGGAAATATGTCGAACTCCATGACGCCTACCTCTCCGTCGTTGAATCCCTGTCCCACGCTGGCTACGCCTTCGGCAACAAGGTCAAGGTCCACTGGATCAATTCCGAAGTCCTCGAAGAAGAGAAACCGGATCTTCGCGAAGTCTTCCAAGGCATCGACGGCATCGTCGTCCCCGGCGGCTTTGGCTACCGCGGCGTCGAAGGCAAGATCGACACCATCAAGTATGCGCGTGTCAATAAGATCCCGTTCCTCGGCCTCTGCCTCGGTATGCAGTGCGCCGTCATTGAATTTGCCAGAAATGTATGCGGCATGACCGGTGCAAACTCCTCCGAATTCATCCCGGACACCCAGTACCCTGTCATCGACCTCATGCCAGACCAGGAAGACGTCACCGAAAAAGGCGGCACCATGCGCCTTGGCATCTATCCGTGCAAGCTCAAGGAAGGCAGCAAAGCCAGAGAACTCTACGGCGGTCAGGAGATCGTCTACGAACGTCATCGCCATAGATACGAAGTCTCCAATGCCCTTCGTCCGGAGCTTGAAAAAGCAGGTCTCATCATCTGCGGCACCAGCCCGGACGGACGCCTCGTCGAAACGATCGAGCTCAAGGATCATCCGTACTTCGAAGCCACCCAGGCTCATCCGGAATTCAAGAGCCGCCCGAACCGTCCGCACCCGCTCTTCCGTGGCCTCGTCGAAGCAGCCATCAAGCATAGAGATGAAAAATAAACGAATAGCAGTATGAAAAAAGCGAACCTTGAAAGAGGTTCGCTTTTTAGCTTCAATGTTCAGAGTTAGTCCGTGAGGCTAGCCCTGAACATTGAATCCCTTATTCCTTCAGCCCCAGCGCCCTCTTAAACCAATGCAGGAGCGATAAGCCTTCATTTCTTCGGTATCTCGCCGCCACAAAATCCTGCGGACGACGCAGGCCCAGCGAATAAGAAAAATAGACCGTGTGCGCCATATTCACCAAGTACGTTTTCGTTTCCTGTACGAGGAATCCTATGGCGTCCGGCGGAAGCGGATCCGCACCGGTGATGCGAAGGATCTCTTGCAGCAGCACCGTGACTCGTGCATCAAAATCCTCCGCTTCCGTCCGAGCCGTGATTGAGTGCGTGAAATTGGGGAAATAATGATAATAATACTGCGGCTGCTTCGGATCGAAGATCGCCCACTGGCGAAGGAACATATTCACCTTGAGATAAAAACGCTGCGACTCCTCTTGATCCCTGTCCGAAAGAAATCCCTGCATCTGCATCCGATGCACCCAGCGTGCAAAGCAAGGCGAAGTCAGCGCCCCGCTTAGGATCGCCGGCCGCATGGCACGCTCCTGCCTAAGATACGACACGAAGAAGGAGAAAACATGTGCGCGAAACCGCATATAAGCATAGAGAAAGCGCGCACGCGCCGCATCCTTCAGCGGATACAATGGAGAGAGACACTGCTCCAGCGTCCCCAGCATCTGAGCACTTTCAAAGACCTGCGCTGCCAAGGCACGCCCCTCTGCCTCGCCCAGTGCCAGACAGAGAAAGGCAGGGAGGCGCGTATCCCCGGCGTGATACTCCGGATCACAGAAAGACAGCGCTGCTAGGAAATCCGTCCCATCGCGCTGCATCCTATCTATATAAGAGAGCGTTTCTTTCCGGAAGAAATCCACATAGGGCGAAAGCGAGAGCCCCGTTTCGAGAGAGAGAAGTGACACGAGCGGCAAGATCCTGGCCTCCGGCTTCCCTGTCGAAGAAAAGAAATAGGACAACCCATCACGGACATGAGGAAGGGCCTTGGAAAATTGCCCCGTTACATCCAAAGACAGCTTCCCCGCCAGCGTAAGGGAAAGAAACGAAGAATCCTTCGCCTCCGTCTCCAGAAACATCTCAGCCAGTGCCAGACGGAAATGCACATACATTCTTACCACCATGGACCGATCCCGGGCAGAGAGCCCCGCGGCGACCCCGGCAAAGGCCTGATCGATGGACAGGGCATCCAAAGAAAAGCTGCGGCATGCGAGCGGATAGAAATGGCGGTTCAGCCGATGCAGCAAAATCGCAGAAAGTCTCTTCTTGCGTGCGAGCAGTTCCTCATCCTTCATGCGAGCACCCCCTTCCTCTTTATAAAAGGAAATGTATTGTCTCATTATACAATGAAGGGACGACGGTAGGCTAGGAATAAAGCATCAAGTGACTGGTAACTGGTGACTAGGGATTAGTAGTTAGGGATTAGGGATTAGACTAGGAGACATCAGACATCAGACATATGACTTCTATCCTCTGGCCTTCGGGCATCGCCCCATTTCGTCATCCTGAGCGGCGAGAAACGTCGTATGTGAGATAACGAATGCCAGAACAGCTGCGACCTCGTCATCGATCTCGGCGAAGCCGCCACCACCCTGAAGTTGGAAAGCAGGGGATGAGTGGCTAGGGATTAGTAGCTAGGGATTAGGAGTCTCAAGTGACTGGTGACTCGTGACTAGTAACTAGAATGCCAGCTCATGGTATCGCCAGTATTTATACTTCGCGGCGCTTCCATATTTTTATGCGCCGTACCACCATTTCGCATTTCTCATTTCTAATTTCTCATTCAATCGAGGTTTTCAAACGTAATCAAGTGCCAACACGTCCCAAGGGCGCCCTGAACCCCGAACCCTGAACCCTGAACCATAAAAAAATTCAAAAAAACCTGTTGACACAATAGCCCAGGATGTGATAATATTATACCCGTCGCTGATGAAGCGGCCCCGTTCGAAAGAGCGATGAAAAAGATTTTGAAAAAAATCATTTGACAAACCTCTTTGAATGTGGTAAGATAATCAAGTCGCTTGAAGAGCGATGGTTCTTTGAAAACTGAACAGTACAGCGAACGAATCAAGCCGATGTGCGAGGTAGCAATACCGAGCAATGAATTTGAGCAAGGCAAGAAATAATCGAGCCAAACGAACGATCTATCATGGAGAGTTTGATCCTGGCTCAGGACGAACGCTGGCGGCGTGCTTAACACATGCAAGTCGAACGAGAGGAGAAGGAAGCTTGCTTCTTTCAAATCTAGTGGCAAACGGGTGAGTAACACGTAAACAACCTGCCTTCAGGATGGGGACAACAGACGGAAACGACTGCTAATACCGAATACGTTCCTTAGGTCGCATGACTTTAGGAAGAAAGGGTGGCCTCTACTTGTAAGCTATCGCCTGAAGAGGGGTTTGCGTCTGATTAGGTAGTTGGTGAGGTAACGGCCCACCAAGCCGACGATCAGTAGCCGGTCTGAGAGGATGAACGGCCACACTGGAACTGAGACACGGTCCAGACTCCTACGGGAGGCAGCAGTGGGG